>Ga0116227_10011595_pt1 | contig 14747 bp, 10 predicted proteins | sample S1TSphgellanicum_FD_89693 | JGI IMG/M metagenome (GOLD analysis project Ga0116227, IMG submission 89693) | Host-associated microbial communities from peat moss isolated from Minnesota, USA - S1T2_Fb - Sphagnum magellanicum MG | ecosystem: Host-associated > Plants > Peat moss > Unclassified... | reverse complement strand
TGAAGTGCTGGCGCTCCAGACCATGGCCCGCCAAGTACACCTCTCGGCCGACCTGCTGGCGTGGATAACGCGTCTTGTGCGCGCCACCCGCCCCGGGGATGCCGCCGCGCCGCCCGAGGTCGCGACCTATGTGCGCTTCGGCGCGGGTCCACGCGCGGGCCAGTCGCTGGTGCTGGCGGCAAAAGCGCGCGCCCTCCTTCGTGGCCGCCTCGCGGCGACGCGTGAGGACATCGCGGCGCTCGCCGCGCCAGTGATTCGCCACCGTTTGCTGCTGTCCTTTGCCGCGGAAGCCGAGGGGCGCGGCGCCGATGAGGTCATCGCCGCGGTGCTGCGCGCCACCGCGCCTCCCCGCGCTTAAGACGGCGAATGCCGCCCTCGGGGCCACCGTCCTTGCTGCCGCCCGAGGTGCGCCACCGGCTTCGGGGCGTGAAGCTCCGCGCCCGGAGAGCCGTGAGCGCTGGCTCCGGAATCCACGCGAGCCGTAACCGCGGCGCCGGGCTCGAATTCGCCCAGCACCGCGCCTACGAGCCGGGCGACGAGCCGCGCATGGTGGACTGGAAGCTCTATGCCCGGTCCGATCGGGTGTTCGTGCGCGAGGCCGAGCGCGAGAGCCCTTTGACCCTTTGGATACTCTTGGACGCCAGCGGCTCCATGGGCCAGGCCGACGCCGCGCGTCCGGACTGGTCGCGGCTGGACGCCGCCAAGGCTCTGGCCGCGGGCCTGGCCGAGATGGCTCTGGCCGGCGGCGACCGCTTCGGCTGGGTAACCTTGGCCGGTGACCGCCCCCATCTGCTCACCCCGGGGGCTGGCGGGCGTCAGCGCGACCGTCTGTGGCTGGAAATGGCCACGGTCCGCGCGGAAGGCGGCTTTCCGCCCCCACCGCGCTGGGCGCCCTTGTGGGACCGCATCGGCGCGCACGATCTCGTGGTTCTGCTGAGCGACGTCTTCGACCCGCAAAGCATCGACCTGGCTGGGCGGCTGGCCGCGGCGGGGCGCGAGGTGCTGGCCATCCGCCTGCTGACGGTGGAGGAGCGCGACTTTCCGTTCCAGGGCGGCCACCGCTTTCGCGATCCCGAGACGGGGGATGAAACGCCTGGCGACGGAGTCGCGATGCGCGCGGACTTCCTGCGTCGCTTTGGCGAAGCCCGCGCGCGGATAGGGACCGAGCTGGACGTCCGCGGCGTGCGCCACGTGGAATATGTGCTGGACGAGCCGTTGGATCTGCCCCTGCGCCGCCTTTTCGGAGGCAAGGCGTGAGCGCGGCTCTCCTGGCGCCCATGGGATTGGCTGCGCTTGCGGCCTTGGGGCTGCCGCTGCTGATCCACCTGGCGCGACGTGAAACCCAGCGGCCGCTGGCTTTCGCCGCCCTCCGCTGGCTGGAGCCTCGGCCTAAACCTCGGCGGCGACCGCGCCTGGACGAGCTCGCGCTGCTGTGGGCGCGCCTGGTCCTGCTCGCTCTTCTGGCCTTGATACTGGCGCGCCCGGCTTGGCGGGGTGAGAGCGGCGCCCAGGCCTGGCTGGCGGTGGCGCCTGGCGCGGACCCAGCGGCGGCGCGCGCCCAGGCGCCAAAGGGGGCGCACATGCTGTGGCTGGCTCCGGGATTTCCGGAGAGGCGGCCTCCTCCGAGCGGGGCGGTACAGATCTCCAGCCTGTTACGTGAACTGGACGCCGACCTGCCGCGCGATGCGGCCCTGACCGTGGCGGTCCCCGCGGTGCTTCAAGGACTCGACGCGGAGCGGCCACGGCTGTCGCGCGCCGTGGCGTGGCGGGTGCTGCCCGGCGCCGCGCCCACCCCCGCTGTCAGGCCCGCCTCTGACCCCGCCCCTCCCGCCCTTGTCATCCGCTCCGCCCCCAGCTTTGAGGCCGGCGCCCGCTATCTGCGGGCGGCCGCCATGGCATGGGCGCCATCACGGTCCGCCGCGGCGCCCGACGCGGGCCCCGCGAGCGAGCCCCTGCCGCAAGGCGCCCACGCCATCGCCTGGCTGGTCCCGGGCCCGCTTCCCGCTGCCATGCGCGAACGCCTGGCGCGGGGCGCGGTGATTCTTTTGGCGTCCGAGGCCCCGATAGACGGCCTGGGACCCGCCACGCCCCTTTGGCGCGACGCCTATGGTCGCCCCGTGGTTGAAGGCGGCGGCTTCGGCCAAGGACGTTGGCGGCGCTTCGCCCGGCCGCTCGATTCCGAGACCATGCCGCAGCTATTGGCGCCTGACTTCCCCACCCGTCTGGCGGCTCTTTTGACCGACCCTTCCCCGCCACCCGCCTTGGCCCAAGCGCGCGATCTTCACCCTCTCATCGGCGCGCGCGCCGGCGATCCCCCGGCCGCGGACCTGACCTCCATTCTGGCCATGTGCGCCGTGGTGATATTCGCCCTGGAGCGGTGGCTCGCCACCCGGCGGCGGAGGGCGCCGACGCCATGAGCATCGCCCCTTGAGCGTGACCCTCATCGATCGTTGGACTCACCAGGCGCGAGAACGCGGCGCCCTGGATGACGCCCTGACCGGCGCCCCGTTTGTGCTCCTGGCGATGGCGGGAGCCTGGCGACTGTCGGGCCTCCCCGCCACGCTTGGCGTTGGCGTCCTCGGGGCGGCGATCGTGGCGGTCGCGGCGGTGGCGCGGGGCCGTCGCTTTGATCGGGCCTGGATCGTCCGCCGCCTGGATGGGATGCGACCGGAGCTGGAGGACAGCAGCGACCTGCTGGCCGTGGATCGGGCCGATTTGGCCCCGCTCCAGCGACTGCAATATGACCGGGTGTGGAGTCGGTTGGCCGACCTCGCCCCCGACCCGCGTCCAGACTGGTCGGTGCGTCGGATCGCTGTCGTCTGGGCGCTCGGGCTGTCGGCGCTGATAATTCTCCTCCTGTGGCCCAGGTCCGCCGCCCTGGCCCCCGCGCATGAGGGCCCGGCCCCGCCCCCAGGAGTTCCCCGCCTGGTCGGCCAGAGGCTGCGCGTGATCCCCCCCGCCTATACCGGCCTGCCACCGCGCGACTTGGCCAGCCTCGACGGCCAGATCCCCCAGGGCTCGCGGCTGGAATGGATGCTACACTTCGCGCCCCAGGCCGCTGGCGGGGAGCTCACGGTGATTCAGGGCCAGTCACTGGTGTTAAGGCCCGCCGGCGAGAACTGGAGCGCGAGCCTGACGCTTGACCGCTCGCTGCTCTATCGTGTCGTGCCGCGCGGAGGGGGCCCCACATCGCCGCTACATCGCCTGGACGCCGTGGCCGACGCGCCGCCTGAGGTGAAAGTTCTGAAGCCCACCCAGGGTCTGACCCTGGTGACGCCGGGCCAGAAGAGCTGGTCCGTGGCGTTCGAGGCGACCGACGACTACGCGGTGGCCCCAGAGGCCAGCCTGCGCCTCACCTTCGCCGAGGGCGAGGGCGAGGACGTCAAGTTCCGCGAGCGCACCGTGGTCCTGCGCGGCGCGGGATCGGGGCGGCGGCGTGTTTTCACCGCCTCACTGGATTTTGCGAGCCTGGGCTTCCGGCAGGGCGGCGACCTCGTGGCGCAGCTTCTTGTGACCGATAACCACGATCCCTCGCCCCAGACCACCGCCAGCCCCAGCCTGATCCTGCGCTGGGCCGCGCCGGCGGAAACCATGGGCGAGGGACTGGATGCGGCGGTGAAGAAGTTGCTGCCCGCCTATCTGAGCAGCGAGCGCCAGATCATCATTGACGCCACGCAGCTCCTCAAGGAGCGCCGGACCCTGACCCCGGCGCGCTTCCTGGCCCGGTCGGACTCTCTTGGGGCCGACCAGGAAGGGCAGCGCCTGCGTTACAGCCAATTCCTGGGCGGCGAGAAGGAGAAGTCTGAAAACGCCCTGCCCATCAGCGACGATGACGACGCGCCGGCTGCCAAACCCGCTGGCCCCGCCAAGACGCCCCTGCCCGCCGCCGCCTCTGGGGGGGGCTCTGGGACCGCCTCCGGCGCCGCGCCGTCGGGCTTCGGCGTCGAGGTCGATGTCCTGCACGACTATGGCCACGCCCATGACGACACCGAAAGCTCAGCGGTGGACCCCGGCAGCAGGGTCAAGCTGAAGCTGGCGGTGGACCAGATGTTCCAGGCCGAAACCCACCTGCGCCAAGGCGATCCGGCGGGCGCCCTCCCCTTCGCCGAAAAGGCCCTGGGCTTTATCAAGGAGGCGCAGCAGGCCGAGCGCGTCTACGTGCCTCACTCCAGTAGCCATACGCCGCCCATCGACGAGTCGCGACGCCTGACCGGAAAGCGTGACGGGCTGGAGCACAGCGCCCTGGCGCTGGCCCCGGCCGACGCCCCCGATCCGGTTCCCGCCGCCGCCTGGCGCGCCCTCGGCGAGGCCGGAGGCGCCGACCCCGAGCCCGTGCTGGCGAGCCTTGAGGCCTGGCTGCATACGGACGCGAGCCGCGGCGTTGATCCCCTGGCCTTTGCCGCCGCCATCGACGCCGTTCGCCGCGATCCCGCCTGCGTCGCCTGCCGCGCGAGCCTGCGCGGACTGGTCTGGACCGCGCTGACGCCGCCGTCGCCGCATGCGGCGCGGCGCACCGAACCCGACGCCGCCGGCCGTCGCTATCTTGAAGCGCTGAGCGGCGCGCCGGCCCGATGACGACGCTTCCATCGTTCGCGCCCTGGGCGGCCCTGGGCCTCGCCGTCATCGCCGTGGGCGCCTGTATCCGCCTCGCCCTCTGGTGGCGGCGCGCGCCGGAGGCGCAGCGCACAGCGCCTTGGCGCCTCGGCCTATTGCTCGTGGCCCAACCGCTGCTGTGCGCGTTGCTCTATTTCAGCTTGTTTCCGCCGTCTTTGTCGGGCCCCAGGGTGGGGACGCTTATTATCGCCACCCGCGACGCGCCTCGCACCGCCGCGCTCGCGGGTGATCGGCTGATCGTGCTCCCAGAGGCGCCCGCCGGCCTGGGGGGCGAGGCCGCTCCCGACCTCGCCACGGCTCTGCGCCGCCATCCCGAGGTCGCCCGGTTGCGCGTGATCGGTGAGGGGCTGGAGCCCCGCGACCGCCCCATCGTCCAGGGCCGCACCGTGCTGTTCAACCCGTCGCCGGCGCCCCCTGGGGTGGCGGAGCTCTACCCCCCTGGCCCGGTGGCCCCCGGGGCGGCCTTTACCGTCACCGGCCGGGTCGAGGGGGTGAGCGGCGGGATGGTGGATCTCTTGGATCCCGCCGGCCAACTCGCGGACACCGCGCCGCTGCTGGCCTCGGGTGAATTCGCCTTGAAAGGGGCCGCGCGCGAACCCGGCTCCGCGCTCTTCGCCGTGCGCCTGCGTCAAGGGGGTCATATGGTGGAGACGCTAGACCTGCCGGTCTGGACCGCCGCCGCCGCCGCCCCCAGGGTCCTGCTGCTGGCGGGATCCCCGGGTCCGGAGATCAAGGCGCTTCGACGCTGGGCGGCGGATTCGGGGATCGCCCTGCAGGCGGCGGTGAGCCTGGGTGATGGACTGGAACTGGGCGATCCCCGCCCGCCGCTGACCGCGGCGACACTGAACCACCTCGATCTGGTTGTGGTGGATGAGCGCAGCTGGGCCGCGCTCTCGCCAAGCGACCGCGCCGCCGTGGCGGCGGCGGTGCGTGAGGGTCTAGGCCTTCTGCTTCGCGTCACCGGCCCTGTGCCCACCGGGGTGCGCGATAGTTGGCGCGCGCTGGGCCCGCCGCTCGCCGACGGCGAGGCGACGGTGACGGTTCGCGTGCCCCCGTCTGGGCCCCCAACGGCGTCCAAGCCAGACGTAATTCCCATGCCCGACCTGACGCGGCTCAGCGTGGACATCGCCGTGCCCGACTCTACACCGCTGATTCGCGACGTGGCAGGGGCGGTGCTGGCGCGCTGGCGCGCCGATGGCCTGGGGCGCGCGGGCGTGTGGTCGGTGACCGATAGCTCCGGCCTTGTCACCGCCGGCTTCGGCCAGAACTACGGCGAGTTGTGGGGGACGATGTTTGAAACCCTGGCTCGCCCCGCCCCCGACTTGGTCGCCGTGAGCTTCGATTCAGACCCGCGCGAGGGCCGGCGCCTTGGCATATGTGGGCTAAGGGGCGCGGCCGAGGTGCGAGAGCCGTCCGGCGCCTGGACTCGCCTGTTGGTCGATCCATCATCGGGGGCGGCCGCCTGCGCGGGCTACTGGCCCGCCAGCCCCGGCTGGCGCATCCTGCGCTTGAGCGTGCCTGGACAAGCCGCGCCCCAGGAGCAGGGCTTTTATGTCCGCCCGGCCGTCCAGGCTCCCACCCTGATTGCCGCTGACGACCGCGCCGCAACCCTCGCCCTGGCGGCCACGCAGGCGGCCCGAGGGGCTGCGGTGGGGCCTGTGTCCAACGTGCCCGGCCCTCGTTGGCCCTGGTTCCTTGCCTGGCTCATTGCCGCCACGGCCCTCTGGCGATTCGAGCGTGTCACATCAGGTCGGGCGGTGAAGACATAGCTTCAAAGCCAAGATCCACCCTGCCCGATCCCCTCTGATTAGCGCCCACTGTGGCGCCACGGACGCCAATTTCATCGCAATGCGGTTTCGGCATTCAAAAAGTGAAGCCGCCTATTGCGCGAATGCCGACGCTGGATAAACATATTTCATTCATTCAACTGTCAAAATGAAAATCCGTCGGGGGTTGGTTATGGTGTCACGCTTCAAGCTCTTCCTGACCGCGTCTGTCGCGGCGCTGGCCGCGGCGCCGGTCCTCGCCCAGACGACCGCGCCCGCCCCGACCCCAGCCGCGGCGGTGGGTGAAGTCATCGTGACGGCCCAGCGGCGGTCGGAAAACCTTCAGAGCGTGCCCATCGCGGTGACCGCTCTGTCCCCGGAAACGCTGGCGACCGATCACATCGCGACGACCATGGATATCGCCCGTGTCGTCCCCAACATGTTCGCCGCGAACAATGTCGGTCAGGGCTCGGCCAATGTCTATTTCATCCGGGGCCTCGGTCAGACGCAGTCTTTTCCGACCTTCGACCCGCAGGTCGGCACCTATGTGGACGATATCTATATCGGGCGGCAGAACGCCAACAACATGGCCCTGTTCGGGGTCGAGGATATCCAGGTCCTACGCGGCCCGCAGGGAACCCTCTTTGGCCGGAATTCCACGGGCGGGGCGATCCTGATCACACTCCAGAAGCCCTCCGACACCTTCGGCGGCTCGGCGGAAATCGGTTACGGCTCCTACGGACGCGTTTTCGGCAGCGCCTCGGTGAACATGCCGATCAATGATCAGATCAAGACGCGGTTCTCCGTCTACGGCATCGCCGATGGCGGTTATGTCGAAGACACAACCACCGGCAACACCTTAAACGCGACCCACGATTATGGTCTGCGCGAGGCGGTCACGATCAAGCCGGCGGGGCTCAGCAATGTGGAATGGGACCTCAGCGCCGATTATTCCCACAACAACGCCGCCAATGTGCTGAATCAGCCGGGCGACGGGGGCATCTATGGTAGTGATCGGGTCTCCTTGAGCGGGTTCAGCACCACACCCGGGGCGCTAGAGCCGTTTCTGACTGGCGAGAAGGGAAAGCTCGGCCAGGGCGTGGTCGTCGCGAGTTGGGGTTTCGCCTCGAACATCAAGGCCGACTTCAGCGCCGGTACGCTGAACTTCATTACGGGCTTCCGCGGCCTCAGCCAAGCCTTGGGCGTGGACTTCCCCGACTCGGCGCTCGGTCCCGCCGTGCCCTTCGATGAAGGCGCCGTGGGTCAGTTCGCCCTGGCGCAGGAGCTCCGGAGCTACCAGTACTCTCAGGAGATCAAGTGGAGCGGCGATATCGGCAGCCGTTTCAAATACACCACGGGCGTATTCTATCTCTTTGAGACCAACGACGACAGTTTCGGCGCCGTGGCCAATCTTGGGCCCCTCATTGGCGCGCCCTATTTCCCGTTCCCCCTGGGTGATGAGTTCACCAAGAACCAGACGACGTCCATCGCCGCCTATGCCCAGGGCGACTATAAGCTCACCGACGCCTTGACCCTCACGGTGGGTGGTCGCTTCACCCACGAGGTAAAGAACCTCGATGCATCGCCGAACGCGCCCGGCTTGGGATTCACCACCGCCCAGATTGACCAGGCCGGTTACCTGACCAAGCTCAAGGCGAATGAATTCACGCCGCGTGTGGCGCTCGATTACCAGATCGATCCCAATCTCATGGTCTTCGCGTCGGCAACCCGTGGCTTCCAGGGCGGGGGCTGGAACGGGCTTGCCTTCAATGCCGCCACCTTTAACAACTTCGCCCCGGAAACCGTGTGGTCCTATGAAACCGGTTTTCGTTACCAGACGCCTGATCACAAGCTGACCTTCAATACGACAGCCTTTTATGAGGATGTCAGCAAGTACCAACTGCTCTCCGACAATGTCGTCGCCGCCAGCTTCGTGACCACCAACGCCGCGAACCTCCGGGCCTACGGCGCTGAGATCGACAGCTCATGGCGCCCCGTCGAGCATCTCACCCTGAGCGCCAATATCGGCCTGATGGACGCCACCTATTACGATCCGAGCGCCGCGGTGAAACTCCAACAGGCCGAATGCGCCGCCGCGCCGGGCGTCGCCAACCCCAACTGCGGACAGGGCATTGTCAACCTGGGCGGTCATCTGGCTCAGCCCACCTATGTCCCGCCTGTGACCGCGGCGACGACCCTATCCTATGAGTGGGTCTTTACGCACTTTAGCCTGACGCCGAATGTCGGGGTTCAATGGACGGCGCGTGAACAGGTGAGTACCGCAGGTGTCGCCGCCGGACTCATCGACTCTCATGCTCTTCTCGATATGGGCCTGATGTTCCAGCCCGAGGGCAAGAAATGGTCCATCACGGCGGAGTGCCGCAACTGCACGATGGAGGATTACGGCATCACCTATCTGTTCGGCTATAAGTATTACAACGAGCCGGGCCGCTGGGACGTGCGGTTCGACGTGAAGTTCTGATCAATCCGCGTCGCGCGATCTTTGCCGTGTCAAGCGGCTCGTCGTCTATGCGGCGTCAGCGGTCCAGAGTTCCACGGCATATCGCGCCTCGCGGACATATTGCGCCGCGCTGGTCCTGATCATGTCCATGAGCAGCATGGCGGATGGGTTGAGCTTGGTCGCCGCCTGATAGGTCAGCCCCGCCCTCCGCTCCACGGAAGGGCTCGCGATATCGAGTTTCACGATCGCTCCTTGGCCAAGACCAATGGCGTCGGATACCATCGCCGGCGACGTCATGAAGATGAAGTCGTCCATCAAAAGAAGCTGGGCCCCCACGATGGGCGCGTCGGTCCAGATGAAACGACTTGGTGGTGGAAGATTGGCCCGCTCGAAGGCCTGAGCGATGACCTTCGCGTCGGAGGGCCGAGAATGGGGCGCCATCCAGGTGAAGGGCTGCAAATCCGAGAGCGTGAGTCCCTTGCGCCCGACCAGGGGATGACGCGAACGCACCACAATGACATCCCGGCAGGTATAGAGCGGCGTTCGCAGGAGTTCGCCGTCCAGAGTGCCGTCATCCGATCCGGCGATGAAGTCGATTTTCCCTTGGGCGAGCCGCTCTAGGAGGATTTCCGAATAGTCCTCGAACAGGGTGATCCTGACGTCCGGACTTGAGGCATGCAGTTCACGGACAGCCCGCGCGATGACATCGGGAGCGACGCTCTCCCCTACCCCCAGCCGCACGCTACCGCCGCGGGCGTCGCGAAACGCCGCCAATTCTTCCTCGGCGCGCATGGCCGAGGCGAGGATGGCGCGGGCGTGCTGCGCGAGCATGGCGCCATAGGCCGTGGGCGTCGTCACCCCGCCGGGACCCCTATCAAAGAGCGCGACGCCCAGCTCTTTCTCGAGATTGGCGATGCTTGAGCCGAGCGCCTGTTGCGTCAGCCCCAGATGCGGCGCGGCGGCGGCCAAGCTGCCACGCTCGATGACGGCGAGAAGGCGTTTGAGCTGTTTTATCTCCACGCGAGATCCTTATCCCAGCGATGTCCGCCACCACGCCTTGCGCCTGGACGCGGTGGAATATTGACCCTTCTATAGCATCGTTCAGCGCAAAACGTGCGTCGTCGCGCCCCCGCGCTCAAAAGCTGGGCTTTCGATTGTCGCCACAAACAAGGCTTCTATGTTCATTTGATCGCGACCAGTGAGGGGAGCCCAGGAGAAAATGTCGCGCAACCCTGCCCCGAGCGGCCCCCTCACCCTCGTGCCCTGGGTCGCCTTGGCCATCGCCTTCGCGGCTTGGTCGCTGGCCAATATGGATCAGTCGCTGTTCGGGTACGCGATCCCTGACTTGATGAGTTCCCTGAAGATCAACCTCAACGGCGTCAGCCTGATCATTTCCGCGTCCTTTGCCTTTGGGATCATCGCCAGCATCGCCATCGGGGTTCTCACCGATATCTGGGGGCCAAGAATCACCCTTCCCCTGTGTCTGGCTCTTTCGGCGGTTTTGGTGGGGTGCCAGGCCTTCGCCCCCAGCGCCGTCGTTTTTGGCGCGCTGCGCGTGGCCAGCGCGGGATTCAGCGCGGCTCTCGCCCCCATCACCAACGCCATGATCGCGGGACGCGCGCCACCGCGCCTGCGCGCCCTGCTGCTTGCCGTGCTTCAATGCGGCTTTCCCTTCGGCTGGTTTATCGCGTCCGTCTTCGCCGCGCCGATCATGGCGCGCGCGGGGTGGCGCCCAGTGTTTCTCGTGGCCTTCGCCGTGGCGCCCTTGGCTGTCGCTCTCTATTTCGCCATGTCGCGGTTTGGGCCCGCCAGCCCCCCAGCTAAAGGAACGCGGCCGGGCATCTCCGCCCCGCTCAAGGCCGTATTTGGTCGCAAGTACCGTCTGATCACGGTCCTCAGCGCTCTGGCATTCATGCTCTATGGCGGCGCGGGCGGCGGATCGACCTTTTACATGCCGACCTTCTTTCATGTCGTCAGGGGCTATTCGACAGCCGACGCGGCCCGGATCGTGGGCGCGTCCTATGCCGTGGGGATGTTCGGCTATGTCGCGGCCGCCTTGGTGAGCGACCGTTGGCTCACACGGCGGGACACCGCCATTACCTGGGTCTGGATGGGCGGCCTCGCCTTCCTCGCGACCCTGTGGCTGCCGCGATCGTTCACAGCCGATATCGTGAGTTTTGGCGTGACGACATTCTTCTTCTACGGCTCCAGCGCCATTCTGGTCATCTATCTGGTCGAATTATTTCCCCCGGAGCTTCGCGCCACCGCCGCCGCGGTCAGTGGATCGGCCGCGATTAGCGCGGGCTTCATGACCTTTCCCGTGCTTACGGTGCTAGCGGTCGACCATGTGGGTTGGGCGAAGGGTCTCAGCGCGGTCATCGTCCCTGCGCTTGTCGTTTGCGGATTGCTGCTTATGGCCCTGCCCCGCCGCACCGGGGCGGAGCCCGGCGGGCTGGCGTCCGCTTAAACCTTCGCTTCGGTATCAACCGGGCGATGGTCCCGATTGAGGGTCCGGAAGAGCTGGTTCATCATCGTTCCGCGCATCCCCTCCAAGGTGGAGCGCTCGGCCTCCGACAGGGCATAGGTTTCAACCTCGTCCTTGAGCGGCAGACCGTGCCGATTGGCCACGGCCTCGATCACGAAGACCCGCTCGCGAAGCACCCATAATTCAGTGGCCAACTCCAAGACCATGGTCACGAGCTGGTCGACGCCGTCTTCCGTGAAAAATGCGGGCCGTCGCCCCTGTGCGTCCAGCGGCAGCTTCGGCGCGACCGTCTCCATTGCCTGGGACAAGCCTAGGTCTTCGCCTTCCAGGCGCCGAAGCCGAACCAGTTGAGGCTGGCGCTGAGGCGCCCCGTCTCGCCGTCAAAGCTCGGAGGCGCGTTCACGGCGGCGATAAAGGCGTCATGGTCCGTGAAGGAAAACTGAGGAACCGTGAACTGAAAATAATCCTTTGGGCCGAAGCCGCCAGCCGCGATGAGATCCTCGGGATTCTGATCACGAAAGGCCCGGTAGAAGGGCTCCTTGTTATAATAGCAGTCCCAATCCAGGTAGAACTGATCATAGGGTTTCAATTCGCGGTTGGGCGGCAGTTCCATATTGATGAGCAACCCTCCCGGCCGCAAAACCCGGTGCGCCTCGGCAAAGAAGCGCTTGATGTCCTTCACGGAAAGCTCGTGCAGGAACATCGACGTAAAGATCACATCGAAGGAGGCGTCCTCAAAGGCGAGGTCGGTGGCGTCCATCTGATGATAGTGCACGGGCAGGCCCAGGCTCTGGGCGCGCCCATGGGCATATCGCAATACGGAGGCCGAGACATCGATCCCATGGACCTCCGCATCCGGGAAGGTCTGAGCCCAGGCGGCGGCATTGTGGCCGACCGTACAGCCGCAATCGAGAATGCGTTCGGGGCGGAAATCAGGGAACCGATGCTTGACATAGTTCGACATGGAAAGGCCGATGTCGTCCAGGTTTGGCCCCATGAAACCCGCTGAGAAGACAGCCAAGCCGTTATCATAGACGGCGCCCGCCGCGGCGGTATCCGTGTTGGCGTAGCCGCCAGGCATCAGATGGACGTCCAGCCCCGCGACATTCGACGGGAGATCGAGTGTTGCATCCAGGCTCAGTGACCCGCCCCCACGCTTGGAGAGCTGTTCAATCTGGCGCGTGAGATCAGGCAGGGCGGCCTCGACGCCCGGGGTCACCGCGCGCCACACCATTTCCTGGGCGTTGTAGCGAACAGAGCTGTAGAACTTGAAATAGGTATCTTTGCGCATGGAGCCGTGCACTTCATCCTGGGTTTGCACCGGGCGTCCAAGGGCGCGAACAAGCGCCGGTTCGACCTCATCCTCAAAGCGCGCCTTCATCCTGGCGGCCATGTCGTTGAGGATGTAGCCTCTCAGGCTGGAGACAAAGTCCTGTCGCGCCCGAGAGTCGCGATCATGGGCCGCTTTCAATTCGTGAGAGAGCTCAAACGGCATGGCGATCTCCTGCTTGCCCTAACAACATAAAACTTCCTTAAGCCCGCGAAAAGAAGAAATATCCTTCATTGGCTGAACTGTCAGGCATGTGCGGAAGATCAAATTCGTCAGGTTCCGCGCGCCTCTTCCAGCCCAAATATGGCGGCTCCGAGCAACGCCGCATTGATGGTCACAATGTGGACCGGCACATTCTGCAGAAGGCCGGCAAATCGCCCCTTGGCCGTGAAAGCGCGCATGAAAGCGCCGTCCTGAAGCTGAGGGACCAACCGTGGGGGCAATCCGCCCGCCAGATAGACGCCACCCGTCGCCAGAACCTTGAGGGCCAGGTTGGCGGATTCTGCCCCAAGGATGTCGATGAAAACCCGTAGAGCCTCGGCCGCGAGGTGATTGTTCACCTCGTCATTGACCGCGGCCTCGAGAATTAAAGGCGTGCGGTCATGAGCTTCGAGCAAGGCGGCGCGGAAGGCTTCGCTCTCGGATGCGGGATCCAGGGAGCGCGCATAGTCATAGATATTGGGTAAACCCGAGCCCGAGCAAACGCGCTCGTAAGCAACCCGGCGAAAACGCCCCGTCAGGAAAGCCAACAGGCCGGCTTGAAAGGCATTGGTGGGCGCGAAATCAGCGTGTCCGCCTTCAGAGACGCAAGGCAGATAGGTCTTTCCGTCCCAAATCAGGAAGGCTTCGCCAAGGCCAGTGCCAGGCGCCACTACCGCAATCGCCCCTTGCTTGACGGCTTTGCCCGCGTTGATTTCAACCAACTCCGTCGCCTCAAGGCTCGGAACCGCATGAGCGATGGCCTTCAGATCATTGATCAGGCGAACCTGTTTGAGACCAAGACCTTTACGCAGCGCGTCTTCATCCAGCTCCCAGGGCAGATTCGTCAGGCGCGCATGGCCATCGAGGACGGGACCGGCGACGCAGATACAGGCCGATGTCGGTTTGCCCTCGGCGGCGGCCAAGAACGCCTCAATGGCCGTTTGAAGCCCCTCATAGTCGGCGCTGCGAAACTCTTTCTCGAAGAGGAATTTTCGCGGCCCGTCCTTGGCCGAGACCAGAGCCAACCGGATACTCGTGCCCCCGATATCGCCGGCTAAGAGCATCAGGCCTGTTCCGCCCACATGGCCTGTATCTTCTCGAGGGTGAGGCCCTTGGTCTCCGGCACACGCAGGAAGATCCAGATCCAACCGATCACGCAGAAGAGGGCCAACAACCAGAAGGTCATGGCGCTGCCTATGTCATGGACCAGGGACAGAAAGAACTGGCTCACGAGATAGGCCGAACCCCAGTTAATCGCCGTGGCAAGGGCGACGCCGCGACCGCGGATGTGGGCGGGGAAAACTTCATTGATCACAGTCCAAACTACCGGCCCGAGCGAGAAGGCGAACGAAGAAATAAACACGATCAAAGCAACGACCGTGACGATACCCGTGACGGTGGGGCCGTGGGTGGCCGCACCGTGAAGGGTGGGCGCCATGAAGTGGAAAGCGGTTCCGACCACCGCGAGGCTGACGCCCATGCCTATCAGACCCGCCAGAAGGAGTTTGCGCCGGCCGATACGGTCAATGAAAGCGATGGCCACCAAGGTCGACAGGACGTTCACCGCGCCGACCGCCCAGAGTGTCATGGTCGACCTGGCCGATTCCGTCGCGAACCCGGCCGAGGCGAAAATCTGATTGGCGTAATAAATCACAGCGTTGATGCCCGTGATCTGCTGGAAAATGGCCAGGCCCACGGCGATCAGCAGAGGTCGGCGCCATTCCTTGCCAAAGATCTCAACCCAGGAGGCGTTCTTGCCCTGTTTTTGGATCGTCTCGGCGATGGAGTCGAGTTGGGCCTCCACATTGATTTGCGGCTGAACCTTTATCGTTTCCGTGGCGGCCTCGCCGCGCCGGTTTACGATCATCAGCCACCGGGGCGATTCCGGGG
>Ga0116227_10011594_pt1 | contig 14747 bp, 16 predicted proteins | sample S1TSphgellanicum_FD_89693 | JGI IMG/M metagenome (GOLD analysis project Ga0116227, IMG submission 89693) | Host-associated microbial communities from peat moss isolated from Minnesota, USA - S1T2_Fb - Sphagnum magellanicum MG | ecosystem: Host-associated > Plants > Peat moss > Unclassified... | reverse complement strand
CTCTTCGGAGAGGCTCAGCCCAGACGAGTAAAAGTTTTTTGGTTCTTTTTTTCAAAAAAGAATTGCTTCCTTGCTTCCTTCCTACGGCAGAGTCCGTGCATACAAATCCAGCAGCGCCCGCCAGCCCACCGCCGCCGCGTCCGCGTCAAAAACCGGCATGTCGGGCTTCATCCAGCCGTGCAGCTTGCCGGCATAGATCTCGCTGACATACGTCACGCCCGCCTCGCTCAGCGCCGCTTCGAGCCGGGCCGCCATCTCCGGCGGATAGGAATGATCGCGGTCGGCGCCGGCGACATAGAGTTCAGCTTTGATTTTCGGGGCCAGCAGATGCGGGCTGAGCGGGTCATCGGTCGCGAGGTTGCCGCCATGAAAGCTCGCCGCCGCGGCGATGCGCTCCGGGTAGGTGCCGGCAGCGGTCAGCGCCATGCCGCCGCCCATGCAGAAGCCGACGGTGCCCACGCGGGGGCCGGCGACATCGGGACGGCTGTCGAGCGTGGCGAGGAAGGCTGCGGTATCCTCGGCGGCTTTACGGTTATTGGTGGTGCTCATGATCGGGCCGATGGTGGCGCGGAAATCGCCGGCCAGCACCTCCTTGGGCACCAGAGGGCCATAGCTGCCATACCGGTAGAACAGATCGGGCAGCAGAACGACGTAGCCGGCGCCCGCCAGATGCGCCGCCATCTCCAGCATCGCCGGCCGGATGCCGAAGGCGTCCATATAGAAGATCACGGCCGGCCATGGGCCGGGACCATCCGGGGTCAGCACATGGGCGTTGCATTGCCCATCCTGCGCGGAGATGGTGATTTGCTCGTGGGGCATGCGCCGCTCCTGGGCATCTGATGGGGCCATCGCTTGAGCATGATCCCAAGCACCCATGCCACTCGACCATGGCAGCGGCCGCGTCAAGCCGTCGGCTCATCCTGGCTGGGGGTGCCTTGACACGCTGCCGGCGCTACCATAGATTTCTGTCATGACAGAAACATCGGTCATTACAAAACCGCTTCCCGCCGCCGTTCAGGAGTTCGTGCTGCGCTGGGGCGACCTGGGCGGCCAGTGGGGCGTGAACCGGTCGGTCGCGCAAATCCAGGCCCTGCTCTATGTATCCGACCGGCCGCTCACCGCCGAGGATATCGCCGACATGCTGGGCCTGGCGCGGTCGAACGTATCCAACAGCATCCGCGAACTGATCGGCTGGAAGCTGGTCCGCCGCGTGCCGGTGCTGGGCGACCGCCGGGATCATTACGAAGCAGAGAATGATCTGTGGCAGATCCTCATCCGGATTGCGCAAGGCCGGAAGGAACGTGAAATCGACCCCGCGGTCGCGGCGATCCACAAGGCGCTGGAGGCGGCCGAGGATGATCCCGCGATCAGCCGCGTGGCGCTGGCGCGCCTGCACGATATGCGCGACTTCCTGACCACCCTGGATGACTGGTTCGGCCAGATGCTGAAAGTGCCGCCGAGCACGCTGATGAAGCTGATCAGGCTCGGCGCGCGCGTGGTCAATCTGCTGAGCCTGGGCGGCGGCCGCGGCAAGCACGGCAAGCCGTAAAAATTTGCCGTAAAATTTCTCTTATGACTGAAATGTCAGTCAGTACGATAGGATGAGGCCCATGTCGGAGACGCTTGCGGATGGTCATTCAAGACAACGCCCGGCCGGTGCGGCACCGGCCGGGCGCGGTGAGACCGACCTGCGCTTTTGCACTCTGCTCGGTGAGCAGGCATGGGCGCGCCTGCCGGCTTCGGTGCGCGCACGCTTCAGCAAGCGCCTGCGCGCCGGGGCCTCGGTCACCTATGCGGGCGAGATCGTGGAAAGCCGCAGGACGCGCCTGGGCCACGTGCTGACGCAGCTTTGCCGGCTGATCGGCGCACCGTTGCCGCTCACAGCCGACGTCGGCGTCTCCGCCGTGGTGACCGTGACCGAGGATGGCGCCACCGGCGGCCAGGTATGGACCCGGATGTACGCACGGGCGCGCGGCTTTCCGCAAATCATTCACAGCTGCAAGCGTTTCGGCGGGCCAACGGGGCTGGACGAGCATCTCGGCTGCGGGTTCGGCATTGCACTGAACGTCAGTGCCGACGCGCAGGCCATGCATTTTCACAGCGACCATTATTTCGTCACCCTCGGCCGGCTCCGGCTGCGCCTGCCGCCATGGCTGGAACCTGGCGCACTCACGGTCAGCCATAGCGAGCGAGCCGATGGATGGTTCGCGTTCGCGCTCGTGCTGCGGCACCGGCAGTTCGGCGAGTTGCTGCGCCAGACCGGCCTGTTCCGGGAGCGTTTCGTTCGTGATGACAAGGAGAACCCGCATGACTGAGCTGTTTTGGATTGTTCTGTTCGTGCAGGTCGGCATGGGCGGCTTCGACACGCTGTATCATCATGAACTGACCGAGCGCCTCGCCTGGCGGCCGTCGCAGGCGGGCGAACTCGCGCTCCATGGCGTGCGCAATCTTGCCTACGCGGTGATGTTCGCGGCGCTGGGCTGGAGCGAGCCGCATGGTGCGGCGGCGCTCGCGCTGATGGGCCTGATGATCGGCGAACTCGCCGTCACGCTATGGGATTTTGTCGAGGAAGACCGCACGCGGCGGCTGCCGGCGACCGAACGGATCAACCATACGCTGCTGACACTGAACTACGGCATCGTGCTGGCCATGCTGCTGCCGGTGCTGGCCCGGTGGTCGGCGCTTCCGACCGCGGTCCTGCCTGCTTATCATGGGGTGTGGAGCTGGCTGTGCGGCATCGCCGCCGTCGGCGTCATTGCCTCGGGTCTGCGCGATATCGCGGCCGCCCGGCGAGCCGCGCGGATCATCGTGGGCGATCCGGCGCCGCTCGCCGGCGCGCTGGCAGAGCGGTCTTGCGTTCTCGTCACCGGCGGCACCGGCTTTATCGGCAGACGGCTGGTTGCGGCTCTGGCGGCAGCGGGTCACGACGTGACGGTGCTCACCCGCAAGCGCGCACATGCCGCCGACCTCCTGGCGCCGCTGCGTGTGATCACGTCGCTGGATCAGATCGTCGATGACGCGCGGATCGATGCGATCGTCAATCTGGCCGGCGAGCCGATTTCCAACTTTCCATGGACCACCCGCCGGCGCCGGCGCATGCTGCGGTCCCGGCTTCAGGTGACGCGCGACATCGTCCGGTTGACTGGCCGTTTGCACCGGCCGCCGGCGGTTCTCGTCAGCGGTTCGGCCATCGGCTGGTACGGCATGCGCGGCGATGAAATCCTGGACGAAGCATCGGCTGGGGCCGCGTGCTTTTCGCGCCGCCTGTGCGTGCGCTGGGAACGGGCGGCGATGGGCGCAGCACTTGGGGTGCGCGTTGTGCGGCTTCGGACCGGCCTGGTGCTGGCGGCCGAGGGCGGCGTTCTGTCGCGCATGCTGACGCCGTTCGAATTCGGCCTCGGCGGGCGGTTCGGCAGCGGCCGCCAGTGGATGAGCTGGATCCACCGTGACGACCTGGTGCGCCTCATCGTGCATGCCATTGCGACGCCGACCTTGGTCGGGCCGCTGAATGCGGTGTCGCCGGCGCCGGTGACGAATGCTGGCTTCGCGGCCGCGCTCGGCCGGGCGCTGGGCCGTCCCGCCATGCTTCCGGTGCCCGCAGCCCTGCTTCGCCTGGCGCTGGGGGCGTTCGCCGACGAGCTCCTGCTCGGCGGCCAGCGTGTCGTGCCGCGCGCCGCATTGAAGAGCGGCTTTGTGTTTGCCTATCCGGATATCGACGACGCGCTGGCCGAGATCGCCGGCAAGGCGTTCTTTTTTGAAAAAAAGAACCAAAAAACTTTTGGACGTCTGGCTGCGGCCTCTCCGGAAAAGCTCGGCCCATGATTCAAAAGTTTTTTGCTTCTTTTTTTCAAAAAAGAAGTTCTTGCTTGCTTTCTTTTAGTCCGCTGCTCCTGAGTGCCCCCTGCACCAGCGTATCCAGCGCACTGAGAAACCGCGACCGGTCCGCCTTGGTCAAGGGCGCCGGACCACCGGTGGCCACGCCGATGTCACGCAAATGCTGGGACACGGCGCGCCCGGCCAGGGCGTGGCCGATGTTATCGCCCGTCCAGATTTTGCCGGCCGGCGACACTGCGCGCGCTCCGCGCGCCAGGCAACGCGACGCGAGCGGAATGTCCGAGGTGACACAGATGTCGGCAGGCGTGATGCGTTCGGCGATCCAGTCGTCGGCGATATCCGCACCTTCGCCGACGGTCACCATCTGCACATTCGGCAGTCCGGGCGGGCGGATCGGGCGGGAGCCGTTGGAGACCACGAACACATCCACGCTGAGCCTGGTGGCGACACGAAACACCTCGTCGCGGACGGGGCAGGCGTCGGCGTCGATATAGATGGTGGTCATCAAGGCGGTCCTGTGTATAGCGCCTGCATCGCGTCTTGGCGATTCGGCATTGAGGCGCCCTTTGCTGCATCCAGGCGGCGCGCGTTCAATGCGTATCGAAATCGTTATAGGGCGTTTGCAGGACAACGGAGGCATAGATTTCGAGCAGGCACTGGCAGGTCGGATCTGCCTCTTCCACCGACGACGCGCGCGCCTATTTCAAACAGACCTACTCGACCGAGGAGTTTTAGGACATGGCAGAGACGAAGTCAGCCCAGGCCCGCCGGGAGCCACCCACCATAGCGCAGGATGGCAGCATACCGAGGAGCGGCCTGCGTATCCCCATGCCCGCCAGCACCAAGCCGCCGCCCGCGCCGAGCAGCCAAAAGTCCACGACCTAGCTCGCACTGAAACCATCAACGCCCGGTGTGGGCGGGCTGTGCAAACCGGGCCAGCTCCAGCGCGTCCTGCGGCCGCTTGCTCTCGAAGAACGTGTAGGACAGCGTAATCTCATGCACGTCGGCCGTGTCCGGGTCGTCGGCCATGTGCGGATCGACGAAGAAAGTCACCGGCATCTGCGCCGTCTCGCCGGCTTTCAGTTTCTCCTCGTTGAAACAGAAGCACTGGATCTTCTTGAAATAGAGCCCGACTTTATCGGGTGTCACGTTAAACGTGGCGTGGCCGACGATGTCCTTGCCGGAGAGATTCGTGGCGGTGAAAAACGCCACCGCGTCCTCGCCCAAATGAATTTTGACCGAGCGCTGCACCGGTTCGAACCGCCAGGGCAGGCCGGGGGCAGTACTCGTGTCGAAGAACACGGTGACGGTGCGGGCGGTCTGCGTGGTGCTCGCTGCGGTCACGCGCTGGGTGGTGCCGCCGGCGCCTGTCGCCTGGCAGAACAGCCGGTAGAGCGTCACGGAGTAGGAGGTGATGCCGGTCATGATGGCCAGGACGGCGATGAATCCGGCAATCGTGAGGGTGCGGCGGGTCATGACCCAGGATTAGGTACGCCTGGCGCCGGACGCAACCCGCCCGCCGGCCGCACTCGCCAGCAGCGGCGCGAGAGCCCGGTATTCCGCCGCCCGCGCCGAATTCGGCCGCCAGGCCAGGCCGAGCGTTCGCCAGGCGCCGCGGCCACGCAATTCACGCAGCACCAGCTCCGCGCCGGCGGTCACCCCGGCATCGATGGCAATGCGCGGCAGCAGCGTGGCTCCCAGCCCGCCCGCGACCATTTGCACCAACGTATGCAGGCTGGTGGCGGCGTAGGGATCGGCCGGCGTCGCACTCTGGCCGCAGGCGGCCAGCGCCTGGTCGCGCAGGCAATGCCCGTCCTCCAGCAGCAGAAGCCGCTCGCTCGCCAGTTGCGCGACCGACACGCGCTCCGATGCGGCGAGACTTGAGCCGGGGGGCAGGGCGGCGACGAAATCGTCGGTGACCACGGGCAGTGTCTCGGCATCGTCGCAATCGCAGGGGAGAGCCAGCAGCACCACGTCCAGCCGGTGGGCGGCCAGGCGCTCCAGGCAGTTGGCCGTGGTGTCCTCGCGCAGGAACAGGCGCAGGTCGGGAAAATGCTGGCGCAGGCTGGGCATCAGCCGCGGCAGCAGGAACGGGCCGATGGTGGGGATGACGCCCAGGCGCAGCGGGCCGGTCATCGGCCTGCGCGCGGCGTCGGCCGCCTCGCTCACCGCCTCGAGTGCCGCCAATGCGACGCGCGCGCGGCTGACCACCTCCTCGCCCAAGGCGGTGAAGGCCACATGCTTGCCGGCGCCGCGGTCGAGGATCGCGGCATCGAGCTGCCGTTCCAGGGCGATCAGCCCGGCCGACAGGGTGGATTGCGTCACCCCGCAGGAGGCGGCGGCCCGGCCGAAATGCTGGTGCTCGGCCAGGGCGACGAGATAGCGGAGCTGTTGTGCGGCGGGCAGGGCGGTCATCGATATAATCGATCACATCGGCGAAAAATTTTCATTAGACCGTTGGTGCAAGCACCCCCATGTTGCACTGCAAGATGCTGCACCGCGGCATCGTGCGTATTCAACGGGCCTAGCCGCAGGAGACCTTTATGCTGACCATTGGCGATCATTTTCCGGCCTTCGACCTCGCCGCCGTGAAGGGCGGGCCGTCGGGCCTCAACCTGAAGGATGCGTTTACCCGCATCACCAACGAGAGCGACGCCGGCAAGTGGAAGCTGGTGTTCTTCTGGCCGAAGGATTTCACCTTCATCTGCCCCACCGAGATCGTCGCCTTCGGCAAGCTCGCGTCCGACTTCGCCGACCGTGACACGGTCGTCTATGGCGTCTCCACCGACAGCGAGTTCGTGCATCTGAACTGGCGCCTGCACCATGACGAGCTGCGCGGCCTGACCATCCCCATGCTGGCGGACGTCAAGCGCGAGCTGAGCACGGCGCTGGGCATTCTCGACAAGGCCGAGGGTGTGGCGCTGCGCGCGACGTTCCTGGTCGATCCGCAGGGCATCATCCAGTTCGCGACCGTGAACGGGCTGAACGTCGGCCGCAATCCGCAGGAAGTGCTGCGCGTGCTCGATGCGCTGCAGAGCGACGAGCTGTGCCCGTGCAACTGGAACCAGGGCGACGAGTTTTTGCGCCCCGCCGCGTAGGATGGGTTTTAACCCATCGACACACGCCGCGACGCCCGAAGAGGTGGGTTAAAACCCACCCTACGAAGAAGCCGGGTGATGGCATCGCCCGGCTTCAGTTTTGACTGGAGACTGACGTGATCGAAACGCTGAAAAACGCGATCCCTGAGTACGCGAAGGATCTGCGGCTGAACCTCACCACGCTGGCCGCCGACGTCACGCTGACGGCGCAGCAGAGGGCCGGCACCTTCATCGCCTCGGCGCTCGCCAGCCGCAATGCCGAAGTGACGCGGGCGGTTGTGGCTGAATTCGGCCCTGCCCTCTCGCCCGAGGCGCTGGCGGCGGCGAAGGCGGCGGCTGCCATCATGGCCATGAACAATGTCTATTACCGTTTTACGCACCTGGTCGGCGGCGACTACCCGAATTTGCCGGCGCGGCTGCGCATGAATGTGATCGGCAAGCCCGGTGTGGAAAAAGTGGATTTCGAACTCTGGTCGCTGGCCGTCTCGGCGGTGAACGGCTGCGGCATGTGCATGGAAGCGCATGAGAAAGTGGTGCGCCATGGCGGGCTGACGCAGGAGCAGGTGCAGACCGCCGTGCGCATCGCCTCCGTGGTCCACGCCGTGGCGGCCATTCTGGACGGCGAGGCGGCGCTGGCGGAGTAAGACAGAAAGTCTTCTTTTTTGAAAAAAAGAAGCAAAAAACTTTTGCAAATTTGGCTTCCGCCTGTCCGTAGAGGCTCGGCCCAGGATGCAAAAGTTTTTTGGTTCTTTTTTTCAAAAAAGAACTGCTTGCCTTATAAACCCCGCCATGAAACGCATCCTCTCCGGTATCCAGCCGTCCGGCATTCCCACCCTCGGCAACTATCTGGGCGCCATCCGCAACTGGGTGGCGCTGCAGGATTCTTACCAATGCCTGTTCTGTGCGGTGGATCTGCACGCCATCACCGTGTGGCAGGACCCGGCAAAACTGCGCGCCCAGACGATGGAAATGGCGGCCACTTTGCTTGCCTGCGGCATCGACCCGGCAAAATCGGTGCTGTTCGTGCAGAGTGCCGTCTCCGCCCACGCCCGCCTCGCCTGGATTTTTAACTGCATCGCCCGGCTCGGCTGGCTGAACCGGATGACGCAATTCAAGGACAAGGCGGGGTCGGACCGGGAGGCGGCCTCGGTCGGGCTTTACGTCTATCCGAACCTGATGGCGGCCGACATCTGCACCTATCACGCCACCCACGTGCCGGTGGGCGACGACCAGCGCCAGCATCTGGAGCTGGCGAACGACATCGCGCAAAAATTCAACCATGACTACGGGGTTGAATTTTTCCCGCGCATCGAGCCGCTGATCCTGGGGCCCGCGGCCCGTGTGATGAGTTTGCGGGATGGCTCGCGCAAAATGTCCAAGTCTGATCCGTCGGACCAGAGCCGCATCAATTTGATCGATGACGCGGATGCGATTGCGTTAAAAATTCGGCGGGCGAAGACGGACCCGGAGCCGCTGCCTGGCGAACCGGCAGGCCTGGCCGGCCGCCCCGAAGCCGCTAATCTGGTCGGCATCTACGCCGCTTTGTCCGACATGACGCCGGCGGAGGTGCTGGCGCAATTCGGCGGCGCCGGGTTCGGCACGTTCAAGGCCGCGCTGGCCGATCTCACAATCGCCAAACTGGCGCCGATCGCCTCGGAGACCACCCGCCTGCTCGCCGCGCCCGACCATCTGCTGGCCGTGCTGCGCAAGGGTGCGGCGCGCGCCGACGCGATTGCCGCCCCGATCGTGCGCGAGGCGGAGCGGATCGTGGGGTTTGTCAGTTAGGTCGCCGGTCTTCGGTCGTTTGCGTTGTAGAATCGGGCGACCTGCCAGCGGCGGCGGCTTACACGCTCGTCTGTCAGCGGAGTCGCTTAGTTCAGCATTGGAAGATCAACCACCAAGACACGGAGAACACGGAGAAGCACCAAGGTGGCGCACAGACAGAGAGGAGCCAGCGGCGAGACTTTGATGAGTCCGGCCTTGGAGTATCTTGGTGTTCTCCCTGTCTTGGCGGTTTTTCTTTGGATCCTTCAACCGGCGCGAGGGTTGATGCGCGCGAAGCGAGCACCTACGACAGACGGGGCTCTGGAAATGCCTTAACGTCAAGTGCTCGTGCGCTCTCCATGCGATCAGAAATCGCGCGAGGCCTGTTCAGGCTGCTCGCCACGCGCTATCTGGCCATAAGCTGCGGACATATAACGAGCGACTTCGGCGAAATTCTGCGCCACAGTGGTTTTGTGGACGTAGGCCATGTAATTCGTTGGCCGCCCATATAGCTCGACAGGCGCCGCGAGACCGGCCAGAAACGCCTTCCGGAAGGTGGGGGACAGGGTGATATCCATCTTTCCGGAATTCACCTGGGAAGCCAGTTGCACGCTTGCAATCCAGGCGCAAGAAAAATCTCCCGCCATCGCATGAGCAAACTTCCGACGACCGACGACCGGATACCGACGACCGACCGCTGGCGTTTGCCGCGGATGTCTTGGTAGATTGATCCCCCGATTCGCCCGCAAGGCGATGCGTAGGAATTGACCGACATGAAGCTACGCGCCGACCGCGTGACACTGCTCCGCGCGCTCGCCCACATTCAGAGCGTTGCCGAAAAGCGCAACACCATCCCGATCCTGGCCAATGTGCTGATCGCGGTGCGCGAAGGCCGCCTGTCCTTCACCGCAACCGACATGGAGATCGCCATCGTCGAGGAGGTGGCGGCCAGCACCCAGCGCAATGGTGCGACCACCGCGCCGGCCGCCACCCTCTATGATATCGTGCGCAAATTGCCCGACGGTGCCGAGGTCGAGCTCGACCACCCTGGCGGGGACGCGCAACTCGCCCTGCGCGCGGGGCGCTTCTCCACCAGCCTGATGGCGCTGCCGGTGGATGATTTCCCCTCCATGACCGCGGGCCAGTTGCCGCATCGCTTCCACCTGCCGGCGCTGACGCTGCGCGGCCTGATCGACCGCACCCGCTTCGCCATCAGCACCGAGGAGACGCGCTACTATCTCAATGGCATCTACCTCCACGCCGTGGCGCTGGACGGCGCGCGCGTGCTGCGGGCGGTCGCCACCGACGGCCACCGGCTGGCGCGCGTGGAAGAGCCACTGCCCGAAGGGGCGGAGACGATGCCCGGCGTGATCATCCCCCGTAAAACCGTGGGTGAATTGCGCAAACTGCTGGACGAGGAGAGCGGCAGCATCGAAATCGGCCTCTCCGATACGCGCATCCAGTTCAAGGTCGGCACCGTCACGCTCACCAGCAAGCTGATCGACGGCACTTTTCCGGAATACGACCGCGTGATCCCGCGCGACAACGACAAGGTTTTGCGGGTTGGCAAGGCGGATTTCGCCGCTGCCGTCGCCCGCGTCGCGGCAATCAGCAGCGAGCGGTCGCGGCCTGTCAAAATGGCGCTGGAGAAGAATTTGCTCACCCTGTCGGCCGCGAGCCCCGACCAGGGCACGGCGGTGGAGGAGCTCGATGGCGACCGGGTGAACTACGAGTCCACGCCGCTCGAAATCGGTTTTCAGGCGCGCTACCTGAACGACATTACCGATCAGATTGCCGACAACGTCGAATTCCGTTTTGCCGACGGCCAGGCACCGACGATCGTGCGCGATTCGGGGGATGATTCGGCGCTGTATGTGCTGATGCCAATGCGGGTGTAAGCCGCCGGCGTACGTGCCTGGCATTACTGGCGATACTATGCCTAAACATGCTGGGCCTGAACATGCTGGCGGCAACGCTGCTGGCCGCGGGGCTGGGACAGCGGGCGGCCGGGTGATCATGGAACCATGCTTCGGCGCACCCGTCAGCCGGCAAATTTGTCCAGAAATCTGATGTCTTGGAACCTGATCAGCTCGACCTGGCTGGCGCGGGCGGCCGCGCGCAGGGCATGATCAGCGCGTTTCCCGGTGACCAGGCAGGCCGACGTGCAGGCGTGCTCGACCCGCAGCGCCGCCGCCGCGGCGATCTCAGCCGCCGTGGCCGGCGCCCGGCCCCGGCGGCAGTGCAGCAGAACCTGCACGCGGTCCTTCTGCGCACGCAGCGTCACGGCGCCCGGCAGCACCGCGACAGAGCGCACCCCACGCCAGCCGTGATTGTGCAAATAGAGCCGGCACTCACCGGCGAACTTGTCCGCGGAAACACCCTCTGGCCAGCGCCAGTCGCCTTGGGGCAAACTCTCTGCCCGGTCCTCCTCCCAACTTCGACGCAGCCTGCTCCATATCAGCCAGGCCAAAGCCCCCCAGAACAGGGCGCCGGCGACGATCACCAGAGGGTGCCACCGGGGCGCTGCTATGAACCACAGGATGACGGGTGACAGCAGAAGGACCTGGAAGGGTAGATCCATGAGCAGGAGCAGCAGCATCGCCTTCTATCCGCCGTTGCAGCGGTGCCCTGAAACCACGCCGCATCGGCGCCTGTCGAGAACAGAAACATTTTGAGACCTGCGCCGTCGCCTCGGGCCGGGCTTCTGGCGCTGACAGGCGGCCGCCTGCTGACGCCAGGCGGCATCCTCGATGATCATGCCCTGCTGCTGGCTGGCGCCCGGATCGACGCCATCCTGCCCGCGGACGCCATCCCCCCCGGCTGCCGCACCGAAGACCTGCGCGGCCATCTGCTCGCGCCCGGCTTCATCGACGTGCAGGTGAACGGCGGCGGCAGCGTGCTGTTCAACGATGCGCCGACCGTAGCCGGGATCGAAGCCATCGGCCGCGCGCACCGCGTTTTTGGTACGACCGGCTTCCTGCCCACGCTGATCACCGACGATTTGCCGGTCATGAACCAGGCGATGCGCGCCGTCGAAGCGGCCATCGCGGCCGGCGTGCCCGGCGTGCTCGGCATCCATCTGGAGGGCCCTTATCTCGCGCCGGCGCGCTGCGGGGTGCATGACAAAAACAAGTTTCGGGTTCTCGATGAGGCCGGAGTGGCGCTTCTGACCTCCCTGAGGCGCGGCCGCACACTGGTGACCCTGGCGCCGGAAGCCGTGCCATCGGCGCTGATCCGTCGCCTGACCGATGCCGGCGTCATTGTCGCGCTCGGCCATACCGACGCACCCTATGCCTTGGTGCGCGAGGCGCTGGCACATGGCGCCACCGGCTTTACCCATCTGTTCAATGCCATGTCGCCGCTGGCCAGCCGCGCCCCCGGTGCGGTAGGGGCAGCACTGGAGAGCGGCGCCTGGTGCGGCCTGATCGTGGACGGCCACCATGTCGATCCTTGCGTCCTGCGCCTGGCACTGCGCACCCGGCCCGCCGAGCGGTTTATGCTGGTCACCGATGCCATGCCGAGCGTGGGGGCGGATGCGAAAGATTTCAGCCTGCAGGGGCGTCCGATCACGGTGCGCGGCGGCATTTGCCGGGACGCCGCCGGCACGCTCGCCGGCTCCGACCTGGATATGGCCTCCGCGGTGCGCAACGCCGCCGGCATGCTTGGCCTGGCGCTCCCTGCCGCCTGTGCCATGGCCTCGGCCAACCCTGCCGCCTTCCTCGGCCTGGCGAACGAACGCGGCGCCCTGATGCCGGGCCTGGCCGCCGACCTGGTGCTGCTGGACGCCGATCTGCGGGTGGTCAAAACCTGGATTGATGGCCAGCCGCAGGATGGGTCTTGACCCATCACATGAGCCCGGCCACCGACGTTCGTGCGTACAATGATGGGTCAAGACCCATCCTACGGGTATGGGTCGCTTGCCGACGCGCCGGGTCAATGCCGCCTCGCTGCCTCAGCTGATAAAAATCTGCGCGCTGCGGTGCATCCGCTCGCCGGCCCGGTCCGTAACCGATCTGTCCCGGCAGCGCATTGGTGCGCTGCCGTGCCGAACCGGTGGGAAAAATCATCATGGCGGATATCGTTGACGACTCGCTGCGCGACACAGGCGAGGTGATGCAGGAACTGGTACTGAAGGCGGGCGAGGCCAGGCGCGCGGGCCGGACCCGGCGCGACTTCTTCGCCAGCACGGCGAAGCTGGCCGGCGCCACGGCGCTCGGGGCGGCCGGTGCAGGGCTGCTGCAGCCGATTGCGGCAAGGGCCGCCACGTCGGCCAGCAACACAGACACGGCACAGGACATTCTCGACATTGCCGCAACCGCCGAGGCGCTGGCGGTGACATTCTACTATAACGGCCTGCAGGCTGGCATGGCGCTGCCGGATGTGAACAGCGCGGCGAATCAGAATTATTTTCAGGCGGCCGTGATCCAGGAAACCGAGCACCTGCTCTATTTGCGGAAATTCGGTGCCGCCAATCCGCCGCACCGCTTCTACTTCCCGCCCAACATGTTCACCGACGAGAGCGTGTTCTTCCAGACCGCGCTGACGCTGGAAGCCTATTTCATCAGCGCCTACCTGGCCGCAGCACTGGATTTCTCCGGCGCCGTGTCGTCCAACATGACCACCGCAAACCCGACATTCCTGGGTTTTGCCGTGCAGGTGCTGGGGGTGGAGTGCGAACACCGCGCGCTGCTGGGGGTGGCCGCGAACATCAACCCGCCGAACGGGATCATCATCGAATCGGCACTGGTCAAGACCGTGCAGGACGCCGGGGTGGCGCTCAAACCGTTCATCAAGGGCACGGATGGATATGTCGGCCCGGTCTCGCTGCCGACCAGAGACGAAATCAATACCGCGGCCCAGCCTTACGGGTTCTCGTTCTTCCCCCGCTTCAACATCGACTGAGCAGGCGTTCTGCCTGACGAGGCAAACCCCGCGGGCGGCGCAACCGCGGGGTTTGCAAGGCCTGGCTAAATTGCTTCTATCGTGCATGTCACCACGCATCATCGACAGGCACCGCATCATGACCATCCCACGCGCCGCCCTGGCACTCGCCCTGCTTGCCGGCACCGCCCTGCTCGCGGCCTGCGGCGGCTCCGAACCGATCACGGCCACTATGGAAAAGCCGCCGGCCACCGTTGCACACCCCTCGCAACCGACGCAGTAGTCGGGCGTCCGCAGTAACGCTGCGGAAATTGGAGTTCCGCTGGCTTTGAGGCGGTCACCGTCTCCACGGAAAAAGTCGCGACCATGACGACAGGCCGGACTGATCCCTACCTGCCGCCGACCGCGGTCACTATGACCATCTCATATACGATGCAGCAGACGCCGCAGTAAGCAAGGTCTTCTTTTTTGAAAAAAGAACTGCTTTCCTTTGTCTGTCGCGTCTGTGGTGGGCTGATGCCTACCCTATTGTCGCTGCTGTGATTTGATCCAGCGCTCCACCCGCGTGCGCAAAATGCTCAGCGGCATCGCCCCTTCGTCGAGCACCGTATTGTGGAAGGCGCGCTCATCGAAGCGCGGACCCAGCGCCGCTTCGGCCTGGTGGCGCAAATCCATGATGGCGAGTTCGCCGACCTTGTAGCCGAGCGCCTGGCCGGGCCAGGCGATGTAGCGGTCCACCTCATTGTTTATGTTCTTGTCCGTCAGCGCCGTGTTGTCGCGCAGGCATGCCAAAGCCTGATCGCGCGTAAAACCTTTCCAGTGAATGCCGACATCCATCACCAGCCGGCACGCCCGCCACATCTCTAATGATAGCAAACCGAATTTTTCGTAGGGCGTGCGATAAATGCCCATCTCCAGCCCGAGCTGTTCGGCATAGAGCGCCCAGCCTTCAACGAAAGCCGTAATATCGTAGTCGCGCCGGAAATCCGGCACATGGTCGAGTTCCTGCGCCAGGGCGATCTGGATATGGTGGCCGGGGGCGCCTTCGTGGGCGACGAGCGCAGGCAGTTCGAACAGCGGCCGCTGGTCGAGATGCGAAATGTTGATCATCAGCCCGCCGGCAATCCCCTGCTCGGGGCTGCCGGGATCGTATCGTGCGGATGTGTAATT
>Ga0116227_10011592_pt1 | contig 14749 bp, 6 predicted proteins | sample S1TSphgellanicum_FD_89693 | JGI IMG/M metagenome (GOLD analysis project Ga0116227, IMG submission 89693) | Host-associated microbial communities from peat moss isolated from Minnesota, USA - S1T2_Fb - Sphagnum magellanicum MG | ecosystem: Host-associated > Plants > Peat moss > Unclassified... | reverse complement strand
GTCTGTCAGATCGCGGGTGACACAGACGGAGATGTGCGCCCGCGCGTCGATAACCTCCAGGCGAATGGCCGCGTCGAGATTGGCCGCCTGAGGCACACCGCATGCGCGCAGCGGATACCAGTACTGTCTGAAGGTCTTCGTCTCCCCTGGGGCAAGGAAAGAGAAGTCCGGCTGGTTATCGGTGTAGACACCCGCCATCAGCTCGACGTAGGGGCCGTCGTCTTCCGTAAGGGATCGGTCCCATGCATAGCCGAACGAATGATTGCCCCAGGTCCACTGCTTCTTTCCGGGCGCGATGTGGCGGTTGGCAATATGCACAAAGCCAGCATCGGCGGCGTGATCGTACCCGCCGAAGAAGTCGCCCTGCGTGTCGACGATCATATAGCTGGTCGGCACGGGAATGTTGGCATAGCGGCTCAGATCGTTGGGTTGCACGCCAATCGGCTGAAAGGAGGGGGGCGTTTCCTCCTTCGGCACGCCATTCAAAGCCCGTTCCCCGTAGTTGACGCCATAGTAGCTGCCATCCGCGAGCGGGAAGGTGCTTATGGCGCGCTTGGCATGATCGGCCACATGCGTTACATCGGGCGGGAAGAAGGATTGGTATTCTTCATGCACCTTCGCCGCGACGTTCGACCACCAGAGAAATGTCTGTACGGATTCGGTGCCGTTATAAAGCCGCACTTTGAGCTCGACGAAGGCCCGGTCGGGATAGAGGCACACGCCATGCATTCCCTTCATTCCGGTCGCGGGATCGTAGTCGCTGCACCAGACCGTTACCGAGCCGTCCTGGTGCCGCTCGATCTCGGTTTCGACTGGCATGAAGGTTGCGGGACGGTGATGCTGGGGCCAGTTGAATTCAACGCCTCCGGAGATCCAGGGTCCGGCGAGGGCGGGCTTGATCACGTTCTGGCGATAGAAGAAGTCGTAGCCGTTCGTCTTGTCGAGACCAACATGAATTCTGCCGCCGATCTCGGGCAGGACCATCAGCCGGAGAAACTGGTTTTCCAGGTGAATGGCCTGCCAGGCCTTGACGACCGGCTCTGTCGCGATGCGGTCGATCAAAGGCAACGGATACACATCGCCACTGCTGCCCTGGTACACGCGTTTTTCCAGAAACATGGGATGCAGATCGGCCGGTTCGGGGAGATAGGTAAGCATCTCGACGGGTTCTTCCCAGGCCCTTACCTCCTCCAGTTGATCTTCGGGTGCCGAGGGCAGGGTGAGCTTGTACGACACCTCTGAATCGTTTGCAGAGGCGGAAATATCCATTGTGCGTAGCAAGGTTGCACCTCAGAGGCGCCGATGGCGGCGGAGATTGACCACAGGCGGATAGTACGTGTACGTTACCGCAAGTGTCAACGATGGAATCTCGCTTGCCCCCACCGAGCGCTGGGCGAATGACGGATATCATGCACACCTCCCAACCCGCTGTTCTATACGCATATAGCGTTTGTTCCCAACCTCACGCACAGCGGTTATGGGCTTCTCCTCGATGGCTCCGACAATGAAGCGACCGTCGCCGCGACACGGTTCCTGATGCACGGCAAGCTGCCTCCCTCGATCGACAACGTGTTGAGAAAAAATGACCTCAGCTACTTTGAGCTTTTCTTCCACGGCTCTCATATCGACAATCAAGACGAAGCCAAGTTCGAGCTTCTCAGCGTACGGTCCGAAGCGGGTAAGTAAGCGGCGCTCTAAGCTAACTGACTGTCCGATCCGTCAGTTCGACAAGAGTGGTGATGCCGCGGTCCTTCAAATAGGCCGAGTCGTGAGTCCGGCTCTGGAGGACGATCGCTGGCACAACGCCACGCTCGATCAGCTTCATGTACGGCGCGGCGAAGCGCCAGTCAGGCGGCCAGCTGGCTTTAGACAGTCCGAACTCCGGGATGACCAGAGCGGTGCTTCGCACAGCCACAGGCTGGGGCGTGCGCCGCAGCTCCGCCGCCAGTTCGGCGAACTTCTTTCCCAGAGGTTTGGGCTTGTTCTGTTGATCGATCAGGCCCAGGCCGTACTCATAGTAATCGAAGCTCTTGTCGGCCCGGTCGATGTCGTGCGATCCCCACCAGGTGATGCCCCATGCCTTGCCCGTGGCGGCGATATTGCGCACAGCCTGCTCCATGTAGGTCGGCTGGTAAGCAGGCGGGCATTCTTTGTCGCTGACCCCGATCTCCTCCACCCAGACGGGCCGCGACAGATCGTCCTGAAAAGCATAAGCGAGTTCGACCGCGTACGCCGCCAGATGGGCCGATGCGGCGTCATTGTACTTGTAGCGGTCGAGCACACCATCGAAGTAGATGTAGGAATGGACGATGGAAGCATGCCCCGTGTTCGCCAACACGCGACGCGTAAACCCGTAGTCGTTGTACCAATGCGAGTGGTCAACGCCGAGGATGTTGAATTTGCCGGGCGCCACTTGGTCGCAGAAGCCGAGCATGTCGACAGCCCAAAGGTCCGCGTCCCTGGTCGAGACAGGATTGTTGCCCGGCTGCATCAGCACCCCCATCTCGTTCCCTATATCGAAGCCCAGAAATCGGGGATGCCTGCCGATGGTTTCCGCGATCCGGCGGAAGAGCAGCTTCTCCGCTTCGACAACCTGCGGATCGGTGAAGATGTTGCCGGCGGCCGGATCACCCAGCTTCTTCAGAGGAGCGACCCACGCGGGCATGAAGGAGAGCCCGCTCATCCACCCGTTCAGCACCGTTACCTCTACATCGAGGCCGGCGCCGGCGGCAACATCGAGCAACGCATGAAGATTGGCCAGCGCTTGCCCGCTCATGTTCGTGATGCCGGGTTGAAAGAACGGCCAAAGACACTGGATCCTGATGTGGTCCAGGCCAAGACCGGCGATGGCGCTCAGGTCGTCGACGACCGCCTGCCGGTCCCAGTCGAGCCAGCAATACCACCAGTTCTTTCGCGGCACGTAGTTGGCCCCGAAGCGCAGTCTTCGCGCGGAGACTGGCCCGAGGGCCGCACCCGCGACCGACGACGGGAGCAGGCCGGCGGCGGACGCGCCCGCGGCAGTCTTGAGAAAATGACGTCGAGATGAGTTGCTCATGGCAGTTGTTCCTTGAAAGAAGTGAACGCCGCGGCGCGATTCCGGTAACGTAAACGAACCATAACACACATGGGGTGGGATACAGGTCACACGATCCCTCGGACAGCAACGATGAGCGCCAAACAAGGGACCGGAGATCTCCCGCGAGTCAGCCGGTAAACAGCCCCAGGTTGCTCCGCAGCACAATGTGCGGGGCCAACTTCGTCACGGCTTTCGGCTGAGATCCGTGGACCAGATATCGCGCCAGTGTTTCGAATGCCAGCTTGCCCTGCGTAAACGGGCGCTGATGCAGCGTCGCAAAGACACCGCCCGACTCGATAAATGGAACCAACTCTGGAAACAAGTCGGAGGACACCACGGGAAGGCGGCCCAGCAAGCCCTGTTCTTCGAGCTCCTGGACGACCGCAATGCTGTTGGCGATGGAGACATAGATTCCCGCCGGCAGCGGCTTCCGCGTCAGCAGGCGGCGCGCCTTCTCGTGGGCTTGCCGAGGGTCGTCGTGTGTCTCAACGGCAGCCAAAAGATGAAGTTTCGGCGCTATCACCGCCATGGTTGCCGCGAATCCTCGCAACTTCTGAGCGTGGTCCTCGATGCTCAGATCGCCGGTGAACACAGCGACAGAGCCCTCACGATGCAGTTGCATCGCCAATAACTCCGCCGCGATTGCGCCGCATACGTAGGCATCGCTGCCGACGAAGGCCAGCCGCGGACTGTGCGGCGCATCGGTGGCAACGAACAGCGAATGCCCACCCTGTTTGGCAATCTTCCGGAGCAGAGGGTCCATCTTTCTAGGACTGCCAGGAGCAAGGATGAACCCGTCATAGGCTTTCTCCACGTCGGCCTGTAGAAGGTCGAAGTCTTCCTGACCGAACCGCTCATACGATCTGAAATCGACATCGACGCGCATGCCAAGCGCATCGCGGGCTGCCGCTCGGATTCCATCCCGAACCGGATCGTAGAAAGACGCGATCTGCTGTGGAAGGTGGACGGCTATACGGAAATTCCGATTGAGTTTCAAGTTGCGCGCCGCGACATTCGGCCGGTAATTCAATCTCTCCGCGAGCTTGAGAATCTTGGCACGCGTGTCCGGGCTTACTCCCGGACGTGAATGCAGGGCACGATCGACAGTTCCTATGGAGATCTTAAGGGCCTCAGCAATATCTTTGATGCCCGCCGGTTTGGGTCGTTCCTCTTTCACCCCGCTAGACTAACAGCACAGGGACCCTGTGCGCGTCCGCGCCAGCGGATCAGCCATCTTGTACCGGTCGCCGAAGCTGCGATCCTCAACCGAGCCTGGGGCGCCGCCTCAAGCTGGAGAGTGAATCGCCAGCCCCTTGACAAAGAGCGATGGAGGCTATTAAGTTACGTCATCAAACCATGAAGGCTCTGAAGAGGCCTTGCTCGGGTCTCCCAGAGTTTTTGTGCAGTCCGGCTGCGACTGTGCGTTCCAATGTCTTCCGCCGAGTGGTGCGCCGGGTGTTCGCCAGGCACGAAATTTGCTGTTGACAACTCTCAATCGACCGCATTATTGTTTTGACTTCAATGGCTGGACCAATCAGAGCATTCCTAGGCGTATCGCAGAGCAAGCGCATTTGATAACCCTTCAACGCACATCCGGGCTGGCCAGGAACCGGTAACGATCACGGTTCCGGCCAGTGCAGGACTTCCAGCAAGCCTCGAAGCGCCCTTCACGCACGGCTGGCGGGCGCCAGATTCTGCTGCAGGAGCAAAGGGAACTCGAGTCGAAGATGTTTCATGACAAGCAAGTCTCGACATAATGAGCGATGACTCCCCTAGAGGGCACAGCGTGAGCAAGGATTTTCTCAGGAGGCACTAAATGGAATCGATGAGACAGATCGCCAGGCATCTGCGTAATGGAAGTCTTGCACTCGGACTGGCAATTTCAGGGCTGACGCTGAACGCTCTGCTGTCGTTTGAAGTGACGGCGCAGGTGACGACGGCAACCCTCTCCGGAACCATCGTCGATCCCACGGGCGCGGTTGTGCCGAAGGCCCAGATCGTACTCGCGAGTGAGTCGACGGGCGCTACGCGGACCGTCGTTTCGAACCGTGAGGGAGTCTTTTCGTTCTCCGCCGTTCCCAGCGGCGACTTCGATCTGACGGTCACGGCGAAGGGCTTCGAGTTGTATACGCAGACAGGGATCCATCTCGACCCGCAGGACAATCGAGTGCTTCGTGAGATAAAGCTGACTGTGGGATCGGAAGGCACGACCGTCACGGTCGCGGCGACAGATGCCGGAATCAACATCGATTCGGGCGAGATCAGCTCGCTGATCTCCGCCGAAGACATCAAACATCTGGCGATCGAAGGCCGGGACGTGACTGAGCTTCTCAAGATCCTTCCGGGTTTCACGCCGGTGACGACCGGAGTGGCGAACGCCGTGTACGACCCGTCACAGGTCGGCGTAAGCGGTGCAGTCGGTCAGTATTCGGGCAATGGATCTCCGCTTTACGCAGTGGCGCTGCTGTCGGACGGTACCGATCTGACCGACCCGGGCAACTTCGGCGCGACGATCCAGACAGTGAACTACGACCAGGTCGCCGAGGTGAAGGTACAGACCTCCTCAATGACGGCCGATACGGCGCACGGGCCCATCATTGTCAACGCAGTCGGCGCATCGGGCGGCAGCAAATTCCACGGGTCGCTTTATACCTACGCGCGAACGAGCGGGCTCGACTCGCAGGACTGGTACTCAAAGCATACTTATCAGCAGAAGCCGGCGGACCGGGAGGTGTATCCCGGTTTTACCTTCGGCGGCCCCATTCTTATCCCTCACACCCGTTTCAACGAAGCACGCAAACTGAACTTCTGGGTAGGCGCGGAGCAGTATGCGCAACGCGATGTTTACGCGTACGGGGCAGCCGCAACGGCCACCATCACCGCTCTCGTTCCCACGACCGGCATGCGCAACGGCGACTATAGCCAAACGCAGCTTGAGCAATATCTCGGAAATCTCTACTCCGGGGGAACGCCCGCGGCGTCGACCTACGACATATGCCCGGGGACCAGTTACTACGTGAACTCGAACTACAACAATATCTGCCAGCCGCCGGTGACCGGGCAAGCGGTCGGTGGCGGGACGCCTCAGAGTGTCGTGAACGGCGACATCTCTGCCTATCTCGATCCGGGGGCGAAGACCCTGCTGGATCAATACCCGCTGCCGACGCCGGGACTGGTCCCGAGCGTGAATACGCCCTACAACTACATCAATACGAACCTGGTGAATAACAACCTGTGGCAGGCTCGCGGACGTATCGACTATGCCCCCGGAGAGAAGACCAAGATGTTCGCGGTTTACAGCGGAGAGAAGGGAATTACCTCCAATCCGCAGGTCCCTTACTATAACCCGAACACTGGCGTACCGCTGGGCGGGGTGGACACCCCAGGCGGCATTGGCGATGTGATTCACACTCAGCTCGCGGCTATCAACGTGAGCACGATTATTACACCGACTCTCACCAATGAGTTCTATCTCTCCGCTTCGCTGTTCCAGGAAAACTGGAAGGTAAAGTCAGCCGCCTCGACTATTTCGGCACTTGGCTACCCGTATCAGGGCCTTTATAGCAATGGAAGCAACGTGCTTCCTCAGGTAGGAGACTATGGATACAATGGCATGCCATTATTAATGTGGCAGGACTATGGTGCCAACGGTTTCGACATCAACAAGTTCATCCGCACCGCGGGCGACAACGTCACGAAACAGCTCGGCACGCATACTATTCGCGCCGGAGCGTTCGCGCAGTGGGACATCAACAACCAGATAGGAAACTATAACGGCGCACCAACCAATGGCCAGATAACCAATTATTATCAGCCGAGCAATTACCAGGTCCCAGATGGCACGCTGATCTATAACACGGGGCCAGTGAGCGGCGCGGTAGGAAACAACTGGCTGGCCGACGTGGCAGAAGGTCATATCTCTAGCTTCTCGCAGCAAAATATCGGACCGGGCGGGAACCTGTACTTCTGGAATATAGACGGCTACGCGCAGGACCACTGGCGCGTGCTGCAGCATCTTTCCGTGGATTACGGCGTACGCCTTGAGCACATTACGCCGTGGAGCGACGCGCATGGAGTCGGCATACCGGCGTGGAATCCGGCGGCTTACTACACGGACCAGGCGGGATCGCCGCTGCCGGGGCTTCTCTGGCACAGCATCGACCACTCTATTCCACTCTCGGGCTACTCAACGCGGTGGGGATACGTCGAGCCCAGGGTAGGATTCTCGTGGGACGTCTACAAAGAGGGCAAGACGATCCTCCGCGGCGGGTTCGGCATCTACCGTGCGCACGACAGCTTCAACGACGCAGCCAAGGGACAGTCGGAGGCAGCGGGCGTGCGTACTCTTACCGAGAACCAAACGACGCTCTCGGTGATCAACGAGGCCAGAGCTCCCATCAATGAAGGCCTTACGCCAACCCAGGTAGCAGCGGCGAACAACGGAGGACTTACCATCTATGGCGAAAAGGCAGGCGATGACGAGGAGCCGCAGGTAAAGACATGGGACGTCGCGGTTGTGCAAAAGCTGCCGACGCATGTGCAGTTGCAAATCGCCTACGTAGGAAGTTATTCGAATAAGATGATCGACAACGGCGGGGAGGGCACTAAAGCTGCCCTCGACAATCTGAACGCATTGCCGGTCGGCGCGCTCTACAGCACTGGCCAGTACACGACCCAGGATTTCAACCAGATAGCAACCCTCTCCGGCGAGCAGATCGACGCATTTCGCAAGTACCCAGCCTATAACGGCATAGACATCGCATCGCATCGTCTCTACTCCAACTACAACGGCCTCCAGGCCTCCCTGACGAAGCAGACCGGGCACCTGCTGCTCGGCATGAACTATACCTTCTCCAAGGCTCTCGGGATCCTCGGCGGAGACCAGAATGGGACGCCGGTTGATCCCAATAACCTCCGGAACAACTACGGGCCGGAGACGTTCGATCGAACGCATGTCTTCAATGCCGCATACACCTATCAGGAGGGTGCTCCGTTCCACGTTCCCTTGGCGAAGTACTTCCTCAACGAGTGGGAGGTCTCAGGAATCACCAACCTGCTGAGCGGCCCCAGTGAGCAGTCGATCAATCCGAATTTTGGTCTCACCGGCACTATCATGGGCGGAGCCGACCCCACGGTCAGCAACTCCAGCAATACGTATAACCTTCCCCTTAGCTCGCAGACCTTCCTCGGAACTCCGGATGTGTCGCTCCAGCCCAGACTGCTTTGCAATCCAAACACGGGTACAGGGAACCACGTTTATTTCAATAACTCCTGCTTCGGGTTGCCAACGCAAGTAGGAACGAATGGCACCTATCGCTTTCCCTATATAAAGGGGCCCGCATACGTTGACAGCGATCTGACCGTGACAAAAAACATAAGTCTGCACGAGGGGCAAAGTTTGCATCTCCGGTTTGCCGCGTTCAACTTCCTCAACCGAGCAAACACCAGCTTCAATAGCAATCTGGCCGGGGAGTACACGCTCTCGTACAACTATTCGAATCCCGCGGTTACGGCACCGGCCAATCCTGCGCTGCTCGAATCAATTCCAAACACAAATGCAGCCATCTTCGGTCACGCGGACCTGAAGCAGGGCCGCCGGGTCGTCGAACTCTCACTTAAGTACAACTTTTAGTCCATAACACACAGGGAGAAGCTACTGTGAACACGAGGAATCTAAAGACCGCCGGAACTATCTGCTTATCATTGCTGGCGACAGCGTTCGATCTCGGTTGCTCGACTGGAAAGGCACCCTCGCAAGATCTTGGTGTGAACCCCGTTACCAGCGGCTCGGTGAATTGGTATGTGGATGGCGTGAATGGAACCCTTTTCGGCGACGGAACGACGCCGCAAACAGCTTTCTTGACGATCCAGCAAGGCGCCAACATAGCGTTGCCGGGAGATACTGTCCTGGTCGCCGACGGGACGTACACGCACGATGGCGGCCCAACGCTGGATGTCACAACTCCCGGACTGCCAGGCCAATACATAACTTACATGCCCATGCCGGGCGCTCACCCAGTCATCACGGGCACGAACACGTTCGACATCGTGCAGTTCGAGCATACGGCGCAGTACATCATCTTTCAGGGCTTTACCGTGATTGGAGACAACGCCTCACTGACTCTGGCTGGAGCGCAGTCGGAGGAACAGGATCCAGCAGGATATCCGAAGTACAACGGGAACTGCATCAACGCCAACCAGTTGAATGAGCCGCCGACTACCCCGAACCTCCAGCAGCCGCACCATATACAGGTGCTCAACAACATAGTTTATAACTGCTCCGGTGCTGGAATTGCGGGTGGCGCGGACTACTACACAATTTCGGGGAACACGGTTTATAACTCGGCCACATATAACGCCTACGGCGAAAGTGCCATCGACACTGGGGCAACCTTCGACACCAACCCGACCGACACAACTACTCCCTACAGACAGATCATCACAAACAACATTGTATACAACAATGTTGAGGAGGTCCCCTGGTTTGCGCAGGGAAAGATCACGGATGGAGAGGCAATCATAGTTGACTCCAATCAGAACGCAAGCTACGCAGGAAGCGGGATAGAGTATCCGGCGTACAGCGGCCGCACGCTGATTGCGAACAACGTCATCTACAACAACGGCAGCTCCGGGGTCGAGGTATTCGAGAGCGCGCATGTAGATATCGTAAACAATTCGTTTTATGGCAATGACGATAACCCGTACGAAAATGAAGTCACTTACGGGACGGGTCCCACGTCGCCCCCCACCCGGGGGGAGATTGCCCTGGGCGATATCGTCAATGGCACAAACTTCAGCGACACGAATGTCTATAACAACGTTATTTATAGCCTGCCGGGCGGCATACCAATCAACCTGTACGTGCCCTGCGCAACCTGCAAGATCGACTACAACCTCACCTATGGCGGAGCGAACGTCTATGGGGGTACTGCAACCGGGATCGGCACGCACAACATCTCTGTCGATCCGTTGTATGTCGCGCCCGCGGCGACGCCGCTCTCGTCCGTGAATCTCCAATTGCAGGCGGGCAGTCCGGCGATCGGCGCAGGAACGTCGATGCTTGCCCCAACAACCGACATCAACGGAAAAGCACGTCCGTCGGCGAACGGTTACACGATGGGTGCTTACTCGCAATAGGAGCCCGAACCGCCTAGGATTCGTAATTCAACAGACGTTGATTGAGCAAATTCAGACTCGACACGGACGAGCCGACGACAAGGATCGCCAAAAGTTTTGATCAGGAGCCACGGGATGCAAAGATTGAATAAAACGAATCGCAGGACTCTCGCAGAGCGGCTGGCCGGTTTCGCTGGCCTTGCTCTTGTCATGTTTGGATTGGCGTCCGCATCCGAGCTTCGCGCCCAGGTGGCCTCGGTGCCTCCCGTGGTGTTCTCGAGTTCCTCTTTGTTGGGTCAGACGAGTGGCGGCGCAAGTATCAGCCGCATCGCCGCCAATCAGCGGGGCGACATATTCACGAATGTCTCTGGCGGCAACGGTTCGCTGATCGAGATACCGGCGGGGACGAATACACAGGTCGTGCTCGCGACAAATCTCAAGGAGAACGATGGCTATGGCGCGGTCACAGTCGACTCATATGGCAATGTATGGTTCCTGGCACAGTCACCCGATGGGTACGATGACGGCGTCGATGTAATTCCATTCTTGAATGGCACCTATCAGACGGGCATCGATCTTTCTTCGGCCTTACCCAATTGTTCTCTTCCTATTTATCCATTGGCTGCGCCCTGCTCGTACCCAAATATCGATGCAGCCACCTTTGCCGGCGGATATACGCTGTTATCCGATCTCGCGGTAGACTCCAGTGGCAACCTCTACGCTCTGACCTGGTATAACTGTGTAGTGTCCTGCACGGACGACACTCAAGCAACAATCGTCGAGTACGGCTCCAGTGCCGGCAAAGCCACCGTCCAAGTTGTCTTGAATAACAATCTTCCCCTCCTTCACCCCGGAGGGTTTTACGGAAACAATTACGAACAGTTTGTAGTTGCCCCGAACGGAGATATCTATTACGTAGATGGAATAAGTCTTTATTATTCGGCGGCCGGTAGTGGAACAGTCGCAGCGGTCCCAGGGTTCAACGCCCCCTCTGGCGTCTCCATCGACGGCGGCGGCAATGTCTATGTGACCGACAGCGGCAACGACCGGATCGCGGTGTTGCCGAACATCAATGGCGTTGTCACTCCGTCGAGCGCTTACACGATTGTGAGCGGAACGGTGCTCAACGAACCGCCATACTTCCCTGTAGGCATCGATGGTTATGGGACGATCACTTATCCCGCCACTTCCAATGCGAGTCTGTTCTACAGGGCTAAAGTCGGTGGGCTCAACTTCGGGTCGCTCAACCTGGGCTCTTCGAGCACGGCAACGGACCTTGATCTCTACTTCACCGTGGCCGGGACCTTCGGCTCCATCTCGCTTACAGGAGGGCCGGGTACTCCGTTTGCCGCTGCTTCGGCGGCGACCAATGGCTGCGTTGTTGGCCAGTCCTATGGAATTGGCGCTACATGCTCGCTGAGCGTTACGTATACGCCCACAGCTCCTGGCCCGCAGAGCGGAGCGCTTCAGGTGTACTCGCCGGCAGGGGTGCTGCTTGGGACCGCATCCCTGAGCGGATCGGGTGTGGCTCCTCTGCTCAACGTCGATCCGGGGACGGTGACTCCCATAGGGTCCGGCTGGAAGGCCCCGAGCGCCATCGCAGTGGACGCGGCAGGCAACAGCTACGTCGCCGACAGCACGACTGGCGAGATATATAAGAACGGGAACGCGACCGCAATCGCAACGGGTTTCAACTCGCCGTCGGCGATCGCGGTGGATGGCGCTGGTAACCTCTATGTAGGTGACGCTGGCAACAACCGCATTGTCGAGGTGCCTTACTCAGGGACGGGCTATGGAACTCCCGTTGTGGTTCAAACCGGATTGAGCGGACCCTCCGGGCTTGCGATCGATGCGGCCGGGAATCTCTATGTCGCAGACAGTGGCCATGGGAAGGTTCTTCTGCTGGCTTCTGGAGGAAGCCTGGGAGCGGGCTCGAATGTCTCTCTCGTAGGCACTTCCGTCTCAAGCAGCGGCACAGCGCTGACGGGCTTCACCGCGCCGGTTGCGGTGGCCGCGGACAATCTCGGGAACGTCTATGTCGCGGACAGTGGCAGTATCCTGCAGGCAGGGATCAAGAGCGGCATTACAACGCCGATTGCACAGGGCCTGAAGACGGCGGCGGCTGTTGCGGTCGATCCCGGAGGGAATGTCTATTATGCAGACAGCGGCGCAGGTACGATCACGCGAGTGCCCAATGTGGGCGGCACGTTGTCCATTGGCGACGCGTCGAAGATGGCAACCATCGTAGCCACACCTTCGGCAATCGCTGTTGACGGTCAGGGCAACGTCTACGCAGCCGACGCCAGCGATGCCAAGGTCGGCGAAAGCAACAGGGTCCAAGGAACGATAAACTTCGGTCCTGTGGTGGTGTCCGAGACAAGCGAAGACGTAACCGCAGCCGTGTCGAACGATGGCACCAGTTCGCTTACACTCGCAACTCCATATGACACGGCGAGCGGGTCGAATACCGCGGACTTCGCGATCCAAGGTGCCTCCACGTGCGCGGGCGGCAGCGCTCTAGCCGGCGGCGCCTCGTGCACGGTGGTTTCAGCATTCACACCTTCGGTCTATGCCACGGAGACGGAGACGCTATCCTTCGCCGGCTCGGGGGCCAGTGGCTCTTTGTTGCTGACGGGTGTCGGAACACCGCTTGTCAACGTGACCTTCACTGGTCCTTCAACCGCCGTCTACGGTACGGCGCCGGTCTACGCCGTCACAGCTTCGCTCGACGGCACCTATCCGCTGAACATCTCCGGGTACACTCGCGCCACCCCCCAGGTCGTCATCACGGGCGGTAAAGGTTCGGTGACACTCCCTGTGCTCGACGTCGGGAGTTACACACTTCAGCTGGCGGGAACCGTCGGCTCCACTTCGCTCTCTATCACGCCGGCAACTCTGGATGTGGCCGCGGTGAGCGTGAGCAGAGCGTATGGCGCGGCCAACCCCGTGTTTACCGCGACGGTCACCGGTGTGGTAAACGGGGATTTGTTCGTGGGAACGGGGACCACCACGGCAACCCCATCGAGTAACGCAGGCACGTATCCTATCATTCCATCTGTCTCCGGGCCTGCGAGCGGGGACTACAACATCGTGAAGACGAATGGTGTCTTAACAGTCACGCAGGCCAACAGCAATACAGCCATCGCCTATACTTCTTCGAACAATGGCTTCCTCGGTGGCACCGTGACCTTCACCGCCACGGTCATCTCTCTGACCGTCGGAACTCCGACAGGCACGGTTACGTTCGAGGATGTAACCAATCAAGCCGCCATCAAGGTGCTGGGCATCGGGACCCTTTCGGGGGGGCAGGCGACATTCAGTACGTCGGCTCTGGCAGCCGGTACCGTCTACGTGGAAGCTGTTTATTCCGGCGACGTGAACTTCGTCACATCCAATTCGATCCCAGACGGGATCACGATCGCTCTGCCGAGCTTCACCCTGAGTTCCACACCGCAGTCCCTTAATATTGTGCAGGGACAGTCCGGCACGGTCACGATCTCTGTGACGCCAGTAGATTACTTCTCATCAGCGGTCGTGTTCAGCTGCTCCGGCCTGCCTCTGGAAGCGACTTGCTCCTTCGCGAGTCCTTCGGCCACGCCGTCGGCAGGCTTGCCGGCGACCGACGTACTTACGATCAACACAGTCGGGCCGGCTTCGCCGGCTGCCATGCTGCGGCATGGCACCCCTTGGAAGGCTGTTGGAGGCGCTACTGTCATGGCGCTGATGATGGGCAGCTTCGCGGGTCTTCGAAAGAAGCGGTTTGCGAGGGGTCTCTGCCTGTTCGTCTTCGCCGGCATGCTCTGCCTCTTGCCTATGACGGGTTGCGGATTGTCGGAGAAGAACTTCGTAACGCCTCTTGGGATCTCCAACGTGACCATCACGGGGGCGTGCGCAGCAAATAACACCCTGGTCAATACGAATGTGAGACTCGCGGTCTATACCACGAACTGATGACCGGAAGAAAGAAGCGGCAGCCGGCCCGCATTCAAACGGCTGCCGCAAGAAACCGGTCTGGATGTCCCACGCGCGGCATCTGCCCCCGTGCTTGGATTCGGTGCAACCAGTGGCCACCTGAATAGAGAGGCCGTGCGCGGCGCCACCTCGATGCAGTCAACGGACGGCACCAGCCTGAAGAAGGCTTCCGCGCAGGCAGGCATCCACAGGACACGGACAAAGAAGAACATCGCTCCGTGTCTATTTCTGGTGAGGCAGTGAAACGTTTAAGTATGTTTCACGGTTTCGCATTCGAGTATTCAAGTTTGACCGAAGAAGATGGCTGACTGGTGGAGTAAGCGCGGAGCGCCAGATAGGAGATAGTTGAATGACCGATTACGCGGTAAGACGCATTTCAAGTCCGGTGTCCGTAGCTCACGGCACGGTTCTTCTCATCGGAAACGGAGATTTGCGCGAATCCGCCAATAGGGTTTGCTGGCCAGCCCAGGAAAAGATGGAGGCAGAGGTCACGGCAGCGTTTGAGGCGGAGGGCGTGAGGGTAAAGCGCGCTCATCCGTTCGTGCCGGAGCGCGGCCACGGCTTCATTTCGAGCCAGAGGATGGG
>Ga0116227_10011591_pt1 | contig 14749 bp, 12 predicted proteins | sample S1TSphgellanicum_FD_89693 | JGI IMG/M metagenome (GOLD analysis project Ga0116227, IMG submission 89693) | Host-associated microbial communities from peat moss isolated from Minnesota, USA - S1T2_Fb - Sphagnum magellanicum MG | ecosystem: Host-associated > Plants > Peat moss > Unclassified... | reverse complement strand
TTGTGCCCAGCCACGGGAGTGGCATCTATTGGCTCCCACCCTATCACGCATGACTAAAAAAGAATATTTCTTCCGCATACTTATTTTAGGTTTTTTAACAGCGCTTGGTCCGTTCTCTATCGATATGTACCTGCCCAGCTTTGATGCCATCGCAACCGATCTGCATACTACCAGCAGCGAAGTTGCGCTATCGCTAAGCAGCTTTTTTGTGGGCCTGGCAGCGGGGCAGTTATTGTACGGGCCCTTGTTAGACAGGTTTGGCCGTAAAAAACCACTGTATATTGGCCTGGCCATTTACATCCTCGCATCCATAGGTTGTATGGCCGCGCATAACGTTCAGATGTTAATTTGGCTGCGCTTGTTGCAGGCCATAGGCAGTTGCGCCGCCGCAGTAGCATCTGTAGCTATGGTGCGCGATCTGTTCCCGGTTGAGGATAATGCCAAGGTATTTTCGTTACTGATGCTGGTTGTAGGTTTATCGCCTTTGCTGGCACCTGTCGCGGGTGGTGCCATTACTTCGGTTTTTGGCTGGCAGTTTATTTTTATTACCCTCGCGGGGATCTCGGTATTGATACTGATAGCCGTGATCTTCTTTTTGCCCGATGGTTACAAGCCGGATACCACGCTATCCTTAAAACCATGGCCCATTATCGTTAACTTTTGGGAAGTGCTTAAAGTACCTCAGTTTTATACCTACGCGTTTACCGGAGCCATCGCCTTTTCGGGATTGTTTGCCTATGTATCAGGGGCGCCATTAGTATTGATGGGTATATTCCATATGGATAAAAATATGTTCAGCATCACATTTGCCAGCATGGCGGCAGGCTTGGTAGGCTTTAGTCAGGTTAATAGTTATGTGATGAAGTTTTACAAAAGCGAGCAGATCTTAAAAGTGGCACTCACTGTACAAACCATATCGGGAATCATTTTTGTTGCCGCATCTGTAGCCGGATTGTTGGGTTTGGCGGGTAACCTGTTTTTCATATTCATCTTTTTAAGTTGTTTGGGCTTTATCAGCTCTAACGCTTCGGCATTAACGCTGGCACCATTTAGCCGCAGCGCGGGCACGGCATCATCATTAATGGGTGCGCTGCAATTGGGTATTGGCGCGTTAACATCGTTTGGTGTAAGTATTTTGAATGATAATACACCCGTACCCTTGGCGGGGATAATGGGTGCAACATCAGTAATAGCACTTATCATTTTACTGGTAGGACGCAGAATGATCAAAGCACCGGTTGTGGCTAACAGCGATGCCGCAGCGATGATACATTGATTTAAGAATTAATTGGTTGAAGAATTAATTCCTGTGCAACCTTGTTGCATTTTGCTTCTTCGCCAATAAAGTGTCTGAAAATAATACCGGATCTTATCCGGCAAAGAAATTAATCCTTCAGATGCTCTTTTACCACATCTATCAGGTAATCAATATCAAATGGCTTGTGGATGTAGCCATCGGCTTTGCTAATTTTAGCTAACTCCTTTAGGTTTTGAACAGATGATACCAGCAGCACAGGGATACCTGCCGTTGCCGGGTTTGCCTTTAACTGGCCGCATAACTGGTGACCATAGCCATCGGCAAGCCAATCATCTAAAAGTACCAGATCTGGTTTGTGGGTTTCAATATCTTTCAGCGGTTCGGCATCCAACGATGATAAAACTTCGTAGCCCTCATCCTCTAAAATGTAGGCAATCATGTCAAGGATATCATGATTGTCTTCAATAACAATTATCTTTTTACTCATCAACTATAGGTAGAACGATTAAAGGTAAGTTTATTTTTCCAAAATTCCACCATGTGGTTTTATATAGTTTGAAATTAATTTTCTTAGAAGTGTAATACACCCTTATAAAACCGTCAATATTAAACATATAATCACATTCTGTAGAAATTCTGATTATTTAGAAGCTTTATAAATATTATTTTCCAGATTAATATCGGGCAATAGTTCCTCCGGATCGAGCGTTATGCTTTCTATTTTTTTGGTTGAAGAGTATTTGAACTGCCATTTAAAACCACGCTGCCAAATCTCAACCGGCAAGTGAATGGTTTCTGTTTTGCCACCTACCTGAATAATTTTAAGGTTCACCGGCATAGCCAGTTTTTCTTTATTGATGATGGTGATCAATACACCTTTGGCCGGGTCGTTACCAATGTATTCAACTTTATCAATAGCCTGGTCTAACTGCCAGGTGGTGTAAAACCAGGGTTTAAAAAACCAGTTCAGATCCTCGCCGGCAGCGTTATTCATGGCGCGGAAAAAGTCGGCCGGAGTGGGATGTTTCATGGCCCAGTTTTTAATATAGTTGCGAAAAGCGTAATCAAACCTATCATGGCCCAACACCTCGTTACGTAAAATATTAAGACCGAGGTAAGTTTTATCGTAATACAAACCAAAATAGCTCAGGCTCATAGCTTCGGGTGGCGTCATCAGCGGGTCTTTACTGCCCAGCAGCATTTTCATAAACTTTTCTTCACGAGCCTTATGGTTCAGGGTATCGCTGTACTCGCCATTGTTAAAATTATTGGCGGCGTAATGGTTAATAAATGTGTTAAAACCTTCGTCCATCCACATGTATTTACGCTCGTTTGATCCTACGATCATCGGGAACCAGTTGTGGCCTATCTCGTGCGTTACATCATCCCAAAGCACTTTGCCTGTATTTTTACTCAAACAAAAAATAATGCCGGGATACTCCATACCCAGCGCCACGCCGGATACATTGGCTGCCGAATTCCAGGGGTATTCAAAATACTGGCCCGAGTAAAGCTCCATGCTGCGTTTTAAATACTCGGTTGAGCGGCCCCAGGCTTCGGTGGCGTTATCGCCATAGCTTTCAACCGGGTAGGCCGACATGGCTATACCCTTTCTTCCCGACGGGAAATTAACTTTGGCGGCATCCCAAACAAAAGCCTTTGATGCTGCCCAGGCCACATCCCTACTGTTCTGCATTTTAAAGTGCCAGGTTTTTTGAGCGCCCATGCTGGGTACTTTACCCTGTGCCGTGGCCTCTTCTGGTGTGATGATCATTACCGTTTTATCGCTGCCACGAGCGGCATCTAGTCGCCTGTTTTGGGTTGATGTGAGTACCTGCGCGGGGTTTTGCAGATCGCCGCTGCCCATTACCAGCATGTTTGATGGTACGGTTATGTAGTAATCAAAATCGCCATACTCGCAGTAAAATTCGCCCAGACCCATGTAGGGTAAGGTGTTCCAGCCCTCCACATCATCGTAAACGCACATGCGCGGGTACCATTGGGCAATCTCGTACACGTAGCCATCTTTAAATTTTTGGCGGCCCATCCTGTCGGCACCATATTGCGGGATCGAAAAACTGTAGTTTACCTTTATCGCTATCCTATCGCCTTTGGGGCCAAGCGGGGTGTTCAAACGTACTTGCATACGGGCATCGCTAATAACAGGTGTAACGGTATAAGTTTTGGTAAGATACGTTACCGATACCGATGTAATGTGATAGCCGCCACGGTTAAAGCCTTTTACATCAAACCTATCGCCGGTAGTTGGCGTGGTTACCCAGCCGCGCGATCCGGGTTTAAATATATTCTGATCGAGTTGCAACCACAGGTAATCTAATTTATCCGGACTGTTATTGGTGTACAATATATTTACCTCGCCGGTGATGGTGGTATCTTTGGCGCCTTCGGTAAGGGTTGCTTTAATGTTATAATCGGCACGGTTTTGCCAGTAGTTTGGGCCGGGAAAACCACCTGCCGAGCGCAGATCGGCACCGGGAGTTGGCCAAGTTACCGGACCAAATAGCTCCCGCTGATCGTACCTGGTTGAATCTGACTGTGCCGCGGCCGGCTTTGAAGCCAATGCTATAATTGCCGCGCTAAATATGCAGCGTGTTATGAGTTTTAAATACATTGCCAATTAAGGTGAACTACAAAGGAATCAAAAATATAGATCATTTTCAATTCGCCTCAATTCGATCAAATTCGTGCTTATATATCCTTCACATCCCCAATGGTAATCCAGCCTTCGTTGCCGTTGAGCAGGCGCACGCGCAGCCAGTTGTTGTTATCTTCCAGCACATCAACCTTGGTACCCTCGTGTATCACAAACAGGTTTTTAGCGCCTTTGCCGGGTTCACTTTTTACATTAACCGCATTGCTGAATATAATGGCTTGCTTATGCGATGCAAAATAATGTACCTGCGTTGCGGCCAATATGATGGTGATTAAACCAACGGTGATCAAACCTATCGCTGTAAAGAAACTGGTGCGCTTTAAACTTACTGATGGCGAGTACAGGTAGGCCACCAAAACCCCGCTTCCCGCGAGGAAGAACAGGATGCTTAGCCAGCCCAGCGTACCTACCGAAAAAGCCAATACAATACCATCCCACCATTTGGTTAAAAAGAAATCGGGCGCGGCCTCTATCTTATCGGTAGTTTTAAGATTGCACAGCTGAATGTTGAAATTGACATCCTCATCGCCGGGATTGATCTTGTGGGCCTTTTCGTAATATAAGATGGCAGATGGCAGATCGCCCTGTTTATAATAAGCGTTGCCCAAATTAAAGTAAACCGTGGCCGATTGGTTGCCACCATTCAAAATGCTTTGATAAGTTTTAACCGCGTCGGCATATTTGCCTTTGGCGTATTCGCTGTTGCCTTTGGCGAAAGCGGCATTCAGCTGATCGTTACCAAACGTGGCGAATGGTAAAGCCAGCAACAGCATGAGGTATGTTATGCGCTTCATCATTTTATACATTGGTTTCAATATCGTTAATGGTTGATTTTGCCCCATCAAACACCTGCTGCTGTGATACATGCGATACTGGCGCGAAGCGGGCCATTTCGCACAGCTCGAGCGTGCCGGTCATGTTTTTGACCAGGGCATCGCTTACACCTTTAGCTTTAAGCTGATCGGCAATGTTTTCCAAGTTCAGATCAGCAGCCGGGATGTTGAGCTTATCGCTCAGATAACCGTACAAACCTTTTGATACGGCTTCGTAAAAGGCTTTGGTGTTACCGGCCTGCAACTCTTTAGCGGCGTTTGCCATGTGTTTGGCGGCCAGTTTAGCGGCACGTTTGTTTTTTACTTTTACGATATCGCTGTTAAACTCTTCCGTCCGTTTGCGGAAGGCCGCGGCGGCTATAAAGCCCAGCGGACCCAGCAGTATCAGCAACCAGTATCCGGCAGAACCGAAAAAGCTTTCGCCCTCGTTATAAATATCCGGATTGTTGGATTTGATGTAGCGGATATCCTTAGCCAGCATTTTAATATCCCGCTGATCGGCCGGGGCCAAACTGGTTACATTGCCCGCGGCATCGGTACCCTTGTTCACCTTAATAGGGAACGCCGGGGTTGATAAGGTTACATAGCGGCCGCTTTTAGGGTTAAAGTACGAAAACTGCACCGGCTCAATAGTGTAAGTTCCCTCGTGGCGTGGTATCATCAGATAAGCCAGTTCGCGTGTGCCGGATACGCCATTAATACTTTCGGTTACGTTATCGGTTATCTTCGGGTCGTACTTTTCAAAGTCGGTTGGTGGGTTAATGTTAACCTGTTTCAATAATTTAATATTGCCCGATCCTGTTATTTTAAGCGTATAATTTAAGGCTTCGTTAGCTTTAAGCTCGTGTTTTTCTACGCTGCCTTCCACTGTAAAATTACCTACCGCACCTGTAAAGCTGGCTGGTTTACCGGCCTCGGGCAGAGGTTGTACGTGTACCGTTAGTGGCGGACTGGCAACTTTGATCTTCACATCCTCGGTACGGCCGCCAAACATTTGCTCCATCACATCGCGCGGCGGCAGGGTTTTACGCACCATAAATGTCATGGCCAGCGGGTCAATAACCAAATTTCCGGCCCTTTCGGGGAAGAGAATAGTTTGCTTGATCTCGGCCACATTATAGCGCTGACCATTATAAACCTCCATTTTCCATGGGATGTTGCGTTGCTGATTTTTGTTGACATCCTGACTCCAGAAACCATTCAGATCGGGCGCTTTATCCAGATCGTTTGCCAACAGCGATACACGGGTGTAAAGCTTGTAGGTCAACGTCATTTGCTCGCCTATATACACTTTACTTTTATCAATTACCGCCCGCATGAAGATGTTCTTCTTCATATCGGTTGATGCGGAAGCTGGTTGTTGCTGCTGCGAATCATCATCAAACGGTGATTGTTGTGCTTGTTGCTGCTGCCTTTGCTGTTGCGGATTACCTTTTACAACCGTAATATTGATTGGCCTTGTGCTCACCGGCTTACCATTGATCACCACATAGGCCGCGCCGATGGTGTATGTTCCGGGTTTATCGGCCACCAGGGCATACCCTATCGAGAGGCTTTGCGTAACCTGCCCATTAACACTGCTCATGCTTTGCGATTGGTTAGGCCCGCCCACCACCTGGAAACCTACAAAGTTTGGCGGCGTAAATTTATCTCCACTGGTATTCAGGGTAAACTGCACCTCGAAAACCTCGCCGGTTACTACCTGCGTTTTGCTCACCTGCGCAATAAAACTCTGGCTCATTACCGCCGTAGTGCAGAAGAGTAAAAGGGTTAATATGTAATATTTAATGGTCATTTATGGTTTAAAATGCAAGGAGCAATTTTATTAAACTATGTCATTTCGACCTAAGGAGAAATCTTCTGCGAGAGACAATCACGATGCTTGGTCTATTGCAGACTTTTATGATGCAGACTTATCGCGCGAAAAAGATTTCTCCTTAGGTCGAAATGACATGAAGATTAGGTATTTACCAATCCTTCGATATTGCTACTTTGGCTCCTTTTAATTTTTTGTTTTTTAATTTATCCTGTGTTTGTTTTTCCTGGTTGTTGAGGGCCTCTAACATGCGCTCGGCATCGTCTTTTGATACCTTGTTGGGTTGCTGGCCCTGCTGATCTTTTTTATCCTGGTTGTTTTTATCCTGGTCCTTCTTATCCTGATCTTTTTTGTCCTGGTCCTTTTTATCCTTATCGTCTTTGTTATCTTTATTCTGATCCTTTTTATCCTGATCTTTTTTGTCTTTGTTATCCTTGTTGTCTTTTTTGTCCTTGTTGTCCTTCTTATCCTGATCCTTTTTATCCTGCAACTTTTTCTGGGCGTAGGCCAGGTTGTAGCGGGTTTGATCATCTTTCGGATTATTGATCAGGGCTTTTTTGTAGGCTTCGATGCTTTTTTCAAGATCTTTGCCTTGCAGCAGCGAGTTACCCAGGTTATGATAAGCCGATGCCGCTACGTTTTTATTGTTAGCCGTTTCGGCAATTTTGCTGAACTGCGCCTGGGCATCCTTAAAGTTGTTTTGTTTGAACTGCGCGTCGCCCAGGTTAAAGTTACCCTCAACACTCTGGTCTTTTTTGGCAACGCCGTTCCGGTAAGCTTCCTCGGCTTCTTTGTACTTTTTTTCCTGGTAAAGCTGGTTTCCTTTGCGAATATCGGCCTTCTCCTTCTGCGCGTAAATCGCGGAAGCGGAAAGCATTAATACCATCGCTAATAAATACTTTTTCATACCTCTTGCTTCTCCTTCACTTCAAATAATTTCATGCGGCTTAACCGTAAACTTTTACGGTTGGATATAAAGAATTCAACGATCAACAGGATGATAGCCAATGCCACCAAAATCTGGAAACGATCTTCAAAATCCCTGAACTGCTTGCTATCGTAATCTTTACGATCCATACGGTTCATGTTATCCATAATGATATTTAAACCGCTGTTGGCGTTGGTGGCGCGTACGTAAACGCCGTTGCCCGCGCTGGCAATTTCTTTGCCCATGTTTTCGTCAAGCTTGCTTACCACCACTTTGCCGGTGCTATCGGTATGGAAACCGGCTTGCTTACCATCTTTAATAATAGGTATCGGCGCGCCTTCGGCCGAGCCTACCCCTACTACGTTTACCGTTACCTTTTTCTCTATGGCGGCACTGGCAGCGGCTACGGCATCATCTTCGTGGTTTTCGCCATCGGTAATCACGATCATTGATTTTGGGGTGCCATTTTTAAAATCGAAACTCTGCATTCCCATATCAATGGCGGCGCCTATCGCCGTACCTTGGGTGGGAACCATATCCGGGTTGATGGTGTTTAAAAACAGCTTGGCGGCGCTGTAATCGGTAGTAATTGGCAACTGCACATAAGCTTGACCGGCGAATACCACGATGCCTATCCGGTCATCGTGCATGTTATCGATCAGTTGCGATATGGCTTGTTTGGCGTTCTCCAAACGGTTTGGCGCCAAATCCTGCGAAAGCATACTGTTGGATACATCCAAAAGGATCATAATATCAGCGCCTTTGCGTTTTACTTCTTCCAGTTTGGAGCCTATCTGCGGATCGGCTGCGCCGATGATTAATAGTCCGTAGGCGATTACGAACAGGATAAATTTGAGCCAGGGTTTTGACAACGATACCTCGGGCATCATCAGCATCACTACTTTTTTATCGCCAAATTTGGCTAAAGCCTTCTTTTTCCATCGGCTCACCAAAATGAAACAGATGATGAGGATCGGTATGAGCAGCAGTCCCCATAAAAATTCGATATGTGCAAAACGTATCATAGCTTAGGTTAGGGCTCCTTTAAATATTGTGTTTTTCAATGCAAATTCTAACAGTAACAGGATGAGCGCGGCAATGGCGAACGGTAAAAACAGTTCGGTTTTTTTGCGGTACTGGGTTACATCTATTTTGGCTTTTTCAAGCTGGTCTATCCGGCCGTAAATCCCTTTAAGCGATTCGTTATTGGTAGCGCGGAAGTACTGGCCGCCGGTGATCTGGGCAATTTTTGTCATGGTTGGCTCGTCAATTTTCACCTCCATGCGCTGGTAAACTACGCCGCCGTATGGCGATTGCATAGGGTAAGGCGCAAAGCCCTGTGTACCAATACCTACCGTGTACACACGGATACCAAACTGCTTGGCAATTTCGGCAGCAGTGATAGGCGGAATGGAGCCCGAATTGTTCACACCATCGGTCAATAATATAATCACCTTGCTTTTAGCCTTGCTATCCTTGAGGCGATTAACGGCAGTGGCCAGTCCCATACCAATGGCGGTACCATCTTCAATCATCCCGTTCTTGATATCCTGATAAAGGTTGATCAATACCGAGTGATCGATAGTAAGCGGACACTGCGTAAAGCTTTCGCCGCTGAAGATCACCAAACCAATGCGATCATCAGGTCTGTTCTTGATAAAATCTATCGCGATGTTTTTACCGGCTTCTAAACGGTTGGGTTTAAAATCTTCGGCAAGCATACTGCCGGAGATATCGGATGCGATCACGATATCGATACCCTCTGTGGTACTATTCTGCCAGCTTAATGAAGATTGCGGCCTCGCCAAAGCCACAATTAAAGCGATGAGCGCCAGGCAACGCAAAACGATAACGCTATGCCTGAAATACGGGAACCAGGATTTAGAATGCTTGCTAAAACCCCGTAACGTAGGCACACTTAGCGTACCCTGCTGCCGTTTGGGTTGCCAAAAGTACCAAACCAGCATCAGCGGGATGATGATGAGCAGCCAGAAGAAACCCGGCGCGGCAAATTCTATTCCTTTAAACCAAGCCATCGCCCTCTCCTTCTTGTTTAATGGTTGGTTTAACCGGTTCGCGCTGTGTTTTTACCACAAAGTCAATCGCGTTATTCATGCTGAACTCGTTATCGGCGGCAAGCGGTTTTTCTTTGGCAAATTTCACCAGATCGGCCATTACCAAAATCTGTTTCAGCTTAGCGCGATCAGCCTCGTTGATATCCATGTAGCGGATACTGGCGAAGATCTCGTCGGTAGTTTGCTCGTTGGCGTGGATGTGGTAACGCTTCTCGAGGTAATCGCGCAAAATATCGCTGATCTCGCTGTGGTATTCTTTCGTGCGGTTTTGCTGCCAAAGTTTTTGCTCCTGCAGGGCGTAAAGCTTGTTGAGGGCTACTACGTGAGCTGGCTTTTCGGGCTCGGGTGGCGCTACGTAAACTTCCTTTTTAGGGCGCTTGCGCAGATAGTAAATGATACCCGCGATAACCAGTATCGCCAGTAATGGGAAAGCTACCTTTGGCCAGTTATCGCGCAGCCATTCCTGCCAGGAGTAGGATATTTTGAAAGGTTCTTTAATATCATAAACTCCCTTGGTGGTATCTACAGCTATCCCGTTAACGGTTAAAACCAGTTCGGGAGTTTTAAAAACGCCGCTTTTGGTTTTGATCTCGTATTGAGGGATCACATACTGACCGCTATCGAAAGAAGTTACAGTGTAACTCCTGTCGATGGTTTCTATCGAAATATCGTTCTTATCAAAACTGGTATCGGGTTTGTTTACCGATACGATCAATAATTTTGCCTTAATGCTATCCAGCAGCTTGGGGAAGCTCACGCTATCCTTAGCCGGAAAACGCACGGTTAAGTGCAGTTTGGTTTGATCGCCGATAGGCAGGGTGGCTTTTTCCAGGCGGGCATCAACCTTTACGGCTTGCGCTTCGGCCTGGCTTATTCCCCCAATGGCGAAAAGTAAAACAATTAAATATTTAAAATACTGGTTCATTCTATCTTCTGCTTTCCCGCTTTTTAAATAAGGTCATTAATGGTTTAACGTAGCTTTCGTGGGTGCCTATGTCGCCATAATCCACACCCGATTTTTTGAAGGCTTCTTTAATGCCGGCATTCCTGCGCAAGGCATCGGCCCGGAAGGCTCCGCGTACTTCGGGGTCGGCGGTGTTTACCCATTGGATGGTGCCGCTTTCTTCGTCCCTTACGGGGATGAGGCCCATGTTGGGGAACTCTTCTTCGTGACGATCATACAACCTTAAAGCGATGATATCGTGCTTTTTGTTGGCTATCTTCAATTGATCCTCAAAGGCCGGAGAAATAAAATCCGAGATCACAAAAGCGGTGCTGCGCTTTTTGATGGCGCTGGTTAAATATTTTAAAGCTTCGGCCACGTTGGTGCCCTTGCTTTCGGGTGTAAAGTCGATCAGTTCGCGGATGATCATCAGGATGTGGCTTCGTCCCTTTTTGGGAGGGATGAATTTTTCGACCTTATCGCTGAAAAAGATAACCCCAACCTTATCGTTATTCTGGATCGCCGAGAAGGCCAACACGGCGCATAGCTCGGTGGCTACATCCTGCTTTTGCTGGTTAATGGTACCAAAGTTTTCGGAACCGGATACATCCATCAGGATCATCAGCGTAAGCTCACGCTCCTCGTCGAACACTTTTACGTAGGGGTGGTTAAAACGGGCGGTAACGTTCCAGTCGATGGTACGGATCTCGTCGCCAATCTGGTACTCGCGCACCTCGCTAAAGGCCATACCGCGCCCTTTGAAGGCAGAGTGGTACTCGCCCGAGAAGAGGTGATTGCTCAACCCACGGGTTTTGATCTCTATTTTACGAACTTTTTTGAGGAGTTCTTTGGTATCTTTTGGCATTTTGCTTTTTAACTCTTGTTGTTTTATTCAACTATGTCATTTCGACCTAAGGAGAAATCTTCTGTAAGCGCCTCTGCGCCTGCTTGGTCTATGTAGACTTATCTGCTGCTGACCTATCGCTCGCAAAAGATTTCTCCTTAGGTCGAAATGACAGGGTGGTAAAGGGTTGGTGGAGAGTGTCGCTTGCTGAGGCATGGCGGTTAGGCCTCTGCGCTCCGTCCTTCGACTATCGCTCAGGATGACACCCTGCGCACTTTTTAACTACTCACTACTCACCTTTCACTATGGTACCTCTACCGCATTCAATATCCCGGTTACGATATCCTCTTGTGTAATGTTTTCCGCCTCGGCTTCGTAGGTTAGCCCGATACGGTGGCGCAACACATCATGACAAATGGCCCTTACATCCTCGGGAATTACATAACCCCTGCGTTTGATGAACGCGTAGGCTTTGGCGGCCAGCGCAAGGTTGATGCTTGCACGTGGCGATGCTCCGTAGCTGATGAGGTTTTTGTAGTTGCCCAGTTTGTACTGATCGGGGAAACGGGTGGCGAAAACGATATCGATAATGTATTGCTCTATCTTTTCGTCCATATATACTTCGCGCACTACTTTGCGGGCGCGGATGATATCTTCGGGTTTGATAACGGCGTTGGGCTTTAACATGCCTGTTGGCGATATGTTGCTGCGGATGATGCGTTTTTCGTCTTCTTTGTTAGGGTAGCCGATCACTACTTTGAGCATAAACCTGTCTACCTGTGCTTCGGGAAGCGGGTAGGTTCCCTCCTGCTCGATGGGGTTTTGGGTAGCGAGTACCAAAAACGGGGTTGGCAGCGGGAAGGTGTTATCGCCAATGGTTACCTGGCGCTCTTGCATGGCTTCGAGCAGGGCGCTTTGTACTTTGGCTGGTGCGCGGTTAATCTCATCGGCCAGGATAAAGTTGCTGAACAGCGGGCCTTTGCGCACGATGAATTCTTCCTTTTTTTGGTTGTATATCATGGTGCCCAGCAAATCGGCAGGCAACAAGTCGGGTGTGAACTGGATGCGGCTGAAATCGGCTTGTACGCATTTGCTGAGGGTGTTGATGGCGAGGGTTTTTGCCAGGCCGGGTACTCCTTCCAGCAGGATATGACCATCGGCAAGTAAGCCGATGAGCAGGCGCTCTACCATGTATTTTTGACCAACAATTACTTTATCCATTTCCATTTTGAGGATATCGATAAAGGCGCTTTCCTGCTGGATCATTTCGTTGAGGGCGCGGATATCGGTGCTCTGCGACGATACCACCGGCTCGGGCTGCGGAACGTATGAACTGTTGCTATTTGATTCTTCCATATCGGGATATAAATTATTTCGGTGGGCAAATTTAAGCCACCTGTTTTTTTACACAAGCGATATGTTAAATTTATTTGTTAAATTTTGTTAAATGTGGGGAGGAAGTGGCTGATTGTCCTAAAGGCCACAAGCGAGGACGCTTGCGGGAGCGGGGGGACTCTTGCGGGAGCGGGGGAATTATATTTATTCAATTGTTATTAATAATACCTATAACTAAAAAATAGTTACTATATTTACATGCTGCCTATTTATATAGGTAGGGAATTTGTTAAGTAACCATTCTCCTATAATAAAGAAAGTGGTACGTAATACAAAGTTAATCATTTCGGTTGGCTTTATCAAGTTAATTATCAGTGCTTTAATGTCAAAGAAGGCATTAATTGATGCTTAAGCAGAAGAGCTTAGGTAGGTGGGTTTTACCTGATGTTGGTTAGGAAAAAGAAAAAGAAAGCTTTAGTACATAACTATCGTCTGCGCTAAAGGGTCTTAAGCACGCACTGGCTGACCCTTTAGCTTTGCCGTTTTACGATGACTGATGAATTGTTTGAAATATTGTGGCTGGAGTTTGCAGAAAAAGAGAGACGGGCGTTTCTTAAATCTAAAAGGCGATATCTTCATTTTGACCGCAAAATCAATTTCCCATCGGAAGTTCTCAAGGATAAACAAAAGTATTTGGTTGAGTTTTCAAGACGCTTTAAAAGCGACTTGAAGTTGGATAAATGTTTTGGAGGCAGCTATTACCCATTTATACGAATAATATTAACTTCCCCACGCTACAAATGGAGTGATGCAGAGTCAAGAAGAATACTTCAAATAAAGCCGAGAGAAATATGTTATGCATCGCATTTTGATGCCCTGAGATATTCCTGGTACTCAACTATTTTAAGTTACGGATACGAAAAAATATTAGGTAGATCAAATTATAACGAGGCTGTATTAGCTTACAGGAAATTACCTGGAAAGCCCAGCAACATAGATTTTGCCTTCAAAGCTTTTAAGGAAATTAAAGACTTTGGAAACTGTGTTGCGTTAGCATTTGATATAAGTAAATTCTTTCCAACTATAAACCACGAGGTATTGTATCAGTCTTGGATTACTGTTCTAAAAGAAGTTTATCCAAATATTGACAGATTACCGAAAGAACATTACAAATTGTTTGAAAGCTTAACTTGTTTTCAATTCGTCGAAAAAGATGTTACCGATGATTTATTTGCTCATAACATAACCTCTGGTAAGGTTAATAGATTATGCACCCCAAGAGAATTTCGAGATTTTCTAAGAAGTACTAAAGCTATCACATCGAATCCGAATTTTAATAAGGACAGAAAACTTGGAGGTGGAATTCCCCAAGGCTCACCAGTTAGTGCTGTTCTTGCAAATATCTCCCTTATTAATTTTGACAATGAATTATATCAACAAGTTTCAGATTTAGGTGGCCGTTATTATCGCTATAGTGACGATATTCTTATCATATCTCCTATTGGTGAAGAATTCAAATTGGTTTCTGTTGTCGAAAACTTAATTCAAAAGATAAACTTGTCATTAAACGACAAAACCGATATTATTTGGTTCAATAACATTGAGGGAACCATTGTTTCTACAAATGCGGATGGCAATAGAAAAACGCTGCAATACCTAGGTTTTGAAACAAATGGTCAAAATGTCTATATTAGGTCATCTAGCTTTTCGAGATATCATTCAAAAGTACGGAGACTTGTTAATAGAGCCGTAAATATGGCCTTTGGCAAGCATGGGGTTGGAAGTGTGGTCTTCAAATCAAAACTATTAAATCGGTTTACGCAAAAAGGAAACAACAATTTTATCAAATACGCAAGTAGGTCTGCTGAGGGCAATAGAGCTATTAAACTTCAATATAAAAACCAGTACAAGAATTTATCCAAAGTTATTGAGAGAAAAAGCGGTCTAAGAAGTAGAACAAATTAATACCACTAGCCCCCGCCCGTTCAAGCGTCCTTCGCTTGAACACAAAATAGTCGGCAGCGCGGACGCTGCCGACTGCTA
>Ga0116227_10011589_pt1 | contig 14750 bp, 14 predicted proteins | sample S1TSphgellanicum_FD_89693 | JGI IMG/M metagenome (GOLD analysis project Ga0116227, IMG submission 89693) | Host-associated microbial communities from peat moss isolated from Minnesota, USA - S1T2_Fb - Sphagnum magellanicum MG | ecosystem: Host-associated > Plants > Peat moss > Unclassified... | reverse complement strand
GTGGACTATTCGCTCTACATCTTGAGCGTGACGTTGGCGCGCATGCGCTCGGGCGAATCGCTGCACGATGCCTACCACGCCGCGCTGCTCTTCACGGGCCGGGTGGTGATGCTCACCGGCGTGACGCTCGCGGCGGGCGTGGCCACGTGGATCTTCTCTCCGATCAAGTTCCAGTCGGACATGGGCTTGCTGCTCGCCTTCATGTTCCTGTGGAACATGCTTGGCGCCCTGGTGCTCTTGCCGGCGCTCGCCAGTTTCCTGTTGCGTTCGACTGCCCGGCCCGCCAGCGCCACACACGCGGGCGTGCCGCAGGCCGAGGTGCGCGCGACGCGGGCGACCCCGCGCGCAGCACCGCAAACAAGTACTGCCCCGGCAACCGCCGCGGATCGCAGTTCGTGGAGATGACCGTGGTCGATCTCACAGGCCCGTTGCGGTCCTGACTCGCGAGCACACCAGCCAAACGAATTCGTCACAGAGGAAACAAACCATATGACCACCACACCTTCCACCCCCAAATTCGACGTCGGCGGCGTTCTGCTCGACCGGCCTTTCAAGGCCGGGCGCCTGGGCCACGTGGGCCTGTACCAGAAGAACATGGACAAGGCCATCGTGTTCTACCGCGACCTGCTGGGATTCCGCATCACCGACCAGATTTCCCCCGAGCCGCCCGAAGCGATGAAGAAGAAGCCGCCCCCGGGCGCCGGCGGCCCCCCGGGCGGTCCGGAGGGCATGCCCATGCCCGATCTCAAGGGCCAGCGCCTGACCTTCTTCAGCTACGGCACGGACCACCATGCGATGGTGTTGGTGCCCGCCATCCTCGGCCAGATGATGGACAAGAACTATCTGCGCGGCGTCACGCTGAACCAGATGAGTTTCCAGGTCGGCACGCTCGACGAGATGGTCAACGCCCACACGCTGTTGCAGCAGAAGGGCGCCGACATCTGGCGCGTGTGCCGAGACGTGCCCGGCAGCAACTGGGCCGTCTACTTCCGCGACCCGGACGGCCACACCTGCGAGCTGTACTACGGCATGGAACAGATCGGCTGGGAAGGGCGCAGCAAGCCCATGCCTGCCTTCCACGAATTCGCCTACGAGGAGGCGCCTGAGTTGCCACGCATTGCCGAGCGCGAAGAAATCAGCGCGATCGAAGCCAAGGGCGTTCCGCTGGCCAGCGGCTTCCGCAGCGTCGATCCCATGCCGGCCAAATACCCGGTGGGCGGCATCATCCTGCCGCGCCCGTTCAAGATCACGCGCACCGGCCCAATGAGCCTGTTCGTCAACGACATCGACGCATCGGTGCGCTTCTACACCGCCGAGATGGGCTTGACGGTGAGCGAGGAAGTCAGCTGGCAGGGCCATCGCATGGTGTTCCTGCGCGCGGGCAATGAACACCACAGCGTGGCCGTGGCACCGATCGCCATGCGCAAGGAACTGGGCCTGTCCGAACACACCACCGTCATGGCCTACGGCATGCAGGTGGGCAGCTACCGCCAGCTCAAGGACGCCGTTGCCTTCCTGGAGGAAAACGGCTGCGAGCAGATCCACCTGCCCAGCGCGCTGTTCCCCGGCATCGACTACGCCGCGCATTTCCTCGACCCCGACGGCCACTGTATCCAGCTGTACTACTACATGGAGCAGATCGGCTGGGACGGCCAGCCGCGCCCCGCCGGCTTGCGCCGCCAGGCGGTGACACCCTGGCCCGACACGCTCGAAGCGCTGCCCGACACCTACGCCGACCGCACTTTCCAGGGACCCCTGGGTTGACAAGGCCGTGACGCGCAACCCCCAGCACCATCATCCCTCTCCCGTGTGGGCGGACCTGCGCGGGGTGTCGTTCAGCCAGGGATTCCCGGACGTGAGCGGCGTCCGCACGCGCCGCGTCTCGTCGGGCTCTCGTCACGACCACGGACCGGTTCGAAATCGCCGGCCTTGTGGACCAGGTGGCCGGTTGCCCGGTTGCCCGGTTCACATTCAGGAAACCCCATGAGCAAGCTCAACGTCAGGATCGCGCGGAAGGTCGCGGAGGCCGATGGCATCGACAGTTTCGAATTCATCGGTGTGGAGGGCGCGGTGCTGCCGCCCTTTTCGGCCGGCTCGCATGTCGACGTGCATTTGCCCGGTGGGCTGATCCGCCAATACTCCCTGTGCAACGATCCATCCGAGCAGCATCGCTACCAGATCGCCGTGCTGCGCGAGCCGCAGTCGCGCGGTGGATCGGCGGCCATGCACGCGCTCAAGGAAGGCGACACGCTGCAGATTTCGATGCCGCGGAACCACTTCCCGCTGGTACCGGCGCAGCACACGCTACTGTTGGCCGGTGGCATTGGCGTCACGCCGCTACTGAGCATGGCCGAGCGGCTCACCCACCTCGAGGCCGACTTCGCGCTGCACTACTGCACCCGCTCGCCTGAACGAACGGCGTTCCGCGACCGCATCGCGGGCTCGGCCTTCGCGCCGAGGGCGCATATCCACCACGACAGCGATCATCCCGAGCAGCGGCTGGACATGGCGGCTACGCTGGGCCCGGCGCGCGCCGACGTGCATGTGTATATCTGCGGTCCTTCCGGCTTTATCGACTACGCGTTGACGACCGCCAGGGCACGAGGCTGGCCGGCCGCGCAGCTTCACGTCGAATATTTCGCGGGCGCCACGGCGACGGCCGACCCGGTGGAGAGCTTCGAGGTCAAGGCTGCCCGCAGTGGCAAGTGCTTCACCGTGCCGGCCGGCAAGAGCGTCGCCGAGGTGCTGATCGCCAACGGCATCGACCTGCAGCTCTCTTGCGAGCAGGGCGTGTGCGGCACCTGCATCCTTCGCGTTCTGGAGGGTAAGCCCGACCACCGCGACCTGATCCTCAGCGACGAGGAGAAGGCCGCCAACGACCAGTTCACGCCGTGCTGCTCCCGCTCGCTCAGCCCCTTGCTGGTGCTGGACATCTGACCCTTGGACCTGCGCCTGTTTCCAAAGTAACGAAACCTCAAGCCATGAATAGACTCGATCAGCAAGCCCTGGACCGCCTGTTCCTGCAGGCGCGCACCGCCAATGCCTTCCTCGACAAGCCGGTGCCGCAAGCCCTTCTGCGCGAGGTCTACGACCTGGCCAGGATGGGCCCGACCTCCATGAACACCCAGCCCGCGCGTTTCGTCTTTCTGGTGACGCCTCAGGAAAAGGACCGCCTGCTCGGGGCCCTGGCGCCGCTCAATGTGGAAAAGACGAGACGCGCGCCGGTGACGGTCATCGTCGCGGCCGACAGCCGTTTCTTTGAACACCTGCCGCAGGTGTGGCACCGGCCTGGCGCGCAGGAGATGTTTGCGGGCAACCCCGCGCTGGCCAGCGACACCGCGCTCCGCAACAGCAGTCTGGGTGGCGCCTATTTCATGATGGCGGCACGCTCGGTGGGCCTGGACTGCGGACCCATGAGCGGGTTTGACCCGGGCAAGGTCAACGCCGAGTTCTTCGCCGACGGTCGCTGCCAGGTCAATTTCATCTGCAACCTGGGCTACGGCGACTTCAGTCAGGCGCAGCAACCGCGCAATCCGCGACTGCTCTTCGAACAAGCTTGTACGGTCCTGTAGCTCATGAGCCCGGTTCAAGAACGCCCGCATAAGCACCCGGCCATCCACGAGGCCGAGAACGCGCGCGTCGCAACGCAGGCCGCCGCATGAATTGTTTTTGTACCCACCCCCAAACCACTCGATACACGGAGAAACTATGAAACTCGTCAGCTTTATCCACGAAGGCCGCCCCACCTATGGGGCGGTGGTGCAAGACCGTGTGCTGGACCTGGGCCGCGTGCTCGGCGACCGCTACGCTGACCTCAAGGCCGTGCTCACCGACCCGCAAGGGCTGGCGGCGCTTCAGCGGGCGCTGGGCGATGCGGGCCCCGGTATTCCCGCCGCATCCGTCACCTGGCTTCCGGTGATACCCAACCCGGGCGCGATCTGGTGCCTAGGCCTGAACTACCGCGAACATGTGGCAGAGACAAAGAACGAGGTCGGCGACAAGCCGGTACTGTTCCAGCGCACCGCCGTGTCGCAGGCGGCGCACCGCCAGGCGCTGGTGCGCCCGCCCGAGTCCACCTCCTTCGACTACGAGGGCGAGATCGCCGTCGTGATCGGGCGCCCTGGCCGCCGCATTTCGGAGGCGGATTCCTGGTCGCACATCGCCGGCTACGCTTGCTACAACGACGGCAGCGTGCGCGACTGGCAGCGCCACAGCAAGCAGTGGGGTCCCGGCAAGAACTTCTGGCGCACCGGTGCCTTCGGCCCGTGGATGGTGACGGCGGACGAGATCGCGCCCGGCACCGAGATGACGCTGGTGACCCGCGTCAACGGCCAGGAACTGCAGCGCGCCACCACGGAGATGCTGATCAACAGCATTCCCGCGCAGATCGCCTACATCTCCCAATTTGCACCGCTGCAAGCGGGCGATGTGATCGTCACGGGCACGCCCGGCGGTATCGGCGCGGCGCGCAATCCGCAGATCTGGCTGAAGGCGGGCGACACCGTCGAGGTCGAAGTGGACCGCATCGGCGTGCTGGTCAACACCGTCGAAGACGAAGCCGTGTAGTCCAATGCCGCGCCGCCGTTCCCGGAGCTTTGAGTTCCGGTGCCGGTGGCGCCCTGGCCTGCTTCAGCTCTGAAATGTGCGTGACGGCGGAGCGCAGCGGGTCAGCGTACTTGGCGACGGCCTGGGCCGTGGTGACGGCACGGGCCAGGCAGTTCACTTTCATGCACCCTGCCGGCCGGCCATCGATCAGGTTGCGGATGAAGCCCGTCAGCCCCTGTCACCCGGTGACATCGCTGCGGCGGAGTCAGCCATCGAGCCGAACGGCCCGCAGGCTCGGGCGCTCCGCAAGCACTGTGAACAGCAGCCGCCGGAATCTTGGCGGCAGTGGGCGGACTTCCGCATACCAAACGAGGGACACCAGGCGGCCAGGGCTGCGAGAGGGACTCAGCCTCGCACCACCTTGCAGATGGCGACCGCCCAGGCAATGTCCTTGCCGTCCTGTTGCAGCATGCCGTTGACGTGACACAACTCGCGTCCGCGCCGCACCAGGGTCGCCACGCCCGTCATGGGGCCTGACACGGCAGGGCGCAGGAAGGACACGTTGAGGCTGATCGTGACGACGCCTTCGTCAGGAGGTTCCAGAGTGGCAGCGACCATCAACGCAGTGAGATCGTCCAGCATGGCGCCGAGCATCCCGCCGGCCACGTTGCCGGCAGGATTCGCGAACGTGTCAGCACCCTGGAAGCTGACCGTCAGCATGCCGGCTTCGATGTCGACATGCTCGATCTTCCGGCCCAGCAGGCTGGCGATCGGAGTGACGGGAATCTCACCGCGTTGGGTCCGCTTGAAGTAGGAATCCGAATTGTTGATGATGATTCTCCACTGATTAAATTGGCACCGAGTCCAAAGGTGCGCGGAATGCCGGGCTGCTGTCGGTGGGAGGCTTCCTGAAAGCGGTGCCGCAACTCGGCTGCCTGGTGTCGTTCATTGATGCGTTGGGGTCGGCTGCGCAGGATTGCGAGCAAGGAACTCGCTGACCATGCGATTGAACTTGTCCGCATGCTCCCATTGCGCCCAATGGCCGCAGCGGCTGAAAACATGCAATTCCGCGTCTCGCAGGCCGGCCAGCAAGCGCAGGCCCATGTCGAGCGGCACGAACCTGTCGTCGCGACCCCAGATCAGCAGCGTCTGTGCCTGGATCTCGCCAAGTCGATGGGCGAAGTCGGGAAACTGGTTCTGGTTCGCCTCGAGACTTTTGACGAAGTTCTCCAGGTGATCCCGTCGCGCGAGCATGTTGTCCAGGCGGGCCTGAAACAGCGCCTCGGTCAGGTTGCTCGTGTCGTAGACGAACACATTCATCATCCGCTTCAGGTTCTCGATGGTCGGCTGGCGGTACAGCGCGCCGATCAGCTTGATGCCCTCGGTGGGCATCGGGACGAACGGGCTCAGACCGCCTGTGCCGCCGCCCATCAGGACCAACTTGCCGACGCGCTCCCGGTTGGCCAGCGCGAACGCCACCGCGCTGTGCGCCCCCATCGAATTTCCGATCAGGTGTGACCTGTCGACGCGGAGCACATCCATCAGACCCTTCAACGCGCAGGCGTTCAGATCTGAACGGGATCCCGTGGACACGATCGGGTCGCTCTTGCTCCAGCCCGGGGCGTCCATGAGGATGACGCGGTATCCCGCGGCGGCGAGAGGCTCGACGTTGCGATTGAAGTTGGCCCATCCGCTCGCGCCCGGCCCCGATCCATGCAACATCACGACGACCTCGTCGCCCATTTCGGTGTCGTTGTAGTGCAGCTGCAGATCGAGGTCCCCCTCCTTGATCCGCACAAGCCGGCTGGTGGACGATTCGGTGATTCCCGATTGAGTAGTCATGTTTGGCTCTTTGGCTATCGTGGAGGGCGGGTCAGCTGGCTTCGCTCATCGTGAGCTGCGGGGCGACTTCGGCGTGCTCACGGGCGCGCAGGAGATCCAGGGCGACGTCGACAATCATGTCTTCCTGGCCGCCGACCATGCGGCGCCTGCCGAGCTCGACGAGGATGTCGACGGTCTTGAGGCCGTACTTGGCCGCGGCGGCTTCGGCGTGGCGAAGAAAGCTCGAATACACGCCGGCGTAGCCGAGCGCCAGCGTCTCGCGGTCGACGCGCACCGGGCGATCCTGGAGCGGGCGAACGATGTCGTCTGCCGCGTCCATGAGCTTGTAGAGGTCGGTGCCGTGGTTCCAGCCCAGGCGGGCGGCCGCGGCGATGAAGACTTCGAGCGGAGCGTTGCCTGCGCCGGCGCCCATGCCGGCCAGGCTGGCGTCGACGCGGTCGCATCCTTCCTCGACCGCGACGATGCTGTTGGCCACGCCCAGGCTCAGGTTGTGGTGGGCGTGCATGCCGGTCTGGGTCTCGGGCTTGAGCACGTCCTTGAAGGCGCGGAAGCGATCGCGGACGTCGTTCATGCCGAGCGCGCCGCCCGAATCGACGACGTAGCAGCAGGTCGCGCCGTAGCTCTCCATCAGCTTGGCCTGCTGCGCGAGCGCCTGAGGCGTCGACATGTGGCTCATCATGAGGAAGCCGACCGCTTCCATGCCCAGGTGACGTGCGTATTCGATGTGCTGCCGCGAGACATCGGCCTCGGTGCAATGCGTCGCCACGCGCACGATGCGCGCGCCTGCCTGGTAGGCCGCCTTCAGGTCATGGACGGTACCGATGCCCGGCAGAAGCAGCGTCGCGATCTTGGCGTGCTTGACGACGCTGGCGACGGCCTCGATCCATTCGACGTCCGAATGGGCGCCGAAGCCGTAGTTGAAGCTGCCGCCCTGGAGGCCGTCGCCATGCGCGACCTCGATGGAGTCGACCATGGCTTCGTCGAGTACCTCGGCGATCTGTCGAGCCTGTGCGACCGAATACTGATGGCGAATGGCGTGGCTGCCGTCACGCAGCGTCACGTCGGAGATGTAGATCTTCTTGCTGGGGTCGTGGGTCATGGTGTTTCCTTCAGGCCGCGGCGGCCTCGGCGTTGGCGACAATCCGTTCGGCCATGAATTCGGCCGTGCGCAGCGCGGCGCTTGTCATGATGTCGAGGTTGCCCGCATAGGACGGCAGGTAGTGGGCGGCGCCTTCGACTTCCAGGAAGATGCTGCTCTTGAGCCCGGCGATGCGGCCGACACCGGGGATGAGCAATGGCGTCTCGATGCGATCGAACTGGACGCGCTGCTTCAGCCGGTAGCCCGGCACGTAGGCCTGGACGTCGGCGGCCATGCGCTCCACCGACTCGGCGATCGCATCCTCATCGGCGAAGTCCGAGAGGGTGTAGACCGTGTCGCGCATCATCAGCGGCGGCTCGGCGGGGTTCAGCACGATGATCGCCTTGCCCTTGGTGGCGCCGCCGACGACCTCGATGGCCTTGGACGTCGTCTCGGTGAACTCGTCGATGTTGGCGCGGGTGCCCGGGCCGGCGCTCTTGCTGGAGATGCTGGCGACGATCTCGCCGTAGTGCACCTTGGCGATGCGGGAGACCGCGGCGACCATCGGGATGGTCGCCTGGCCGCCGCAGGTCACCATGTTCACGTTCGGCGCATCGAGGTGCTCCCGACCGTTCACCACCGGGATGCAGTAAGGGCCGATCGCCGCAGGCGTCAAGTCCACCAGGCGAATGCCGGGCTTGATGCTGCGCAGGAACTCGTCGTTCTTGACGTGCGCTCCAGCGGACGTGGCGTCGAAGACGATGTCGATGTCCTCGAAGATGGGCAGCCGCGTCAGGCCTTCGACGCCATCGTGCGTCGTGGCGATGCCCATGCGCGCGGCGCGCGCCAGGCCATCGGACGCTGCGTCGATGCCGACCATGGCGCCCATCTCGAGGCGCTGGCCGTGACGCAGGATCTTGATCATCAAGTCGGTGCCGATGTTGCCGCTGCCGACAATGGCGACCTTGAGCTTGCGAGTCATTGGAGTTCCTTGTTTGTCCGCAGCGGGGCTGCGACGGATGTGAATGGCGGTTGCGGCTGCGGGAGCTCAGGCCGCCGAGAAGCGCGCGCGCACGCTGCCCACGCCCCCGATGTGTGCTTCGAACTGGTCGGACGGGGAGACTGCCACCATCGGGCCCAGGGCGCCGGTGAGGACGAGGTCGCCCGCGCGCAGCGGCTGCCCGAGGCTGGCCAGCTTTCGGGCGAGCCAGACGGCGGCGTTGAGCGGGTGGCCCAGGCATGCGGCGCCGTTGCCGGAGGAGACTGTTTCCTCTCCCCGCAGCATCTTCATCGTGCAGAGCTTGAGATCCAGCCCGTCCAGCCTGGTCGGCACGGCGCCCAGGACGACCAGCCCGCTGGAGGCGTTGTCGGCGACGGTGTCGGCGAAGCGGATGTTCCAGCGTGCGATGCGGCTGCTGACGATCTCGATGGCGGGCAGGACATAGGCCGTCGCGCCGATCAGCTCGACGAGCGTCGTGTCGAGGGCAGGCAGGTCGCGATCGATCACGAGTGCGATCTCCGCCTCGACCTTGGCCTGCATCGTCCGGGCGAGAGGAACTTCCTCGTCGTCGCCGTAGATCATGTCGGCGAACAGCGTTCCGAAGTCGGGCTGGTCGACGCCGAGCTGACGCTGGACAGCGACGGACGTCAGCCCGATCTTGCGGCCGACGATTCGACGACCATTCCGCACCTCGTGTTCGACGTTGGCCTGCTGGATGGCGTAGGCCACCTTGGCCGGATCGCCGCCCGCTGCGGCGATCTCGTCGCGCAGCGGCTCGATCGGCTCGCCCTGGGCCTGGGCGATGCGCAGGCGCTCGGCCCATTGGTTGATGCGGGGATCCATGGTGTCGTCTCTCATTGGGCTTGTTCGAGGAACATGAGGCCGAAGCCCGAGATGTATTCCATCCGTGCTTCGCGTCGAACCGTGATGCGCTCACGCACGGCGGGTTCCGGGGTCGACATCGTCGGAACCGGCGGCTCGTGGGACAGTCCACCCGATCCGATCGACAGCGTGCGGCGAGGCTCGGTGTCGAGGAAGCGATCCACGGCCTCACCGATCGCGCGGCAGCGCCTGGCCCGCGGGATGCCGGGCTGGTCGACCGCGTCGATGAAGATGGGCACCGCGGGCGGCGTGTCCAGCGAGCCCCGGATCAATTGCGACGATTGCGCAAATCCATGGCCAGCGCGCATCCTGTGGGATACCGCGCGATCAAGCCCGGCGTCCATCAGGTACTTCGCCAACCCCGGCGCCGCTGTCGCGTCCACGTTCAGCGGGCCCGGGATCGACTGGTAGTCGCCGACCGAGGTCGCCTCCTTCTCGATGCAGAGCGGGGGCCCCAGTTCGTTGAAGGAGTCATTGGAGTGGTCGGGCGAAACGGGCACGACGAACTCCGGTGCGCAGGCAGCAACCCGGGAACGCATTGCCGCGAGCGCGTCGTGCGGCCGACGCTCCGCGTCCGGCGGCAGAGTGTTCAGCCCGAGGAGCGGCGAGTGCGACATGCCGAGAAAGGCCCGCGTGTTCATGCAGGCCGCTGCGCAGCGGGCCTGTCCAGCAGCGCGTCGAGTGCGGCCTCGAGTTCGCGCTTCGCGTCGGCAGCATCGCTCGGGGCGCTAGGGTGGCGCCAAGCGACCACGCCATCGGGCCGAACCAGCAGGGCACCGGCTTCGTCGATCTCTCGCAGTCGTTGCCAGGCGCAGTACAAGTCTTGCGCGCCAGCCTCGCCGATGACGACCGTGTTCAGGTACGGCAGGTTCATCGCCCGCGCCGACTGCACCCACGCCTGGCCGGCAATGCCCGTGACGAGCGAATACGTCCCCTTGCCCACGACGTCCAGCGTCGATGTGCGTCGGCCGTCAGCGCCGACGAGCCAGGCGTGCGGCAACTTGGCGCCGGGTCGCGTCGTCGCCTGCAGATGAAGTTGCGGATCCTTGGCCCACTGTTCCTCGGTGGCGCCCGGATCGGGGATCACGGCGGCCGATGTGTAGCGTTGGTTGAGCTCCACACCCTGCGCGTTGAATTCGTAGTTCTTGAGCCGCAGCGCCTCGCCGAGTGCCGCGCGACGAGCCTGGCCCTCCGGTCCCGGATCGGCGAGCTTCTCGATGCCGGCGGCGACCGGATCCTTGGCGTCGCTGTCGCGGAAGCAGCGGTTGAGGGGCGCGTAGTCCACGCGCGATTGGTTGGCGCGCTTGACGACCTGGGCACCGATCGGCGCGCGCTCGACGGTGTAGGTGTCCAGCAGCTTCTCGCCGGCGTGGCCCTTGATGACGAAGGACAGCTTCCACGCCAGGTTGAACGCATCCTGCATGCAGGTGTTCGAGCCCAGGCCGCTCGAGGGCGGATGGCGGTGCACCGCATCGCCGCCGCAGAACACGCGGCCGTTCGAGTAGATCGGCGCATGCGCCTGGTTCACGTACCAGACGGACGTGCTCTCGACCTTGACATCCAGGTCGGGGTCACCGACGAGCAGGCGCACCTTGGCGAGAATGTTTTCACGCGAGAAATCCGGATCGCCCTGGGTCATGTCGAAGCCCCAACCTGCGATCCACTTGGTCCACGGATCGACGGCGCGCAACAGGCCCATGCCGATTTCGCCGAACGCGGCGCTGGAGGTCACGACCCAGTAGAGGATGCTGGGCCGATGCGCGACGTAGCGGGACAGGTCGGCCTCGAACACGACGTAGGCGGTCGCCGCTCGGGCAAGCTCGCCCTCCACCTTGAGGCCCGCGTCGTCCATCACCTTTGAACGCGCGCCATCCGCACCGACGAGATAGCGAGCACGCATCTGGTAGTCACGACCGGTGACGACGTCGCGAAGCTGCACGGTCACCCCCGTGGCGTCCTGCTCGTGGCTCAGATACTCGGTATTGAAGGAGAAAACGGCACCTCGCGCCATCGCGTTCTTGACGAGAATCGGCTCCATCTTGTCTTGTGGCATGTCCATGGGCACGCTGGGGCTGCCCTGAAGATAGTCGCCGATGCGCTCGTCACCGGTGCCCCACGTGCGCAGGCGCGCGATCTCGGGCCCTGCAAGGCTTGTCGTGAACAGCGTCTCGCCCATCCATTCCCAGGGCGTCGCCTGGCTGCGCGCTTCCTTTTCCACGCCAAGGTCGCGCAAGACCTCGACCGCGCGCTGGTTGGTGATGTGGGCACGCGGGGTATTGGCCGTCCAGTTGTAGCGATTGACGACCTGCACACGCACGCCGTAAGTGGCGAGTGCCAGGGCGGTCGTTGCGCCCATGGGTCCGCAGCCCACGACCAGCACGTCCACCTGAAACTCTTCCGATCCCGTCATCCTGACTCCAGTTCGTTGACCTGCTTGGCAAGGAGTCTGGACGACCTGCGTCGCGACGTATATCGCGACGCATGGTCGGTGCACAGAGTGCACGAGAGAGAAGGCTCGCGTATTGATGGGATTCAAAGACTTCGAGTCTGCGCGCAAGCTCATCGCCGGCATCGAGACCATGCCCATGATCAAGAAGGGGCAGCTGGGCTGCTCCAAAGCCATGGTCGTGTCCGATGCCGACCGCTTCTACAGCCTTGCCACTCGCTGGGCCGACCGCTTCTCCGGTCTTCTGCCGCCTCGTGCCTATTGCGACAGAGAGCAATCCCCTGCACGCGGTGCACCCCGTGCACCGTCCGCCAGCTCTTTTGCACGCTTCGAAGCCGCCGCGTAGCCTAGGTCGAGATCCTCATTTTTACTGCACGACAGGTATCGATGCCATTCATCCCTGAGCAACTGACATCGAAAGCGCTCGCCGCGCTGGGCCTGGCGCCGCGCCGACAACGATCGAATTGAGCGAAGGCCTCTGGATGAGCACCGACAAGCAGCGCGTAGCGCTGATCACCGGCGGGAGCAGGGGCATCGGTCGTGCCATTGCCAGCCGTCTCGCGGCGGACGGCTATCGCGTCTTCGTCACCAGCCGCAGCGCCGCACCGGGCGTGATTGCCCCCGGGATCGAGCTGGTCAAGCTCGATACCACCGACGAGGCCTCCGTCCTGGCCTGCGTGCAGACCGTGATCGACAAGGCGGGGCGGATCGATGTGCTGATGAACAGTATCGGCAACGGCATGATCGGCGCGGTGGAGGAGGTGTCCGAGAAGGAGGCCCGCGTGGTGGTCGAGGATCTCTTCTGGGCCGCAGTCCGCATGATCCAGGCAGTGCTGCCGGGCATGCGCGAGCAAGGCGGCGGCCGCATCGTCAGCATGAGTTCGGTGGGCGGGTTGATGGGCTTTCCGTTCAGTGCGTTCTACAGCGCGGGCAAGTTCGCGCTCGAAGGTTTTTGCGAAGCCCTGCACATCGAGGTCAAGCAGTTCGGCATCCACGTCAGCCTGATCGAGCCCTTCGGCGTGAACACGCACGTCGCCGGCAACGTGCCGATGGCCGCCAGGGTGTTGCCCGCGTATGGCGACACGCGCCACACCGTGGCGCGCGACGTGGAGCAGTCGATGCGCAAGGGCCTGGCGCCGGACGTCGTCGGCCAGGCGGTCGCGGGTGTGCTGGCCGATCCTTCCCCGCGCTTGCGCTATCTCGTGGGTGGTCCGGCCCGCGTGATGTCGACATTTCTTCGGCTTGCGCCGGAGAGCCTGATCACTTGGGCCAAGCGGAAGATGAGCAAGTTGCCTTGACGACGGCGCCTGCCGGGTGGCTGAGGAGACTGTGGCCGGGCTTCCGGCGACTTTGGATGATGCGCCGGTCTGGTTGGGCGGGGGCGGGCGAGTGCGCCAGTCAGTGCGCGACCGAGAGGCAGCGTTCAGCCAGCCTCGAGGAAGTAAGTGTCTCGGCCGCCTTCCTTGGCCCCGTACAGCACAGCGTCGGCAAGGGCCAGCACGTCGCGGGCCGACCAACTCATGCAGCTGCGCGGCGTCGGTGAGACCACTGCGACGGCCATGCCAGCCATGATCGCGAATGGGTACGACGTCAAGAATGGCCCCACGACCAGCAGCAGCGCGATGGCCGCCCTTTGCCGACGAGCTGGGTGGACGAGCGATGCGGCTTTCGAGTTGAGAACGTCGTCGTCGTGGCCTAACCGCCCTATCTGTCATAGCGGCCCGTTCAGCGTATGCTGAATTGGTTCAATTCTCCGGGAGTCTTTATATGTTCAGCGAGCTGATGGAAACGGAAGCCAAAACTCCAAGTGCCAGGCCGTCAATCAACACCGCTGAATACAAGCAGGTGCGCGGCTTGACGCGCGGTCTGGCAATACTGCGCGCCATGAACGCTTGCGAGGGTGGGCGTGTCACCAGCCTCGAGCTCGCCAAGCTCACCACTCTGCACCGCACCACGGTGCGGCGCCTGCTGGAAACGCTGATCGACGAAGGCTTCGTGCGGCGCAGCGAGTCCGACGATAGCTACCGCCTGCTGATCAAGGTGCGCGAGCTGAGCGAGGGATTTACCGACGCCGAGTGGGTGTCCGCGATCGTCCGGCCGGTGATGGTGGCGCTGCTGGCCAAGGTGGTGTGGCCTTCGGACCTCACCACTGCCAACGGCGACGCCATGATCGTGAGGGAAAGCACCCACCGCTTCAGCGCCCTTTCCTTCCAGCGCTCCATGGTGGGCCGACGGTTGCCCATGTTGATGACCGCTTCGGGCCGGGCCTTTTTCGCTTATTCCTCGCCCGATCAGCAAGAGAGCATCCTGCAGCTGGTGCGCGGCGGAACTGATGAGCAATCGGTGCTGGCACAGGACCCGCGCTTCATCCGCAACCTGATCGACAAGGTGCGGTCCGAGGGTTGCGGCACCAACCATGCCGAGTGGAGTATCGAGCGCAAGACCGGCTCCATCGCCATGCCCATCCTGCTGGATGGCCAGCCGGTAGGATGCATGAACGTGATCTACCTGGCCCGTGCGGTCACCACGGCCCAGGCCATTGCAAAGTTCGCCGACCCGCTGCGCGCTGCCGTCACGCAGATTTCGGAACTGATGCAGGCCAAGGGGCTTTGATCTGCCGCTGCTGATCGTGGCCGCCGAGCACGACCCGCTTCACATGGCGGCGCCGGCCTTTAGCCCGCTCACGCCGTGACGCTGCGCGACGGCCGCGCCCCGCGCCTTCTTTGGCTTGCCGGACACAACCACATCTCCTACATCTACAACCTCGGAACCGAGCAGGAGGAGTTTGCCGATGCGGTGATGGATTTCATCGGTGCGCACCGAAGCGTGGCGGACAAGCGCCACGCGCAGCCAGCGGGCTATTTCTCTGGAGCCGTGGAGATCATTGGGCGCGTGCCGCAAAATGGGCCATGCCGGCGATCCAGCCGTCCACGGGCAGATAGTCCTGCTGCACGACG
>Ga0116227_10011588_pt1 | contig 14750 bp, 13 predicted proteins | sample S1TSphgellanicum_FD_89693 | JGI IMG/M metagenome (GOLD analysis project Ga0116227, IMG submission 89693) | Host-associated microbial communities from peat moss isolated from Minnesota, USA - S1T2_Fb - Sphagnum magellanicum MG | ecosystem: Host-associated > Plants > Peat moss > Unclassified... | reverse complement strand
GGGCCACGGCGCCGTCGACCCGGACGAGCCACACGTCGCCGCCGTCGTCGAGAATGCCGGGTCGGACCTCGTCCAGCGCCGCGTTGATCCGCGCCTCGAGGCTCGCTACGTCCGTTACGCCCACGCGGCCAAGACCGCAGGTCGCAAAGATTTCGTTTCGGCTCACGCTGCAAGCATTCCAATTTCCTCACTGTCACCCTGAGCTTGTCGAAGGGTGCGCTTGGCAGCGAACGCGCTTGGCGAAGTTCGGGTTTGCGCGCCCTTCGACAAGCTCAGGGTGACATTTGGCGGGAGTCCTCGACGGCATGTTTGCATGGTGGGCGGGTCGGGGCGTCATTTACAAAGATGGCGAAAAGTGATTTCATAGGCCGGAAATTATGAACGCTGCCGTCAAACATCCCGCAAAGGTTCGGCGGATCTCGGGATCCGGCCGGCCCAAGGTGCAGTCCGTCGATCGGACGCTCGACGTCCTGGAGTCCCTCGCGTCCCGGCGCGGGGCGACGGGCATCAGCGAACTTTCGACGCTCGTCGGGTTGCACGTGAGCACCGTACACCGGCTGCTCGCGACGCTCGTGGATCGGGGCTACGTCCGGCAGGATCCCGACAGCTCACGGTACCACCTCGGGTCGCGCATCTTCACGCTGGCGAGTGCGGCCGATCTGCACCTGGATCTGCGGCTGGTCGCGCGCCCGTATCTCGAGCGTCTGATGCGTCATTCGGGCGAAACGGCGAATCTCGTGACCGCGAGCGAGTCGGAGGTCGTCTATCTCGATCAGGTCGCGAGCATGCACCTCGTCAAGATGTTCACCGCTCCCGGCATGCGGGCGCCGCTCTACTGCACGGGGACCGGGAAGGCGATGCTGGCCTTCAAGCCGCCGGACGTCGTCGAGCCGGTCTTGGCCGCGCCGATGCGTCGCTATACCAGCAAGACGATCGTCGGACGGGCCGCGCTCGAGAAGGAGCTCGCGGCGATCCGGCTGCACGGCTATTCCGTCGACAACGAGGAGATGGAGGAGGGCGTACGCTGCCTGGCGGTTCCGATCTTCGATCGCCGGCGCGATTGCATCGGGGCCATGTCCGTCTCGGGACCTACGACGCGGATGACGACCGAACGGGTCGAGAAGCTCGCGGTCACGGCACGGGCGATTGCGGATGAGCTCTCGCGGCAGCTCGGATTCGAAAGCGAGATCACGGCCTAGGGCGAAGCCGAGCGCATGCTCGATCCCCAAGCGCGCGCCTTCCTCGACCGGCTGGGTGCCGCGAACCGACCGCCATTCTCCGCCTTCACGCCGGCGGAGGCCCGGGCCGCGAGCGCCGCGCTCTCGCAGTGGTGCGCCGGGCCGCCGGTCCCGATGGCGCGCGTCGAGGACCGGGCGATTCCGGGACCACGCGGGCCGATCCCGATCCGCATCTACACGCCGCACGGCGCGCCGGAACCGGCGCCGGTCCTCGTCTACTTCCACGGCGGCGGGTTCGTGATCGGCGACCTCGCGATGGTCGACGAAACGTGCCGTATGCTCGCGGAACAAGCTGCGTGCATCGTCGTCTCGGTCGACTACCGGCTCGCTCCCGAGCACCGCTATCCCGCGCCGCGCGAAGATGCGTTCGCGGCGACCGCGTGGGTGGCGCGCGAAGCCGCATCCTTCGGCGGCGATCCGGAGCGCGTGGCCGTCGGCGGCGACAGCGCGGGCGGCACGCTCGCGACGGTCGTCGCCTTGATGGCCCGCGATACGGGCGGCCCATCGCTCGCGTTCCAACTCCTCGTGTACCCCGGATCCGACCGTGACATGACGCGTCCGTCGATGATCGAATTCGGTCGCGACTACCTCTTGACGATCGACACGATGCGTTGGTTTTCGCAGCATCATTACGACGGGCCGCCCGGACTTAGAGATCCCTATCTCGCGCCGATCGAAGCGGACGATCTTGCGGGTCTGCCGCCCGCACTCGTGATCACCGCGGGCTTCGATCCGCTACGCGACGGCGGCGAACTCTACGCACGGCGTTTACGCGACGCGGGCGTGCCGACCGAACACGTCCGGTACGACGGCATGATCCACGGCTTCTTCGCCTTCCCGCAAATCTTCGACACGGCGCGCGAGGCGATCGCGCGCTCGGCCGCGTCCCTCCGCCACATCTTCTTGAAGTCGGGGCACCCTTCGACAAGCTCGGGGTGACATGGGCGGGGCGCGCGACGCATCCTCCCCGTCACCCTGAGCTTGTCGAAGGGTGAGCTTGTCGAAGGGTGAGCTTGTCGAAGGCAGGGAGCGCCTCGTTCGGCGCCCTTTGACGGGATCACGCACGCGCCGCCCAATTTCGGCAAAAGGCTTCGGCGGGCTGAGTGTGAACCCGCAACTACGCCATGCTGCTCGGCGCGATCGATGTCGGGACCAATTCCATCCATCTCATCGTCGTCGAAATGGATCCGCGTTTTGGTACCTCGCGCACGATTCTCAAAGCGCGTGAAATGGTGCGGCTCGGCGGCGGCGACGCGCTCGCGCGCGGCCATCTGAGCAAGAAGGCCGTTCAGCGCGGTGTGTCCGCGATCGCCAAATTCGCCGACGCGGCGCGGCAGGCCGGCGCGAGCGACATTCGCGCGGTTGCGACGTCCGCCGTGCGCGAGGCGTCGAATCGCGACGAATTCATCACGGCCGTGCGAGCGACGAGCGGGGTCGAGATCGAGGTGCTCGGCGACGTCGAAGAGGCGCGGCTGATCCACCTCGGCGTGAGCCGGGGATTCCCGCTCGGCGACCGGACCGCGTGCATCTTCGATATCGGCGGCGGCTCGACCGAATTCATCGTCGGCGACGACGAACGGGCCTTCTTCCTGCACAGCGTGCGCCTCGGCAGCCTGCGTTTGTTCGAAGAATATTTAAGCGATGAATCATCGCTCGGCCTCGGGTATCGAGCGCTCGATCGATTCGTTCGCGCGACGCTCGCGCCAGTGATCGGGCGCTTGGCCGACTATCACTTCGACACGCTGATCGGCACGTCGGGAACCGTGCTCGGGCTTGCGGCGCTCGACGCCGCGGAGAACGGCATTCCGTCGCAACGCGCTCACGGATACGTGTTGCAACTCGAGCGCCTCCGCGGGCTGCAGCGCACGATGACGAAGCTGACCCCGGCGGAGCGGCGCAAAATGCCCGGCATGAATCCTCGCCGCAGCGACATCATCGTGGCCGGTAACACGATCGTCATCGCGGTGATGGAAATGCTCGGCCGCGAAGAACTCGTCGTCAGCGAACGCGCGCTACGCGAGGGAATCGTCGTCGACTATCTCGAGCGCAACATCGCGGTCGCGCGAAAACTGGGCGACGAGCGGACGCGCCGGTTCGACGAAGCGCACGCGCTCGCGCGACGCTTCGGTCAGATGGGCATTCACGAGAACCACGTGGCGGCGCTCGCGCTGCAGATCTTCGACGGGCTCCGCGACCTCCATCGCTTCGAACCCGCGGACCGCGACGTGCTCTTCGCCGCGGCGCTGTTGCACGACGCCGGTCGCGCGATCGCCGCGAGCGGCCACCACAAACACGGCGCCTACATCGTGCGCAACGCCGGTCTGCCGGGATGGCGCTCGGAAGAGATCGAGCTGATCGCAGCCGTCGTGCGCTATCATCGCAAGTCGCCGCCGAAGCCCACGCATCCCGAGTGGGCGGACGCTTCGCCCGCGACCCGAGCGAAGATCGAGGGGTTGGCGGCCATTCTGCGGATTGCCGACGGGCTGGATCGGCGTCATCTCGGCGTGGTCTCGAACGTCACGATCGAGAGCGGGCCGGGCGAGGTTCGTTTCAAGCTCGACGCGTCGCAGGACGTATCGGACGAAATCGCGGGTGCGATCTTCAAGTCGGACGTCTTCGAGCACACCTTCGGCACGACCGTGTCGTTCCAGGCGACGATCCGCGAGCGTGACGATTCCGCGTTCGGGGAAAGCGAGCCGACGGCCGCGGAAATCGACGCCGCCGGCCTCTCGAAATAGGTTCGCTCCCAGGGCCCGCTCTTGGGAGCCGCTTGATTGCAATGAAAGGGCCCGGCGCCTCGTCGCTCCGTTCTCGCGCGACCGGGCCCGGCGTGCCGGCCGAGTTGCCTCGGAGCTTTGGCCAACCTTCCTTCTTGCTTGTTGATGCGAAGGTACGCTATCTTACTTTCGGCGCCGATACGTCCCACCGGTCGTACTTGGCGCGTCCGTGAGTCGGCAAGGAAAACGGCACGATGGTGGCCTCGGGCCCGCAGGGGAAGCGCATTTTGGTCGTCGACGACGAGTCGGCGATCCTTCAGACGTTGCGTTTCAACTTGGAGCGTAACGGTTACGCGGTTGCGACGGCGGGCGACGGCCGGACGGCGATCGCGCTTGCGGCGAGCGAGCACCCGGATCTCATCATCATGGACATCATGCTCCCGGTGCTCGACGGTATCGAGGCGTGCAAGGAGATCCGCAAGACCAGCGGCGTTCCGATCATCATGCTGACCGCGCGCGATCAGGAGATCGACAAAGTGCTCGCGCTCGAGCTCGGCGCGGACGATTATGTCACGAAGCCGTTTTCGCTCCACGAATTCCTCGCGCGCGTCAAAGCGCGGCTCCGGCGCCTGGCGGGAACCGACGGCTCGTCACGCAGCGAGGCGATCGTCGCGGCCGAAATCGTGCTCGACCCGTCGCGGCAATCGTTGACCGTCGGGGGCCGCGCCGTGTCGCTCGCGCCCAAGGAGTTCAGCCTGCTCCACGTCCTCATGGAGAATCGGGGACGCGTCGTAACGCGTCAGACGCTGCTCGACAAGGTTTGGGGCTACGATTTCGAAGGCGAGCATCAGACGATCAGCGTGCACGTGCGCTGGCTGCGCGAGAAGATCGAGACCGATCCGAACAACCCGCAGCACATCATCACCGTTCGCAGCCGCGGCTACATGTTCAAAGAGTAGCGATGCCCCTGGAGTGGGTCGCCGGCATCGCCGGAGCCGGGCTCGCCGCCGCTGCTGCTGCGGGTTTCGCGGCCGGGCGCAGGGCACGGCGCTCCGCGCGTTCCGTCGTCCACGCAACGCCGGAGCCGGCCGGAAATGCCGCCGCGGATACACGCTTCGAGCAGCTGCTGCGTTCGCTGACCGTCGGAATCGTGACGATCGACGGGCGCGGCTTCATCGATTCGTTCAACGCCGCCGCCGGCGCCGTCTTCGAGGCGGGTTCACGGCCCGTGCTCGGGCGAGCGATCATCGAAGTCGTTCCGTCGTTCGAGCTTGACCGGCGCGTGCGCGAGGCGCTCGCGGGCCAACCTTCGCGCGGCCGCATCTCCCTCAACGGGACGTCGGGCAATCGCGTGCTCACCGTCTCGACGCTTCCGCTGGACGGTTCGCCCGGCGTTCTCGTGATCGCGATCGACGAGACGCGGCTCTTCGAACTCGAGCAAACACGACGCGATTTCATCTCGAGCGTCTCGCACGAACTGCGAACGCCGCTCTCTTCGATCAACCTGATGATCGAAACGATTCTCGAAAACGACGGCGACGTCGAGGCGCTGGACCTCTTTCTGCCGCGCATCAAACGCGAGGTCGACCGGATGGTCCAACTCGTCGCCGACCTCTTGGAACTGGCGCGCGCCGAATCGGGCCGCCTGCGTTTGCGGCGCGAGGACGTCGATCTCGCGAGCGTCGGCACCAACATCCTGCGTACGTTCGAGCCGCGGGCCGCACAGCTGGGGGTCGACCTGCGCTTCGAGGGCGACGTCACGCGCATCAACGGCGACCCCGACCGGCTCGCGCAAGTGTACGTCAATTTGATCGACAACGCGCTCCGGCACACGCCCGCGGGCGGCAAGGTACGGGTCTCCGTGTTCCGGCGAGACGGCACGGCTTCGCTCGTCGTGCGCGACAGCGGCGTCGGGATTCCGTATAACGATCTGCCGCACGTCTTCGAGCGTTTTTACGTCGTCGACCGGAGCCGCGCGCGGGAATCGGCCGGCACCGGCCTCGGGCTCTCGATCGTCAAGCAGGTCGTCGAAGCGCACGGCGGGACCGTCGCGGTCGATTCGGAGTTCGGGCTCGGTGCGACGTTCACGTGCGTCTTTCCGACGGCTCGACCGTCCGTGCCGGTTTGATCCAGCGCGACCAGCCGAACGCGAACGGCTGGCGCTTGACGTATCCCAGAAGCGGCCGTTCGAAAAAGTACGTGATCGCGGTCGAGACCAGCAGCGTTGCGGTCCAGCCGAGGGCGATATAGACGAATTTCCAACGGTCGTCGTCGTGCGGATTGGGCGTTGCTGCTCGCGGCACGCCGTGCTTCCACATCCAGACCATCAGCAGCGTGTGCCAGAGATAGACGTTGTACGACACGATCGAGAGATACACGAGGACCGGATTCGCGAGCGCCGCGCGCCACCAGCGGTACGCAAAGCACGAACACAGCGCGAGGCCGCCGGCCGCGAGCGCGACGAGCGTGCGATTGGCGAGATCCCAGTGCTGCGGACCGAGCGGAACGTACGCGATGTGGTCGGCCGATTGCAAGAGCGCGAATCCGCCCCAGCCGCAGAGCGCGGCGCCGAGCGTGAACGCTCCACGGTGCCGGGCCATGGCCGGCTGCCGCGCGCGCAGCCAGACCACGAGGTACGCCGCGAGCATACCGGCGGCGAACAGGTCGAGATACGCCGGAAGCTGGCGCGTGACGACTTCGATTCCGAGGCAGCAGCGGGCCACGCCGTAACGGTAGGCGAGCGCCGTCGCGGTCATTGCCGCCGCGGTCGCGAGTGGAGCGCGCCGGAACGCCGGTGCGAGCAGCGGGAAGATCAGGTAGAACTGGACTTCGACCGCGAGCGACCAGAAGACGGAATTGGCGCGCCCGAATCCGTCGTCGAACGCGTTCTGAACGAAGACCGCGTGCCGGAGGAGGTTGCTCACGATCTCGTGGGGATCGAGATATTCTCGCGCGACGAAGGCGGTGGCCACGAGCACGAGGACGTATGACGGTACGATCTTGATGAAGCGGCGAAACGCATAGTCCCGCAGGCTCTGCGCCGCGCCGCCTGCGAGCGCGCGCAGCGCGTGCGGGAAGAAGAGCACGAAGCCGCTGATCGTGAAAAAGAGATCCACGCCGAGATAGCCGTTGCGCGGCAGGACGTCGACCGGAAGGGACACGCCGAGCACTGCGGCCTCCGGGGTAAACCACGAAAAAAGCCAGGTGTGGTAAAAGAGCACCAGGATGATCGCGATCCCACGCAGGCCGTCGATGGCCTCGGTTCCGCTGCGAACGTGATCGCGCACATCTCCCCTTTCGGCGCACGGGGCGGCTCCCCTTAAGGTAACGATAAGAAACCGATAAGCTCGAGGCCGCATACTGACCGTTGAGTGACGGCGGCCGCGTAACGAACGTCGTCGTTCGCTCGTTTGCCTCGTGTGCGTTAGGCCACGTACATTAAGATACCTTAAACTTTCGTTAAGCGGACCTTACGTTCGGGCTGCGACGATTCGAGCGAGCGTTCGACGTCGATCCGATCCGCGACCCATCCGAGGAGGTTTCCCCATGTCCAGGTCATCCCGCCTAGCGGTCTTATTGCTCGGCGCAGGTTGTTTCGTGCCGTCGCTCGCATTCGCCGATACGTCGGTATCCGCCGCCGGGTCGACCGCGCTTCAGCCGCTCGTGCAAGCCGCTGCCGACGCCTACCAGCAAAGCCATTCGGACATCAAGATCAGCGTGACGGGCGGCGGATCGCGCACGGGTCTGTCCCTCGTGTCCTCGAAGTCGGTCGATCTGGGAGACTCCGACATTCAGGCCCCGCCAGGTAGCGACGCGCTCGTCGATCACAAGGTCGCAGTGATCGGCTTCTCGGTGATCGTGAACCCGGCCGCGGGCGTCACAGGCCTCACGAAAAAGCAGATTCAAGACGTGTTCAACCTGAAGGTCAAGAACTGGAAGGACGTCGGCGGGAAGGATCAGGTCATCACCGTCATCAATCGGCCCGCGAGCTCCGGCACGCGAGCGGTCTTCATCAAGACGATCATGGGCGGTGCGACGTCGTTGCCGCCGACCTTGACCGAAGATGCGACCGGTACCGTCGTGCAGAAGGTCGCTCAGACACCGGGGGCGGTCTCGTACGCAGCGTTTTCGGGCACGCACAATGCAAGCGGCGTGATCGAGCTCGCGATCGACGGCGCCGCCGCAACGGAGCCGAACGTGCAAGACGGCAAGTATCCGTTTTGGTCGTACGAACACATCTACACGAATGGACCGCCGTCCAAAGAAATTTCCCGCTTCCTCGCGTTCTTGGAAACCGCGCGAGCGATCATGGGGAAGACCGGCTACATCCTCGTCGGGGATATGAAGGTCTCGGAAAACGACCGCTAAACCCATTCCATGAATCGGGACGTACGGTTCGGAGAGGCAACGCATCGATGGTAGGGGTCCGCGCCGGGAAGGCGCATCGCGACGAACGCATCGCGCTCGTCGTCCTGATGTCGTGCAGCGGAATCTTCGTCGTCGCGATCGCGCTCATACTCGGTTTCCTCGCCTTCAACGGCACGGAACTTTTCTGGGGCGATCGCTACTCGCTGTTCTCCTTTCTGTTCAGTTCCGACTGGGACGCGTTGAACGGGCACTTCGGTGCGGCGGCCTTCATCGCGGGCTCGCTCGTGGCCACCGGGCTCGCGATCCTCATCGGCGGACCGCTCGGGGTTGCCATCGGCGTGTTTTTCTCAGAACTCGCGCCCAAGCGGGTTGCGAGCGCCTTCAAGCCCGCGATCGAATTGCTCGTCGGCATTCCCTCAGTCGTCTATGGTTGGCTCGGCCTGACGCTCCTCGTCCCGGCGATCGCCACCACTTTCCATTTGCCCGACGGCGACAGCCTGCTCGCCGCGGGCATCGTGCTCTCCATCATGATCTTGCCGACCGTCATCTCGCTCTCGGAAGACGCACTCCGCGTCGTCCCGGTCTCGCTGCGCGAAGGCTCGGCGGCGCTCGGCGCGACGCGTTGGGAAACGATCACCCGCGTGTTGCTCCCATCGGCGTCGAGCGGCCTCGCGGTCGCGGTGATTCTCGGCGTCGCGCGGGCGATCGGCGAGACGCTCGCGGTGCAACTCGTTCTCGGGAACGCCGCGATCTTTCCCACATCGCTGCTGCAGCCCGCGGCGGCGCTGACTTCCGAGATCGTCATGGACATGGGCGATGCGCCGGATGGATCCGGGTTCAAACACGCGCTTTTTTCGATGGCACTGCTCCTGTTGCTCATCGCGATGGGGCTGATCTTGCTCATCCGCTTTGCGCTGCGGAGGCGGACCTAGGTGGCGCGGGCACTCGCCGCGACGCCGGCCCCGACCGTCGAAAAGCTGGGCGGCAGCAGCAACGCGCGCTCGCGGCGCATCGTCGATCGAATCGCGACGGCCTTGCTGTGGACGGCGGCGAGTCTGGTCGTCTTCTTGCTCCTGCTTTTCATCGGCTTCGAATTCGTCAAAGGCGCGAGCACGATCTCGTGGCATTTTCTTACGGGTTCGCCCACGGCCGCGGAAGCGGGCGGCGGCGTCGGTCCGTTGATCTTCAATTCGTTCTACATCCTGATCCTCACGCTGATCTTCACGGTGCCGATCGCCGTTTGCTCCGGCATGTATCTTCAGGAGTATGCGGCCGGCGGCCGGTTCAAGGATGTCGTGCAGTTCAGCGCGGAGTCGCTCGCGACGGTCCCGTCGATCGTTATGGGGCTCTTCGGACTGCTGGTTTTCGTCACGGCCTTCCACTGGCATTTCACGGCGCTCGGCGGCGCGCTGACGTTGACGTTGCTCAACCTGCCGGCGATGATGCGGGTCACGCAAGAGGCCCTCGCCGGCGTGCCCGGCACGTATCGCGAAGCGTCGATGGGGCTGGGAGCGACGAAGTGGCAGACCGTGCTCAAGGTGATTCTGCCGAGCGCGATCGGGCCGCTGACGACGGGCGTCGTGCTCGTATCCGGGAGAATCTTCGGCGAAACGGCCGCGCTGATCTACACGGCCGGCGCATCGGTGTCGTACGGTCGGGGGGCGTACGACTTCAATCCGTTCCACACGGCCGAGACGCTCGCGGTCGGACTCTATCAGGTGCATCGCGAAGCGCTGGTTCCCGACGTCGATCGGATCGCCAACGGATCGGCGCTCGTGCTCCTTGTTATGGTGCTCGTCTTCAACGTCGTCGCGCGCGTCGTCGGGCGGCAGCTCACCGTCCGTTTCACGGGAAAGGCATGATGATCGAATCGCAGAGCGTCGCAGCACCGTCGATCGCCGACAAGATGAAGATCGAAGACCTCGACATCTATTACGGCTCGTTCCGGGCGATGAAGAAGGCGAATCTCGACGTGCCGGACCGTCACGTCATGGCACTCATCGGGCCGTCGGGCTGCGGGAAGTCGACGTTCTTGCGCGCGCTCAATCGAATGCACGATCTCACGCCGGGGGCTCGCGTCGAAGGCAAGGTCACGCTCGACGGCGTCGATATCTACGCACCCACGATCGATCCCGTGACCGTGCGTCACCGGATCGGCATGGTCTTCCAACGCCCGAATCCGTTTCCGAAATCCATCTTCGAGAACGTCGTCTACGGTCCGAAGATCCATGGTGAGACGAACGGCGCGCGGCTGCAAGCGATCGCCGAGAAGAGCCTGCGTGCGGCCGCGCTCTGGGACGAGGTGAAGGACCGCCTCAACCGGTCGGCGCTCGATCTCTCCGGCGGCCAGCAGCAGCGCCTGTGCATCGCGCGCGTCCTCGCGGTAGAACCCGAAGTGATCCTCATGGACGAGCCGGCCTCTGCGCTCGATCCGATCGCGACCTCGAAGATCGAAGACCTCATCGGGGAACTCAAGAAAGACTATACCGTCATCATCGTGACGCATTCGATGCAGCAGGCTGCGCGCATCTCCGACTTCACCTCGTTCTTTCTCCTCGGCGAGTTGATCGAGGTCGGCACGACGTCGGATATCTTCACGAAGCCGCGCGACAAGCGCACCGAGGACTACATCACGGGCCGCTACGGCTAGTCCGGCGAACGTGGCCCCTCGTGAACAACGCGTTCGAGCTTCGCCTCGAAGAGGATCTCTCGACATTACGTGAGGCCGGCACGTACAAACGTCTTCGGCACCTCACCTCGCCGACCGCGGCCCACGCGCGCATGGCGGAGGCGGGCGACGTGGTCGTCCTCTCCAGTAACAATTATCTCGGCCTCGCGAACGACCCCCGGGTGGTGGAGGCGGGGATCGCCGGGCTGCGGCGCTACGGCGCGGGGACGGCCTCCGTGCGCTTCATCTGCGGCACGTTCGAGGCGCATCGCGCGCTCGAGACCAAGCTCGCGGCGTTTCTCGGCTTTCCGGCCGCGCTCACGTATGCATCGTGTTGGGCGGCGAACGAAGGGCTCTTGCCGACGGTCGGCACCGCCGGCAACACGCTGATATCGGACGAGCTCAATCACGCCTCGATCATCGATGCCTGCCGTCTCGCCGGCGCGAAGCGCGTGCGTTTTCGGCACGCCGACATGGACGATCTCGAAGCGAAATTGCGCGAAGCCGAAGGCCAAGCGTTCATCGTGACCGACGGCGTCTTCTCGATGGAAGGGAGCGTCGCGAAGCTGCCGGAGATCGTCGCGCTCGCGGAACGGTACGGCGCCGTAACGATCGTGGACGACAGCCACGGAACGGGTGTCCTCGGCGCGACCGGGCGCGGGTCGATCGAGCACTTCGGGCTCCACGGCCGCGTCGACATCGTGACGGGCACGCTCGGCAAGGCGCTCGGCGGCGCCGCGGGCGGATTCGTCGCGGGCGGTGCCGCGCTCGTCGACACGCTGGTACAGCGCTCGCGAACGCAGCTCTTCTCCAACGCGTTGCCGCCGACCGTGGCTTGCAGCGCCCTGGCCGCAATCGAGGTGCTCGAAGCGCATCCCGAATTGCTCGCCAAGCAGCGCGAAAACATTGCGTACTTTCGGGCCGGGCTCGTGCGCCTCGGCTTCCGGCCGCTCGATGGTCCGAGCGCGATCGTGCCGATCGTCGTCGGGGAGACTGCTCTCGCGATCGAGATGAGCGAACGGCTTCTCGCGGAAGGCGTGTTCGTGACGGGCTTCGGATTCCCGGTCGTGCCGGAGGGAACGGCGCGTATTCGCGTGCAACTCGCGGCCGATTTGACCCGCGCGGATCTCGATCGGGCGCTCGCGGCATTTGAGAAAGCCCGCCCTTCGACGAGCTCGGGGTGACGTTGCGTTCGACGAGCTCGGGGCGGGTGGCGTCCGACAGCTGGTTAACGAATCGACGGAAGCGTTCTTCCGCGGGGGAGTAGCACCGCGCGCCCGGACCGTGTTAATCTACCTCGCATGCGACTTTCGTTCGTGCTCCCGCTCTTTGCATCGCTGGTCGTGCCGGCTCTAGCTGACGAACCGGCATTCACCGGCCCGAGCGGTTGGAGCGCGAATGCAAGCAATACCGCCGCGAGCGACCCGGCGCACGCGTTGATGCAATGGCATCTGCCCGGCGATTCTTCGGCTAGCCTCACATACTTGCGCACGACGGCCTCCTACGACGACTCCCTCGCGGCGATCCATACGAACTTTACGACCAACAAGATCAAGCCGAGCGTCGATAAGGATATTCCCTGTCACGGTAAGACCGCGCACGTGGTCGAATTCGCGACGGGTCCCGACGGACATAAAGTCGTCATTCAGCGCATTCTCGTGCCCGAGAGCGACGGCGTCGTGGCCATCACCTATGCTCGCGCGTCCGAGGACAACTTCGATCCGGCCGTCCAACAGGCCGAGACTGCGTACTGCGCGGCGACGGGAACGTAACTTCCCGGCTGCGCGCGATGGTTTGCGCGCGACGAACTTCCTTCAATCGGTGCTCGCCATTCCCCCGAGCGCTTTCCCAGGAAGGAAGCGCCATTCGCGTCTGCCAACAGGAAAGAGGGAATTCGTTCCTCGCAACCTGCATCGGATGGCTTTTCCGAGGCTGAGTTCGGTTTGCTCCGCCCCCCGATGTACGAGCGTCATGACGCATCGGCTTTGCAAACGTCTTCCGAACAAAGCCGTCACAATTCGACTCTCAATACAAAAGGGGATGTACTTTCTTGAAAGCATTAGCGGTTTTTCTATGTTCTGCTCTGGCGCTAGCGCCAAACCTGGCCGGCGCCGAGACCATCGCCGATTACTACCATTGGACGCCGTATTACGTCACGGGCCGCCCCGCGGCGGAGAGTCCGCGCCAACTCGAATTCGAACAGGCGGCGGGCAAAGCTCTGCCGACGTGGTCGTCGTCGATCAAGTCGCCGCTCACCGGCCAAACTTACCCCTTTACCATCGTCGGTACGAATCCGCAAACGAAGCCCGTCACGACGGACGTGTTGTACGTACCGATCTCGCTGATCGTCAAATTTCCGGGCGGCGTGACGCTCGATCCGACGAAACCGGGCTGTAAAGATACGGTCCCGGTCCAGACGCGATTTTTTGACGGTCCGAACTTCGAAAACGTCCCGCTGAAATCGAACGGCGTGAGCGTCGGGCCGGCGCAAGTCGACGACGGCTTCATGCGGTCGGAATTCTGGACCTATGCGGCGGGCACGAAGTACCACGTGCATCTCAAGGCCGCGGCCAAGCTGCGCGTGATCACCGTGAACGCGCCGTCCGGCTCGACCACCGTCGCCGGCGTGTGCTCGGGCTCGAGTCACGACATCGGTGAGATCGGAATCAACCAGTACGACGCGCTCGTGCAGTCCATCGACAAGCAGTATGCGACGCCGAACGAGATCCCGTTGATCCTCACCTACAACGTCTTCGAAACCGAAGGCGGGTGCTGCATCCTCGGGTATCACAGCACGTATCCGGCCAAGGGCGGCGGGACGCAAGTCTACTCCGTCGGCGCCTACAATGACGCCGGTATCTTCAGCGTGCCGATCGAAGACATCCACGCGTGGACCCATGAGATCGGTGAGGCATTCAACGATCCGTATATCAATAACGGCACGCCCGCGTGGGGCCACACGGGTCAGGTTTCGGGCTGCCAGAATAACTTGGAAGTCGGCGATCCGCTAACGGGGACGCCCTTTGACCTCACGTACAAGGGCTTCAATTATCATCCGCAAGAGCTCGTCGACTTCTCGTGGTTCTTCCGCAACGTGCCGTCGCTCGGAACGGGCGGCAAGTACTCATTCGAAGGTACGTTCAGCACCGTGCAGGGCGTCTGCAACTAAACTCCGGCGCCGAGTAAACGGAGGAGGGGCTGCAGCGAGTTTGCTGCAGCCCCTTCATTTTGCGCTCGCTCGAACGTCACGGACGGTTCTTGGAAGGCGCCTGCACCGGTTGCGCCGGCACGTCGTATGGCGGGCCGCACGTTACCGTACTCGGCGCGTAGTGGCGATAATATTGTTCGGTCATCACGCCCGGCGCTTCGGTCGGACCCACGCCCGGCGCGCAATAGCTCGTGGAGGTGCAGGTCTGCATCACCATGATCGGGCTGACGCCGGGGTTGGCCGGGTTCTTCGCGCCGGGTACTTGATTGAGAGCGCCGCTCTCCGGCACGTTGTCGAACCAGAAGCCCACGTAGTTCGGGCTCGAGAGTTCGGCGTATTGATGGAATTGCGTTTGGATGGTGGAGTTCGAGACGCGGTCGAGTTGTTGCCCCGTGATGGGCCCCGGGCCGATCGACTGTCCGCTGGACTGGCTCGGGTTTTCCGGTTGCAGCGTTTGATCGAAGGTCCCTTGTCCGAGGAGGGTCGAGAAGACTTCGAAGGTGTCCATTTCGTAGTAGTTGTTTCCCGCGCCGCACACCGTTTCGCAGAGC
>Ga0116227_10011587_pt1 | contig 14751 bp, 10 predicted proteins | sample S1TSphgellanicum_FD_89693 | JGI IMG/M metagenome (GOLD analysis project Ga0116227, IMG submission 89693) | Host-associated microbial communities from peat moss isolated from Minnesota, USA - S1T2_Fb - Sphagnum magellanicum MG | ecosystem: Host-associated > Plants > Peat moss > Unclassified... | reverse complement strand
TATGTTGTTTACTATATCAAGTATCAAAATATAATTAAGGTTCAAAATATTTAAGAATCCCTAAATATGTTATGGCAACAAGCTAGAAGGCAATGTCAAAATGTGGGCAAATTGAGAAGTTTTGTAATGATAACCAGTATTGGACATTTGCCTTTCATTTGACAACCAACTTCTAAAAATGCCTTCAAATATAGAGACTATATAAATAAACTTATGTCATCCATGAATGAAAAAACAAACTATGATAATTTGCAAGGGCAATTACCACAAGAATTGAATTTAAACATAATTTTAACAAAAAAATACTTGATGGTATAAAGACTCAAAAACCAAATTCTATCCTACTATAAACAAATCCAAATCCATCATTGTATTTGTGCAATGATAAAATGTCAAACCAAATTAATGTAGGTAACTTGACTGCATTATCCATAATTGAAATCCGAGTTGGAAACATGTTTTTTCATATTCTTACAAATGTTATTTTCAATAAGACAAATCTTTTTGGAAATAGAACTATTTTAATAAGAATTTGACCTAATATTAATGTAGGATTATGTTTATTTCATGGGAAATCTAAATGGGATCACTGGAGTTGAAAAGTTCCAAGTGTAGGATCCATTAGTGCATACTTTGTGTTATCCTATTAGAATTGAATTCAAAGCAAGTGAATTAAAAACTAACTATCAAATGTTTTGAAAAACATTGAACATTGCTGATTTAACCTCACTTTAAAGGAAAATAACCATGATTATATTTACATGAATTTGGCATATGTGATGTTTGCAACATGAGTACTTTTGCTACATAGGAAGGAAAAGGTGAACCTTGCATAAAAAAGATACAAACTTCACAATGATGTCAACAAGTTAACCAAGGCCCTACAAATTGGAGATACTTAGAGGGAACTTTAAATGGAAATTGAAACTTGTTTATTGGCAAAGGCTATGAAGGAAATTTTATTGTTGTGAGTAATATTTTTTCCCACACAAATGAAATTTTATTTTATCTTTTTCTAAATAGTGTATTTAAATCAATGGTAGCCTATTATTATTTACATTTTTGTTTGCATGATATAAACACCTTTCATTTCATTTCATTTCATTTTCCCTATTTCATTTCAACCAAAAACATTAAATTTTCCATCAAACCAAGCATGTGTGTACTAAATTTCTTTTTCTTCACATCTTATGAACACAATGTTTTTGACTTTGAAAATCTAAAAACATGTTTCGATGTACACTTAATTTAATATATTACTAAGTCTAAATTTTTTTATATTTTCAAATTCTGAATCGATTTTCTGCAAATTGGGTTCCATTCAAATGAAAATATTGAATGACATTACAATATGTGACTTGAAGAATTGAATTGAATTTGAATTGAAAAAGCTTCAATTCAAATAGATTTAGATTCAATTGAAAAGAAATGGGATGCAAATTGGTGTAAAACAGATTGAAAATTTGCTTATGACTATGATGTTGACAAAAAAATAAAAAAGGCATAAATTTGAATATACACCTTCCAATTTTTTTTACGATTTGGGAATCAACTAAAAAATTCTAGTTTGGAATTATCATTCGAAAGGACAACTTATAGAATTTGTAGTTGTTCTACCTAAACCAATGTTGATGAATCATCATCAATCAAATTTAGATAAGTTTTAAATGTATATAAGAAGTTATGTTCTCTAGATTTATCGAAAGTCTATGGATTCAAGTGAACCATATATGTATATGTATGTACATTATATGCAAAAAATGATTTGTTTTTTTGTGTTGTTTTGCACTACCAATGACAATCAATTGACATATGGTCAACATATTAATATATTTAAAGACTAAATAGTTGCAAAGAAAGATGATTAATTACCTAACATTGATAATCCATGATCATATAGATTTTCCATGAAATCATAAATGTCTCCTTTAACTCGGTAACTTTTGGACACCATCGAGAAAAACATGTAGGTGGTTTGTTTGACAAGAATTCAGTTTTAATTTGTCCAACGTGACATCCCATCCAGTATGGGTTGGAATAGTTCCCTTCTTTGTGATAACTTTAACCCTTTTAGAATGACATGCCCATTTATATAAACCATGATATCTTTTTTCTTAAGTTGGTGGCATTAACAACAACCTTATTTGAAAAGTCCCTTTCTTCATTTTAATCCCTTACCTTTAGTTCACATAAATTCTCAATCCCAAGCTAATGGATGAGTTGGGTGGGGGAAATTTTTTTCACTTGACTACATTTATGGTTTTTCCCTCCTTACTTCAAGCTCACCTCTTACTTGCCTTGCACCCACCTTGCACACAAACTAATAATTCTAACCTTATGTTTGACCACACATTCTTTTGTTTATATATATATATATATTCTACTTTTATATTTTTGTATTTTTTTTTTCTTTTGTATCCTTATAAGTTTTGATTCTTCTTTTACATTCACAAATTACCTTTTCTTTGCCCCTTTCTACAAGAATGGCTACTAGCTAACCAAGGATTATTATCCCAAGATGACACCCTTTACGCAATCATTGGAACACAATTATATGCAACTAGTTAGAATGGAAAAACATATATAAATCAATAACTTGCTTCATTACACAAAGGAAAAGTTATACATAAGTTTGCAAATGGTCCAAGTTTTCAATCCGTGCCTATTTTCTTCCTAGCAACTTTACATCTAGGTTACCAAGTTCATCCTACTTTGTCCACATTATATCCTCAACTTTTAGTGAATACATCTCTCATTTTTTCTTGAAACACCCACTTGTTAAAATATCTTGGGTTTTACCAAACACACATACACCTCCAATATGTGTTAGAAAAGGAAACCCCAAAATGTCAAGGGTTCCCAACCTTTCGTTGTCTTCCTTTTTTATCCTCTAATTATCTATTTTTCCTACATAACAACTAAGCTAATTGATTCCCTTCCCATCATGCTCCATTTATGCCTTGATGTTTGCCTCCTCATGAATGACCTCCAAGTTGCCACCTTTGAAACCCTTAGTGTTTGCTTATTCATGATGTTCCAATCTTCAATCCTTACAATACTTCTTTTTATGTTTAGCTTAGACCATTTTATTATGAATCGCAATTACATCACCCCCTTTGCATACTCATGATGCCCCAACTTCCTTCCCACGTTACATCATAGTAATTCAGCACCTTAAAATCTTCCAATTCATGACTAACAACCGTGAGAAACATGCCATAGAAATCACCTTATACTAAGCTAGTAAAATTTTTACCCAAAATCAAGAAAGCCCTACTTACTCCTAGCTTGTTAAACCTTAGTACAAAAAACATCCAAGGAACATATCTTCTCTAGGTCCTATTCCTCACGCAACCATTGCCCAATTATGGGGACAAAATAAAGAAGCCCATATCATGTCCCACTTTAGACAACGTACCTCCTCCAATTTTAACCCTTGTCTTAACCCACAAAGTGATATCTTGAATCCTTCCCTTTTCCTAATGCTAATTACCAAAACTTGGGTTAACTTCCACCCCATCCTTTAGTAATTATTTTATTTGGGACTAGGAACTTTCACCCTCTCACTATTTGCAAAATAGATTCCTATTTATCACATTGGGTTAGGTCAATTACTAGCCAATAGATGCTTGTGATTTCATGGGCATGGGATGCTAAACACACACTTCAACATTGAATGATGAGAAAATTTAGATGATATTACCTTAGGATTAACATGTTTTATCTAATTTTTCATAGAAATTTGAGAGAGCAAGGGGGGTAGGGGGGGTAGGTGTTTGGGTCTTCATTAATTCCAAAAGAGATCAAAATTCCAAGGGAAAATATTTTCAATTGATTGGAAAAGATAAAGTAAATAGAATGGGAAAAAAATGTTTATTCATTCCAAAAGGAAGGGTGGTTAGGAGGGGCAAAATAAAATGTCCATCCCAAATCAAGTGTGAAGGTGATATTAAAATATTGTTAGATGCCATTTTTCACTATATCAATGAATTTGATTTTTAGAATTCATCAAATCCAATTAATTTCATAAACATATAACATTGATAAAAATAATGTAAAATAAGTTTGTCAACTTTGATCAAATGTTTTAATAAATATTTAATTTTCAATGTTGGTTTGAACAAGTATCTTTTTAATTTGGATTAAAATGTGTCCACTAAAATATTACAAAAACATAAAAGTTGAATTTTTTACAATAATAATTTTACTTTATTTATTTACTTAATAAATATGATTAATTAAAAATTTAATATATTATTCTTAATTTTGATTAAAAACATTATTAAATTGATAACTTTAATACCATATATATAATTTAATAGTTTGGTTTTAAAATTATAATTACAATGAAATTTCATATTAATTTAATTATAATTTGGGTTTTCAATAGAAGCCAAATTAAAGCTACTATCATGTTAAACAATTAAATTTTACCACTTGTTGGAATTATGAACATTATTGAAAATTAAACAATATAGAATCCATTAAGGAAGTTATGGATATAGAATGTGTTTTAATGGATTAAAATACACCAAAACAAGTTTTTTTCATATGAAACGAAATGTTGAACTTTGAAACGTTTACAATTTGTAATCATGATGTGTACTTCAAGAACTTTGATTATATTTGTAACTTCATGTTTCAAAACATAAATTATGTATTATTTAATATGCCATTAAGCCAAAAAATGTAGTTGTTGAAAGAAAATATGAAATTCACAAAATTGCATTCGAATGTGAATCATACATTTTTAAATAATAACATGCGCAAAGGAATTTCAAAGTTTTCAAACCTTTGGTGTGATACATAGTGAAAGTAGGTTGAAAGACATGTGATTTATGTTGAATATCGATTTAACCAAAATATTAAATCTTTGAGAGTGTGAAATTAAAAATTTAGAGTCAAAATTTGAACATATTTCAATTACATAAAAAATGAAAAAAATCATATTGGTCAAAAAATAAAAATTAACCTGATAAAATTGTATGGTATTTAAAAAGAATCTTGCCCATTTCAACTTGTGTGTAATTTGCAAGCATTGGTGGATTGATCACAAATTAAATCATTTCTTTTTCCTAAAGTTCCTTTTGTTGCTACCTTTGTTTCTTTCAATAAAACTTTCATGGTACAAAGCCAATCATTTTTTCATGTATTTAATTCAACTAATGACAAACATCTAGAGAAAGTTGTAACCCTACAACATATCCATGCAAGGATGCAAAAAATACATATGATTTAATAGATTTATGGTATTTTCAAGATTACTTAAATACATTTGATTATTGTAATAGAAGAACAATTTTAACACATGTTTGTAAAATAATTAATGAATTTTGAAGATTTCATGTCAACAATAGAATATTTTTGAATGTTCCAAAAGATTATGTATTTTTTTCACAAATTTTTTTTTGTTGAAAAGAACATTTTAAAAAATACCATTAATTTAAAAACTAATATAAGGGTGAAAACACACTACATTGTCCATAAAATATTGTCACAAGATTTTTTTTGCAAGATTTTGGAATTTGTAATTGGCCATGTGATTAAATACAATCAACTAAAATGAAAAATAACTCAACACTACAATGTTACATATATTATAATCACATTGTGTGAATTTCATGGATAGTTTTTGAATAACCATAACATAATGGACTTTCAAAGGAATACCTAAAAACTTGTAACAATCCATAATATAGATTCCATGCACCTACATAATTTTTTTTTAATGAATAAATAATTCAATGGTAATATGATCTAATAACATTGATACCAAGGAAAACTTTTTGGAAGGATTTTGATGATCAATATTTTTTATGTACCTTGAATTATGGTTTTTTTTATTAAGTCCTTTATTTAATGAACGTAATAGTTTAAAAGCTCATCTTTCAAATTTAAGTTTTCCATAAGGTAAACCAAGGTTGAAATTTTTTTATAATAAATTTTTAATGATAACTTGCAAAATGACTTGTGTGATTCAAGGTATTCTGCCTTCACAAGTGTTGCCTTTGCAGTGTTAATTTAAACAATTATGGACTTCCACATGTGCCTAAAAGTGTTACACCTTAATGTGCTTTCACCCATAATTAGTGTCAAAGATGTTAAAATGCCAAGATGCTATGGTAATAAGTAAAATGTTAATATACAAAAATGAAATCCATGTATGGTAATTGTGCAATAAACAAGATGGATTGTTTTCTTATAATAAATCATATTTTCATTAAAGATGAGAATCACCAAATGAATTATTAAAAATATACAAATCATTTGATCTTATCAAGTTGTGATTATTTTATGGTAACATTTTCATCTTCTATCCTATTTTATAATGTCAATAATAATTCGAAAAAATTCCATAAGTTACAAAGATAATTTATTTCCTTGCAACAAAATGCATCCTTATATGCCAAGTGATCTAATTAGATTTTGAATGAATTCATTGGTCCATTGAATGGGGACTTCTGAATTGCACCCACATTTTGTAATAATGAATTCATATAAAAGAAAATCACCAATTTTTATATATTATATATATTTTAGGATTTATCATCAATCAATTTAACAAGGACAACATTGTTGGTCATTTGGGTGCAAATACATTCAAAGGAACTAGGAACCATGTTCAATAGTGGTGAAAACTATAAACCTTAAATTTACATATGTCTATGTGGTGCCATTTAAATGTTATGTTAATTATGAAAATTTGTTTTTAACCACTAGTTTGGATGTTGAGGAGTATGAATTGAATTGTTATTGGGTTCAATTTGATGATTTTTTTGGAACAAAAGACCATTAAAATTGGGTACGTGCAGTGTCCAATAAATTTTATTTTATATAATGGCCCTTTAATTTACAAACTACAAACCTTTTACTTTGATTTTTTTTCAAAATTCAAAATATATTAGAATTTCAAGAATAAATTGCAACATGGAAATGTGGTTTGAAGCAAAGTTGCATGTTAATTTTGGAAACTAAAATGTAAAGTAATTAGCATAAGTTTTAGTTGCAAATATAAATGTAACTAAATTTGAAAGAAATGTGATTTGTTAAATGAAATTGCAAGATTTAGTGGTTTAATTTTTTTTAATAATGTTTTTGAATGAACTAAGTGTTTGATGTGTAATCGGGTCTGGTAGGTTTGTGAAAATTTCATAGGACAAATGGAAATGGTAGAAATGGACCATTATTTGTCATTTCTAGCATGATAGGGTTTTCTGTAGGTGTGAACATGTTTTTTCCTAGACATGGGATTGTTAGATTGGTGATCTGATTTTATTTATTTATAGTTATTTTGAATGAATCTAAACAATTCATTATAATTGACATGTAGATCATATAGGATTTTTACACATTATTTACAACTTGTGCATTTTGTTTCAAGTTGTTAAATTTGTGTTGGAACCAAAGTGACATTGATTCACAAAAAGGTTTAGCCAAATTCCATTAGCATAAAATAGTTAGCATATTTTAACGTGATTTGAAATTATGATCATTTTTCAAGATGAAACATTGAATCTAGCAAAATACGTACATTTTAAAACAATTCATATTTATTAAAAAAGAGTTAACAAAAATAATGTAATTTAGTAGGGGAATTGTAAATATTTTAAAAATCATGTTGCCAAAAAAAAAAATCCTTCAAAAAATCCTTTCTATGAAAAACCCAACATGAACACAAAAGGCCCATTTGTGGTTGAATCCTTTGTCAATATTGGCTCATTTGATTGTGATTGCAAACATGCACTAAGTAATAAAAATCTTATTGTGTTGATATGTCATAGTGTTTTTATATTACTTATTATTTAATGGTAAGTAAGCTATCTATTTATTTTATTAAATATGTTAAGTAGTAAGTAGTAGGTAGTAATTAAATAGGTTAAATAATAGGTATTTTATCGTGTGAAAATGTGATAAACATGGGACAAAGGATGTGATATGATAAAATGACCCAACACTAACACAATCCTAACACAACATTTTCCAATATTTTCCTCATCCTTTAACAAAATTGAACAAGTTTTATATGATTAGAAGTGCAAATTAAAGGATTACAAATATTCTCTCAACACTAAAAGCAAAGGAGAAAAGAAGAAAATGCAAGAAAAAACAAAAGAAGACTAGTGATATTTTGTTTCAAATTTTTTGAAAAAAAACTCTAGACCCCTTTTAGTTTCAAACCCATAAATATTTCATTTTTAGTTCGCTTTGAGTGCTATAAAAACCTATGGGTGCACCAATAAAGATATAAAAAACTTCTTTGAACTACAAAGGAATGGAACAACAACCAAAGAATTTAATCTCAAAATCTAAACTATTTTAATAGGCTTACAATTGAACATAAACCCCCTTACATGAAACAATTCATATCTTCTTTATTCCTTGACCAAATTTACCCTTTTTGTGGCATTTGAATCACTACATGGAAGGATAAAAATGGTTGCTACATGTTAAAAATGAAGGAAAAATGTGGGAGGATTCAACCTCCTTTGGTATAGTCATAATCCAATGAGCCAAAAAGGGCGTTGGACTGCAAATAAAAACATTCAAAATTGGATAAACATTTATGTTTTGTCACTTAAAGCCATGGCAATCATGGCAAGTTATTGCTTTTTGATTCATATGAATGTTAAGGAATTCAAACCAAAAATCCACTTGATGATATTTTAAGATTAAGTTTTGATTTAGGACTTCTAAAAGTGAACAACAACACATTAGACAAGAGTAAATTTTGCAAAGGACTATCAAAAGGACTTATATAATAAAACACATTTGATGGGAAAAAAATTAAAAGGGGGTGTGGGTGTAGTCACAATCAAACAACCAAAAAGCATGTTAAGTGACTTCCAAAACTTTATAAAAAATGTAATTTTGTTAGATATGTTTTTGTGGTGCCACTTTAATGCCATGTTAATCATGGAATGTAGTGCTAAATGATTAATATGAACATTCAATAATTCAAAATAAAATTTCAAAATAAATTATTTTGGGTTTTGGTGTTAATAGAACATCTTTGAACTTGAACAACAGTTGCATCAAAAGTAATCAAATTTGTAAATTACTAAGTTAAAGATTGTCTTTATAAAGGAATTTTTCTAAGAAAAAAATTGAGATAATGTTAATTGATTATCCACATTCAAAAAACATTCGTAATTTGAAAGTTATGAAATTTGAATTTTTTTAAAATTAAAAGTCTATTGAACATAATTAAAAAATTTCAAGAGTTTTTTACCATATGTAAATGGGGTGTAATGTACGTGGCATTTAAAAAAATAAATTCTATGAAACAATAAAATAAAAAATTAATAACTAACATATTTTTTACAATTTGAAATTAAGATAAATTTTCAAAAACAAATGTAGAATTTGGTAAAATTTGTACATTTAAAAAAAAAAAATAGTTATTCATGAAAAGTTAATACACAAAATGTGATGTATTGAAAAAATTGTATGTATTTTTAGTAACATATTGCAAAAGATTTCATCCTTAAAGTCCTTTTTATGAGAAAATGAAAATGACCACAAAAAGGATTGCAATCCTTGAATCCTTTGTCATCGTTGGCTCATTTGATTATGATTGCACTTATGTAAGTAAGATAAAATGAACAACTTTATTACCTTGTTAAAATTGGAACAAATAAATTTAAAATAACAACAAAACCCATTATAGAATTGTGGAACATTGAATGTTTTCAATTCAATGACTAAATATGATATATGTTTACCTTAATGTGCATTGATTTTCATATTTCAAATTGTAAAAGTAGGGTTTTCAAAATATAAGTAGCTTTTGACGTCTACTTTTCATTGTGGGCTTTTGGTTTCAAATAGGTGTCAAATAGGTTCTTCGAAAAATGAAATAATGTTTTTTTGATGACTTGTTAAAACATATGTTGATCTTCATTTCCTAACGTATTACATATTGATTTTCATTAAATGTTTAAACCAAAAAGTAGGTTTGAACACATATTTTTCAGTTGGTTTCAAATGTATTTATTTATTTATTTTTAAAATTCATTTGCTTTTAATTTTCTTAGAATTAGATTCTTGTAAATCTAATAGAGCCAACTAATGTTACTTGACACATATTTTCATCTAATTTGATGTTACTTTATGTTAGTTATATGAAAGGCCTAAAATTAAAATGAAAATGTCTACTTTTTTGGTATACTTTATTTTGCTTTGACCTGAGGATAAAGACCCATTAACCACATTTAAAAAACGCTCATACCTTCAAATATGTGGAATTTTAAAACTTTAAAATTTTTTAAAACTTTTCAAAATTGATAAAAAATTTTAGAATTTCAAAAGTCCTTTGCCACACATAAATGTGATAAAATGTACACATGATGTGTTAAGAAAAGTTGTAATTTATTAAACAAGAAAACATAAAAATGTAAAAAAAAAAAAGGTTATAATTTGAAATTATTATCATTTAAAAAGATGAAACATTAAATTTACAAGGAATTAGAACACTTTCAAATTTTCATATTTATTAAAAGATGATAACAAATAAAACATGTCATGTACTTGGACAATTATTAGCATTTATTGTAACAAGTTGCAAAAAAAATTGTTCCAAAATTCACTCATATGAAAAAGTTTCTTTTAGAAAAAAGGACATACAGTCTTTTTTTGAAGTAATCATGTTGGTTCATTGTATTTTGTTTGCACCCCTTTAAGTTCTTAAGTGCATTGTGGTTTGTTTATTTACCTTAATGTTACATAGTGTTGTACTTCCCTTTCATTAGGTTTTATCCCATATCATGTGTGCATAAGTTCAATTTTGTAAAGTATATAGTTAGGTGAAAGAATGGACTATTCATCGTGAGATTGAAATTTTGTGCGGCTTGTCCAAAGTAATTGGACATAAAACAAGTTGCATGTGTCATTCATGATTAAAAATCAATCACAAATCCAATAGATAATTTGCAAATTCCTTCGAATGAAAAATATTATCTTTGAAATTGATTGATCAATATGGTGTTCAAACCTATAGTTACATTAGAAATATGTAATTTTCATGATCAATATACTAGACTTATTTTGGTCCTATATAGTTCAAGTGTTATATGCAAATTTTGGCACCACCATATTTGCGACTATCAACAACAATTTCAAATATATTGCAACACGTTGATAACTTTAGAACAAATTATATTATTTTTAATAATGTTGAAATTTTTTAAAAAATGGTTTTCAAAGATAAGATTTTGGTGAAGGAAAATGAAAAATCTTTTGGAATATTTAGGAATATATATTTTTGAAATTGGAATCATCAAATTTTAATTACTTATATGGGGTGAATGCACAATCAAGTGGCTCAATATTAGCATATTTACACTCCCTGTAAGTCCATACAAGATTCTTTAAAATGATTCAAATGGACATGGTTGTTACTTTTAAAAATATGATTATTTTAATATTTGAATAACACATGTTCAATGAATGACAAACCTTCCCAAATCTATGTGAAAACTTGTATTTAATGTAATTGATGTCATTTTAAAATTTGAAAATCCTAAAAGGAAAACCCACAAAGTTCATATGAATAATAGCCCATGTAAAAATTTCAAAAAATATGTTTTTGGGACAAAAAAAAAAAAATTACAACTAATTTGGAATATGAATCAATATATATTTTAATTTTGTGATGTTCTAGTTAGATGATTAGTCCATATTTTTTGACTTCAAAAGTTCATTATTACTAACAAATGAATTTTTTATCAATAAATAATCACATAGTTCTCTTCATAATGAAATTGCTAGTTTACATCCAAGTCCCAATTAATAGATCTAAAAATATATTAATCACCATATGCATTTGAATAAAGGGTGCCCAAAGAAAAAACACCATTTCATTATAACAGTGAGCCACTTGATTGTGCATCTACCCTATGATAGACGTATGTTGAATTTTCCTTTTATGGTATATGTTGTTTCAATTGAAGCTTATTAAATATTGTTATTCGATATGGGATGATGTGCATTTCTTGCACATCATTGGAGGTGAGAAATCAATTGTAGTTGCAATGCATGAAAATGACCTAAAACCCTTTCTAAAATTTTATAAGAATGCAACTTGGATAAAATTCCCAACATGGGTGATATGATTGACATGAATGAAATTCAAACATCAAACAAAACTTGTTGATTAACATTGACAAGATTGGCAACTCAAGAAATATTAATGAGATGAAAAGAAACACAACAATGTAGATGCAATTGATAAAATGTAGGACACGCATTGGATGAAATTCACCACAATGCAATTATTTGATGAATGTTTAATAACATCACTTGATGAAATCTGGTTTATGGATGAAATTGACTTGATTATCATAAATGTAATTGTTGAAAATGTTGATAAAATTCAAGAGAAAGAAGTTTCCTTCCTATTGGTTGCCATGAAAGTAGTGAAATTTATAGTCTTTTTCAAAATCATTCGTGTGCCTGCATGTCCTAGATTGCATTCCCAAATAAACAATGTAATTTGTTCTTTTTCCATGTGTTAAACACATGGCCAAGGTTGCTTCATCAATCAAGAACACCTCCACCATAAAAAGTTTGTACACAAAGTCAAGGGATTGGCATGTAAAAAAATATTCATGACCACCTTGAAACATGATCTTATACATGGTGATTATTACCAACAAGAGTTGCAAAACCACATATACCACATGCATGTGACTCCAAACTTCAATTTAGTGGGTACTAAATTGTATGAGCTTACTACATAAAACATGAACCAAAACTAGTACCCTACCCTCTTTTGAATCATCATAATAGTAGCTTTCAAGGTGGGACCATACACAAGGTATGCACACCACCTCCAATGACATCTAATACATACATAAAGTTACATAATAGGTTTCCCTTCAAAACAATTAAAACAATGTGCATTTGACCTGAGTTAATAATCAGGACCTTTGAGACTGTGAATGGTGGAGCATTAAGACCAGACCTTTTATAAATTTGTAACAACTGCCCGTACCATCATGTGGCAAATGAGCGTGTAATATGTTGTTTTGCAGGGAACTCTTCAACTCCCCGACATATGAACCATTGGAGTTTGCCAAAAAAATCATTTCACATCATTCCTATCAAATTTCTAACAACCATCATTTAAATTAAGTAAAGGTAGAAAATAGTCCCCAAACCCTTGTCCTTTGTATTTGGACAATGCAATGGATATAGCCTACTTCCAAAAGGGCACCGTATTGAATTAAATATATTTTTGTTCCAAATGATAACATGCCCATCAAATTAACTTCAGTTGGTGTAGTCCCTTGACATGACGTCACCAATTAAGTGTATAGGTATGTGATTGAGTGCTTTTGAGTATTGTACACTAGCTTGTGATGGAAGCAAATTTCAATCATGTTACTTTGAACTAATGTAATAATGACATGAAGTTTGCAAACTAAGTTTGAATATGAATCTTTTCACCTTTTCGGTCTCTTTGTAGAAAAGTAAAAACCATTGGACAAACATAATTGGCCATTTTTCCCATGAACAAGAATATTTTTCAACACTCCCAATAGGAAAATTTGTATCCTCAAAACATAAGGAACATTTGTTTTGGCTTTTCATTCTAAAATAGAGTTTTATCATTGTCGTTCCTCATTGTCCCACAACTCTTTCACATTTAGATCGGAGAAATCCAAGATTTTTAAGGTTGTCTCATATAAGGAAGGAGTAGGAAAAAGAATTCTTGTGAGCTACGTTCAACCTTTAAGTACCCAAATTTCTTTTTGGTAAATTATTTATTGTCCTTCCATGCAAGTTGTAATTCCCTTAGGGACCACATTTCTTATTTGGGACTCTTTCACCATTCTCCCGACCACATAAAGTATAAACCTAGGTGACCACCTTTCTTTTTAGTGACCTCACTTTATCAAGTGACCCTGGATAATTCATAAGTGGGTTGGCTACCCCAACATAGTTGGATGGGTTTTTGTAAGAGGATCTTGAGCAATTTGTCCTAGCGGAGAATTGAAGTAACACCCACTAAGTGGAAGTGGCCAGGATAAAATCTCAACTTCTTGACATATTGGCTAATTCTAGTGTTTACAGTTGTAAATAACAGTATAGAACATGAGTGGTTAGTCTAGTTATATGTGCCAGGATAGCTCTTTCAACTTCCTTAGGATAATGTGCATATAATTCATATTGAAAGTAAATTATAATTCAACAAGCAAATAATTTTTTTGGTGTAGAATTTTCAGTTATTATTTGTGATTTTATGTGAGAAATCCCTGCAAGAAAATTTTATAAACTGTGTAAATTGTGTCTTATAACAAAAGTTTTCCACTTTTGCAGAATAAAATAAAAACTGCTGTTGAGCACAACTGGTCATTTTTCTCTTTTTTTTCTTTTTTTCAATTTTGGGATGCTCAAGTGGCGATCATTCATTCGTATATTTAGCCCAATTTTTTTATATGAATTCAAAAGATTCAGAAAGTAGAAAATCTTAAGCACCAGTCATAATATTATTGTAGGCAATTGTGGTGATATTTGGCAAATTTTAAAGTAGGAATTTCGTTTAAATTCAATGATTTTTTTCTCAGAAAAACAGGGAATTTGTGACAGGATATTCCTTTCCCAAAATATTTATGAAAAAACTGGCGAAAATTCAGCACCAAAAAAAAAAAAAAAAAAAAAAAAAAAGGGGGACACTACCAAAAAAAAAAAAAAAAAAAAAAAAAAAGAAAAAAATAAAAAAACACACAAAAAAAGAAGAAAGGGGGGGGG
>Ga0116227_10011586_pt1 | contig 14752 bp, 17 predicted proteins | sample S1TSphgellanicum_FD_89693 | JGI IMG/M metagenome (GOLD analysis project Ga0116227, IMG submission 89693) | Host-associated microbial communities from peat moss isolated from Minnesota, USA - S1T2_Fb - Sphagnum magellanicum MG | ecosystem: Host-associated > Plants > Peat moss > Unclassified... | reverse complement strand
TAGTGTTGTCAATAAAAACCGCAAATTATTATACCATAAGGGTTCCAGGCTTTAAATCTAATTATTTTAGATATAAAAATCTCCTTAAATCCAATCTTCACCATAAAATATCTGGAAGAACCAAAAATAATTCTCCAAAAACCATTAGAGGAGAGCTTTTAAATACATATATGATTATTATTTTTAGTAATTTTATTTTTTGGTAGTCCCTGACACCGGAGATATTGAACGAACTGTTGAATTAACCCAGACAAGTGATGTCGAGTCTCAAATTAAATTGGTTCTGACCAAATTTTGGTGCGGTCAAGTGACAGGGTAATTGCTACACACATTGAATAAGAGGGAAGGGACCTGAGACTCAAACCTGTTCGCAGGCGATCGCAAGAATAGCTGACGTTTCGCCAAAGTCCCTGGTGGGCATTTTGTGCCATTGCCAGTGCGGAGAGTGGAGAGAGATGGGGCGAAGGAGCAACCCTAACTACAAGGCGTAAATTCGGTTATAGTATAAATATTTAGTCTCATTACTAGACTTTTCCCCTGTGTGAGCAGCCTTTAGCGGTATAAGCATATATTAGACATCTCCGAAAATGAGCCCGAAACACTGATGCAGGAAGACGCAGATATTAATTGTCGGAGATGTCTATTTTGCACAACAAGTAATGAAGAGTCAAATTCTTTCACCCGGTTCATTCCTCGCACAACAAATAGAATTTAATGGTTCTCAAAACCCAAAATTTGTATTTTTATATCGTTAAATATAGACTGTTTAGCTAACTAAACATATCTATGCTATTGGATTTAAAATTTAGCAATATATACTTCAAAGGTGTATTTTTCCCTCTAAAGTTGTACGATAATTAGGTAAGAATTGTTTTCAAATACTGAGTTAAATATAAATTTCCCTAACAAAGTAAATATGAACATTTACTTCTTTTCCCATCATCCACCTCACCCAGAAATGATCCAAGATTTAGGTGAGCAGATTACAACCCAATCTAAGGGGGAAATTACTGGGATTCAACGTCAAGGGCAACTCATCTCCTTTACAGAAACTTTATTTATTGGGGGACAAAGAATTACAGCTAACCATCACATTTGTGCCAGAAATGTTGAATGTCGAGGCTCCACCCATATTCCAGGGGGAGTGATTAGCTGCAAGGGTTGCTAAATTATTGATTCCCCAAATTCAGCAAGAAACAGGGGGTGGGGGTAGTATAATCTGCAAATACTGCGGACTAGTACAGGTGCATAAAATTGAAGTTGTCATCTCCCCCTGGAACTTGGCAGTCCTAAATTAAACGTGAGTAATCTATAGATGTTTCAAGGCTTTGGGCAAATTTTCCTGACTCTACTTCTGGTCTTAGTACCAATCCCGTTTTTAGGACGCTACCTAGCTGAAGTATTTCTGAGGAATGGGCAAAATCCCTTAGAAAGCTTCATCTACCGCTGCATAGGTGTTGAGTCTCAGGAGAATATGAATGGGAGGGAGTACGCCATCGCCGTGCTGTCGAGCAATACGGTGATGGCCATCTGGGCGCTACTCTGGTTAGTCCTGCAGGGTTGGTTGCCCCTAAATCCCACTGGATTGGGAATGCCCACCTGGGACACGATGTTACATACTACAATTTCCTTTCTAGTAGCTGCCGATTTACAACACTACGTGCCAGAAACAACAATGTCATACCTGAGCCAAATTGTGGCTTTGGGCTATTTGATGTTTGTGGCTCCAGCTACAGGATTGGCGGTGGGCATAGCCTTCATTCGGGGGTTGACGGGGAGGGAGTTGGGTAATTTCTACGTAGATTTCATTCGCTCAATTACACGGGTATTGCTACCTTTTTCCGTGGTTATGGGGGTGCTCTTGATGGCAGGCGGGGTCCCCGAAACCCTGGCTGGTCCTGTGCAAGTGACAACCTTAGAGGGGGCAACCCAAGCGATATCTCTGGGTCCCGTTGCCCATTTTGAAAGTATCAAGATGTTAGGGGAAAATGGTGGAGCCTTCTTTAGTGCCAACTCTGCTCACCCCCTGGAAAATCCCAATGGGTGGACAAATTTACTCCAAGTGGTGGCAATGCTGCTACTACCCACAGCATTACTCCACACCTACGGTATCTTCATGGATAACCAAAAACAAGCCACTCGGCTGCTATGGATGGTATGGGCTATTTTTGTGGTCTTAGTTGCCATCACCGCCATAGGGGAGTATCAGGGTAATCCAGCAGTAAATCAGCTTTTGGGTAGTCAGCAACCCAATCTTGAAGGCAAAGAAGTTCGTTTTAGTTGGGCCCAAACCGCCCTATTTGCCATCACCACCACAGCAACTATGACTGGTTCTGCCAATGGAGCCTTTGACTCCCTGATGCCATCGGGGGGATTTTGTTCCCTACTGAACCTGTTGCTGCAAGTGATTTGGGGAGCTGTTGGTACTGGTACCGCTACCCTGATCGTGTACCTGTTTTTAGCGGTATTCTTGACAGGCTTAATGGTAGGGCGAACACCTGAGTTTTTAGGGCGGAAAATTGAGAAAAAGGAAATTACCCTCGCCAGCATAGTTATTCTCATCCACCCCATGTTGATTTTGTGGCCAGCTGCCATCACTATGGCTTTTCCAGAGCAACTTGCAGGTATCACTAATCCTGGGTTTCATGGCTTCACCCAAGTCGTCTATGAGTATGCATCCGCAGCATCAGGTAATGGTTCTGATTTTGCCGGGTTGGCTAACACCCAACCCGCACCAACCGCTTTGTGGTGGAACCTGACAACAGCATTCGTCCTATGGGTGGGTAGGTTTATTCCCATTGTGATCTTACTACTGCTGGCGGAGAGTCTGTCCCATAAGGTAGCAGTGCCTAAATCCTCGGCTACCTTAAGTACTGATACTTGGCTATTTACCGGGGTGACAGCTGCCACGATTCTGATTTTGGGGGTGTTGACGTTTTTTCCGGTCCTGGTTTTAGGGCCAATTGCAGAAGCGATTTTGATTAAGATGTAACTCCCTATGGGGTAGGCAGTAGGAGGCAGGGGAAAACAGATCAATCTCTCCCATAATCCAAAATCCAAAATCTAAAATCCAAAATATGAAAACCAGTACAAAACTTCCTCGCCCAGATATGGGAGGACTGTACCTCAGGGCAATTCAGGAGTCCTTTGTGAAGCTCAGTCCCCGAATTACCGTCAGAAACCCGGTGATGTTCGTGGTTTGGGTGGGAACCATTGTCACCCTCCTGGTTACTATTGACCCTAATTTATTCGGCACCATCCAGGCAGATGTGAACCAGCAACGCCTGTTAAATGGCCTAATTACCTTTATCCTGTTTCTGACACTTCTATTTGCTAACTTTGCGGAAGCGATAGCGGAAGGACGAGGGAGGGCTAAGGCAGATGCCCTCAAGGGAACCCGTTCAGAAACCCGGTCCCGGAAAATCCTGGCTGATGGTTCAATCCAGATAGTTAGCTCCACGGAACTGCGACGAGGTGATGTGGTTCGAGTGGTTGCCGGTGATCTAATTCCTGTTGATGGGGAGGTAATTCAGGGCGTTGGCTCAGTGGATGAGTCGGCCATTACCGGGGAGTCTGCCCCTGTACTCAAGCAACCGGGCACAGATATTGCTAGTTCGGTCACCGGTGGTACCCGTTTACTCTCCGATGAACTGCAGATTAGCATCACCACTGATCCAGGGGAAGGCTTTATTGATCGGATGATTGCCTTGGTGGAGGGGGCTGAACGTACCAAGACTCCTAACGAGATTGCTCTAACGGTGTTATTAGCAGTCCTGACCCAGGTGTTCCTAATTGTGGTGTCCACTATTCCCCCCTTTACTGGCTACATTGCCGACTTTATCAGTACCGTATTCGGGGCAGATGCAGGCAACAGCTTACGGACTAGTACCAGTGTGGCGATCCTCATCTCCTTATTAGTAGCCCTTATTCCCACCACCATCGGCGGGTTGTTGAGTGCGATCGGTATTGCCGGGATGGATCGGGTTGCCGAATTTAACGTCATTGCTAGCTCTGGTCGGGCAGTGGAGGCTTGTGGGGATATTAACACCCTAGTACTAGATAAGACTGGGACTATTACCTTGGGCAATCGGATGGCTGATGAGTTTATTCCCTTGAATAATTACTCAGTGGAAGATATGTCCCGAGTTGCTATATATGCTAGTGTGTTTGACTATACTCCAGAGGGTAGATCCATTACCAAATTGGCAAGCGACTATGGGGCAGAAGTAGATTTCGACCTTGACGCAGCCGAAGGTATAGAATTTTCCGCCAAAACCCGGATGAGTGGGACCAATCTCCCCGATGGTAGACAGGTGCGGAAAGGGGCAGTAGAAGCTATTCGGGGCTTTGTCTGTGCTCATGGTGGCGATATACCCCCCGAGTTAGATGCAGCCTACGACAAAGTTTCCCGCTTGGGAGGTACACCGTTAGCTGTCTGTTTAGAAGACCAGATTTATGGTGTTATCTACCTGAAAGATATAGTCAAACCAGGGTTGCAGGAACGATTTGAGCAACTGCGACGTATGGGTGTGAAAACGATTATGCTCACAGGTGATAATCGGATTACGGCTTCAGTAATTGCTAGAGAGGCAGGGGTAGATGATTTCATTGCTGAAGCCACACCAGAGGACAAAATTACTGTAATTCGCGCTGAACAGTCCCAAGGTAAACTAGTCGCAATGACGGGGGACGGAACCAATGATGCACCTGCCCTCGCGCAAGCAAACGTGGGGTTAGCGATGAACTCCGGCACCCAGGCTGCTAAGGAAGCTGCCAACATGGTGGACTTAGATTCCGATCCGACAAAGCTGATTGACTTAGTCACAATTGGGAAACAACTACTAATTACTCGTGGGGCATTAACCACCTTTTCCATTGCCAATGATGTAGCTAAGTATTTTGCCATTATTCCCGCTATCTTCGGGGCAGCTGGCATCGGTGTCCTGAATATCACAGGACTAAAAAGCGCCCAGTCGGCTATTATATCCGCTCTCATTTACAACGCGCTAATTATCCCCGCACTGATCCCCCTGGCACTTCAAGGGGTGAGGTTCCAACCCATGTCAGCAGATCAATTACTCAGTCGGAATATTCTCATCTATGGCTTGGGTGGGATCATTGCCCCTTTTATAGCTATTAAGTTGATTGATCTGATATTGCCTTTGTCCTAATCAGGGATTTTGGGGTCGGGAAAAAATCAACCTGGCTTAGTTAACATTTTGTAATAGGATTTTCCTAAATTAACACGAGTCGGAACCACGAAGGGTATACGAAACTTACTACTGCAAAAGCACGGACAAGCGCATTTAATTTTACCTGAGACATAGTCAATTTACCCTGGGTCTGGTTGTGTTCACCTTACCCCGGTAGATATTGACATAACAATACACTAGTACTACCAATATGAAACTTACTCCTATTTCCCTCATCAAAGTCTCTACCCCAGTACTAAAAGAAATCTGGTCTCAACGGCAAAGACGAAAGTTACCATTGTATCTATTCCTAGCAATGTGCTTCAACCTCGTCGTTGCACCTATAGTCTACGCTGCCACCGGCATGCATTTAACTCGCCCACAGGCCTGGTCTTTAGGCATATTGGGAATAGTAACAGTGGGACTAGCTATATATCTGTTTGTTGTCATGTTTGTCCCCGAAAAATTCTAGCTTTGGAGATTTGAAGTCAGAGACCCACGGCTAAAAGCCGTAAAGCTCTGAAAAAGTTCAAATCTCACCAGACTAAGTACCCCGCGTACTACGTTATGGGCAAGCGTTAAAGACCTACCAAGGGATGCCAAGCTATAGAACCGTTCGCCTTTAGCGCACCGAAGGTGTACGATTAAACTGTTCCTTTTGGGTTAAACCATAAAGTCGCTGGGTCGTTTCCCTTCTCTGTTCTGAAGCCACGCTCGTTTCCCACTTACCGAGTTTTCCTATGAGTTTTGCCAAAGAAACAAGCAGAGCTATTCGTTCTACCTTAATTACCTGGGTAATTGTAGCTCTGATCTATCCCTTAGTCATGATTGCATTTGGGCAAATAGTGTTTCCAGTTCAGGCTAACGGCAGTCTAATCCAAAATCCCGCAGGTCAAGTTATCGGTTCGACTTTAATTGGTCAACCCTTTACTTCTGATCGCTATTTCCATAGTCGTCCCAGTACTGTCAGCTACAGTACTCAAAAAGAAGTACTGAAAACAGGGATCTCTGGTGCTAGTAACTTGGCTCCCAGTAATGTAGACCTGCTGAATCGAATCAGAAGTGAAGCTAAATCAGCTAATGTGAAACCAACAGCAGATTTAGTCTACACCTCCGGTTCTGGACTTGATCCCCACATTACCCATGAAGCAGCCCAACAGCAAATCCTCCGAGTAGCTAAAGTGCGAGGATTACAACTACCGCAGCTGGAAGCTTTAATTGAGGAAAATACTGATAGGCGCTTTTTAGGTATATTTGGTGAGCCTGGGGTCAACGTTTTGAAACTGAATCTAGCTTTGGATCAGATTCGAGAATAATTTTTTGATCAACTAGTACAGTTTTGCCTAAGTTTAGATAAGCCCTTAGAGGGTGACAAGGCAACTCTAAGCTATGCAGGATAAAACTTTGAGAAAATAGAGAAGATAAAAAATAGGGAGCATTGTTGTGGCTCCCCTTTAACAGATATGTTAAACATATTCCCCCCATCTTACCAAAAAACGCTGCATATTCATCTGAACAAAAGTCAGTCTCTAACCCTACAGCTATTGTTAGTATTGCTACAGGTTCATCCCTAATCCAAAATTGAGTGACTTTAGCTTTGGACTTTACGGACAACGATTTGTAACTATCCCCGAGTTATTGGAAATCCAAGTTCAAGAACAAATTTCCTAGATAATTTCAAACTCCAACTGATGGCTTTGGATAAAATCATGATCAAAGTGATCTACTTGATTCGTATTAGTAAGTTCTAAGTTATAAAAATCCACAAACTCGTGCTCAATTAAGGGACCTGCATGCCAAGTTCCCACCTCTAATTTAATAAAACAATTTCCCGGAATCCGAAAGGCAGCAATTTTCTCTAGCACTGGTTCATTTACATCGTTATGGGGTGGACAAACTGCTATTAACCAGTCTTTCCCTTCCAAGGAACCAAGGCATTGTGTACACTCTAGATGCCGAGTAATTTTGCGAAACTTCCGCCCTTTTTCGTGCAACCGCATAATGTAGAGTCTGGGGGTACCATTTTGCAAATTTAATTGAGCATCTTCCGCATCAAAAAACTTGCCGTCTGGACTAGCAAAAATTACCTGTCCGTAGCACCGAAAGTTTCTTGGTGTTACGAATTCGGCTTTTAATTGCTGTGTTGTTTGTAGTGTACTCATATTAATTTTGCCTAATTTATGCCTGAGATAGTAAATACTTTGGTCTCGGTAATCTCAGGCATAAGGGACTAACTTTGTTCCTGGGGAACCTGTCTGATTTGTAACAACAGCTTTTCTTTATCCTGCCTGCGCTTTTTGGCATAAAGCTGAATAGAGACTGCCATGAAAATAACCAGTCCTAAAATGCCCCAAGCAGTGATATCCGTCGGCAGACTATTTTTAAACACAGCTAGCAGCACTATCGTTACCAGCATGACTGTGGGGGCTTCATTGAAAGCCCGCAAGTGCTGACCATTCCAATAACATTTATCTGCTGCTAACTGCTTCATCAGCCGATCACAGTAATAATGATAGCCAAGTAGAACTGCTACAAGCAGCAATTTGATATGTAACCAGCCTTCTTTTAAAACCTCTGGTTCTGTGGAAATTAGACCGATCGCCATTGCTACTGTTACCACCATTCCTGGTGTCGTGATAATGTGATATAGTCGTTTTTCCATGATTTGATACTGGTTTTTCAAGATCGTTCTTGCTGGTTCTGGTTCTTGGTTTGCTTCAACGTGATAAATAAACAACCGTACTAGATAAAACAACCCTGCAAACCATACCACGATGCCCACAATGTGAAACGCTTTAAACCAGGAATAAGCCATGAATTAATTGTTACCTGCCTTTTTTGTCTTGTTGTATAGTAGCACCCAAATGGCTGCTGTTAGCACAGTTTTTTCGACTGATTGCTAGTATTTCTATTTTTAAGGTACGGCAAAACATGAAGCGTTAAACATGAAATATTATAACAAAGCCATTAACTAGATGTTGCACAAGGGGAGTGGGGGGAGGTAGGCGGCAGGGGAGAGATTGATCTGTTCTCCCCTAATCCAAAATCCCTCAGTCCCCTATCTAAAATTGGCAAATCATCTCCCGAATTGCTAAAGCTGTAGCAGGTGCGAGTAAGACGCCATTACGATAGTGTCCTGTGGCAAATAGAACGTTATCAACATCAGGAAACTTGCCAATCACTGGTGCAGGACGACCTTGGGGACGAGGACGTAAGCCTGACCAAGTGCGAAGAATAGTGGCTGTGGCTAACTCTGGACAGAAAGCGATCGCTTGTTGTCTTACAGACTCTAGTAGTTGTTGATCGGGCAGAATTTCCGCTTCATGGCTAGGAAACTCCACTGTTGCACCTACCCAGTAATCACCAGCACCAATAGGCACAATATGGACATCATTACCAGTTATGACTGGTTGAAAATCCTGATTTCCCAAGGGTTGGTCCAATCTCAGTTGCAGTGCTTGCCCCAATACAGGGCGGATATCTACTATCTGGTTTAATAGTGGTGTGGAACCCAGCCCAGCAGCAACTATAAACCAATCTCCGGTGATGTGGCCGGCGCTAGTTGCCACAAATTTACACTTATCCCTCGTGGTTTCCATCCCTAAGACCGTCGTCCCAAATTGAAAAATTACGCCGTTCCCTTGGGCAGCTTTGACCAAAGCTAAGGTTAAAGCCGTGGGATTGAGTTGGCGATCTTGGGGTGAATATACAGCACCAATAATTTTTTCGTGAGTAACCTGGGGACAAAAATTCGCCAAAGTTGCGGGTTTCCACATTTCTAATCTCCAATTCTGGGAGTGGCGAATTTCCTGCAACTTTTCCCATGGAGCTAAGTCCTCACCTTCGAGACAAAGAGAGATAATTCCGTGACGGTTGAAGGGGATGCGATCATGTGTGATGGCTTCTAGTTCAGGAATTAAGGTTTCATAACGTCGGATGCTAGTCTGTCGCATCTGCCAAGCTTTACCCTTAATTTTCTGGCTAATTACCCCCATTAACACCCCCAATGCCGCACCTGTAGAAGCTTGGGCTGGTGCTTTTTGGTCCAACACCGTGATTTTTAAACCTTTTAGCTGGCTAAGTTCATAGGCAATGGCTGCCCCAACTACACCACAACCGATGATGATGATATTCATACTTATCCTGGGGACAGGAGGAAGGAGGAGTAACTCCCTCTTCCTTCCTGCCTATTCCTGATTTTCTGGAAGTAGTTGTAGGAACTTGTCAATATCTGCAAAAGCAGCTTGGTAGTTAGTCAAAGCTGTTTTTGTGTTACCAGTGTTAGCCGCTTGATCGATTTTCACCAGATGGTTAAACAAATCTCGCGTTACTTTCCGGGCTGAGAGTTGGTCCTGGGGTAACAGGTTGGGGATAATATAGGTCATAGTCAGCCTAGCTTCAGTGGCTGGACCGTGGATGAAATTACCTACCTGTATCCATTCTTGCTGTTGAATTAACTTTTCCAGTTCAGCTGAGCGATCGCGCACTATCTGCAGATCTGGGACATATGCTTGAATTTTCTCCAGTTGATCTGTTGTGTAACTTGGAGGTGCCACTGCCTCACCAGGACCACCACAACTAATTAGGAATGCTGACAACAACACCAAAATCAAGGCTAAAATTGACCGTTGACGCACCATATACTGAAATTAATTTGCTTTTTGTGTGCTAATCAACAGTGTAATTTCAAATCGTCAACACAGTTTATCTTTCTTGTCTGCAAAGGTTTCTCCCCAACCCACGGATACAGCTACCTTGAGGCAACTTTTAAGTATAATTACTCAATAAAACCTGATGGCTGACTGGGAGTATTTTTTGTGAACGCATCTGAACAAGCAACAAACCTTGACCTCGCTAGCAAGATTGCTACGGTAGTTAATCTGTTCAAATTTGAATTTCCCGATGTCAAATCGGATCTCAAACCCTGGAAAAATGACCCAACAACCAGGGAGTTAGTTGATCCAGATTCCATAGATATCGGCTTTCACTTTCCGGGAATTAGTAAATCCTGGCGTAGTCGTAGCATCTTGATTCAAATCCGATTTTATCAAGACCCCATTCACAACTCCCGCAGAGCCATCGGCATTGAAGCCGCAGGTTTTGACCATCGGGGTGAGGTGTGGCGACTGTCAACGGTGGAAAACTGGAGTTTTACGGGGCAGACTGCACCTTCACCCCAAATCGGTGAAAAGCTCAAACAAATTTGCCGACAAATTTTAGAAGTGTTTAATCAGCCGAGTTATTGACCAGTACTTAAACATAAAACCCTTATCCAGAGTAACAGTATTCTGTAAATAATTCTGTGCGATTACTTACCTTGAGCTAAAAATTCTTGGTAGCGGCGTGCGCGCTTATGTAATGATTCAGTTCGGGAGGTATTGACAAAGGGGATATAGGAATTAGAACATATGAGTTATGCAAAACCTCCTATTAGAAAAATTAAATACACAAATGATTCTCTATCTGTCACAAGATTAACTGATAGATATACTAAAATCACGCTTGAGATTACTCCTTCTCGCCATAAAATTGTAACTCTTAACAGGTTACTGGGGGAGGAAATAAAGGCGGTAGAATGGGAGTTTTCTCACCGGGAAATGAGTAACGGGTAAAATTTTCTTTGCTCAGGCAAAAGTCTAGTAATCAGCCGTTTAGAGTATAAATCCTGAAGAGCCAGTATCAATTGGGAGGGGATCGCTATGCTACCGAGGATAGAAATAAACGTTTTAGAAAACATCTTTGATCTTATTTATGAGGAAGACCGTAGGAAACATGAATTACAATTGCAGGAACTGGCGATCATTGCTGACTCAAATTTGCGTGATCAACTAGCAGTACATTTGATAGTTGATAGATTTTTAGCACCTGTAGAGCAAGCGCAATTCTTAATCCAGGACACAGCTAAACACTCACAATATCTGGCTGAAGCTATTGGTTACTACTATCGAGATCATGGAATGACTCAGGAAGAGGCTAAAGCCATTAGCAAACAGTTTCGTGTACTTGCGATTAAGCTAACCGAGGGAAACTCACTACATGAGTTGAAAATTATTTACAAAGCAGTAACAAATTTTCTAGATGAGATATCTAGATTTAAACATAGGGAAATCAAATATTCCATAGAACATGAAGTTCGTACAGGTATCCTAGACCGTCTAAACTGTTGCATCGCTAACCATGAAAACTTCCAAAGACGAATAGATTTATTAGATGGTGGACACAATATCAGATTAAACCAAGCTCCTAGAGATTAGCGTCAAAATGTCTCTGGTGCTGCCGTTCCAATGACTTTTTTGGATTTTAGATTAGGGGGAGTGAGGGTGAAAAACCAACGCCCAACACCTAGTCTACATGTCATCAATCCCCAATCCAAAATCTAAAATTGGCACGGTTAGTAGTAAATCCAATGAAATCACGGCAATTCCGGCACTGCTAGACCTGATAGATGTATCGGGTTGTATCGTCACAATTGATGCAATGGGGACCCCAAAACTGATTGCCCAGAAAATTACTGATGCCAGTGCTGATTATGTATGGTGTCTAAAAGACAACTATCCAACACTACATAAACAAGTGGAGAATTGGGTTGAAACTGCCCAATCAAAGGGATTTAAGGGGATTGATATTAGTAATAAGCAACCAGGTTGAAACAGGACATATTAGACTCATGTAGCATTCAGTAATAGCTACCTCAGTCATGATCTATCCGAGTTTGACAACTACCATCCACACAGTACACCGACCGATAGGTAGAAGAACGCTGGCCAAAGAGGGTGTAGCGATAGTCTCGGATTTGGACATAAAACCTATCTCCTAGCCATTTCATCCCTGGTAAGGCCCGATAGGCATCGATAAATATACTTCCTCCTGGTAATAGTCGCCCAATTTCCTCGGCTGCCGCACTACCCTGCCAACGTCTTTCAGGTGCAGCAGCTTCGATTAAAATCATCCCCTGTTCACAATCTTGGGGAGTGATTCCCCATTGGGAGAGGGAGTGTTCATCTTGCATCCAGGCATAGTGAAATAGCTCTCCTCGGTCTAGAGTTTCTAACAACTGCACTAGATTAACGCATAGATTGCAGTTTCCGTCGTAGATAATGTAGTATTTCATGGGAATCTCGGCAATTTTTCCCTAAGGGACTTCCAGAAATTAAATTATCCCAATTTATGGACTCAACACGACTGTTACTCCCTCTGATCCCCTGGGAATTCGATATTTTTTTAGTTGGAAGTCCCTAATAGTCTAGGATATTTAAGAGAGAACGTATAGCATTACACCCGAAACTAAACTATTTCTGGGACGAAACTGATGCCAGAAGAGAAAATCCTCACTATTGATTTAGAGCAAAAAAATGCTTGTGCGGCAATTCTGCCGCGATCGCCTCTAGTTTCTAGTTACTATGCTAACTGGGATGGGATTCGTCTGGATCATCATCGACAGCCTGCTCACGAAACTCCCGATCACTATTTCCAACAACATATCATCGGTATTAGCCTCAGCCCTGTTGTCACCCAAGCAGAGCGGGTATTAGGCGGACGTTTTCAGATTGAGCAAATAGCTAATGGTGACATAACAGTGATCCCAGCTATTACCCATCATAAATCCCGCTGCCAATCTGGGGGAGAATTTCTCCTGTTGGGACTAGAACCAACTTTTTTTAATCGTGTGGCTTTGGAGTTATTAGATTTACCAACGATTGAGATTGTCCCGTATTTTCATACACCTGACCCCTTAATCCAGCAAATTGGGTTGGCACTCAAGTCGGAGTTAGAATCAGAGGGAATGGGCAGTCGGGTTTATGTTCAATCTCTAGCTACTACCCTCTGCATCCATCTACTGAGAAATTATTGTACAGTTCACCCAACAATCCCCCAGTTCCCTCAGGGTCTTTCGCGGTTCAAGCTACAACAAGCTATTACCTATATTCAGGAAAACCTAGACCAAGATTTGTCCTTGATGGAAATTGCTGAAGTAGTGGGCATTAGTATGTATCACTTTTCACGCCTGTTCAAACAGTCAACAGGTTTTGCTCCCCATCAGTATGTGATGAATTGCCGAATTGAGCAAGCAACAAGACTATTAATTCAAACTGAAGGCAGCATAGACCAAATCTATCAACAGGTAGGTTTTCAAAATCAAAGTCACTTCACTAGCGTCTTTCGCAAACTCATGGGTACTACACCCAAAGCCTACCGAGCGCAAATGAAAGTCTAGGATGGGGCTATACTGGTGTTATATCTACCGCTAGAGAAACTATCTGTAGATTGACATTTGTCCCAGATCATGAGGTAGGACTATGAGCAAACATCAACCTGAATCACATCTGTACCCCACTCGGATAGATATTCCCTTGGAAGTGCGATCGCAGATTATATCTTTACTCAACCAAACCTTAGCAGCAACCTTGGATCTCAAAACCCAGACCAAGCAAGCACACTGGAATGTAAAAGGAACTGATTTCTACCAATTGCACGAATTATTTGATGTCATTGCTGGAGAATTGGAGGAGTACGTTGATTTAGTCGCTGAACGCATCACTACTTTAGGTGGCTACGCTTTAGGAACAGCTCGCATTGCCGCTAGTAACTCCATTTTGCCAGAATACCCCCTTGATATATTGGATGGCAAAGAGCATATCACGGCATTAGCAGATCGCTTTGCTTCCTACGGCAAGCACCTGAGAGCAGCGATAGCCACAACTAGCGAATTAGGTGATGCTGATACCTCTGATCTTTACACCGAAATTTCTCGGAATATTGATAAACGACTTTGGTTCCTAGAAGCTCATTTACAGGCACCAAAGGTTAAGGAAGGCAATGGTGTAACCACTACTCCCCAAAAGTCTGCTGTTTTGAAATAAGCATTCAGCTAATTAGTTTCTTTTTGGTAAGTACGTTACTTCTAAGTACGTACTTTTCATTTTATACAGCTTTACTTTACTATATAAATATAGCCATCCTTCCCATTTGATTTGGGAAAAAACTTCGTACACCTCTACTCCTCTTTCCTGCTACTGACTTTTCCCCTTAAGTCCAAAAACCCTACTCCCTCCCCCTGCCTCCGAATCCAACCTAATTCTCATAGTCATCAAGGTAAGTTTATGCAACTCAACACCAAAAGCTATTTAATTCATAGTGGAAATGTCCGGGGTCATGCCAAATTAGACTGGCTTGACAGTTACCATACATTCTCCTTTAGCAGCTTCTATGATCCTCAGCGGATGGGATTTCGCACCCTCAGAGTCATTAATGAAGATAGGGTTGCCCCCGGTGCTGGGTTCCCCACCCATGGACATCGAGATATGGAAATCCTGACATACGTCCTCTCAGGTGCAGTGGAACATAAAGACAGTTTGGGGACAGGTTCAGTGATTCGTCCTGGTGATGTCCAAATTATGAGTGCAGGCACTGGGATCATGCACAGCGAATTTAATCCTTCACCAACAGAACCACTCCATCTATTACAAATTTGGATTCTGCCTAATCAACAAAACCTAGCCCCAAGGTATGAACAAAAAACCTTTAGTGAGGCTCAAAAGCGGGGCAAACTCAGCCTAGTG
>Ga0116227_10011585_pt1 | contig 14752 bp, 13 predicted proteins | sample S1TSphgellanicum_FD_89693 | JGI IMG/M metagenome (GOLD analysis project Ga0116227, IMG submission 89693) | Host-associated microbial communities from peat moss isolated from Minnesota, USA - S1T2_Fb - Sphagnum magellanicum MG | ecosystem: Host-associated > Plants > Peat moss > Unclassified... | reverse complement strand
GTTCTCAGGCAGATGTCCGGCCTCGATGCGATGAAGCCCTCGCGTTTCAAACGCCCACTGGATTATCGCCATCAGTGCATCGCGCATATAACCGCGCCCCTCGAACTCTGGATGCAGCGAGTACCCCAGTAGCGTCGAGAGTGAAGGCCACGATCGAATGTCATGCAAGTTGATTGTGCCGATTACATCACTTGGGGCTTCGCGCCTGAACGCCAAGAAGCGAGCTCCAGTTCCATTAGCGAATTCCCTAACCCAACGTTCCTGCGCGCTGCGACAGGAAGCCCGCGAATAGTACGCCGGTCCGTGAATGGGTTTCGTAGGCTGCCGGTAGACATCGGTGCGCAAATTGTACTCGAACATAGCTTCAGCGTCGTCCGCCGATACGCTCCGTACAATTAGTCGTTTAGTATCAAGGTGAACAGATTCGCTCATAGCACCGTACACCGGAATACGACTGGAGGAGCGTGCCGTCCCTCTCATGATAGGTTCTGAGGTAATGTCGTGCCAGAACCCGATAAAACCACCCGGCACGTTGCGATATCCGCCGCATAATTAGCATCTAAAACGGCCGGGCTTCCGGCGGATCCCGACCGTCGTGAGCGCCTTCGCGCCGGCTCCAGGTCTATTCTAGGCGTGGGCGCGAATTAAGTTAGCGTAACGGGTGCTTTACGAACCCGTCTGCTGGTAGTCGTCTACCACGCTGTGACGTGTTGGCCGGCGCTCAGGGGCTAAGGCACGAGAACATTGTCGTTGGCGATCGGTCGACCAGCGTAATTGCTCCGCACTGGTCCGTTCGTAGAACGTCGGCACCGGTGTCATGCCATGCATCAATCGTCGCCTGTGCCGGATGGCCGAACGTGTTGTGTCGGCCGACCGAGATTACTGCAATCTGCGGGTGAACGGCGGCGACAAAGCCAGTTGTTGAAGCGTAGCGCGATCCGTGGTGACCGACCTTCACCGCATCTGCGTGAAGGTCGATACCTGCTGCTAAGAGTCGAGCTTCGCTCGCCTCACCCGCGTCGCCCATGAACAACTCCCGAAAGCCATTGGCGCGTAACATGACGACGATGCTATTTTCGTTGACGTCGTCGCCGGTGTCGGCGAGAAACGGCATCGATGGCGCCAGAACTTCGAGCGTCACGCCATCGCCGGAGATCCAACGCATTCCCCACCGAGCGAGCACGATCGGCACGCCGCGCGAATGCGCCGCCGCGATCGCATCGCGGTACGCACGCCCGCTGTAGGCCTGGCCCGAATCGAAGATCATCCCGACGGGCATCGCATCAATAATTGGTGCCGCGCCGCCTACATGATCGCAGTAGGCGTTTCATGTGCAGGACGAAACCGGAGAAATGGCCTTGATACTGGTGTCGCCGCAGGTTATACTAAAGGTATGAAAACCGCGGTGTCGATCCCTGACGACGTTTACCTGAGAGCTGAGGAGCTCGCCGAGCAGACGAACCGCACGAGAAGTCGCCTGTACAGCGACGCTCTGGGCGAGTATCTCGCTCGCCACGGGACCGATGCGGTGACCGCGGGCATGAATGAAGCGCTTGCCGGCATCGACGAGCGTCCCGACGTGTTCCTGACTTCGGCGAATCGGTCGGTTCTCGCGAAGTCCGAGTGGTAATCGCTCAAGGCGACGTGTGGTGGGCCGAGTTGGCCGAACCCCGTGGCTCGGAGCCGGGCTTTCGCCGGCCGGTCGTTGTTGTGCAGGGCGACTCGCTCAATCGTAGCCGCATTGCAACGGTCGTCTGCGTCGCGGTCACCAGTAACCTGAAGTGGGCGGTGGTTCCGGGGAACGTCCTTCTCCCAGTTGGTCTCTCGGGATTGCCCAATGATTCGGTCGCAAATGTTTCTCAGATCGTGACCCTCGATCGCTCCGTCTTCTCGGAACATGTGGCGAGCCTGCCGGAAACGTTGATGCAACTCGTTCTTGCGGGGATTGACGTCGTTCTCGGACGCTGACCCGCTGCGAAATCCCATGGTAGCCGTCTGCTGTGCGATTGCAACTACACCGTTACGTAAAGCACCCGTCGGACTGACACATCCGCACGGCGAGAAAAAGCGGTTCGTCGGATGATGACGCGCTTTGGTATCGCCCACATAAGGCTGTGTTTAGATCATATGCCCATCGCGGTATCGGGCGGTACGAAAACTGTTCTCGCAGAGACGTCTGACTGGAACCGGCAGAACTTCTCTTCCAGTTGGGAGCAGACGATCCAATCAGCCTGCGCGGACCGCCGCTTGCGTGAGGTTTAACCTCTCCGCATAGGCTCCGCCCAGCCATTAAGCTCGGCCGAAGGCAGACGGGAGCAATATGACCCTGGTCGTGACGGAAATCGCTTACGATCCCCGACGGAAGGATGCGTCGTACATTTTGTGCGCCGCTGATCGACGCCTCAGCGACGAATACGGGAACGCGCTCGACGAAGAAATCCGTAAAATTCACAAGGTCCGACATCTCGGTGCAACCGTCGCGTTCTTCGGCCTAAGTGTGACAGACGACGGTGGTTGGGAATTCGACAAGTGGTTGCCGGATTGGATATCCAAAGACAATTCCGCCACGCTCGAAGTGTTCGCGCGGCGCCTTCTGGCAGATCTGAACGCTATCGTTCCGCCGCACGTGCTGCGCCGGCGGCCATCCGGATTTCACGTGACCGGTTTCAATGAAAAACTGGTTCCCGAATTTTGGTATATACGCAATATTCGAGACTTGAACGGGTTTGAATATGCAAACTTCCAAGATCGCTATTGGGTGACTGAAGAGCTCTCGGAAGTTCACTGGAAAGATCACTTCGACACGGCGTCAGGCGACTACGATTCTGCGCGCGGTTGCTGGTTTGCAAACGGTGACTTGCGAGTTCATGGTCCCGCTTGGTTCGCGTTGGACAGCTTCGTTCGCGAAATGGAAGCGCGCGGGCTCCTGAATCGCCCGCAAAGTCCGGCCGACCTCGAAAAGCGTTTGAACTGGAAGATGAAGACTATCGGCACATTCTACGATGACTTAGCGAACGAGCAACTCGTCGGTGGCGGGGTCGATACGTTTATTCTCCCGTACGACGAGTCGTAATCGCGCGATGCTCTACAGCCGACATTGCATCGCTGTCGGCGTCCGTGGGAACGCACAACCGCCGCGTTTCGCACAATTCAGGCGGTTGACGAAACATCCGTTGTACGCTCCGTCCTCGTTCCGGCGCAACGCTTACAGGCTTCGCGCTGCACATGCAACGCCTACTGCGAGCCGTACGCATTATTGATGCGCACTTAAACTCCGGCGATAAGACTAGACGATCACGTAGTAGTAGGCGAAGGCTTTGTGTAGTTTAGGGTGCTTTACGAACCCGTCTGCTGTGCGATGTCGACTACACCGTCGCGCAAAGCACTACGGTCTAAGTCTAACGCGCCCCTACGGCGAGCAGTGCGCGGTTGATACACAGTGCGATGGTGTCAGCCGTTTTCGATCGAACTCGTCGGGACGGCTTAGATTTTCGTTGGAATAGGCAGAACGGATCGGCTTCTCCTTCGCAAAGCGCGCCGCAATCCGTCAGGTCAAGATAATCGCCTCTTCCATCGTTCCGACGAGGACGCGTTCGAACTGACCGATGGTCGCGGGCACCCGGCTGCGGACGGCCTCCATCGTGAATTGCGGAACCTGCATCAAGTCGTTCAAGGCGAGCGCGAGCCAGATCGGTTTGCCCGGAACGTACACTTTGCTCATCTTGTCGGCAAGCCGCGCATCGAGATCGTCAACGGAATCGTTCGGGTCGAACCACTGCGCGTCCGACTGCGCGGTGAGCCCCGTCGCCGAGCCCGCAATCACGGCGTATCGCACGCCGAGCGCGCTAAGTTTGGGAGCGACCGCGGGCGGAACGGGCATCAGCGAACCGCGCGTGACTGCGGCGAAATCCGTGGCGTAAAGAACGTCGACCATCTCGTCAGCCACGGCCTTCGTCTCGCGGCTCGGCGGAATGTTCGCAAACTTGAACGTCAGATGCCGCCCGACGCGCGCGGCCGCGAATGCCGCATCGTTCGCAGCTCGATTGTGGATGTGTTTGTTGATGGTGCGAATCGTGTTGGAACTGCGCGCCGATTGCTGTTCGGTGACCTGTGCGACCTCGACGTATACTTCCGTGCCGTCGGTCAGCGTGATCAGAAGGTCCGGCTCCGGCGGCTCCGCGCTCACCATATCCGCAATCTGTTCGTCAATGCCGGCACCGACAGCGATGTGCGCGAAGGAAACGGCTTCGCCGAAATCTTTGCGGTACTCGGTCTCTCCCGGTTCAGTCGTACGCATGCGCGGCGCGTGGTCGCCCAGAGGATTACCTTCGTAGCGAATGGCCAGTAGCCGCCGGCGGCGTTCCTCCGCGGCGGGATTCGGGCCGTTCAGCATATCGAGAACCGCGTATGCTTCGCGCAGCGTCTTCGGCAGCATTCGGACGGCCTCGGCCTAGTTCGCGAGATCGGCGTACGCCGCGAGCAGCGCGTCGGCAATCTTCTCGGGGGTAAATGCGCGCCATTCGAACGGCATGCGTTTGCGCCGCCTCAAAAGATCGTCCTTGCGGCTGACGTACCAGACCATATCCCCCTTGTCGCCGCGGTCGCCGTACTCCATCGCGTACACGAACATACCCCTGCCGAACTGATCGGAGTTGTCCGGATTCGCGTCGAGTCGCGCGCCGAGAATTTCTCGCACGGCCGCGATTTTATCTTTGTAGTCCTGTTCTTCGGTCATCGTCTTCCATTCGCCACGTTCAACCTAAAGAGTTCGATACGACCGCTCGGGCATTTGTCGTCTCAGCGTTTGCGGATTCTCGGCGCGGCTTGTTCATGCTGTGCCCGAATCGCATCCAGCCGGCGCTGCTGTCCTTGCGCAGTGATCACGCGACCGGTGTACTCGGTCCAACGGATGAGCCACGATCGGAACGTCCAACGCTCCGGTTCCGGCAGCGTCATGATCGCCGCAACGTTGGTCCGCATTGCCTCCTCGGTCGGCTCCTGTCGGCCTTCGACGGAATAACCCCGGTGGTCGAGCGCATGCAGCGCCCACGCTCGCAGGGCTTGGCGGGACAGGTCGTCCTACCCCAGCGCCGCGGTGCGAAGCGCGACGAACGCCAGTCCGGGACATTCCCTGCTCGACAGGGTGGCCGAGGGGTTGGACTCCACCAAATCGAACACGCGTTCGAAACTGCGCACGGCTTAAGATTCCGCGAAAAGACGAACGGCGATGGGGGGACGCATAAGGTGATTGCGGTTTCAAATCGATGGTGAGCGTTAGCGCACTCGATGCCGCAACTCACTCCTGAACAGATTGCGGCGATCTTCCGCACTTCGATACCGGAGAGACGCAGCGCATTCAAGCGTTTGCTGCGCGATTTCCAGTGGCACGCGGACAAAACGCCGAATCACAACCTTGACCGCCTCCTCGACGTATTCGAGGACGAAACGAACGCGCGCATGGCGCTCGCTGAAAAGGGCGTACGCGACCTGCTCGATTCCGGCTGGCAACCGACCCCCCAGGAATCCGTCCGAACGGTTTACCTGAAGATGTTCGAGGTCCGCGACCACTCGCAAGACCCGACCAGCGATTTGTACGAAGCCGCCGACAAAGCGAACGCACTCATTGCGCAGCCGAATCCCATCGGTCTGCGTAACTCCGTCGCCCAACAAACGCCGCGTCTACGGCTCGGGCGCATCCAGGTGGACGCATACAATGCGAGCGTTGCACGAATGGAGACCTACGTCGTGAAAGAACAGCCGCCCGCCGGCCCCGTCTTCAATGGACCGACACAATACGTCGCCGGCCACGGGAACACGGCTCACTTCACGAACATCTCTGGCAACATCGATGCGCGCTCGATTCACCATGCGGTGACCACGGTGCGCGAACACATCAGCGAGTTTCCCGAAGAGGACCGCATCGACGTGCAGGCCCACCTCGCGACCGTTGAGGACGAACTCGCCAAATCGGAGCCCAATCCGAGCCGCCTGCGCGCCGCGTGGCGGGCGGTGCAAAAACTCGTCGGAGCCGGCGCTTCGTCGGCGTTGTCCGCCGCGATCGATGCCGTCGTGAAAAATGCGATGAGCGGCTGACTGCGCGACGACGGTCAATACCGATGAGGGAACCTGAACCCGAGCCGATTTCCGCACCGCCGGCCGTCGTGAACGCGGCGCCGTTCGCGCCGCCAAAGAGCCCATCCTATCTTCCGAAACTCGGAATCGGCTTCTTGAGCGGTATCGCCCTCTACACGTTGTTGAGTCTTTCACCGGACCGGCAATGGGCTCTCGTCGTCGCCTGCGCCGGCGGCTTCTTTTCGTTTGTCATTCCGCTCGCGCAGACGGAGTACGCACGCCGGATAGATTGGCGGGACGCGCAGCGTTTTGAGCGAGAACAAGCCGAACTGCGGAAAGCACCGAGGCTGCGTGCGATCTTCTACGACGGGAACGCCGCGGAGTTCTGGCCCATCGGCGGCCACCAGCGTCGTCAATCGGCACTGACGCTGCACGCGTTCGCAGAAAATTTCGGCGATGCGTCGGCTTCGGATGTCGTCGTCTGCCTCGGCCTGCCGCCGATGGCGCAACAGGTGCTGCTCACGGAACAGACGACCCAGGTTGTGAACGAGCAGGGCCAACTCGTCGAGATTCCGATGAACAGCGACACCGACAAGCAACTCATCTTCCGCTGGAATCAAGTGCCGAACGGACTCGATGGACAAACCGCCACCGTCGAATTTCAACGGCCGCTGTACCCGAATCAGACACCTCGGCCGTTGGGTCGTATCGCCGTCATCTTACCGCCTGGTATCCACCGTATTCCGTGGGTCATCGAATCAAACGGCGGAACGTTTCGAAGCACGGACGACGACGCGCTCATCGTCACCCTGCACGGAACAGCCGTCGGGCACGACCCGATTCAGCCGGACCAACAGCCGGAATTGGCTTGCCGCCTTTGCCACGCGCTGGTGCGGCTGCGGACGTGGATGTACCAAGTAGACGGAGAACTCAACAAGCACCGCATGGCGACGTTACAGACGAATCCGAACCACATCCCGCGCATGACGAGTTCGCCGGCCGGTGTGCAGTGGTACCAGGAATGGACCGGCCCGCATCGGTGGGTCACCTGTGACGTGCTCTCGGGAGAAGTGGACAGCGTGCGCGCGGTATTTTGGACGCAAGGCGATTGGGAGCACGGAGATGTTCGCACGGTATCGATGGACGATGTCACCTCGTTCCCCGACGACGTGTGGGAGTTCCTAAAGCCCGTCGCTGACGAATAGGACCGTCGCTCCAGACTCGGTCGGCCACATCGCTTCGGGCATGGCCGACGTCTTCTGTTCCGCAGCTGCTAGGCAAAGGCTAAACCGCGGGCGAATGCACTGCATCGGTCCCGGTGCTTTAAGAACCCATTTGCTGTGCGATTGCAACTACACCGTTGCGTAAAACACCCTCGACCTGGCCCACTCGCACGGCGATCACGTAGACGCCGGCAACCGGCGTGAACCTTTCAGGCTACGCGATCTGGAACGTCGCCCTCCTTCGAAACGCGGGTTATCCTTTGGATTTGCTTGCATCGGTCGTCGCCTTCGGCGCGTCGAGGTCGAGGAGTTCGACATCAACTCCGCGCGCGATGAGGTCTCGCACGGATACGGCAGCCTGATCCAGCAGATCGCGAGAGAGGACGCTCATCACGATGGCTGCGGTACGGGCTTGCGACTCCGCATCCATATCGAACGGCACGAGGCGGTCGTCCGTATCGAAATGGGCGATTGCATTACGATACTCGCTGCGATAGCGATTTATGAGATCGGTATACTTGGCGCCGATCAGCTCGGGCGCAATCACATCGATGACGCCGTCGGCAGACAAGTTTCCGTTAAGCTTCGGCGCTTCGATCCCGTTTTCAGCGCAGACTTTCCTCAGCCGGCTCTTCGTCACGTCATTGATGCGCGCGGCGACGTTGAAGAAGCATAGAAATCGATAAAACGGTGAATTGCTGCGCAAGCCCTCGAGAAAGAGCGACGCGACCGCTCGCAACGGTTTTCTGAGCCAGACGCTGTCGCCGTTCCCGATGCTGTACGTTGGCACGGGCGGATGAGTATCGACGAACGATTCCTTGCGATCGACGCTGCGCGCGATGATCGCATCGTAGAACAGCGGAATGTTCGTCGCCATCCCCATCGTGAACTCGAGCGAATTTGCGACCTTACGTGCGAAGCGAAGGACCTGCTCGATCTCGATGGCCGAAACCGACTCCAGCTCGATGTACGACAAGCGGTTCTGAGGGTTGAACTTCACCGAGCAATGGGCGCCCTCTATACGAATTGCGAAATCATTGGCGGGTTCCGGATTTATCAGGTAGGAGTCGCCCTTTGCCGCGCCGTCCCAATCGAACGGGCCTTGCATCGGTGGATTACCGTCGCTTGAACGCCCGAATCGTATGCGTGCCTGATAGATCTTAGGCCCCGTGGGGACTCCCATTCCATGCTCGCGCGCGAAAAATTGCAGCCACTGATTGAGCAGCGGCCACGGCGCCCAAGGGAGCTGCACGGACGTGGGCCCGGAGACGTTAAGTTGTTGAAAGAGCATTCGGCGTTCCGACATGACGTTGGACATTGTGCGGCGACGTGCTGAGCACCGCTCGACTCCTGACGTCAAGTCCTAACGCTATTCCGCATGCGCCGCGATGAGAAACTCCGCGGCTGCGATGGCCGCGCCGTTTAAAAGGGCGGCATGGCGCGGTTGTAACCCACTTGCGAGATGCTCAGTTCCTCGAACGGATGGACAGTACGGTTTGAGGTTCGAGTTGCTCACGCGAAATGCTCGCGGGTTCCGGTCGCAAGCGCGCGCGGCTACCCGAGAACCGGCAGCGTCATTTCGGCAAGTATGCTATGATGACTGGTGCGCATGATGCTAGAACGCATCGGGACGCAGAAAGAAAACAGCTTTGAACAACAAGGCGAACGACTCGGGTAACTTCCCGGAAGAACACATCGAATCGGGGGCGCGCATCGACGCGGCGCGGCGGGCCCCGGCGCACTGTCTATATTGCTCCAATCCCGCCGACGGTTGGGAGCACGGTCTCACCGAGGGCGTCGGCGGCAGGCTCGCGGCGTACATTCTATGCCGACGGCACAACGGCAGCATGAACGCGGCCGTCGATCAGCGCTTCAACGCGAATTTCGCACCACTCGTCAACATGCTGCAGATCCGGCGGCAACGCGGCACGACCGGGGCAGAGTTCGTCGCGACCGACGACGCCGGCAAGCCGGTCGTCATTCTGGACAAAGGCTTCGCGAAGCAGCAGCGGATGGACGTCCAAAAGCGGGATGCGGACGGCAAGATTCTCTACGCCGAAGGCGACCTCGACCATCTCGACAAGCTCCCCGCGGGCGCCCTCAGTCCGAACGGCCGCAACCTCGTCATCGCGAAAATCTCGAACCCTTCGGCGAACTTCGTCGTCGGCGTCGACGAGACGATTACGCCCGCCATCCTGAAGATCGCGCTCCACTTCTTCGCGAGCTTCGTGGACGACGTGCCGCTCAACGTCGCGACGGAACTACTCAGGACCATTTCCGGAGAACTCGCCGCCGATGGCAAAATCGTTCGCACGCCGTATCTGCACGCGGACGTCTTCGCGGACTCGTGGCCCGCTCGTCATGAGCTGACGGCGTATCCCGATGGAGACCACACGCTGGTGACGGTGCTGCTCTTCACCGCGTATGCGTTCACCGTTCGGCTGCCCGTCTCGATGAAGGGGCGGGGCGGGGTTCGCTACACCCAGGTGCTCACCGAGAACTTCCCGCGGTTCGAGACGGAAGTCCCCCGGCCAGCCGCACTCGACTGGAACGATCGCCCGGGCATTCACGACTCCGCGAAATACTACGCGCCCATCAAGGAGCGCATCAAGCGAATCTACGACCACGGCACGGAGCAGGCCATTCGCGCCCGCTGCAAGCGGGCGTACGAGACGGCGATGACCGCGTCAAGCAAATACGGCGACATCTGGGAACGATACCGGATGCAGCTCCAACTCGAGTGCTTCGAGGCGGCCGAGGTGCGCCAGATCGTCGGCATCGGGCAGAGGCTCTCGCGCGAGGGCAAGGCTCCGTGGGAGATTCCGGTCGTGAACGAAGAGGCGCCCGAGCCGGCCGTCACCCGGGAATCTCGAAGTGGAGCGGCTCGGTCGCGTAAAACCGGTCCGCTCCATCGTCCGGGTGCACCGCGTGGTGGAGCACCCAATACGGGTGGCCCAGCTGGGTTGTGACGTAGGTGGCATCGCGCCGTCCGTCGGACGCCGGGCTGGCGTTCACGTCGGCGAGCTGACGATAGAGATCGCCTCTCTCGTCTCTATATTCGACGAGCACGTGCGCACCGTTGGTGAACTCGTGGTATGCCTTGACCGCCGTGAACTCACGCTCGTTCGAGTGAATGTCGCCGGCGGCCATCTCGCCTTCACGATAGTTGGCGACGTTCGAGACGAATGCGCGCACGTCGAGGGCCGTGGCGTCACCGACGTTCTTCATGTCCCACGCGAGTATCAGTCGACCATCGACAATGCGCGGCGGGTACCATGCGATCTCCATGCGCGGTCGCGGCAGCGGTAGGCACGGTCCGCATATCTCGTCACCGGGCGTCTGGGACAGTCCCGGGACGTGGCGGGTCGGCTCGAGCGCGACCGGCGTGTGGAAGCGTTTCTCGGACGTCGCATGATCGATCCCAGCGAGCAGAAAGGCTCGTATCGCGCGATGCTGCACGTCGCTCAATGTGTCGCCGACCGCGATGCGCGTTCCGGCACTGCGACCGAAGTTGTCGTCCAACGATATCGTCTGCTCGCTCGCGACGTTCTCGACGGTCATGACCGGCTCGTAATCCTTGAGATGATCGACCGGGTCGGACACCTTGTAACGTGCGACGTACCTGTCCGGAACCGTATAATCGTTGTAGCCGCCGACTTGCAGCAGGCCGCCGATTTCGCCGTTGATTCCGCGCAACATCGCGGCGAATCCGGCCAGCAGCCCTTCGGCGGAAGCGCGGCGCTCCGCGTGCGTTCGCTGAGCGGGCGTGGCGTAACGTTCGCTCACGCGTTTCAAGATCGCGTCGGCATCCTCGACCTGCCCTTCGATTTCCACGAGAAGCCCCTCAAGCGCGGCGACCAAGTCGCCAGCGGTCTGATATCTCTTGTCGATATCGTACGCGAACCCGATGTCGAAAAACCTCAGAAGCCTTTCAACGTCCAGACCGGATTCGCCGAGCACCATGCGTTCGATGCGCCACATGTGCGGCGGACGCTCTTGTTCATCTTTGAGCACCGACGGCTTCCGCTTCGTGAGCATGAAATAGAGCAGGCCGGCGCAGAACGTGCAGTCCGAGCGCCGCTCGCGCTTGTTCGGAAGCCCCGAGCTGAATTCGGGAAGCCGCATGAACCGGTTGCCGACTTCCTCGCCGCGTTCGGTCGAAAAATCGGACGCTTTCTCGTCGACGTACGCCATGCCGAAATCAACGACGAACGGCTCGCGCCAGCGGTCGGCTTCGCGGATGATGATATTGTCCGGCTTGATGTCGCGATGGACGACGTCGGCGATGTGCGCCGCGGCGACGATGCGCACAATCTTCAACGTCAGCTCGACGGCCTCGCGCCCCGTCATGTCGCTGCCGCTGACGACATCGGTCAATCTCTGGCCATCGATGAACTCCGTCGCGAGGAAAAGTTCGTAGGACGGGTCGTCGCGGTGAAGGACATTGCTCTCAAACAAGCGCGGAATCCCGGGGATTGCGAAGCCCGAGAGAATGCGCACTTCACGGCCAAAGCGCGCACGGCGATCCGAACGCGACTTCTTCGGCAGCACCTTGACGAATGCGCGGCGGCCGTCGGCATCCGTCGCCTCGTACGCAACGCCCTGATTGCCCGATTCCAACGATCGTTCGGACGTCCAGCGTTCGCGCCACGATTTGACGTCGACGTCTCGGTTTGTCGTTTCGCCCAGATCCGCCACTGGCCGGCTTCCTCGCCCGTGCAAAAACAAGGTGACCCGTGGTCGCCCTACAATCCTATCGAACAGGTGTTCGATATTACCTGCCGCAAGTGCTGCGCGCGCGAGAACGACCCGAGGCTCTCAACACCCTGGCCGTGATTCGCGCACTCGCGCTCAGTCCTTAGATCTTTCCGCCGGCGAATCATCGGCACTCTGCGATTGGATCGACGAATGAATCAACAGCAGTACCCGAATCCCTACCGACTTCCGCCGATCGACGCGCTCTCGAGCATGTCTTCTCGCGACATCGGGCTCATGCTGCTGCCTATTCTCGCGAAAAATTCACGCGCACAGGTGCCGAACGAGCTCGTGCGCGGAATCGTCGACCGCTATTGCCCGCGCGACATGGGAGCCGAGGATCTCCTGATGGAGGGAATAGGCTTTCTCGAGCGTGCAGGCTACGTCTGCGAGGCGATGACCTTGTCGGGACCGTGGCGCATGATACAGATAACGCGCGAAGGGAGAGCGGCAGCAGATTCGTCCGGGACGCATTCCGCTCGAGCGCTGTCGGCGGCGACGCTTCTGCATCCGACGATCGAGTCTGAAGCCCTGCCGGAGATCGACCGCGGGCCTGATCAATACTCGACGGCGATCTTCAAGGCGTTCAAGGCCGTCGAAGTGGCGGTCCGGACCGCCGGCAATTTTGCCGATGACAAAGTCGGCGTTCAGCTGATGAGCGCCGCCTTCGGCCCGACCGGGCCCCTGCGCGATCCGTCGTCCGAAGCCGGCGAGGCCGACGCTCTGCGCAATCTCTTCAGCGGAGCCGTCGGCGCTTTCAAGAACCCGATGTCACACCGCGCTATCGACGAGCGCGACGCTCGCCACGCGATGGGACTTCTGGCATTCGCGAGCGTGCTGCTCGAAATTGTCGATCGTCAGGTAGCGAGCAAAGTGGCGCACGGCGGTAAGTAACATGCGTCGGTGTTATCTCGTCGACGGGCGACCGGCCGGCCGTGCGGACGCGTCATTTTCGCATAGCATTTGACTGACTTGATTCTGCGCGATGGGTCCGAGGCGACAGCCCACAGATGGCGAATTTTCGGTGTAGACCCAGGTGCTTTACAAACCGGTCTGCTGCTAGTCGTCTACCACGCCTGTGACGTGTCGCCCGTCGCTCAGGGACTCGGGCACGAGAGCATTGTCGTTGCCGATCGGTCGACCAGCGAGATTGCTCCGCACTGGTCCGTTCGTAGAACGTCGGCACCGCTATCATGCCATGCTTCAATCGTCGCCTTCGCGGGATGGCCGAACGTGTTGTGTCGCCCGACCGAGATTACTGCAATCTTCGGGTGAACAGCGGCGACAAAGCCGGTGGTTGAAGCGTAGCGTGATCCGTGGTGACCGACCTTCACCGCATCCGCGTGGAGGTCGATACCTGCTGCTAGGAGCCGAGCTTCGCTCGCCTCACCCGCGTCGCCCATGAACAACTCGCGAAAGCCATCGGCGCGTAACATGACGACGATGCTATTTTCGTTGACGTCGTCGCCGGTATCGGCGAGAAACGGCATCGATGGCGCCAGAACCTCGAGCGTCACACCATCTCCAGAGGTCCATTGCATCCCGCGCCGAGCAAGAACAACCGGTACGTGATGCGATCCTGCCGCCACCATCGCATCGCGATACGCGCGCCCGCGATACGTCTGCCCCGAATCAAAGATCATCCCGACGGGCATCGCATCGATGATGGGCGCTGCGCCGCCTACATGATCGCCGTGGGGATGGGTGAGGATCAGCAGGTCGACGCGCTTCACGCCCGTGCGCACGAGATAGCCCAGCACGATGCGTGCGCCGACGCGTTCGGCGTTGGAGACCGTGCCGTTGCCGTGCTCGAGTTCGCCGCCGGCGTCGATCAGGATCGTGCGTCCGGTGGGCGTGCGAATGACGGCGGCGTCACCTTGCCCGACGTCGAGATGCGTGATGGTGAGTCCATGCCCGTGCGGAAGCGCGAGCGGTAGCGCGACGCACGCAAGCGCCGCGGCGAGAGCCGTTGCGGCGAGACGGGGTTGCGATCGTCGCAGGAGTAGCGCCGCCGCAACGGCGAGCGCGTCATACGCGACGATCGATGCGACCGGCGGCGTTGCGAGCGATGCGCGAGCGCCGGGGAGAGCGGCGATGCCGCGCACGATCGTCTCGATGAGGAGGAGCACGAGCGTCGTCAGCGGCGCGATCGACGGAATGGCGAGCGTCGCGATGCCGAGCGGGAGCACGACGGCGACCAGCGGGACGACGAGCGCGTTCGCGAGGACCGCATACGGCGCGAGCGTCGAGAAGATCGCTGCGGTGAGCGGCCAGGTGCCGAGTTGCGTCGCGCACGTCAGCGCGATCGCCTCGCGGAATCGCTCGGGCAGGGGAAGGCGGTGCAGCCGTTCGGCAAGCGGCTCCGCGACGAGTACGATCGCGGCGACGCACGAGAACGACATCGCGAACGACGCGCTCGCGACCGACGCCGGCCACACGAGAGCGATGACGAGCGCCGCGCACGCGAGGGCGTTCCACGATGACGCGCGCGCGCCGCAGGCCCGCGCGAGCAGCGCGACGCCGAGCATCGCCGTCGCGCGAAGTGCGGGCAGATGCGCACCCGTCAGCCATGCGTACGCGACGATCAACGCAAACGCGGCCGCGCACACCGGAACTCGCGGCATGCCGGTTCGTCCGAGCGTGACGACGATCAGTCCCGCGACGATCCCGAGATGCAGACCGGCGGTGACGAGCACGTGCAC
>Ga0116227_10011584_pt1 | contig 14753 bp, 16 predicted proteins | sample S1TSphgellanicum_FD_89693 | JGI IMG/M metagenome (GOLD analysis project Ga0116227, IMG submission 89693) | Host-associated microbial communities from peat moss isolated from Minnesota, USA - S1T2_Fb - Sphagnum magellanicum MG | ecosystem: Host-associated > Plants > Peat moss > Unclassified... | reverse complement strand
AATTTCCACACTAGAGTGAATCACCCCTCTGTGTGTGTGTGTGGGGGGGGCGAGGGGGTGATGGCCTCTCTGTTTGAGAGAGAGCTAGAAATGCTACACATGAATCTATCTATCTTTGGTTGCCATGGACATGAATTGGAGCAGTTCTTATCCAATTCTTCTTGCACATGACACCATGGGGTCGAGGGTTTAGATGGTGTGGATTCCAATTATTCAGATTCTGCAGAATTTGGAGAAGTCAAGAAGAATCTGTTTCATTAGGGTTCTTAATTAAGAAGACTTTGCAGCTCCATAAGAGCTCTTTGTATAAAGGGGCTTCAGAACCTGAAGAACCTCCTGAAGAGTTTTAAAAACCTTAAAGAGCTTTATCAGTCTTGTGAAGGTTTTGGCTCTTTTCCTTTCTTTTGTGGCTCTTTAATCTTGTTTCTCTGCTTGGATTCCTTCTCTTTTTGGGTTTTGTTGAGCTAGCCTCCAGTGTCGTCATTGTTTGAATCTTTCCTATACTACTGGTTGATCTCATGTATGACATCTGCCACTACTGCCACCGCTCTCCACTCACTGCACAGGAGCCGATGAGTCAGATGTGGGGATGTGATGGTAGCTCGCTGGGCACTACAACCCATACCATGTTGTTGCTGTTGAAGAACACTCTGAAACAAGTGTGTGACTGTTGCTTGCTGTTGTTCAAAATTGCTCTCTACCAAGTGCAGTTTTCTTTTTCATTTCCTTTAGGGTTTTCATTTCCTCTTCTTCACTGATCTGTTGTGGGATTGGTGGGGTGGCTTGCAAGTCCTTGGGGAAACCTAAGCAACCACCTTGCCCTTTAAGACCACAACATTAAAGGTTTCCACCATAAACGATGCAGTAGCTTTAAAAGGCCCAGGTTTTAGGGTTTAGGATTTACATGCATTGGTCTTTCTAATTGTGGTTCTGACAGAAGCTCAATACTCAAATCTAGGAATTTCTCACACTGTTCACTTTCTTTTCTTTATTGCAGGATGCAACAAGGAATGATGCTGTGCAGAATACGGCCACGGTATCGTCCAGATACTGGTATGTATGTTGTTGAATGGAGGCCACCACTATTCAAGAAGAAATTGTCACTGGGCACGTACAAGAATAAAGAGGATGCTTTGATAGCCTGCGATGTCTGCACATTTCACACTGCGGAGGAGGAGGAGCAGCAGCTGACACATGAACATTTCAACTATAGCTGCTCCCTGGAGTTGTTTGCAACTCAACCACCCCTCAGTATGAAATTCAGTTCTCTTAAGCCTGATTGTGCTGGAAAACTCCACTGTAAGTTCAGCAATGAAATCAGAAAGAGAATACAATTATGGATACAGCACAACAAGACGTTTCACTGGACTGAGTGGACTGAGCTGCGGCACTGGGTCTCTGATGAGAACAAGAATGCTTCAACAAGCCAAACTGATGGGCAACAGGACTACTGCCAACAGACTTCCATGGAGTTGATCAACTCTTTCGAACGAAAGGGCATACCTGCAGTGCTAGAGGGTAACACACATGATGCACAGTTCAGTGACAAGGGGGCTGAGAAAATGCCAGAGGATGCACCCTTAGATCACTGGTATGAGCCTGATTTGTCAGCTCTACCAGATCTTGACATAGTCAAAAAGTACCTGGAGCTGTCAAACCAGCACTGCAACCTACCATCTCATGTTACAGGGTACAACTGTGGTGACATGGTCTCAGGAATTAAGAGAGACACCGAGCCTGTGCTTTCGAGAACTGGTACCACCACCCATCCAACACTTCCACCTGCAATGACAATTACTGCCAATGATGTGGTTGCAAGAGGTGGTGGGCTGGCTGGCTTTGAGCTCACAGTTTTGGATGACGTGAACTGGCATGAAGGTGGTCAGAGCTTGCATATAAGCTCTACTCTAGATGATCCCTTCAATACAAGCGGGTAAAGAAAGTGAGGAGAGCATGGAAGCATGTCATATGGTTTGCTGGGAGAGAAGTTGAAGCAGTGGCTACAAGTTCAGATACTGAAAGGGAGCTACCTCTCTGGCACAGCACTGTAAAAGGCAATCTGTGCCATATTGAAGTTTTGTTTAAAACGTTGGAGATTCTTGGTATCAATTTTGGTCTGGCTCATGGTGCTTGCGGGCATTTCTGGTTTTTGGTGATGGAGTTGAGGAAGTAGGAGACTTAAACTTCCCCAGGATGATGTTTCATATACATCTTAGAAAAGGAAGAGATGATGGCCTTGCTAGGGAGGTGGCAATCAGGACCTCTCCACAGCCTGAAGTGGACTTGGTCAAAGAAGAACTTTATGACACAGCAACCTCCTCCCCAGCACAATGGGGATTTGATTCTTGAACAATGGGACTTGTGAGCAATTATGTGGAACAGAGCTTGGACAGTAATCCATTTCAAGAGCAAGCAGAGCGAGTTCCATGATAGTGGTATTTTTCTTTCCTTCAAATTATCAGCGTGCAATATTGTTGCATGTCTGATATTCTAAGTTTTGTATTCAGTGATGGTGTAGAAGAACAAATACCCTTTTGTGTTTGCTACACTAGATTCATCAAAATTTGGGTCATAAAGCTGAAGAGGAAGTTGGGCATTTATTAAGGTGGTGGCTAAGAATAATGCATGTGTCAGTCGGTGCTCATGCTTCTCTTCATCTACATTTTATTTAGGAAAACTAGAGCTTGTTATATGAGTTGCTGAATCAGTGAGTAGTTCATCAGTGTAATATTCTTAAGTGTATGGACTTCAAAAGATGTGGAGTTGGGATTTGGGATATAATAATAAAAAATAGTATTTTGGTGTGTTGAAGAGGGAGGTGTGTCAGGATTTGTATAAAATGTGAGGAATTGAAGTTCAGCTTGTCTATGCTGAATGCCCTTTGCTGTTTTCCTTTTTGTCTGACACTTTTTAAACTTCAATATATGCTCCTAACAATCTGAGAGGGCCTGAAGAAATCATGCACAGTTGAAGGAGTGGGATTGCAAACACGTAAAGAACCTTGACATGAAAAGCTTTTGGGTGCACATTCTTGTAGAGGGTCAGAACTATGTATGAAAGATAAAAGTGTCAAAACGCTTATGAACAACAGCTTACATTTTGAGAGTAGTGGTTCAGTCCAGAAACCAAGGGGTTTGTAAAGATATAAAAAGGAAGGTGAGCTTCTGATAATGAAGGAGCTGGTTTTCTGAAGCTTCTGCATTCGGATTCCCATGGATGGACATGGGAGGAAGTTCTAAACCCTAAACCCTAAACCCCCTTTGAACTTCATTCTTTGGGTATCTACTCATCCAGAAAGGGTTACAAATTCTGTCTTTAAAAGACCAACATGTTGCCCCTCTCATTGGCTGGGCATTCCCAAATGTATGGGGAACGCATTGGGAACATGGGAACATGTTGGAGAACAGATTAGGAACTTGGGGAATATTTTGGGAAGAGATTGATAAGTTCGAGAACTCTTTGGAAACTTGATGGGAGCACATTGGGAACAAGAGAAAAACCAAATAATCCTACTGAACACTATTCTAAAGGGGACCAAGTTCTCAGTTCTGCCTGGATTTCTATTGTGCACGTTGGCATGTGCAAGTTCGCACGGTCACAGGGCATGCTCTCAGAAGAAGAAATAAACCCTAAACCCTAAAATTCTGTGAGGACTTTCTAAAGTTTGGTTTTTTTTTAATGACATTTTTTATTAAACCAGCACCGACCAGTTCACCATCCACTGGATGAACATCAACTGAGTTAATATTTCGTTTCACTGTGGTAACCAATTCTGTAGGAAATAGGTCTCATAATATTATAGGTGGATAGGCAGGAAAATAGGTAACTACTACTAGGTAAGTAGGTGGTTTATAGTTTATACATAAATAAGAGCTGTTTTTATTACCAACCTATTAACAAGCTGCTTGTGGGTTGTTAAGAGGTAGGTATTAAAAAAAACAATTGAGCTAACCACAATGGTTAGCTAGGGAATTGGAACTCAATAGAAAGTTATTTCTTGATCACTTACCATCCATCCTTCATAGTGGGTTGGTGCGTGCTGATTCACTGTGGCCTCCTCTTCAAGAAGAGGCCTTGATGCATCCTCACATTTCACACCTTGTTTGTCTCATTAATCATAGGTTATTCCTCAAATCATTTGTACCCACACCAAGTGCTTATCCATCGCATAAGCAGCATTTGTATGTTTTTTGTCTTGGTTGTGGTCATTTATACGTAGTAGGAGCAGGTTTGGCACATCACGCATTGCACATAGGCAATCATTAGCTTCTGGGGTGCCAATGTTTTCGACATTATTGTTTTCTCTTCCTTCAGTTTGGACATGGAACATACAATTAAGAACATGGCAAGAGGAACATACAATTAAAACATAGGCATTGGTTTCCCAACGATCTTCAAAAATCTTCAAAGATGGCACCAAATCTTACTCCACCTCCATTGGCACGATTACATCGCGCACAAACACTTGTTCATGTAAGGGAATATGCTCAAGCAATGCATGCATTGGCGGCCCCCAACACTCTTGTGGCCCCATTAGTTGAAACTATTGCAACCCTTCACCATCTTCATCCGTTGCCTAAGGTTGACCTCCCCCCTTTTGTTGACAATTTTCATCCAAAAACAAATCTTGTTTTGGATAAAAAGGCATTTATTTCTACTTTGACATGTTCACCATATCTTTCATCTAGTGGTCCTTCAAGTATGGTGTATGAGCTTTTATGAGATTAATTTGTCCTTGATGATTCTATTAGTGGTTTTGATTTTTTTTTGAAATATGTGGGCACATCATTCATGGTCATGTTCTTCCATTAGTATCATGCTTGCTTGTTGCATCACAATTAAGCTTTGGAGAAACAAGCCAAAGGGGTTCGACCCATCATGGTTGGAAAGGTGATTTATTGGTTAGTCATTAAAGAGTTTGGAGCATTAAGACTTTTAATGTAGCCAACAAAGTGTGTAGTTTGGTCTCCATAGGGGTTAGATTAGTCTATATCACTTCTTTTAAGTTTTTTTGCACCTAAGTCCGATCTTCGTATTCTAGGTGTTATAATGGGTTATTTGCCATTTGTGGAATCCTTCGTATCAAAGGTGTTCCAAAAGGACCTCAACATGATCGCTAATTGACCTATGCTCACAAATCTTTAAGTAACTTTTGTGATGCTTTCACTTTGTTATGCCCAGCGGTCAAATTACTTACAGCATGTTGTATTTCCATCACTAGGTATCTTGCAACGTTATATCAAGTTTCATGTTCATACCATAGCTATGTTGGAGAAGCTATTAGGGTCTGGAACCTTTAACACCATAATGGGCCATTTGGTTCGTCATTAAGTCATTAAACCTACTTCTTTAGGGGGGCTAGGCCTTCCCTTAGTGGTTCGACATGTTGTCCCCGCCTTTTTAGGATGTTAGGCTTTGATCGCTCTTGCACTAGTCTTTTGTTTCCAATAGGATGATCACCCTATTTTTTTTTATGTGATGGCACATATAAAGATTGATACTTATCTCTTCTAGGTCGCACTATAAGATACTTGTGCGATGTTTCTTAAGGTCATCTCATCACATGTCTTGCCTTTCGAAAGTCTAATGATGCAATCTTATTTTCAAATGTAATTTTTTTTGATGGATCAACTACATAAGCAGGAATTTACTTTGCTTTTAATAAATGTTTTTTGGATGTTGTGTAAGCACATCTCCACTCCTATGCAAGTCCAGCAGAAAGGGCTTAATTATTAGCTTGTCCTAACACCCTTTCATTTGTCCTCCACCCAACTTATTATAACACTCCATATTCGCCTTCGTATATCACATCCTCCAATTGAGCATCTTTCACGATGTTCATGTGGTAATACCATTGATGATTTGGGTATCCATTTGCTACATTGCCCATGCGAGAGTGAGCACATTATAGCCCATGATATGCTTCAAGATATTGTTGCAAATATCACGTCGAAGAATGGAGCTCACATACAGAAAAAGATTACCCACCTTTTTCCCCACCATATTTGGAAACGGGTGGATATTGTTATCACTAGACACAATTTTCAAACCTTGACGAACGTTATCATTATCGATCCGACTCATACAGATTTGCTGTAACGTGTTTCGATGACGATAGTGCATGCAACAACAATTATCACTCAAGACAAGGCATGATCCTACATAGAGCTGCTGCCAAAAGATGATTTCATTCCCCTTGCCATAGAGACCTACGGTTGTTTCCATCCTTGTTTTGATTCTTTTTTGACTTCTTGTATACATGCTAACATAGCTTGCCATTAGTGAACCTCTTTGATACCTTCGATGTTTATATTTTATTATAAGCAACGAATGTTGATAGCCTTATAGTGTGTGCAAGTCATCACAATTCTTCAGCAAGCTGTCACACTTAATCACAATTCTTCATTTTTTCCACACATACCAACTAATGCACCTTCATCACTATCTGATTTGTGGTGGAGGATGCCCTTTTAGCATTAAGTCTTCCACTTCATTACTACTGTTTTGATTGTCTTGGTTTTCTGTTCATGGGTTTACATTTGCTTGGACACGCCTTGTATTTTTTGTGGATGGATTTCCATCCTTGTTTTATATCCAACACCAGAATTCTCTTATCGCACAAAGTAAATTTCTACCTAACTACCCATTGACAGTTATTTGGATTTTAAAAATAACCTCTGGTTTCGGGTTTTTTTTTTTTAAAAATCAAATAACCTTGAATGAAACCTCAAAGAACTGACGGTTTTCATGAAGTGACCAGCAAAGAACCAACAGTTTTACAAAAGGGAATTTGACCAGAACTTGGATTTTTTAAGATCCGCAGCTATATGTCAAAATCAGTTATATATCAGGACTGTTTCTTTGACTTTGTTCTTATATCTCTAAGAACCGCCTGAGAACCTTCAGTTACAAAGTGTCATACCGGTAATTTCCAACTGAAAATCCAGGTGCACTTTCGGTGTAGGGTACCACCTGAGGAGCAGGGGAGTTCCAGAAGTAAGCGGGCTTGCCCGCTCGAGGTGGAGTCGGTCGGGTGCTTACTTCTGGAACTCCCCCACTCTGAGGGTGTTAGCAAGGTTTCTATTTTAGATTTTTTTTTCTGTGATACCCGCCGGGTTTATGATTTAGTGTAAGTAAAATTGGCTGATGCGTACAGTTAGTGAACATAAATCCCAGGCAGCCAATGAGACTGCAAAGCCAATAGGATCATTGTTCTTCAGTAAGGGGAGAGGGTGCGGCAAGGGGATTGGAGTTTTTTTGGTTTTTGATGTTCCCAATGTGTTCTAACCAAGTTGCCTTCAAGACCCAATGTGTTCACAGCACGTTCCCCCAAGTTCCAAATGAGTTCCTTAAGATATTCCCAATAGTAGTGTCCACAATCTCAGAACTTCCTTTTATGATGGGCCATCGCAATTGCCATTCCAATGTGTTTTGCAAGATGTTCCCTAAGTTCCAAATGCGTTCTCAAAGATATTCCCAATATGAGTGTCCAAAGTCTCAAAACCTTTTTTTTTTTTTCATGGGCCAATCAAAGTGGATCATTGAAATTGAAAAGAAATTGAACCTTGGGATGGACTGTAGAACTAATAGAAGGATCAATATGTACCCAATAGAGGATTGGAATTTTGTATCTGTTCTTGTGTTGTTTTGTGTGATAGGCCTCCCCCTCCCACCAATGGACCAGCAAGGTGACTCCTTTGTGTTCATTTTCAAGGTTTGAGTGTTATTTTCTTGTGTTTGCAGTGAACTTATTAACCCACATCCAGTTAGGTTCTCGATATTAGGATTAGGTACTAATTTGTGAATAGGTTATTTATGATGCACTTAAGAAAGAGTATTAGCTCACAGTCTTAAGGAATTGTGATTGACACCTCATTGATAAATTTAATTTTTTAATAATCAAAATATTTAAATGTTTTCACAAACAAGTTGATGTGTTTTTACATGATTGTTCTGATTGTGTCAATGTCATTTGTAGTTTCAAAGGGCCTGGAAGACTTTCTCTTTTTATTCTAATCATTTCTTTTTGGTCAAAAAATTTCAGTTACATTGCAAAAAATGCAAGCATCCTCCATCTTAAATTAAGTTGGGCAATAGATCCAGTTACTTCTCGACTTCCACCCCTTCAGGGCACAGCCCACATCGTCACGACTGACCTATTACTAGTGGACGGTTGGGTGATACTGATAGGTCTAGTTACTTCCCGACTTCCATCCCTTTAGGACACAACCGAAATCACCATGACTGACGACTTCCACCCCTTCAAGGCACAGCCCACATCATCACGACTGACCTATTACTAGTGGACGGTTGGGTGATACTGATAGGTCTAGTTACTTCCCGACTTCCATCCCTTTAGGGCACAACCGAAATCACCATGACTGACCTATTACAAGCGAACGGTGAACGGCTGTTGAGATGGAAAGCTTTTGACACTTAGTTTGCATTAACCTGGCATCCTTTAAATTTTCCTCTTCTTTTTCCCTTCTTCCTTTGGACATTTTTGAAAACTGCATTGTGTTTATAAATAAAATTGACAATAGAACTTTGATGCAGACCTTGACACGAGTCACCTAGGACCCAGGAGGGTAAAAAATATCATTTTGCCCTTGTGGTGGGGGCCCAGGTTGCGTGTGGAGTTCCATGGTTTCGGATTTTGGTGTTCTCGCCATGTTCCCCGCTCTGTTCCCCTCCTCCAAGTTCTCGGTGGAATTCTGCTGTATTGCCATCCTTGCTTGGCGACAAGTCCTCCGCGGGTCTTTCCGGCTCTCCGTCTTCTCGTCCCGTGGATACGATGGAAGAGCTTCACATCAATGTCGACGACAAGGCCGAGTCGCAGCTAACGAAGCGGAAGCAGGAGGAGGAAACGGAAGGAGGAGTTGCGGATAACAGGTTGCGGATGAAGGGGAAAGAGAAGATGACGGCCGTGGAGCAGGTGTCAAACGGGCTGTTATTTCAAGCAAGAGCAGTCCGTCTTGTGAATTTCTTCAGTGTTTCCTCCTCTGCATCGGTATCCTCTTCTACCAAACTTCCTTTCTCTGTCTCTCCCCCACCATGTGCACTAGCTTCTCAGTCTCCCATTATTAGCAAATTTGTCGAGATGTTGCTTCCGGTGTCAGAAGGAAACAGAGAATCACCTCACTTTTCAAAATGCAAAACCGATGATCGTGCACAGAAAAGAAGTCATGCATTATTAGAATTTCCTCAGAGCTGCAGGACCTTCTGCTGTAACCCTGTTCAACTAACCAAAGAGAGCTCCTCATATACATAGGCGTTGATCTAGATAACATCCACTAGTGGCATATACTCCTCAAGAAACGGTTCTCAATCTGCACCAGTCATTCGGATGTCATACTTTTCTGCAAGAAATCTGTGCTGTTGTTCTATGAAACCTTTGCTTATGTGAGGGATTTTTTCTTTTGCTGTGTTGTTGTTCTACTACTGTGTGACAGCAGCAGCCCCCAGGTGCACCAACAGCCCCTGATCTTGAGAAACTCTTTGAGGGCTCTGGAGTCGAAGGGGAGACAATAGCAAAGTTGAAGGAGTTAGGGTTCACAAGCAAAACAATCATGGCAAATTTTGATGAGCTCCCATTGATTTTTGCGTCAATTAAGCCAGACTCCTGCCATCTGACAACTGAAGAGGAGCAGGGGATCAAACACCCTACAAAGTACTGGCAGGAAGGTATCATAAAGATGATGGCTGTGGAGCCGGGGATCAAATGCACTGCAATGCACTGGCAGAAAGGTATTCATTCGTTGCTCCAACCTGAACTTTTTTTTGGTGTTCTCATCTCTTGAAGCTTCATATTGGTATAGTTTTGCCATCCCACATTCCTTCCTTGTGTCATGGAGCTCTTTTAAAGGAGAATTCCTTCTTGCAAAAAATTCCTGCTATGCTTGCATAAATGCTTATGTTTCTGCTGAAGATTCTTCTGTTTGTTTGCTGTTGTAACAACCTCAAAGAACAATCCCAGTGTAGTTGAAGGGCAGGTTATTTTCAGTAACAAGGCATTTTAGAGTTGGTATGTGAGAGCCTTAGGGTGGGGGGTCTTCCATAGAAGCAAGGATTGTTTTTCTATTCTGCACTTTTCAAACAGGGCATCGTCAGTTGTTATGCAGGTAAGGCACCTCTATCACGGGATTATGCTTTGGACCTGAGGTTCTGCCCTCATGTCCCACATCATAATCCCCTGAGAGGGGTGCCTTACCCTATACATAAGTTGAGCAACTTCAAGATTGCTTTTGACTGGGAATAACAACTTAGGGCTCCTAGGAGCAGAAACTTCAACATCTTGTAGAGCTGGAATGTCTGCCTTCCACAATATTGGAAACCTTTACATTTGTCCATGACTTTTGTTGTTATTGCTTCTAGTCTTACTTCTTTTGAACATCCTTGAATAGGGTTGTTTGTTTATGATTACAGTCTTTATGTTTGACGAACTGATGAATTGGTTTACTGAACGGTTTGAGAAGTCATGCTATGGTGATGCATTCAGGCCTGTACTGTTTGTACCCTTTAGGAGTTTCTCTACAAATATGCGCAAGTAATATATTTGTGCTTATCTGCAAGAACTTGAAGCAGCAGCATTGTATTGCTCCAGTTTGAATGAGGCTAACTTCCCTTGAAGGAATCTAAATGAACTGAAGTCTGTCAGACAGATCTCAAGCTTTGAATCATTCTTACTTTGTTGCTAATAAAGCAAATTGTGGCCCCTGTTCTCCTTTCCTTTGTCAGGCTTGGAAGTTCCATTATTGAAACCTCATGAGCCTAGTTATAATTGAAGCATTCCTAGTTCTTTCACACAAACTTCTATTTGGCTAACCTTTGAAGTATAAAGCAGTCCTGCTAGTGGTCAATCATCTTTGGGTTGCCAAGTTCCAGGAAACCTGATCTCCTCTCTCAGAAGTATAGTTGGTTTTTAAAGACTCCTCAGGAATTGTTGAAATTATCAATTTCTTGGATATCTGTTAGAGCTAATGCTGAAAATTTAATCTTTTCTCTCCCCCTTTTTGTTGCCGTTCTTTGATTTTCCAACTCTTCATTCAAAGATCAAACTATCAAGTTGGATGAAGGCTAGAATCAAAGTTGAGTGGGATATTTGAGTCAGATTCCTTCAGGTTTTTGTTGATTCACAGGTCAGCCCTGATTACCTTCAGATGATTTTTGGTTAATAAGAATAGGGATGAGAAAAGGTGTATGGCATCTCTCCATAGCTGCAAGGTAGCATAATCTCCAGATTTGTCTTGGCTATAATTTTTGATAGATTATGAAACATTGGAGATTGAAAGTTTTTATGGTTTTTTTCATCCAAGGATATGCTGGTATTAATGTGATCCATAAGCCTCTTTGGATTCCACCATTTCAGGTTCTGCAAAATATAGAGAGCTCAATACACAGTGTTATGTAGCTTGAAAGAGTTCGTTTTTACAAGCTTAATCAGTCTTCTGAAGGGAAATGGTTACTGTTCAGAGTTGGTATTTAACTGAAAACAAATCTGTTTGTGTTTCCACATCTGGAACCAGAGGAACTGTTTATTTCACTCGGGCTTTCTTAATCCTGAGTGAGGAGCTTTTCAAAATCCACTTTCTTGTCAAAAGGATCATGATATTGTATTTCTCTTTTCCTCTTTCCTTGTTTTGTTTTTTCATTTTCTTTGCATTCCTCTTTCATCTTGTTTTCCAGGCTAGTCATCTCCTTCTCCTTTAGGTTTTGTTGATCTAGCCAGCATCATGGCTGAGTGTTTCTGTTACTACTGGACTCATGATAGAAACTCAGTATGTGCTTAGATAGCCTGTGATACCTGCACAATTCACATGAGTCAGCAGCTGGTATATGCACATTTCACCTATAGCTGTGCCCCAGAGGTGTTTACAACCCAACCACACCTCAGTATCAACTTCAGATCTCTTTGTCATGATTGCAGAGGAAAACTCCCCTGTGATGAGGGTCTCTGGTGACAACAAGGGTGCTTCATCAAGCCAAACTGAAGGGCAAAGCCAACAGACTTCAACAGGACAGGGCTTTCCTGCAGTGCCAGCAGGTAACACACATGAGGCACCATTTAGCAACCAGAGAACTGAGATGCCAGAAGATGCATCTACAGACTTGTCTATGGATTTTTGGTTGTCTTTGGGTGATCTTGACATAGTCAAACAGTACCCGGAGCTGAAGCTGTCCAACCAGCATTGCAACATACCTGCAAAGACAATTTCTGGCAATGAAGTGGTTGCAATTAATGGGTGGGTGCCTGGCTTCGGGGTCAGCCAGGATGGGCATATTGAAGCTATTTTTGATTTTGATGCCCTCTTCAATACAAGCGGCCAAAGAAAGTGAGGAGAGCATGTGGAGCATGTCATATGGTGGCTGGGAGAGAAGTTGAAGCTGCCGCTACAAAATCAGATACAGAAAGGAAGCTCACTCTGTGGAATGCTGTTAAAAGCAATCTGTGTTGTATTGAAACACATTCAGCTTACACACACACATATATATGGCTATTGTTTCAGTAGGCTAGTAGCGTGTTGTGGTCCTGATGTCATATGCAAGCCAATTGACTCTTTGCATAAGAAGAATGATGACAAGTCTGCTGATCAAGCTTGATTCAGTTCCAGAATCACCCTTCAGTGCTAAAGTCTCCTCTGGAGCTGCACACTTTCTTGCTGTTGTATCAGGAGAATGTGGTTGCCTATTCTTCCCCCAATATTCCTGCCATTGGATGGCAGGTTTACGCATGGATCCCTGTTCTAGCCGGGTTTAGCTCTTATGGGTAACATCTTGCATGACCTAGCCCCTTAGGCTGTGCCTGTCACGCCCATTAGTCCTAGCCACTATGCTGTTAGGCTTGATACTCTCTCTTGCCAGTATAAGTATGTGCAATTGTTTAGAGAAACAGAAACTGGAGTCTTGGTATCAATTTTGGCAGTGCTCACAGTGCTTGTGGGCATTTCTGGATTTTGGTGATGGAGTTGAGGAAGTAGGAGACTACTTCCCCATTACAATGTTTCCTATACATCTTAGAAAAGGAAGAGATGATGGCCTCACAAGGGAGGCAGTGACCAGGACCTCCCCACATCCTGAAGAGGAGGTCAAAGGAGAGCTTTATGACATGGTAACCTCCACCCAAGCCCAATGCGGATTGATTCTTGAACAACAGAACTCCTAAGCAATGGTGTGGAGCAGAGAGGACAGAAATCCAGTTCAAGAGCAAGTGGAGTGAGTCCAGGGATAGTGGTGTGTTTTTTTCAAATGGTCAGTGTGCAATTTGTTGCATGTCTGATATTCTAAAGTTTATAGACTTGCATTCATTGATGATGTAGCTGAATACCCTTTATGTTTGCTACACCAGATTCATCAAAATGTGGGTCATGAGTCTGAAGAGGAAGTTGTGCATTTGTAAGGGTATGACCAGGAATAATGCATGTGTTGGTGCTTGTGCTTCTGTTCATCTAGACAATTTTATTTGTGAAAACCAGAGCTTGTTATATGATTTGCTGAGACAGTGAGTAGCTTATCACTGTATTACTGAACTTCAAAGATGTGGAGTTGGGATTGGGCTATGATAAAAATTAGTAGTAGTGTGTTGAAGAAGGTGGTGTACGAGGAATTGTATAAAACATGAGGAATTGAAGTTCATCTTGTCTATTCCACAGTGCAGCACTTGCTGTTTTCGTTTTTGTCACTAAAGTTACAAATTTTCAATTTGATGCATTTTTTCTTGTCTTGTGGGGTTGATGCTTTTCCAAGTAACAAAGTTATATGCAGTGGATGTAGTTGAAACTGTTTTGAAAGACGAGTTTCCCTGGACATTGTTGCATTTTTATCAACAACACTGTTGAAACTTGCATCCTGCTTCTCACATTGTTCTGAGTAAGTTTGCAACATGTGATGTCTCAATGCCATATGTTGAATCATCCCTTTCTAGTGATGTAGCAATTTCTAATTTGTGGGAATATCGTCACATTTGCTTATGTTATGAAGGAATTTCCCTCTATTACAAGGTTCCATTGTTTGTGGTTTAGCCTTCTATTGACACGTACTTCAGAGTTCATGAGACTTCATGGTTTCATTCACTCAATGACTGTTCTTGTTACTGGACCTTCACAGAGAGTGTGGGAGCAGCCATATTGAAGCTTTGATATTGGAGTACATGGGGAGTGTGGTGCTTGAGTTGCAGCAGTCATGGAAGCAGCTCATCAGTGCTATTCATGATAGAAGGTGATGGATCTGATGCTCCGTGAGCAGCAGCTCTCCCAAGTTTGCAACCACAGTCATTTGGTGGTGTGTTGCCTCTAAATGCGTTGTTGTCACAGAAAGTATTTCTCTGTAATCTCTCATGGACATGATTCCTCTGGTATTGCCATACCAATGACCACACAAGTTCTGGATCAGCTGACTCTTTGCCACTAATCACATCTTTGAATTGCAGTCTTTTTTGGTCTGTTTTCATGTTGGTTTCTTCTACACTATATATAATCACCTCACTTGCAGTTAGAAGATATTCACAATCATGGTGTGTTGAAGTAGCATCTGCCAGGTGTGGAATTCTTCATCACTCAAATAACATTTTGAGTCTCTCCAGATGGTTTGGGATCCTTCCACATGGGACTACCAGTCTTGATCTCTATCAACAATACTGTTGAAACTTGCATCCTGCTTCTCTCATTGTTTCTGGCAGGGTGCTGAAGACCCAGAAGACAGTTTAGGTGGAGAGAATCCTCACCTCTGTTGTCAAATGATGGGTGGGAGGCAGGTTT
>Ga0116227_10011583_pt1 | contig 14755 bp, 11 predicted proteins | sample S1TSphgellanicum_FD_89693 | JGI IMG/M metagenome (GOLD analysis project Ga0116227, IMG submission 89693) | Host-associated microbial communities from peat moss isolated from Minnesota, USA - S1T2_Fb - Sphagnum magellanicum MG | ecosystem: Host-associated > Plants > Peat moss > Unclassified... | reverse complement strand
GGCCCCACGTTAACCCGCTCGAGCTGGGCATAGTCGGTCTTGTAGAATCGTGGTGCGAGCAGCGTATTGGCCTCGGCTTTGCGCGTCGCATCGGCGGCCGTCTTGATCTCCATCTCAATGGGCTCGCGCCCGATTGTTCCTTCGCTCACAGCCCCGTCGCTCATGACCCCATTGCCCACGGCCCCGTCGCCCACGGCCTCATTGCCCACGGCCCCGTCGCTCACGGCCTCATTGCCCACGGCCCCGTCGCTCATGGCCCCGTCGCTCATGGTGTTTCCTTCGCTTGGGTTGCTGCCGTCAGGATCTCGGCGAAGGCTCCCGCATTGGTGATTCCAAAGACTTCGAGATCGATGTGCCGGCCCGTGGAGGGATCATCCAGCGACAGACGACCGTTGGCCCAATGGGTCAGGCGGAACGGCGCCCGCTCGCCGATGTGCTCGGCGCGCCGATCGCGCGCGAGTCCGCGCATGACGCCGCGCACGAACCCGTTGCTGCCGGGCGCGAGGGTATCCACGAGCCGATCACTGTCGCCCGAGTAAACGGCGATCGCGCCGTTACGCCGGTCCTCGAAGCGCACGTCCGCGCGGCTGACGACGGCGCTGGGATCGGGCCGTGCGGGCTGATAACCGGTCAGCCGCGCGAAGGTCACGACGATGAGGGCGGTGGCCACGAGCAGCGCCCCTCCGATCAGCGCGCCGCGCGGCAACATTTCGACTTGAACATGAGCGCTCATGCGGTTCTCCTGAAGCTCAAGCGGTGGCCGTGCGGCGGCCCGCACCGGCGGCTGCGCCAGGCAGCCCCGGCAGCGCGGCGCCCAGTGGCGGCGTGGCGCTGGACAGCGGTGGGGTGACGCCGCCATTCACACGGATCGTACCGGACGCGGCGTAGGCGAGCATCGCCGCCTGCAGCACGGCTCCAGCCTGCGGCGCATCCGCCAGGGCGCGAAAGCTCGGCTGGGGGCGCGCGAAATACCCGGGTCTCACGTGCGGCCAGGTGACCACGTAGCCGACCCGCTGGTCCTTCCTCACCCCCATCGAGAGATCCCCCGTGCCGAGGGCGCGCGGGATCACGCCGGCCGAGTCGAGCAAATCGAAGGGCACGTTCATGGTCATCTGCACCGCGATGCCATGGCGCAACAGCACGCGGCGGTTCGTGATGCTGTACACCGTCACGCGGGCGCTCCAGTACGCGAGCACCGAGAGCAGCGTGAGCGCGACGCTGCCGAGCCCCAGCAGCCACAGGCATCCTGTGGCAATGGCCGCCGCCGAGTGCCCCTCATTGACTCCGCTCAAGACCCGCCAGGCGAGCAGGATCAAGAAGTACACGGCGACCTTGCGCACGTGGTAGGCCCCGATGGCGAGCGCCTTCCAGTTCGGCGCACCCTGCCACAGCAGCGTTTCACCTTTGGGCAGTACGGCAGGCAGGCCGCGGGTCGGTTCGAAGGCAAAGTCATCGTGACTCATATGAAGGGCTCCGAGCGGGCGGCTGTCGCATACAGCGTGCCGCCGGCGTAATAGGCTGTGATCTTGTCTTCCTCGAGCTTCGTGATCCGGTCCGGATTGGACAGGGCCGGCACGTCGGCGAACTGTGTGCTCAGGATCGAGCGCACGTTGACGCGGCCCCGGCCGATGTCGAACTTGGAAAAATGGATCGGCAGAATCACGCTGCGCCCACTCTTCAGTTCGACCTCGAGATAGCGGATCTGCGGTTCAGCCCGGTCGACCCAGAGATCTTTGACCGTACCGGCGATCAGCTTGTCGGCGCCGACCACGTCCATGCCGCGCGGATCGGGATCCTCGCTGGCCACGCTGAATCCCGCCGCGACGCGCAGCGGCACGATCAAGGCGTCGCCGTTGATCATGCGTTCCGGCTCGTCCTCGCGCTCGACCCAGGAGCCCGGACCCACGCCGGCGAGCATGGGATTGCCGATCGGCACGATCGGTGAACCCGGCACGGGGCTCGACTCCTTCGCCATGATCGTGCGCCGGTCGCGCGCATCGCCGCCGACGCGCGGTGCCAGGATTTCGTGGCCGCTCGCGAGCCGGAAAGTCTTCGGCAATGGAATCGCCGGATAGCCCTGGACTTTGATGTGCGGCGACCGGTCGGACTCGAGCGGGTAACCCTCGCGTTTGTCCTCCCTGTGCAGGTAGACGATCAAGCCTGCAAAGAAAATCCAAAAAACATAGAGAACGACTTGAGCAACGTCGAAATAGCCCGTAAAGGCGCCCGTGTTCATCGCAGTATCCCCTTGGAAAAAGAACTCACCTTGAAAAAAGAACTCATCGATAACCCATCGCTTGCAGATCCGCACCCTGGCTCGGCTGCTGCTCGCTATGCGAGCGCCGCACCAGGGGCCCGATCGCCACCAACGTGGCGAACAACATGAAAATCTCGGTGCCATACACGGCTTGGTAGCCGGTCGCCGCACCCGTGACGACGGGACCCAAGGCCCCGCTCGTCGCGAGGCTCGTGATCCCGTCGCGCATCGCGCCGCCGAGCGCAATCGCGAGTCCCGCACAGGTGGCCTGCGCCGCGCCCCAAGCGCCCAAGGCAAGGCCGCTCTCGCCGTTGCGTTCGCGCGCCATCGCGCCCGCCAGCGTGCCCACGGAGAAGAAGCCGCCACCGAATCCGATCAGGCCGACGCCGAGCCGGAACATCAGCGGCGAGCCCATCGGGGCCGACAGGATCACGGCGGCGAACGCGAACACGCCGAGCACGGCGCCCCAAGCGGCGATCCGGTATGGGTCCGCGCCATGGCCGAGAAAGCGCGCCGCGAGAGAAAAGGCCGCGAGCGTGCCGCCGGCCAGCATGGCCGTGAGCGCGGTCGTGGCCGCGACGGGCAAGTGCAGGATTTCGCCGCCATAGGGCTCGAGCACGATGTCCTGCATGTTGAACGCCGCCGTGCCGAGGCCCACCGTGACAAGAAAGCGCAGCGCGCGGCTGTGCTTCGTGAATGCGCGCCAGGAGTCCCGAAAGCGCGCTCTGGCGGCAACGGCCACGGGCCGGATCGAATGGCGCGCCTCCTGTTTCCAGAGTGCCGTGAGGTTCAGCGCCATGGTCACCATCGCCGCGCCCTGAATGACCTGGATCAGGCGCAGTTCCGAGAAATTCGCGAGCAGGTGCCCGAACGCGAGGCCCGCCGCGACCATGCCGACCAGCAGCATCGTATACATGAGCGCGATCACGTTGGGCCGCACGCTCGCGGGCGCAAGATCCGTGGCGAGCGCGAGCCCGGCGGTCTGCGTCGTCTGCAAACCCGCTCCCACGAGCAGGAAGGCGAGCGCCGAGGCGACTTGTCCGATCCACAGGGGGCCGTGGGTGTCGCCCGAGAGGATCAGCAGCGCGAACGGCATGATCGCGAGCCCACCGAACTGCAGCAGCGTACCGATCCAGATGTAGGGCACGCGGCGCCAGCCGAGCGCGGACACGTGATTGTCCGAGGCAAACCCGATCAAGGCACGGAACGGCGCGAACACGAGCGGCAGTCCGACCATGAGCGACACGAGCCAGGCCGGAACGCCGAGTTCGACGATCAGCACGCGGTTCAAGGTGCCGATCAGCAGCACCATGGCGACGCCCACCGACACCTGGAACAGCGACAGGCGCAACAGACGGCCGAGCGGCAGCTCGGTGGTCGCGGCGTCGGCAAAGGGCAGAAACTCCGTGCCGATGCGCATCCATTTGCGAGACAAGCGTGTGCCTAAGGCCATCATCGTTTCACCAGTTCCAGTGCTTGGGATTTATAGAACCCGCTCGCGACGCGGTGGGTGCGGCCGATCCTGAAGTCGCGCAAGTCCGGTTCGCGCTCGATCGCGCGGCGCAATGCCGTCGCGCCGACCGGTTCGATCGCCGGCGCGCGATCCTTGCGCGGAAACAAGCGGCCCACGCCCCAGAGCATGATCAGGGCCGGTGTTTTCGGCGCGAATGTGAAAATGATCGAGTGCCGGGTGCGCGCCGCGTAGCCTGCGAGCACGCGCACCACGTCGGCCGTGGCGTAGTGAATCAAGGAATCCATGGCAACGACGTGATCGAACTCGCCCAAGGCCGGGTCGGACATGTCGCCGGACCGGAACTCGATGCTGCCCGCTGCGAGGCGCGGCGGCAGACGCTGCTGCGCGAGGTCCACCAAGGTCGGAGACAAATCGATCGCCACGACGTCGGCGCCGCGTTCGGCCGCCGCGACACTGAGCGCGCCGGTGCCACAGCCCGCGTCGAGCAGGCGTCGGCCACCCAAGTCGGCGGGCAGAAAACCCAGCAGGGTACTGCGCATTTCGTCGCGCCCCGCCCGCACCGTCGCCCGGATGCGCCCGACCGGATCCGTCGAGGTGAGCCGTGCCCAGGCGTCCACTGCCGTGCGGTCGAAGTAGGTCTTCAGCTGACCGCGCCGTTCTTGAAAGGTCGCGGCGGCCATCAGTCGAATCCCAGCAGGTCGAAAATTTCACGGTCCTTGAGCGAGCCCGGCGAGAGCGGCGGGGTGCCGTCCCAGAGGGCCTGGGCGAGGCGCAGGTATTCGCCCTGCACCGCGTCGAGTTCCGGAGAACTCTCCATCTCGAACAGCGTGGCTTTCTTCAGGCGGCTGCGCCGGATCACGTCGAGATCCGGGAAGCGGGCCATGGTCTTCAAGCCCACCTTGGCGTTGAACTTGTCGATCTGGTCGGTGCCGGCGCTGCGGTTGGCGATCACGCCACCCAGGCGCACCGCGTAGTTCTTGGACTTCGCCTGGATCGCCGCCACGATGCGGTTCATGGCGAAGATCGAGTCGAAGTCGTTGGCGGTCACGATCAGGGCGCGGTCGGCATGCTGCAGCGGCGCGGCGAATCCGCCGCAGACCACGTCGCCCAACACGTCGAAGATCACGACGTCGGTGTCCTCGAGCAAGTGGTGCTCCTTGAGCAGCTTCACGGTCTGGCCGACGACGTAGCCGCCGCAGCCCGTCCCGGCCGGCGGGCCGCCCGCCTCGACGCACATGACGCCGTTGTAGCCGGGATACACGAAGTCCTCGATGCGCAGCTCCTCGGAGTGGAAATCGACCGACTCGAGCACGTCGATGACCGTGGGCACGAGGGTCTTGGTCAACGTGAACGTCGAGTCGTGTTTCGGATCGCAGCCGATCTGCAGCACGCGCTTGCCGAGCTTGGAGAAGGCCACCGAGAGATTCGACGAAGTCGTGCTCTTGCCGATGCCGCCCTTGCCATAGACCGCGAACACCTTGGCGTTGCCGATCTTCAGATTGGGGTCGAGCGGCACCTGAACGCTGCCCGCGCCATCGGCCGGCGGCGACAAGGTGCGCCCGCGCGCTCGGACCGGGTCGGTTGCTACGCTCATGCGGCTACTCCTTCGTAAATGCCTTCGAGTCGATCTTCGAGTTCTTCGCCGGCCGCGCGCAGCGCCGCCAGGGTCTTGTCATCGGGCTGCCAGTACTTGCGCTCGGAAGCCTCCAGCAACCGGTTCGCGACCTTCGCGGAGGCCGTCGGATTGAGCTTCGCCAGGCGCGCGCGCATCGCGGGGTCGAGGATGAACGTCTGGCTGATCTGCTGATAGACCCAGGGTTGCACCTCGCCGGTCGTCGCCGACCAGCCCATGGTGTTGGTGACGTGCACCTCGATCTGGCGCACGCCCTCGTAGCCGTGCTCGAGCATGCCCTCGTACCACTTCGGGTTCAGCGTCCGCGTGCGCGTCTCGAGCGAGACTTGCTCGGACAGCGTGCGCACCGTGCCGCTGCCGCTCGTCTGGTCGGAGATGTACACCGGGGTCGCGGCACCGCCCTTGGCGCGCCGCACGGCACTGTTGATGCCGCCGAGCGTGTCGAAGTAGGTGTCGACCGTGGTCACGCCGAGTTCGACGGAATCCAGGTTCTGGTAGGTCAGGCTCACGTCGGCGAGCACGCTTTGCAGCAGCTTGGCGTGCGGCATGGGTTTGCCGGCGCGGCCGAACGCGAAACTCTTGCGGCGCGAATACGTCTCGGCAAGTTCGTCCTCCTGGTCCCACTGGCTGTTCTCGATCAAATGATTGACGTTCGACCCATAGGTGCTGTCGGCGTTGCCATACACGCGCAGCGCCGCGGTCTCGAGGTCGCAGCCGTGCTCCCGCTGATATTGCAGGGCGTGCTTGCGCACGAAGTTCTGGTCGAGCGGCTCATCGGCCGCCGCGGCGAGGTAAGCCGCCTCGGCGAGCAGCTTGATTTGCAGGGGCAGCAGATCGCGGAAGATGCCCGACAGCGTGACCATGACGTCGATGCGCGGCCGGCCGAGTTCGGCGAGCGGAACCAGGCTGGCGCCCGCGATGCGGCCGTAGCCGTCGAAGCGCGGCCGCGCGCCGATCAGCGCCAGCGCCTGCCCGATCGGTCCGCCTTCCGTCTTCAGGTTGTCCGTGCCCCAGAGCACCAAGGCGATCGACTCGGGAAACGGGTGGCCGTCGGCCAGATGACGTTCGAGCAGACGGCTCGCCTGACGCGCACCGTCGATGACGGCGAAGGCGCTCGGGATGCGGAACGGATCGAAGCCGTGCAGGTTCCTGCCGGTGGGCAGAACCGCCGGCGTACGCACGACGTCGCCGCCCGGCGCCGGCCGCAGGAAGCGGCCGTCCATTGCCGCGAGCAGGGCGCCGATTTCCGGCGTCTCGGTGAGCAGCCGGTTGGTTTCCTGCAGCTCGCGCAGCAGCGCGAGGGTCGGCTCGCTCTCAGGCTCACCGCTGGCCGCCAACGCGCTCTCGGCCGCGCCGCCCGCGGCGAGGATCTCGAGCACGCGGCGCGGCGGGCTCACGCCGTGCGCACCTTCGGCAATGGCACTCAAGAAATCCAGCCGCTCGGCCACGCTCGTCGGCTTGCCGATCACGTGCAAGCCATGGGGGATCAGCGTGTATTCCAGTTCCAGGATCTGCTTGGCGAGAGCGGCCACTGCAGCCTCCGCGCCGCCAGCCCAGAGCGGCTCGAGCCGTGCGAGGTTCAACGCCGCCGCCTGCGACTGGATGACTGCGGCGAGCAGGTCGCGCTCGTCCGAGGGACCGGGGGGAAGGCCGCGCCAGCTCGTGATCGAGGCCTTCAAGTCGATCAGTCCGGCATACAGCCCCGCATTGGCGATCGGCGGAGTCAGATAACTCACGAGGGTCGCGCCGATCCGGCGCTTCGCGATCGTGCCTTCGGACGGATTGTTCGACGCATACAGATAGATGTTCGGCATGTCGTCGATGAGCCGATCCGGCCAACAGGCGCCCGACATGCCGGCCTGCTTGCCGGGCATGAACTCGAGGGCGCCGTGGGTGCCGAAGTGCAGGACCACGTGCGCGCCGAAGTCCTCGCGCAGGTAGCGGTAGAAGGCGGAAAACGCATGGGTCGGTGCAAAGCCCTTCTCGAACAGCAGGCGCATCGGGTCGCCTTCGAAGCCGAAGGCGGGCTGCACGCCCACGAACACGTTGCCGAAGCGCTCGCCGAGCACGTGAATGCTGGCGCCGTCGCTCTGCTGGCGGCCCGGCGCCGGTCCCCATTGGGCCTCGATTTCCTTCAAGTACCGCTCGCGGCGCACGTGCTCGCCGGCGGGAATGCGCTTGTGCACGTTGGCCATCGCGCCATACTGGGCAGCGTTGCCGCTGATGATGCAGTCGCGCAGCGCATCGACGTCGGCGGGCACATCGACTTGATAGCCGGCGGCCTGCATGGCGCCCAAAGTGCGGTGCAGTGACTCGAACACGGATAGATAGGCGGCCGTGCCGGTGTTGCCCGCGTTCGGCGGGAAATTGAACAGCACGATCGCCACCTTGCGCGCGGCGCGCGACGCGCGGCGCATCGCGACGAGTTTCGCGGTTCGGGCCGCGAGCATGTGCGCCCGCTCGGGGCAGGAATGCATGTCGTGCGCGGAATCGGTCGCCTTGAACGTGCAGGCGTGGGCGCAACCCGTGCAAGTCACGCCCGCCGCGCCGGGCCGGCCGCCGAAGGACATGAGACCCGCGGCGCCGTCGAGTTCGGGGATCGCCACCATGATGGTGCTTTCGACGGGGAGCAGGCCGCGTTCGGAGGCGCCCCACTGGTCGAGGGTTTGAAATTCGAGCGGATGCGCGGCGAGATACGGTACGTCGAGCTTCGCCAGAATGTCTTCGGCCGCTTTCGAGTCGTTGTACGCGGGCCCACCCACGAGCGAGAATCCGGTGAGCGAAATCATGGCGTCGATCTGCGTGATGCCGTCCTTGATGAAAAATCGCTCGATCGCGGGCCGCGCATCGAGTCCGGCGGCAAACGCGGGAATCACCCGCAGGCCGCGGGCCTCGAGCGCCGCAATCACGCCGTCGTAGTGCCCGGCGTTGCCGGCGAGCAGATACGAACGCAGCATCACGACCCCGACCGTTCCCTTGGTGCCGAGACTGAATGGCAGGTCCGACGGGCTCTCGCTGTAGCGGGACTTCATGCGCGGGTGGTAGACACCCACCTCGGGATATTCCACGGGCAGCGGGACTTTTTTGGCCGAGCGCAGGCCCGCGCGTGGCCCCGATGCATAGCGCGCGGTCAGCAGGCGCACCATGTTCTCGATGTTGTCCTCCGACCCCGCGAGCCAATATTGCAGCGTGAGGAAATACGCACGCACGTCCTGGGCCGAGCCGGGGATGAAGCGCAGCATCTTCGGCAGCCGCCGCAGCATGCGCATCTGACCGGCCCCGCCGGTTGCCGACCCCTTCTTCGCGCCGCGCAGCTTCTTCAGAAGCGCCAGCGGCCCGCTCTGGGTGCCGTCCATGCTGAATCCGCCCATGCGCGTCAGGCGCATGACCTCGGCGGCCGACATCGCACAGACCATGGCGTCGCAGTGCGCACGCCGCTGCTTCAAGGCCTCGAGCAGCGGCTGGAAATGATCCTCCATGAACAGCATCGTGGCGACCACGATGTCGGCGCGCCCGATCGCCTCGATGCAGCGCGCGAGGCCCGCGGGATCCGAACCCCATTCGTCGGCGGCATGAATCTCCAGGGACAGCCCAGGCAAGTCACGGCTCAGACGTTGCCGGGCCCGCAGCGTCGCGCTCGACAGATGGCTGTCCATCGTGACGATCACGAACCGCAGCGCAGTCGGATCAGCGGCTGTAGCGCGCTTCGGATCAGCGGCTGTAGTGCGCTTTAGCATCGTAAAGGGTCTCCACTGTAATGAGAGCGACCGAGCGTTCGACGGCATAGCGCTCGGTGTTGCGGCGCGCCTTGCCGCGCACGAAGAAGGGGATCTTGCCGAGTTCCTTCTCGGCTTCGGGCGCCCAGACGTAAGCGCTCGGAACAGCGGCCGGCGCGGTCGGCGTTGCTGCTGCTGCCGCTGCTGCTGCTGGTGCCGGCGCTGCCGGTGCTGCCGGCGCTGCCGGTGCTGCTGGCGGCGCGGCATGACCTGGCGCGGCGGCGGCGTGCGCGACCGCCGCCGGCGCCGGGCCGCCCGTCGATCCCAGATGGGAGGCCGGCGCCGCGTCGTTGAACTCGAAATCGCCGCGGAACATCGTCAACAGGTGTTCTTCGAGTCCCATCATGAGGGGATGCACCCAGCTGTCGAAGATCACGTTGGCGCCCTCGAAACCCATCTGCGGCGAATAGCGCGCCGGGAAATCCTGGACGTGGACCGGGGCGGAAATGACGGCGCAGGGGACCTTGAGGCGCTTGGCGATGTGGCGCTCCATCTGCGAGCCCAGCACGAGCTCCGGCAGCAGCTCGGCGACCTTGGCTTCGACCTGCAGATAGTCGTCGGTGATCAAGGCCTCGACGCCATAGCGCTTGGCGGCTTCGCGCACTTCGCGCGCGAATTCGCGGCTGTAGGTGCCCAAGCCCACGACCGTGAAACCGAGCTCCTCGGATGCGATGCGCGCCGCCGCGATCGCATGCGTGGCATCGCCGAACACGAACACGCGCTTGGCCGTGAGGTAGGTCGAGTCGACCGAATGCGAGTACCAGGACGAATGGGAGGGTGCGCCCGCGAGCGCCGGCGCCGGATCGACTCCGGCGAGCGCCGCGACCTCGGCGATGAATTCACGTGTGGCGCTGAGGCCGATGGGGACGGTCCGCACGGTCGGCTGGTCGAAGCTGCGAGCGAGCCACGCGGCCGCCTGGCCGCCGATCTCCGGATACAGCAGGACGTTGAAATCTGCGTCGCCGAGGCGGCGCAGATCCTCGGGCGTCGCACCGAGCGGCGCCACGACGTTCACCGCCACGCCGAGCTGGCCGAGAATCTCGGTCACGGCGCGCAGGTCGTCGCGATGGCGAAACCCCAGGGCGCTCGGCCCGAGAATGTTGCAGCTCGCCGGCGCGCCGGGTTCCCGCGCCGGACGCTTGAACCCCGCGGGCGGCGCGAGCGGTGCGGCGAGCGCGCGCACCAGCTGATAGAACGTCTCCGCCGCGCCCCAGTTCTCCTTTTTCTGATACGACGGCAGCTCGAGCGCGATCACGGGAATGGGCAGCTGCAGGGCCTTCGCGAGCCCGCCCGGATCGTCCTGGATCAACTCGGCGGTGCAGGAAGAGCCGACCAGCAGCGCGCGCGGTTCGAAACGCGCGTAGGCGTCCGCGGCGGCCTGCTGAAACAGTCCGGCCGTATCGCCGCCGAGATCGCGGGCCTGGAACGTGGTGTAGGTGACCGGCGGGCGCCGCGGCAGCCGTTCGATCATCGTGAACAGCAGATCCGCGTAGGTATCTCCTTGCGGAGCATGCAGTACGTAGTGCACGCCCTGCATCGCCGTGGCGATGCGCATCGCGCCGACGTGCGGCGGGCCTTCGTAAGTCCAGACGGTCAGTTGCATGGGGTCAGGCCACCAAGCGCGCGCGGCGCACGAGCGGGCGGGCGAACAGCTCCGCAAGGTCCGCGGCCTGGTTGAAGCCCTGAATCGGCGTGAACACGAGTTCGATAGACCATTTCGTGGTCAGTCCCTTGGCTTCGAGCGGATTGGCCAACCCGAGTCCGCAGACCACCAAATCGGGACGTTCGGCATGACAGCGATCGAGCTGATTCTCCACATGCTGGCCCTCGACGATGCGCGTGCCCGCGGGCAGCCGCGCGAGTTCCGCAGCAAGATGGGCCCGGTGCAGATAGGGTGTGCCGACCTCGACGAGTCGCATGCCGAGTTCCGCGGCCAGGAACCGGGCCAGAGGAATTTCGAGCTGCGAGTCCGGAAAAAAGAAGATCCGCTTGCCGGCGAGCTGATCCCGATAGCGTACGAGCGAGCGCTGCGAGCGTTCGTAGCTCGCCTGCGTCACGCGGCGCAGGTGGGCCTCGTCGACGCCGAAGGCCTTGCCAGCCGCCAGGAACCACTGCAGCGTGCCCTCGGCACCGAGCGGAAACGGCGCTTCGATATGGCGGGCACCGCGTTCTTCGAGTGCACGTGCCGTGTCGGCGAGAAACGGTTGCGCGAGCAGGTAGCGCGTATTCGCCCCCACCGCGGGCAGGTCGGTCGAGTGGCGCGGCGGAAAGAACGCCACGTCGGGGATGCCGAGCGCATCGAACAGCGTCCGCATTTGATCCTCGACGACGTCCGCGAGCGTGCCGACCACGAGCAGGTTCGCCGCCGACTCCCGCGGCAGGGACGGCAGGCTCGGCGCAAGCGCGGCGAGACAGGCGTCTTCACCCTGCGTGAACGTGGTCTCGATCCCGCTGCCGGAGTAATTGAGCACACGGACCTGCGGAGCGAAACGCCCCGAGAGGCGCAGCGCCGCCCGCGACAGATCGAGCTTGATGACTTCAGACGGACAGGAGCCGACCAGAAACAGCAGCTTGATCTCGGGCCGGCGCTCGAGCAGCTGGGTCACCACCCGGTCGAGTTCCTCGTTGGCATCGGCGAGTCCGGCGAGGTCGCGCTCATCGATGATCGCCGTGGCGAAGCGCGGTTCCGCGAAGATCATGACGCCGGCTGCGGACTGGATCAGATGCGCACACGTGCGCGAACCGACCACGAGAAAAAACGCGTCCTGGATCTTCCGGTGCAGCCAGATGATCCCGGTCAGTCCGCAGAACACCTCGCGCTGACCCCGCTCCGTGGACAGGGTCAAATCACCGCGCAGTGGAATCTTCGGCGAGACGCAGGCGTCGACCGCAGCACTCATGTCGCCTGCCCCGCGAAAGCATCGCGCAGTGCCGCCACGCCCGGCTTCGGTTCCGAGGACTCACGTGCCTGCTCGCGTGCCGGGGTGGACTCTCGCTCGGCGCTGGACGCTTCAGCGCGCGGTGCGGCCGTCGCGCAACGCGCCGTTTCGAGCCGCGCGGCGCGCAGTTTCAGCACGAACTGCGTTGCGTTCAACACATAGGCGGAATACGCTAACAGCGCGATGTACATCTGATAGCGGGCATGCAGCGAGCCGAACAAGAGCGCGCCGATATAAGCGGTATGGATTGCCAACACGAACATGCTGACGAAGTCTTCCCAGAAAAATGCGGCGGCGAACAGGTAGCGGCCGAATACGGCCTTTTCCCAGATGCAGCCCGTGACCATGATCGTGTAGAGCACGAGCGTCTTGATGACCACTGAAGCCGTCGCCGCCGTGTATCCCGTTCCCGAGATCAAGAATCTCAATACCAACGCGGCACTGACCAGGAAGACGCAGAACTGGATCGGCGCGAGGATTCCCTGGACCAGCGTCCAAGGGGTCGCGTCGCGGCGGCGGCGTTGGTCTTCTGTGTATAGCGGCATGGCCTCTCGCGGTGCAGAACTTCGCTGTGCAGAACTTCGATTAACCCGTGCGTCAACCCTAGACCCGATCGGTCCCATCTGTCAACAAAACTATACGTCAAGGAAACTTGACAACATGGACCGAAGTTGAGAAGGTCAGCGTGCGCCGGCTAACGACTGCGATTTGATGCGATGCCGATGATGCGATGCCGAAAGTGAATGACGACCTCCCCTGAAGGAGGCTGGCGCTGAGCGGGAGCGAATGGCCCGCGTTGTCATTGGAGGGTGGACCAATGGGTATCGGGGACATGACGGAAGAATGGGCGACCGACGGGTCGCGAGAAGGGTCTTGGGACGCAGACAGGGGTGGGCTCGACCGAGGCGCCGACGCACTGAAAGAGGGCGCTGCCTCGGTCTCGGAAGCTGAGCTGCGCATGTCGCGGCTCATTCGCACGATCGAGGGGGAGATCGTCCCGCGCCTCGTGATTTCGCGGCGCGTCAGCCGGCCGCCGGAGCCTCCCGCGGGCGCGGCGGCGCGGGCGCCGGAAAAAATGGACGTGGCGGAACTCGTGCGGCTGCTCCTGCACCATGAGGTAAGCGTGGCCTCCGCCTATATCGAGACGGTGCGCCAGCGCGGCGCGACGCTGGAGATGATCTGCCTGGATCTGCTCGCGCCGGCCGCTCGTGAGCTCGGCACGCTCTGGGAACAGGACGAATGCGATTTCATGCAGGTGACGGTCGGCCTGTGCCGATTGCATCAGCTGCTGCGCGAATTGAGCCCGGAGTTCGCGCAGCCGCACCACGAACGCATGGGCGACAGGCGCATACTGCTGGCCAACTGTCCAGGCGATCAGCACACCTTCGGCATCGCGCTCGTCGCACAATTTCTGCGCCGCGCGGGCTGGGACGTGTGGCACGAATTTTTGGCGACACGCGCCGAGATTCTCGAAGTGTCGAGCCAGCACTGGTTCTCCGTGATCGGCCTGTCGGTGGCGACGGATGCGCGCCTCGACGATCTCGCGGAGACGATCCGCGCGATCCGGCGGGGTTCGCGGAACAAGGCGATCGGCATCATGGTCGGTGGGCCCGTGCTCGTGCAGCGGCCCGAGCTCGCCTCGATCGTGGGCGCGGACGCGACGGCCGCGGACGGGCCGCAGGCGGTGTTGCGCGCCGAGCACATGTACAGCGCCCTGGGCGCTGCAAATTGAATCGAGCGTCGCATCAGTGGGGCGCGGCAAGTCGCATGAGGCGGGCGCGGCAAATTTGAATCAACGGCGAGGTCATTTTCTTCAAACACCTGAGCGTTACGGATAAAACGAGGTCTTGTGAAGCAATTTAGCGTTGCGAAAAAATGGTTTGAGCATCTCGATGGCGCGACCGCCGGCAAGCTCATGACGGTGGCTTCCGACGTCGCGCTCGTGGTCTCCGACGCCGCCCATGGCGTGATTCGCGACGTCTCCTTCGGCAGCAACGAACTCGCCGTCGAGGTGGCGGACGATTGGGTCGGCAAGACCTGGGCTGACACGGTCACTGCGGACAGCCGCCAGAAGGTCGAGGCGCTGCTGCGCGACTCGGGTGCGGAGGGGGTGCCGCGCTGGCGCATGGTCAACCATCGCGGCGAGGGCGGCACCGACGTCCCCGTGCTCTACGCGGCCATGAAATTCAACGAGGCGGGCCAGGTGCTCGCTTTCGGGCGCAGCATGCGCCCGATGGCCACCCTGCAGCAGCAGCTCGTGAGCGCGCAACAATCGATGGAACGTGAGTATCTGAAGCTGCGCCAGGCCGAGGCGCGCCATCGCCTGCTGTTCCAGGTCGCCGCCGAGGCCGTGCTGATCATCGATGCCGCGTCACGCAAGATCATGGAGGCGAACCCCGCCGCCGGACAGTTGCTCGCCGAGAGCAGCAAGCGGCTCGTCGGCCGGAGCTTTCCGGAAGGCTTCGACGCGGCCAGCACGCAAGCCCTGCAGGGCCTGCTGGGCGCCGTGCGCGCCACGGGCCGTACCGACACGGTCAACGTGCGTTCGGCCGATGGCAAGCGCGAATATTCTGCCGCGGCCTCGCTGTTTCGCGAGGAGCGCTCCTCGTTCTTCTTGATACGCCTCGCCGCACTCGACGGAGCGGCCAGCCGGCCGGTCATGTCGACTCAAAAGTC
>Ga0116227_10011582_pt1 | contig 14756 bp, 10 predicted proteins | sample S1TSphgellanicum_FD_89693 | JGI IMG/M metagenome (GOLD analysis project Ga0116227, IMG submission 89693) | Host-associated microbial communities from peat moss isolated from Minnesota, USA - S1T2_Fb - Sphagnum magellanicum MG | ecosystem: Host-associated > Plants > Peat moss > Unclassified... | reverse complement strand
TTTACCAGGGAAAATTTTATTGCAGCTGGATGCTTTGCCGACTTTTCTCTTGTCATGTTGTGCTTTCACACCGCTCAAGATTGGAAGTCTTTAAGAAAGTAATGCAATCCCCGCGTGAATACGGCGGCCACAGTAAACCAGCACCCACCGGTGCACCATCCACTGGATGCCGGTTATGACTCAGTTGTGGATGATCGTCAACTGAGTTACTACCTGGTCTCATCTTGGTAACCCATTCAATAAGAAGTAGGTTTAACCTTTAGTCAGGTAGGTTAAAAAATAGCGGACTACTATGTAAGTAGATAGACGATACATAGTAGGTAGGGGCTGTTTTTACTACCTACCTGGTTGGCAGGTAGTTAATAAAGCAAGTTAGCTAACCACCATGGTTAGCTAGGGAACTGGAACCCAACAGAAAACTGTTTCCTCATCACATATCATCCATTCTTGATGGTACACTGGTGGCTGCAGGTTAACAGTGGCCACGTTCTACACCTGCAACTTCCTGTGGTCGCTGATTTTTTGGGCTTTCACATAATGGAGACAAGTGGTCATTGATGGATTGCGCCGACCATGTGTCAGCAAAGAAAGGTGAGGCAAGTTAGCAGTCTTTAGTCAGAACCAGGGTTTTTTTTTTCAAATTCCTCAGGTAGGTGCACTGGCGAGGATCCCCAGCTTTAATTCGCATTAAATGGCGACTGCACTAGGCGGACATTAGAGTTTTTTCTGAATCCTGCATAATTCTTGGTGAGCTACACGAACTCACTGTCTAAATCTGGCGATATTTTTGAAAATTTTCAAGAAAAATCCTTTGTAGAGGTCGCCCTGGGCTTTTTTTTTTGGTCAGTCAGTTGGCGAAATTTCGCCCAACAGAAAACACTGGTCAGAACTCTCCTCTTATATAGATTATTATATCAACTCTTTGCTTTGTGTAACTTTTTCTCCTTTCATTACCTGCTGGGAAACATTGTTCATAATTTCATTTCCCATAATGTCATGGCACATGCCCCATGTTGGTGGTAGGCCCCAAACTTGAGCATGTGTAAGGTTTTAGACTCGAAAAATTTCCTATTAGAGCTGAACTTTTCAGCCTTTACAGAATGGATGTATTTGGTCATTGTTCGATAATTCACAGCCTGTGTCAGGAGATATAATGAGGGTTGTTAGAGCTGGAACTAGTGATTTGTTGGTGGCTGAAATTCGCCATTTTTGCTGTTAAAAAAAAAGTCCCAAGCAACATGATCCAGTGAACATTTTGGAGAAGTTCTTAAAAAATCCTCACATATAGAGGAAGAAGAGAGATATGAAATCACCAAGATTTTCTGGGAGGATTTGGGCAGATTTCTAGCCTGTTTCTTTTGAAATCTCCATATTTATAGTTAATAGGTTCTAGTGGTTCGCCAACATGTAATAAGATTCCTAGAACTTTATTTGTCTTGTAGCCAGATCTGACTAAATCCTCTTGTGGCTGATGGCCACTTTTGATGCAACATGAGAAAATTGAAAAAAGAAACACTGGCTGGAAGCTCTGAATTGTGTGTCAGCAAAGAAAACTTATTGGCCATTTGAAGTCTTCCCCAAAGTTGGGCATACATTAGAGAAATCCCTAAATTCACCAGGATTTTCATAGGGTGTCTCACACCCTATTAAAATTTTCGCCCTGAGTTGCAGTCGTCCGTAAGGTCACCCTGACTAACCGTGGGCGGTTTTCGAAAAAGAGTGGGTGAGAAGGGGTTGACCACGTGGTGTGTTTGACTGGCTTAAAATAGGTGGACAGTCCAAGAAGTTGCCAATTTCAACACTTGGATTGGCGAGGGGGGAGGGGAGGTTGTTGCGAGAAGTTTTTTTTTTTGGGATTTTGAGGGGATTTGGGTGGGGTTTTTCATTTCCTGAAGGATGGGCGGGCTAGGGGTTTAGGGGATGATGATTTTTCTTTTTCTTTTGGGGGGAGGGTTTGTTTTTCTTTCAGAGTGGGTGGGTTCAAGTCTTTAAATATTTATTTTTGGTTGTTGGAGGTCTAGGGGACACCTCAATTTATTTGAAGTTTTTTATTTTTTTATAATTAGGTGTGGGTTCATGTTCTAGGGTTTAGAGTTTAGGGTTTATGGGGTTAGGGGAGCTTTTCATTTGATTCCTTTGATGCTAAATAAGTGGGAGGGATCCCAATTTTGCCTTTTTATTTTCAATCTCATTTCACTTGAAAGTTTTAAGTCTTCCATTTCATTTGGGAGTGTCAAGTGATTTGAAATTTTTTTTGGGTTTAGGGAATCCGATTTCATTTTTCTTTTTTAGGGTTCATTTCACTTGCCATCTATGGAGTTTATTTTATCACATCTTGAATCGAGCTCCTCCAATAGTGACGAGGAGTTGCTTGAGGAAATGGTGATAAATGATCAAATTGCAATGCAAGCGATAATTGCTTGTGTCAATATTTGGGAATATTTCACATCAATAGAGCTGGATGAAGAAAGTGAAAATTTGGTCAACCTTGATGTAAGTGTGTGGGACATCTTAACAACCATGTGAACCACACTAAGTTTGTTTAAGTTTCTCACCAACTTCATTTTGGGAAAATTTGAAATTTTGACTCAACTTGTGGTCCTAACCAATGTTGGGTGATTCTCACATGCGACTTGAAAATCTGCAAGATTTTGAAGTTGAAAACTGTGGGTTCTTAGATAAGAGGAAAACCAAATTAAGAACCTAACTGGTTCACAACCTAGTGATAACCACCCCTAAAATGTTTAAGGTTTTCAAAAATCAAAAAAGTTGAAAATCAAAAAAGGTATCTCCCAATACCTTTTGGACCAGTTTCAACTTTAAGGTTATAGCTTATAGGTTTAGGTTTAAGGTTTAAAGCTAGCCATTTTAAGTGTGTTGTTTAGGTTTAGGGTTAATAATTAAAAATTAGGGTTAGGTTCAAAAATTAAGGTTTAGTCATTGCCTGAAACGACGCCTTAAACTATATAAATTAAATGTTAGTGAATGAGAGCTTCTTTGATTTTGCTTTGTGCGTTATATGTTATTTGTTAATTGCTTTGGATTTCTCTTATGTTTTGTTTCTAGATCTTTTAACTTTTTGTTCAACTCTTTTTTTGTGTTTTTTTGGGTTTGTTTTTGCTTTTAGATCTTGCTTGTGGCCCTTGCTTTTGTTCCAACTCTCATTTTGTAGGTATAGGTTTTTATTCTTGGCTTTAGTTTTTGATTCTTTCCTAACTTTCGCTTCTTACTTCTATTTTTCGTTTCTCATTTACGGTTTTTACTTGGCTTTCATTTCTTGTTTTTGTCTCTCATATTTTTTCTTTTGGCTCTTGTCAAGTTTTCATTTCTCACTTCTATCTTTCACTTTTCACTTATGGGTGAAAGCACACTATAGTGAACCAATGGCGATGGATGTGGTGTTCATAATTAGTCTTTTTCATAATGTCAAATTGGAATCACTACTTCAAAATTGCAAACATTCCCCCCTAAAACAAAAAATTTGTGGATTTCAATAAAGGCCTCCCTTGAAAATCCTACATGCTATTTATATTTTGAAATGTAGCTAAAAATTCATCAATGTGTGGATTTCAAAGACTAAATTTTCAGATATTCATTTTTTTATGAATTATTCCATTCAAAATCTACATTCATGATACCATTCCACCAAAAAAAAACATTTACTGGTATAGTTCATGATGGATTTTTGAGTCCATAACACAAATCATGGATTGTGACAACACAATTGCCTTGACTTAGAAAGTCCACTTTGAGTTCATAATATCATTATTTGTCATTCTATTTTTACAATGCTTTTAACTTGTACCCCACTACTAAAAAATGAGTCCCTACCAACATTTTATCATAATTTCAAAGTTATATAGGCCTATAACTTAACACCCCCCTTTAGTGAAAATTGTAGTGTGACACCAAAAAATGGATTATCTAGTGTGCTTTCACCCTTATTGCTCTTGCCTAACTCTCACTTTTCACTTATGTTTCTCACTTCTCACTTCTAGTTCTTGTTCAACTTTCATTTCTTGCTTCTAGTTCTATCTACTTTCACTTTTGTTTTTCATTTCTAGTTCTTGTTTGGCTCTCACTTTTTGCTTTTGTTTTTTGTTTCTATCTCTTGCTTCTCACTTTTATCTTTCACTTTTCACTTTTGTCTTTTACTTCTTGTTTATGGTTCATGGTTGGCTTTCGTTTCCTACTTCTATCTTTCACTTCTCACTTTTATCTTTTATTTCTTGTTTTTAGCTCTTGCTTGGCTTTTGCTTTTCACTTTTGTTTTTTGTTTTCCCTTTTGGTTTTGCCTAGCTTTTATTTCTCATTTTTGTCTTTTATTTTTCCTTTCTATCTTTCATTTCTTGCTTTTGATTTTTTTGCTAACCTTAATTATTTCTAGCTCTTATTTTAAGTCTTGGTTCTACCTTGGTTCAAGCCCTGGTTTTTTATTCAACTACGATTATTTGTTTCATATATGAAAGCACCTTTCCACTCTGGCTTTGGCTTCTCATTTTTGGCTCTTGCTTGCATTCTAGCATGCATTGGATGCATTATTTTTGCAGACTAGTACTTCCCCCCTGCTATTTTTTTGCATGTTCAAAATTCCAAGGCCAATTCGGGATGGAGGTCAAGCTTCCAAATTCTTTTTGAAGTAAACTTGCAATCAACTTTTACTTTTTGAAAAAATAATAATATTTTGATCAAGGTGAAAACACATTACGGTGGTAAAAAATTATTGTCACAAATACTACTTTTGAAACTACATGTTTTTGAACTTCTACCAAATTAATATTAAAATTACTTTTTGTAAATTCTACTTGGAGCAATGTATTTCAAAACGAAAAATATATATTGTAAAAAAAAATCCCATTTTGAAGTTGATATTAAATGATTGAAAAGTATATTACTGAAAAAAAAATTGTACCAATATATTGCAAAGTGCAAATATATTAAAAAATCACTCAAACGATTAACAAATTTGATGAAGTATTCAATCATATATTACATATGAGTTTATTGTCCCATTTTAATTATATATGAAGAATTCCACATCTAGATGAGGTTTTTCATTCAAACAAACATGTGTGAATACATAAAAGTTTTTTTGAAAAACCACTATCATTTGAAAGATAACAAGAATTGTGTTGGAGGATTTGTGTCAAAAATCCATTTTTAATGTTTCTCAAAACGTTAAATGAAATGAAAAAATATGCCCCCAAAATAATACAAAATGTATTAAAAAATGAATACATTTTTTTGTTCAAAATATACCACTGTAATGTGTTTTCACCCATCAACAAAATTATAATAAATATCTATCTTATAAGTTATTTATTTTTTCTTGTGTTATTTACTAAGCCAAACCTAGGTAGATTAAAAAAGATCTTAAAATGCTTATTAATGATTGTCTTCTTTCATGAAAGGTATGCATGTATATCTTAATCTTGATGATTTGCAACAATTTGGTCAAGGGGGCAAAAAGTTGACTTATATCATTCCACTTGCACTATCAAGGAAACAAATAAAAAACTTCAAAAGTCACAATACAATAGGGATGACCCATATATACTTCCTTGTTTGACCTAAAATTTTGACTATTTAGAGTGTTGATGCAATAGGCAAGGCTAATAAAACATGAAAAACCATGGCTACTCTTGAGTGATTACTAAAGGTTATATGTCATCCAACTTTTGAATAATTGGCATGTTAGAAAGGACATCATCAACTTAGTTTGACATTGTTTTTATCATGACATCCATAATTTTTCTTAGGTTAGAAGAGGGTGCTTCAAACCTAATTTGTGCTTGGATTGACGTCAAGATCCATGACATTGTGTCTCTTCACTATAATTCCTTTGCTTTTTAGTTTGATTATAGACTTTAATCATAATCATATGTGAGTTTATTTAATGTGTCTAAAGTCAAAATATAGCTCATTGCACATATTCCTTATGATTTGACAACATAAAATGTTCCACATGGGACAATGGATGTTGAAAGAAAGTAGGATGAATGGCAAGTAACAAAATATGGTAGAAATCTTACAAACCTTGAATCACAAACTGATACAATGATACTTATCTATTTATTATTGCATTTGTCATTTTTTTCAAGTCTTACATGTAGGAGACCCACTTTACAAGGATTCAAATGAAGCAACATGAAAGACACTAAAAAGGTCACCATCTTTCAAACCTTGATAATCATACATTTGAAGAAAATAACAATCCAATCCATAAGTGGACATTCCTATCCACCAACTTTTCCATTAACACATCTTAATTATGTTAAAAATCATGCAAACATTTGACCAACAATAGAAAAATTAACATAATCAAGCACATTTGTTTACCTTACACAAGCTAGTGCCTTACTAAATGCGCAATATCTATCACATATGGCATGTCATGCATATATGGATCTAACAATATTGTGTTTTCTCAAATTATCATATGCATAAAAGCACAATTCAAATGAAAACATATAATTAAGAAACCAAGCCATTGTGTGAAGATTTGGTTCACCTTTTTCATATGAAAAGTCTAAGAATGCCATGTAATTTATGTTAAGAAGAGTGCCCATACACATTAAGGCACCATAAATTCATAAAACAAAACCTCCTTTCACAATTAATCAAACAATTACACTATTTATGACGTCGCAAATTAGTGCTTCATGAATATGAGGAGTTCCATGTGGTAAGAAAACCGAAAAGGAATTGTATTGAGTATATTTGGAAAATGGGTGTAGCTAGAGAGAAATGACAAAGAAAAATCAAATTCCTAACACAGACCTTAACATGTGATGCAAAAGAAAGGAAACACATGGACTTGTGCAATGTCTTGTCAATGAAATTAACATTGAGCAAAACCCTAAACACCTATATCCGACTTCTACTTTCAATGTTGCTTGAGTTCTCACACTCTATGTAGGTTTGTCCTAATTCAAGAACACAAGGATTTTCTTCCAAATCGACTACCAGTCATCAATCAACAAACCAAGAGAGATTTCTACTAATGCACCCAAAGTGTTATTGCATGCACACAAAATAGCAAAGGAAACAAAATAATAATGCACCCTTGCCTCGTACAACACTTGAATTTCCACCCTTGCCTTTGCTTTCTATAAGAAGGTGTTTCACATTCAAAATGCATGAACATGTAATGTACATTCATCCTAAACAATTCAAATCTATTAGGATTTTGTGGTGTTCAAAACATTAAACTCAAGCCCTTCATTAAACATTCAATGAAACTACCATATGAAGATCTTGTTATATTTGCAAGCTTCAAATGTTGCTTGTTGGCCTTTCCCCATTAAAACTTGTAATTTTTTTGTCACCACTATGTTATTTGAAATAAAATTGCTTGTGATGAATCTATGTTTCCATTAAACTATAAATAGCTAAGAAAACTTGAAGAGGGTATAATCTTCCAAGCCAAAAATAAAGGAAGATGAGTCTTTTGCAAATGAAAGTTAGTACAAAGGGAATGCAATGTAAGAATTCAATCACGTTGTGCAAATGTTGCAAACCCTACATTTTGGGTGATTTTTGCAATTTCCCCCCCCTTTATACGATTCATTCATTGTTATTGCATTTTTCATTTTAATGAAATGTTACACACAAACAAAATGTTGATGGGGGCATAATGTTTTTTTTGGCCAAAAATTTGCCACTTGGTCACAAAAAAATAGGGTTGTGAATCATACAAATATTTTTGGGGGAAATACTAGCCCAAAATCACTATATTTTGAGGAAAAAAAGAACAAAGTTGCCATATTTTGAGGAAAATGTTTTAAATCATTATATTTAGACTAAATGATCTAACATGATGCCAAAATATAGTGGGTTCCATAAAACTTTTATTTTCCTCCTCGACCTATAGCCAAAATTAGCTAGGTCCTTTTATTGATGATCACTAGTTCACCTACCTCACAATTTTTTTTTTTTCAAAAATGTTGATGATAAGGGGCAAATGAGTTAATTTATGAAGGAAGGTAGTTTGTTTTGTTTTGTTTGTATTTGTGAGATCCATCAAACCAGGATGCTTTCGATTGCGTTCTTGATATCTTTGGAAAGCTCTAAAGGAGGAAGGGTGCATTGGCTTGGTTTCATGGTGTTTGGACTTGTGGTGTAGAAGTTTTTGAATATTGATTGATTTTTTCATTGAAAATTAAATTAAATCGTAGCTGAAATTTTTGGAGGGATTGGAATGTGCCTCTAGTGTTGTTGGAAAGATCTTGACGAGCAAGATTTAATCAAATTTATTTGGTAAGATTTGGATTCATAATGTGGGAAATAATGATTTAAAAGTGATTTCTGCCACTAAAAATTCAAATAAATTCCAAAAAACCAAGTTTTGGAAGGAAAAACCAGTTGAGGACATGTTAACACTTGGGCCAATGGCACATGCCACTCTATCCATTGACGAATTGGTACAAATGAAGGGCATGTCCAATTGCCACAAACTTTGTTTTGTTAAAAAATAACACTTCATTTGGTTCACATTGTATGAAACACCTTTGTGTTTTGGAAAATGTTTTGTAATCCAATTCATGTTATAGAGCATGCTCTTTTCCTACATACAACAAAAATCAATAAGAAGCCTATGTTCTTGGGAAAAAAACTACTAAACCTAAAACACCAATTTTTTTTCTTTTTGGATTTTTTTTTTTCTTTTGAGAGTTTTTAACAATATGATGGTCCATTAATTTTTTTGATAAATAAACAATGACTTGTGTTTTAAAAATGAATTAAAATAGAAACATGAACCTAAAAGTTTAAAAATGAAACATCTTACAAGATAGACCTACATAACATGTTGATCAATTAAAGGGATGTCCACACCACCAATTATGTACAACCTTTATTGCTAAATAAGGCATTCACTTATGGTAAGTATAAGAGGAAAGATTTCAATGCAAAAGCTTCAAAAAGTTGTTATGTAGGCTCCTTTTGTGCTAGGTTCAAATCTAATAACCTCATGTGTTTTGAAGGAAGAGAGCCAAGGTGAACAATTGAAAATGGTGGGAGGTTCGAAGGCTCAAAGTTCAAACTAGTGTGGTACTTGTATGTCCACTTTTCAATACCATGAATAAGCCTTAATAACAAAGATTTTACTCATTTTACATGCGAACTTGGTGTGTTTGCCTTTAGATATAAGCTAAGTAGGGTATGAATTTGGTATGAATATTTGTATTTTGGGATGTAATGTGAATATGATATATGTAATTACAAATTTTGGCATTCATATTGGGGATATATGAACATTGGGATTGTATTTAAAGTCAACTCATACAAATCTTGAAACATTCATAAGCAAAGAGTAACATATTATGCACATGAAACACAACCAACATAATCAATAATGAAACATTTGCAAATAGTGAAATGTAAATGCCTTATGTTGTGCCTCTTATTTAGCTCCATTGTCACTAATGAACCTTAGTAATGGTATCACTCGCAATATTGTAATTGCCACAAACCAAACTAGTTCAGTATCACAATTGCAAACCCTAAGTTGATAGTCACCACAATATGAATATGAATTGAATATACAAAGTGAGTTCATACTTGATAGGTATGTTTTACCTTATGTTCTAAAAGTGTCAAGATAGCTAGCCCATTGGAAATATATCCAAATCTTTTGTGGATAAACATTGCATTTGAATCCACATGTGGGACATTCAAATGTATCACATCTAAGTGTTCTTTGCAATTATAAACCATTGCAAAGACATCCATGGGTTGGGGGATAGTGAACCAATTTTGTTTAGACCAATATGTTTGATATTCCAATGAACTTCACACATAAACATTTTTTGTGAAGTGAATTGGACATGCATTATGGTTTTTTGTGCATGAAAACATTTTTTGGGTTGTAAAGATGTACTATGGTTGCCCCCTAGAACATGATGCCCCAAAACTTGTAACACTAGAACATAACAAATCCAAATCCACTAATGAATTCACTAGGTTTTGTATTGAATTAGGTGAATTCCTAATGAATTCATCAAATTGTTTAGTGATTAATGATGAGTTGATAATAGACAAGTAAATTCACTAACATATGAACAACTATATTATTTTGAATATATTGAATATTGAATATTAATTATTTGAACTATTTATTTAACATTAATTATTTTATATTGATTATTTTAGTTTTTAGTTTTTTTTAAAATTGAAAGTTTCAAGAAGATTCAAACCTATCTACCTAGGTAGGTAGAAAATTAGCACCTACTTACTTGTGTAGGTGGGCAAGTAGGTGGAAAAGGAAAATATATAGATGGATTGAATAGCCAAAAAAAATCTCATTTACTTTGCTATTTCCATTTAAGGTCAAACATTTCTTTAATCATCCCAAATTGGCATACACATTTCTATGTTGTAAGTCAAAAGAAGACATGTTTATATACCATGTGAAATGGATTCAAAAACAAAATATGGGTTAAATCTTTTATTTGCACCTTAGTTTTAAATTGAGATGGAATTAACCTTTTCCAAAAGACAATTTTCATTAGTAATATCTTTTTCATATTATGTCCAAATAAAATGATTTAAATTTCATTCTGGAAGGTTTTCCAAAAACTACAAAAAATTATAATTTTTTTTTTAATTGAATAAAATTTCATGTAAATCTTGCATTTCAACACATTCTAACAACAATGTCTTGAAAACATTTTTTTTTTTTTTACCCATCATTATCTTCCTCATATTTTGTCCCAAGGAAAAAAAATAAATTAATATGATATTTTTGTATAAAATACGATGTATCAACATATAATAACGTATCATCAAAATTATTTAATTCTACATAGTGTATTTTTAAAATAACTACATTTAAATATGGAATATTAAATACATGTATCCAGATTTTTATATTACAATATGAGTTTGATTATGTAATTATAAAATATAAATGAATTGGAAATAATAAATATTCAAGGAAATGATTAGTGTATTATGAATATTAAATAAATTTTACATTTTATTAATTTTATTTTAAAATGATTTTTATTAATATAATATATAATTAATAAATATTTTCATATATTATATATATGTGATTTTATATGATAAAAATACTAGATCAAAAAAATTATATTTGCATGGATGAATATTATGTTTTACATTTTTATCAAGTGAAGCCCGCAATAAAATACTATCTAGTTTAAGAAATTATATATAATATGCATACATGATTTTATATGTTATATATTTTACATCTTATCATATGATATATAATATATTAGAAATATTTATGTTAAAAATTATTGAATTCTGATTTTTTTTTGTTGCAAACATCTTTTAGCATTTTATTAAATAAAGATAACAAAAAAATATTTTTGGTTTAATTAATTATTATAATCCAAAAATAAAGTAAAATATGTTACAAAATTTTATTATGTGTGTGTGTGTGTGTGTGTGTGTGTAAACAATTTAAATAATATTTAAATATATAAATTTGAATAATATGTTAGTTGATTTTTTAATATTAAAAATAAATTATTAATATTATTTCAATTAAATAATATTATTTTTAGAAATTCAAAATATATATTTCATTATTTATTTTGAATTTTATTGTGGTTCATTTGGTTTCAAAATAATGGAATGTGTTAATTAATTATAAATTAATTTATATGATACAATATTAAATACTTTATAAATGATTAGTTAACATAAATTAATTTCTATATTTTATTACATTATTTTAATATTTGTATGTATAGTAACGAATGTAACCACCCAAATAAATATAATTTTTTACATTATGTTACAACATATTACTCATAATATAGTATATGTATTATATCAACACATATGATTAAGATTGGATTTTCATCTTTTTATTTCTTAAAAATGTCTTTATGTTGTAATAAATGAAGGCCCAAAATAAAATATGGGAATTAAATTCAAATTTTTTTGTAAAATAAATTACTAAATTAGTTATAAGTTGGTTTAAATCACCATCTATTATGTCATATTTTAACCAATTGATGCAATAAAATGTTTTAATAATAAATTTACACATTATATATTAATTATATTAAATGCTGATTATTGTAAATTTTGATATAACATTGAAATTATCATTTTAATGGTACCAAAAATAACTTTAGTAAATTATTTTGACGACAAGTGAATGTGTAGTTGAAGTTTCATTGAATGTGAAATGAAATTAAGGCATGGTAAATTTTGTTCGCTTTTACAACCCCGTAGCAATTTAAGTTAGTGAATTTGAATTCATTATGTATTAGTGTAATCAATATTTTATCATTAGAAGTTTGCATGATAACCATAATTATGATGACTTTGTTCAATTGCAACTAACAAAGCCTAGTGGAAAAGTTTGTTGTAATAAAAAAGGGTCCATTATTAAGCATGGCATTGCCTCAACAATAAGGGAGGCATTTTTTAGGACATTTCACATTTGGAGGTAGCCCCTCCAATTTTAATGTGTCCACTTTTTGCATTTTTTTTACTAGATTCAAAACTTTAAACCCACAATAAGTAGGAGTTGAACATAGCTCCAAATGGCAATTCCCTTGTCCATGGCCCTCACCTACATGTAAATGTTCAATCTTGGTTTAGAAGTGTGCAAAATCATCTTAATTGTATTATCTTCAAATATGTGTACAAACAATCTTCATCCCATGGCAAAACCTTGTTAAGAAGCTTGGCTAGTTATATTTCATTCCTTTAGAAACCACTTGTAAAATTATGGCATGACAAGACAACCATAATGGATGACACAGGTTGGAAGGACTTCACAATGGCAATGGGAATTAAAATTTGCAAATTGATTCACAAAATCTATTCACCTCGAATGTGGTTAAACCAAAGTGGATACATCAATTCTAGCATGAACTTTGAAAGAACATGAACCATAACCAATAAATGTAAATGGAAGCACAACATGTGAACAAGCCTAATATTAACTTGCATACAATCCCCAACTTTGTTGTTAAGATTTAAATGAAACTTTTCATCATGCCAACATCACTTCATATCAAGGTCAATTTTTTGTTTCCTTTTATCATATTTGCATATGCTTCAAATAATCCTCACAAAATCCTATTTTTGTACCCTAGGATGAATTTTCATTGGCAATCCATTCTTCATTTGCATGGTCATGTCAATTGCATACATTGGATTGAAAATTCAACATAAAATGTGAAGTGGATTAGTAGCCTTGTTGCTACCAACTTCATTTTAAGCATTGCAAAATCTTTCCCCAAGCATACATGAGTCCCTGTTTGAAACACAAAAAAATTATATGGGTTTTCGAGAACAAAAACTCCATCTTTCAACCACCTTTCAGGTTTGAATTCAAGGAAATCAACCCCCCATAGTTGTTCCATTCTTCGCATTGCATATGGAAGATAACCAACATATGACATCTTAGGGATTGGAATTCCATCTAGCAACACATCATCCTTTACAACCATTTTAACATCAAATGGAACCGAGGGATAAAGCCTAAGAGATTTTGACACTACTTCATGCAACTAATGCATTTCCTTTAGCTCCTCATAAGTGATTAAAGTGCTAGGATCATCTTTTTCATCCTTGTTGTCAAACTGGACCTTAGATTTTAATGTGTTTGTGATTTCAACAAGCATTGTGTCTTCAATGTGAAGGTTGCATGATAACAACGAAAAGAACCATGATAAGCCTATAGGACAAATGAAAGCAAATGTCGAGGACCAATTGATAAGTCTTTCAAGCAAAATTTTAAAGAGACAAAATGAGGAGAAAATTGATGTTGTGAACAACTTGCATAGGTGGTATCCCTTCCTACTAGGATGAAACTTATCACAATGTCTTGTAAAAAACCATTAAAAAAGCCTTATTGCTTCTTATTCTTATCCACATCTTCAAAATTTCTTTTCGTTTGTTGCATGGGGAGGCCCATGAATCTTGACAAAAGATCCATATGTTGATCTTCCAAACTTTTTGAATTGATCCTTTAATAATCAATTTCCATTAATTGTGTCCTCTTTGTGTGGATCACAAACATGGCAAAATCATCAATATCACATAAAACTTGACACATTTTCCTTTCATTGCCAACATGAAGAGCACGTTGCAACCTCAATATAAATGGAAAGTTAAAAGCCTGAGTTGATGAAATTGATGTTGCCATGTCAAATGCTTGAGCAAATTTCACATTTGGAAGTGAAAAATCTAGGCATGCAACATCAATTCCGAACCCCAGTTTGCAAATATTATCAAATGCAGAATGTCGCAACCCCACTTTGGCCAAGTGTGGGGGTGAAGCCCAACACTTGGAAAAGTTTGGAGGTGTGGAGTCCTCTGGGACTCCCGAATGTTTAGAGCTCGACAGTAAGGGGCAAAACACCTCGCATTGGGGTGTTGTTGGTGTCATTGAAAAGGTCTTGAAACGTAGATATCGAAAATGCCCTCGCATTGGCAATTCGGACATCTGCAGCCCAAGTTATGGGCAAAAGAAGGGTCGGGAGTCAAATTGGCAATTTGACTCCTGACCACTAAAAGTCGGGAATCGACCTCTTCCCGACGTCCGATTTGAGTGTGCGACATGGCGTTGGAAAGATCTCGACGAGGGCTACAACTTCGATTCAGACCTCGTCGCGATCCAATTCTGCAGTCGGGAGTTATGGTGGTTCAAAGTTTCAGGAGTCCCGCCGGGACAATTTCGGGACTCCATTTCGGGAGTCCTGGGAATTTGTGCCATTCGGATGTAGCCTCCGCGACCAGCCGCAGAGAATACTATATGGGGG
>Ga0116227_10011579_pt1 | contig 14759 bp, 13 predicted proteins | sample S1TSphgellanicum_FD_89693 | JGI IMG/M metagenome (GOLD analysis project Ga0116227, IMG submission 89693) | Host-associated microbial communities from peat moss isolated from Minnesota, USA - S1T2_Fb - Sphagnum magellanicum MG | ecosystem: Host-associated > Plants > Peat moss > Unclassified... | reverse complement strand
GTCGATACCCTTTAGGCGGAGAGGTTCAGCCATGAACGTCATTTCCTGTTCTGCTCGCACCTGATGTGCGAGCGACTTTCGATCAACTTTCCATTCGGTGCCCTGCACCAGGGGGTCGCGACCTGTTATGCACACCATCCGCGTTTCTACCCAGATGTGTGTTCGCACGGTATGTTTTCGCGGTGAAATTGGCCGATTGGGCCCCGTAGCGATACGTCCGGCTCACACTAGTAGATCCCGGCCTTACCGGGCCGGCCGCCGACGATTCCGTTGGGCCCTAAGCTGAGCCAATAGCGCGCGCGCTTCGACCACGGCATGACGGCGACGGCGGCCTCGCGTTTGAGCTTCGTCCAAAGCGAATCCGGCGCCATGATGCGGACGCCGATCGCTGCGGCTTCCATGTTGAATAGCGCGGCATCCGCGCGGTCGAGCGCGACCTCGTCGATAATGGCGCGCGCCGCGGCGGCGTTCGGCGCGGCGAGAGCGTTCGCGATCGCGCGTGCGGCGTGCGTGGCATCGATGATGCCCGAATTGAGACCGCGGCCACCGAAGGGCGGGAAGAGGTGGCCCGCCTCGCCGGCCAGCAGCACGCGCCGCTTCTCGTCGGTGAATCGTTCGGCGGCGAGTTTGTTGAAGCGGTAGGTGGAGATCCAGCGGATATCGTCGGCGTACCGCGGGTCCATGATCTTGGGAAGCCACTGCCGCACGCCCTCCGGCGTGCTCATCCGGTCGATGTCCGCTTGCGTCTTGCACTGCACGTCGATGCGCCAGCCACCGCGGAACGGCAAGAGCAGGACGTTGAGACCGTCGAGGGCCGGATGTTCGTAATGGAAGGAGAGTTCCGGCGCGAGCGCGGCACCTTCGATTTCGCCGACGTCGACGATGACCCAGCGCGAGTCCAGATTTTCACCGGTCATGTTGATCCCGAGCGCTTTCCGGATGACGGACCGTGCGCCGTCGCAAGCGATCGCGTAGCGCGCTCGCACGTCCTTGCCGCCGTCCGTCGCTAACGTGACCCCGTCGTCGTCGACCTGCAAGCCGGTGACCGTCGTATCCCAGAGAATCGGAATGCCGTGCGCTCGAACCGCGCGCATCAAGATACGTTCGGTGTCTGCCTGCGAGAGGCTCGTGCCGTGCGCCTTACTCGTTTCGGGCGGGAAGCTGCGCCGGTAAAATTCCCGGCTTCGGAAAAAATAGCGGCGCCCCGCCCACAGCATTCCCGCGTCCAATATCTGCTCGTCGATACCGGGTTCGTACTTTGCGAGTTCCGTCAGCGGTTCGCGATGGAGAAAGAGCGCGCGGCTGCCCGGGCGCACGCGCGTTTCCGAATCACTCTCGACGATCACGGTCCGCAGATTCAGCCCGTGGCACGCAAGCGCGGCTGAAAGCCCAACCGGCCCCGCGCCTACGATCGCGACCTCAGCTACCGCGTCCAACGAGGTTCCGATCGCGCCCTGCCGGCGTCAATTCACGCCGCGCGTGCGCCCGTCCCAGAACGGCGCGCGGAGCTCGTGCTTGAGCACTTTGCCGGCGGCCGAGAGCGGAAGCTGCTCGCGAAATTCGAGGCTACGCGGGCATTTGAAACCGGCGATCAACGAGCGGCAGTGCTCGACGATCGCTTCGGGAGCCGGCTCGGCGCCGGGGCGCAGGACGACGACGGCGTGCACGCGCTCGCCGTATTCGTCGTCGGGAATGCCGATCACGGCCGACATCGAGACGTCCGGGTGCTGGGCGAGCGCGTTTTCGACCTCGCCCGAGTACACGTTCTCCCCGCCCGTGATGACCATGTCTTTGAGGCGGTCGACGACATAGAGATATCCGTCGTCATCGAGGTAGCCGCCGTCGCCCGTATGCATCCAGCCGCCGCGCAGGGCACTCGCGGTTTCATCGGGTCGATTCCAATACCCGAGCATCACGGTGGGGCCGCGGGCGATGATCTCACCAACTGTCCCCGGCGGCACCTCGCGATCGTCCGAGTCCACGATCCGCAACTCCACCTGCGGCAACGGTTTACCGGCCGAGCGCAGCTTGCCGGCCGCGATTCCCTCGGATGAATGCACGTCCGGGTCGAGTACGGCCAAGAGCGGCGAGCACTCGGTCATCCCGTACGCTTGGCAAAACGCGGCGTTCGGGAAAGCCGCCATCGCCTGCATCAGCAGCGCACTATCGATCGGGGCCGCGCCGTAGATCATCATCTCGAGGCTCGAGGTGTCGAATTCGTGGAAGCGGGGGTGGTCGACGACGCGCTTGAGCATATTGGGCACGAGGAACACTTCCGTCGCGCCGTCGTCCTGGATCGCTCGCAAGACACCCACTTCGTCGAACATCGGAATCACGATCGCGCGATGGTGAGCGAGGAGAATTTGCAGCGCGAGCGCGCAGCCGCCGATGTGAAACACCGGCGCGGCGATGAGCGCCGCCGAACCCGGCCGCCGCGGTAAGGCCGCCATGCTGTTACGCATGTTGTGCGTTAAGTTATGGTGGCTCAGCATCACGCCTTTGGGCCGGCCCGTCGTGCCGCCGGTGTACATGACGGCGGCTAAGTCGTCGCCGCCGCGCCCGGCGTCGGGGATCGGGCCGGCGCGCGCGAGGAGGGTTTCGAAATCGCCGCAGCCCTCCGGCGCGCTCGCGTCGCCGGCATAGACGACGGTTTCAAGCGACGCCGACAGGCCGCGCAAGGCTTCGATCATCGGCGCGAACGTGTCGTCGACGATCAGCATGCGCGTGTCGCAGTCGTCGAGCGAATAGGCGACTTCTTTTGGGTTCCAACGGATGTTCACGGGGTTGATCACGCCGCCGCCCCACCACACCGCGAAGAAGTACTCGATGTAGCGATGCGAATTGAGGGCGAGCATTCCGACGCGGTCGCCCGGCCGCATCCCGAGGGACGTCAGCGCGCCGGCCAGTCGCGCGACGCGCGCGGTAAAGGCCGCGTAGGAGAAGCGCCGTCCGCCCGCTGAGATGGCTTCCGCGTCCGGGCAGTCGCGCAGCGCGCGATGCAGCGCCGCGGTCAGCGAAGGCTCGGGTTCCGTGATCGGTCCCGAGCCGAGTTGCGCGTGTTTCAGGACGCGACCGGCTCGAGTTGGGCGCGCATCACGCCGACGAGCGTATTGAGCGCCTTCAGCGGCCGCACCATCACTTTGAAGTTCGTGACGCGGCCCGCGTCGTTCCAGCGAATGATATCGATGCCGTTGACCTCGATGCCGTCGATCTTCGTTTCGAATTCCAGTACCGCCGACCGTTCGGCCAGCCACTCGTCGACGTAGCGGAAACTCGGGTTATTAAGCACCACCAGGGCGGCGCGCAGATACTTGGTCGCAAGCGCCTTCCCAACCTGGGGCGCGTGAACGGCGGGAGATTGAAAGACGACGTCGTCGTCGAGGATCGCTTCGAAAGCGCGGAGGTCGTTCGCGGCGACGGCTTGGTGCCAGACGGCGATCGGTTCAGGTTGCATCGGCCAAACCTCGTGCTTCGGGCAACCCGCATGCTTCGGGCAAACCTTAGCAGCAACGTGGACAGTCCGGCTAACTACCGTTTCCCGGCGGCCGCCTCCTGGTTCTCAACCGGCCAGACCACCGTCGATCCGTAAGATCTGTCCCGTGATGTAGTCGGCCTCCGGCAAGCAGAGGAGAAGAATGCCCCCGGCCGCCTCTTCCGGGCGTCCGGCTCGTCCGAGCGGGATCTCTTCGCGCAACGCGGCCAACATCGATGCCGTCAGGCCGACGCGCCGCCGTTCGCCTTCGATCGTCACGGCGGTTTCGCCCGCGATCTCCTGCGTCAGCCGCGTCTCGATCAGACCGAACGCAACGCAATTGACGTTGATGCGCAACCGGCCCCATTCTTTGGCGAGCGAGCGGGTCAGACCGAACAGGCCCGCTTTCGCAGACGCGTAGTTGGCTTGGCCGGCCGCGCCGCTCGTGGCGGACACCGACGAAACGTTCACGACTTTACGATGGATGTAAAGACCCGCGGCGCTCTCCTCGGCGATCCGCGGCGCGACGGCGGCGTGGAAGGCGCGCAGCACGCGGAACGGTGCTTTGAGGTGGACGTCCTGCATCGCATCCCACTGCTCGTCGGTCATCCGATGGATCGGCGAATTCCAGATGTAACCGGCGTTATTGACGACGACGTGCGCGTCGCCGAAACGCTCGAGAGCTCGCGCGACGAACGCTTCGGCGAAGCCCGGCCCCGCGACGTTGCCCGGAACCGCCAGGCTTTCGCCGCCCGCTTGCGCGATCTCGTTCGCGACCGCTTCGGCCGGCTCACGATCGAGGTCGTTGACGACGACGCGCGCGCCCTCGGCCGCCAGCTGAAGGCAGAGGCTGCGTCCGATCCCGCGGCCGCCGCCCGTGACCAGCGCGACCTTCCCGGCTAGCCGGTTACTTGCCATGCGTCGCCGCGGCGATCCATTCGTAATCGCCGCCGCGGAAGCGGCGCAGCCGTCGCCAAAATGCTAAGGCGGACGCCGGCCAGATCGCGCTATTGCGGCCGGTGACCGCATCGAGGTACCAGCTCTTGCAGCCGCCCCGGCTCCAAACGGAGGCGTTCATACGATCCCTCACCCAGTCGTTGAAACCGGTCTGGACCGCGCGCCGAACCTCGATGGCGGCGTGACGCCGCTTGAGCAGTTGCTTGATCCCGGCCGACACGTAGCGAGCCTGCGCCTCGATCATGAACACTTGCGAGTTGTGAGCCAGGCCTGAGTTCGGCCCGATCATCATGAAGAAGTTGGGGAACCCGTTGATCGTGGTGCCGAGATACGCCTCCTTCCCGCCGGCCCAGGCCTCGGCCAAGCTGCGCCCGCCGCGGCCGACGAGTCGAAAGCCCGGACTATTATTCTGGACGTCGAAACCCGTTCCGAAGACGATCGCATCGACGTCGCGTCGCGTGCCGTCTACCGTTTCGATTCCACCGGAATGCACGCGCCCAATCGATTCCGTAATGACTTCGACGTTCGAACGGGACAGCGCCGGGTAGTAGTCGCTTGAGATGAGGATGCGCTTGCAGCCGAGCGCGTACCCGGGCGTCACTTTTCGTTTGAGTTCGGGATCTCTTACCTGCTTATCGATCAGCCCGAGTGCGAGCGACTTCGACTTCTCCATGAGATCCGGCGACGTCGTGAAGCCGTCGGCGCGGCCCTCGTGAATCCAAAACAAGCGATACCGCTCGTACAGGCGGAAAGGCGGGAAGCGCCGGAAGCGCTCGATCGTCTTGGCCGGGATCGGCCGGTCGCCTTTGGGCAAGATCCAGGGCGGTGTGCGTTGATAGAGATCGAGGCGGGCGACGGCGGGTGCGATGCGCGGCACGAATTGGATCGCGCTCGCGCCGGTGCCGATCACGGCGACGCGTTTGCCTTTGAAATCGTATCCGTGATCCCACGTTGCCGAGTGAAATACCTTACCCTCGAAGCTTTCGAGGCCCGCGAACGCCGGAATGACGGGCCGGTTCAGCGGCCCGGCCGCCGAGATCAAGCTGCGCGTCAGCAGCGTCTCACCGCTTCCCAGATCGACGCGCCAAACGGCGCCCGCTTCATCCCAGACCGCGCCTTCGACGCTTGCATTCAGGCGAATCTTCGGCCGCAGTCCGCACTTCGTCGCGACGTACTCGAGATAGGCTCGGATCTCGGGTTGCGGGGCGTACAGCCGCGACCAGTCGTGCTTGGGGGCGAAGGAGAGGGAGTACAAGTGCGACGGGATGTCGCAAGCGCAACCGGGATAGGTGTTTTCCCGCCAGGTGCCGCCGATCGATCCGGCCCGTTCCAGAACGATGGTCCGCTTTATCCCGGCCTTGGCCAGTCGCGCCGCCACGGCGAGGCCGCTGAAACCGGCTCCAACGACGACCGCATCGAGAATTGCTGGATCGCCGTTCGAACGTGCCATCTTCCCCTTCGGTCCGACAGGTGCCGAACCGCCAATGCATAAAAACTTACCGCTCAGTACGGAATCTGTCAAGTTGGTAAGCCGGGAGGAACAACGACGTGGTTTCCAAGCCTGCCCGGCGAAAAGCTCGCCCGCAGGGAAATATGCGCGCGCAGGTCGCGTCGTTCAAACGGGACCAAATCGTCGCGGTAGCGGTCGAGTTGTTCTTGACCTCCGGCTACCACGGCACGTCGATCGACTCGATCGCGGATGCGCTCGGCGTATCGAAGCCTTTCATCTATTATCACTTCAAGAGCAAAGCCGAGATCCTGAGCGCCATCTCGCATCACGGCGCGCAATTGACCTTATCCGCCGTGGCTGAGGCCGAGCAGCACGCGGGCAGCCCGCGCGAGCGGATGGCCCGGTTCTGCCAACGGCTGACGGCCATCGTGATCGAAAGCGGGCGTTATCTTGCCGTCTACGCGAACGAGACGAGCAACCTGGCCCCTCCGGATCGTAAGGCGGTCCTGCGGATGCGGGATGAAATCGACCGTCGCATCAGCGTCTTGGTGCGCGACGGAGTCGAAGCCGGCGAGTTCACGGTGGACGACCCGCTGATCGCGACGCGCGCGATCACGGGGATGATTTCGTTCATGTGGACTTGGGCGCATCGCGTAGATCCGGCGGCGGAGCGCCGCTTGGTCGACCAGATGTCGCGCATCGCTATGCGAACGCTGCAGGCCGACCGGCATTGATCCTCACTCGAGGATCGACCGGCGTTGACGCTGACTCACAGCTGGGAGCAGAAAATCATGAACCAAAAGCTCAAGGTCGAGGAAGACTCCATTCTCCAGGCGGCCGTCAGCGGCGAGCGACGCGTTCCGGGCGTGGTCGCGATGGTCACGGACCGCGAGCAAAACATCTACGAAGGCGCCGCGGGGAAACGCGCGCTGGGCCAGGACGCCGATATGACGCTCGACTCCGTCTTCGCGATCTTCTCAACGACCAAAGCGATCACGGCCACCGCCGTGCTGCAACTGGTCGAGGAGGGGAAACTCGATCTAGACGCGCCGGCCAAGACGTTCGCGCCGGATATCGCCAAGCTCGCGGTCCTCGACGGATTCGACGAATCCGGCAAGCCCGTTCTCCGCGCTCCCAAACGCGATATCACGACGCGCATGCTCTTGCTGCACACCGCCGGTTTCGGCTACGACTTTTTCAACGAGAGCTACAAGCGATTGACCCAGGAACACGGATATCCGGGCGTGGTCTCCTCGACCGAAGCCTGCATCAGGACGCCGTTGCTCTTCGACCCAGGCGAGGCGTGGGAATACGGCACGAGCATCGACTGGGCCGGCCAAGTCGTCGAGGGCGTGACCGGAAAACGGCTCGACGCGGTGCTTGGGGAGCGCGTTCTCGGGCCGCTCGGCATGACGGACACCGCCTTCAAAATGACGCCGTCGATGCACGAGCGTCTCGCGCCGATCCATCAGCGCGGGCCCGACGGTTCGCTGACGCCGCTGATCGGTTTCGAACTGCCGCAAGAACCCGAGGTCTTCATGGGCGGCGGCGCGCTCTATGGTACGGTCGGCGATTATTGTCGCTTCATCCGCATGTGGTTGAACGACGGGATGGGCGAGGGAGGCCGCATCCTCAAGCCCGAGACCGTCGCGATGGCGGAGAAGAATGGGCTCGGCGACCTGAAGGTCAAGATGCTGCCGGGCGTGATCCCCGAGCTTTCAAACGACGCGGAGTTCTTCCCGGGCCTCTCCAAATCGTGGGCGCTCAGCTTCATGGTCAACGACGAGGACGCGCCCACGGGCCGGCCCGCCGGGGCACTCGCCTGGGCCGGCCTCGCCAACTGTTTCTTCTGGATCGATCGCAAGAACGGCATCGGCGGCTACTGGGCGACCCAGATTCTGCCTTTCATCGATCCCGTGTCGTATCCGGCGTATGTGGATTTCGAGACCGCCGTGTACCGCACGGTCTCGCTGCCGGCCAAGGTGGCCGTTCCAGCGTAACCGCCGCCGTGGTGCCGTCGCCGGTAACCTGTTTGCCGCCGGCTTCGGCCAAGCGACGGCGCGGCTTTGCTTGGCGTCTCGTTTAATTCAGTAACGTAGTAAAACGCGGCTCTGCGAAGCCGGGGCGGTTACGGCCCGTCTCCGGCAAGTGGTCACTGTTGGGTGAGAGCGTAAGACTTGGGACCGGTAGTCCGGACGACCCATGCAATTTGGCGGCCGAGGGGTCATAATCAAGCCCCGGTTCCTCTACAGTTCGTGTTGGAAAGCAGGCATGGTCGTCGATCACCCGGCGGTTAAAATCGTCGCGGGCATTTTCTTGGGCGGAGCGATCGGTGCGCTCGCGTTTGCGAGCCTGCGCGTCGAGCCCGCCGGACAACTAGTCCCCGTTCCGGTCGTCACGAGCACGGCGCCGGTCGCGCCAGTGCAGCAGCCGGTGTCGGAGGTTGTCCCGAGCACGGCGCAACTGGCGCCGATCAGCGCCGCAGGCGGGCCGGTCTGGGTGCCCGCGCCCGCGCCGCCGCGCCCACGTCGCGTGCTGCTCACCGAGAGCGCGACGTTTCCGTGCGCCGCGCGCAGGGGAGCGTCCCTCGTGAACGTCGGTTGGGCGGTGGCGCTTTTCGGTAAGCATCCGGCTCGCTCGAAGTCCGCAAAGCCCGCCCCGGAAGCGAGCTACTCGACGTCGCTCGCGTGGGGCGGCGAGGGGATGTCGCTCGCCGTCAGTTGCTCGCCAGGTGCGGCGGCCCCGCGGGCCGCGACCGTCGCGCAAGCGCCGGCGGCACCGCGGCCGATGGTGCCGCTCGATTATCCCGCCGAATCACAGCAGCCGGTGGGCCTGCAGATCTCCGGTTTGTTCAAACCCGTCACCGATGCGATGCCTTAGATGTCGACGTCCAGCATAAAGTCGAACGGCGAGAGCGAGTTGGGATCGAATTTCTTGAGGTCGGTGTTCGCGGGATAGAGGGCGACGCTCTGCGCGATCGGGAACGTCGGGCAATCCTCGGCGATCGCGGCTTGAGCGCGTTGCAAAAAGGCCTTCTGTTGCGCGCGATCGAGCGTCAGCGTAGCGTCGTGCAGCAACTGCGTGACTTCGGCGTTTCGATAGCGTAGGTCGTTTTGGCCGTGCGGCGGGATCCGGTCGGCGGCGTAGAGGTTGATCACGCCTGTGGGATCGGCCGTATGGCCCCATTGGAAGGCGCACAGGTCGAACTTGCCGGCCTGGACGATGCCGCCGTTTTGGAAGGGCGCGAAGTAGAGATTCGTTTGGTACGCTTTGAGATCGAAGGTCACGCCGATCTGGCTCCACGACGTCCGGATCAGCTCGAGCATCTGGGCCCAGGTCGCGTTGCCCGCGCCGTACGCCAGGGTAAAATGGAGATCGAGACCGTTCTTGGCACGCACGCCGTTCGGCCCGCGACGCCAACCGGCCGCGTCGAGGATGTCGTTCGCGCGAGCGAGGTCGTACGGATATTGTCTGACCGCACCGTTATACGCGAATGAAACGGGCGATAGCACGGACCAATTCAAATCGCCCGCGCCGTGGAGGACTTTCTCGATAATCGTTTTGCGGTCGATCGCATGGTTCAACGCCTGCCGGACGGGCGCTTGCGCGAGAGCCGGCTGCGCGCAATTACAATCGATGTGCCACCAATACACGGACGGTTTGCGCAGGACCTCGACGCCGGGGATCGCCGACGCTTCCGCGAGCTTGGTCGGATTCATCTGCATCCAGAGGTCGATCTCCCGCGCGCGCAGCCGCGTCATCAGCGTTTCGTCATCCGGGATGATCTGGTAAACGATGCGTTGGAGCTTCGGCAGTCCGCGCCAATAGTGCGGATTCGCGGTGAGCTCGACCGACTGGCCGCGCAGCCACGCAGCGATCACGAAGGGGCCGGTGCCGATGGGTTGGGCGTTGTAGGCACCGGTGTTCGCGTTTTGTGAGGCGACGATGTGCTTGGGCAGGATGCACGGATTAGCGCCGCCGGTTGAAAAAAACACCGAAGCCCAGGCGCTGAACGTCGACCGCAGGTGGAAGATCGCGGTCCGTTCGTCCGGCGTTTCGACCCGCTCGATGAGCTCCCAACCTTCGCGTGACGTAACGATCGTATTGGGATCGTTGATCAGCGCGACGGTGAAGGCCACGTCGTGGGAGGTGAAGGGCACGCCGTCCGACCAGGTAGCCGCGCGCAGCTTATAAGTGATGCGACGTCCGTCCGGGCTGAGCAAACCGTTTTCGATGCTCGGGACTTCGGTGCAGAGCTCCGGAACCGGTTCGAATGAGCTCGTCGTGCGGAAAAGCCACGCGCCCCACAGTTCCGCCAGCCAACTGGTCGAGGCGTGGACGTTGCTGAGCGGGTTGAGTCCGACCGGATCCTCGCCGTCCGAATAACGCAATTCGTGCGGAACCGTCGAGGCGGCCCGGCCGCCGCTATCACCACCCGCACCTGCGACGCGCGTGCAGGCCGGCATCACGGCGGAGGCCGCCAACAGTCCCAGAACGTCGAAGCGCTTCACCGCGCGATTAGTTCGGTTCCGCCGCGCCTCATCCCGTGCTAATCGTTGACCGTGACCCGGAAGGTCGCGGTCAGCGTCGCACCCGGCGCGAGCGACCCGGCGAACGTCCAGCTCACCGCGCCCGTGCCGCCGACCGCGGGTGTCGTGATCGTGCAACTCGTGATGCCGCTGGGGAGCGTGCCGTAGGCGGCCGAGACGAACGTGGTGTTGGCGGGCGTCGCGTCGTTGAAGACCATCTGTGAGAGCGTCGTCGAGGTCGTGTTGGTGAAGGTCAGCCCGTATTCGAGCGTGTCGCCCGGGTTGGCGGTTCCGGTCGTGCCACCGGTCGCGACGCCTTGCGTCACGTTGCGCACGGTCTTCAACAACCCGTTCGAGGACGAGACGATCGTCGAAGCCGAGGCGCTCACCGCGTTGGCCGTCGGGGGCGTGGCGGTCGCGGTATTCACATAGGTGTTCGCCGTCGCGGCCGTGGCCGAAATCGAGAACGTGACCGATCCGCCCGAGGGGAAAGTCGCGGCGGTGCCGGTGACGGTCGTGCCGGAAACCGTCACGCTGCCGCACGCGGCGCCGCCGCTCGCGCTGCCGCATGAGGGCGTGCCGACGACCGTCACGCCGGTCGGCATCGTATCCGTGACGACCGTGTTGTTCTGGGCCGACGGACCGTTATTGGAGATGACGATCTTGTATTCGATCGCGCCGCCGGGGCTCGTTTGCGCGGTGGCCGTCTTGGTTATCGAAATTTGGTTGATCGCCGTATCGGTTTCGCTCGTTCCGGCCGAGGGCGAGGCGCTGGTTCCCTTCGCGATCGTGGCCGGCAGGGTCACGACGATCTGCGTTCCCGCGGTCGCCGAAACCGTGTACACGACGCCGACCGAGATCGAGCCGCCGGCCGCCGTCGCGCCGGCGGCCGTGATCGCCGTCTGCAAGGCGCTGACGCTCGCGTAGGTCGTGCCGTTGAACGTGTAGCCCGTCGGCGTGATGGCCGTTCCCGCCGCCGACACGGACGGCGTGCCGATCTCGAACGTGCCGGAGACCGTGCTCGCGTTCGTCAACGTGAAGAGGTCGGTCACCGATTGGTTGACGTTCACGTTCTTGGTCGCGCTGACGGGAACGTCGGTCAACAGCAAGCCCGCGTTCGTGAACGTACACGTGATCACATCGTTGTCCGCCGGCGTGACGGAAAGCGTCGTACCGGTGCCCGACGGCAGCGTCGTCGTGGACCCCGTCATGGCGTTCGCGCATGCGTAGGTGGAGTAGTAGTTCGAAAGCGAACCGCTCGTGGCCGTTTCGCTCATCGTCACCGGGCTGCCGACGATGACGGTCTTCAGGCCCGTCGTCGCGGTCGTTCCCGTTCCCGTCGTGGTCGCGCTCGCGATCGTAGTCGCACCGCGCGTGAGCGCCACGTTGAATTGATCGGTCGAATTCACCCGGCCCGAAATCGTCTTCGCAGCGGCGAGTTGCGCCAGGTTTATCGCGAAGGCGTAACCCTGCAAGGAGGTGGTCGTTAGGCTCATCGTGATCGGCTGAGTCGGCGTCACCGTCGTCGAGAGCACGTACGCGGCATTGTTTCCACTCGCGGACGCGGTGCACTTCGCGGTGGCGGTACCCAAGCCGGTCATCGTGCAGATCGGGGTCGTGCCGCCGCCGACCCGCGGCATGATCTGCGCGTCCACCCACCCCGTGCCGGCGGTAGTCCACGTGATGCTCGCGGTGTTACCGTCGCCGGTATCGAGGGTTTCGGCATCGGCCGCTACCAGCGTCGCCGACGGCAAGGTGTTGCCCGAAGAATCGGTGACGGTGATGGCGCTCAACTTGACGGTGATCGTTCCCATGCCGTAGATGGCCGGCTTCCCGAGAACGCCGGTGTAGGCGGTATTCCCGAGCGGGGAACCTTGGTAGGTCGGGAGGGCCGAGAGCGGTGCCGCCGTGGTGCCCGTATTGGTGAGCGTCATCGATAGAGTCGAGCCGTCGGGGAGCGTGAACGTCATCGGCGTCGCCGCACCCGCGGTCCCGGCATACCCGGTCAGGTCGAGCCAGCAGAGCGTATTCGCCGCCGCGCCGGTCGCCTGATAGCACGTATTTGCCCGCGCCGCTGCCGCCCCGGCGAGCCAGAAAGCCGCCATGGCCACCAGGAACGCGACGACGCGCCCAGCCGGATGCCCGCCGGCGGACGCGTAAAAGCCCCAGCGGTATGGAGACCGGTTGTCCTTCATGCTCCATACAGGTTTCGGCACCAAGGCGAGCCGCCGCGAGCCGGCTGTTTCGGCGCGCTTTGTCGCGCCGGCATTTCGCCGTCAGGCGAACTCTTCGGCCTCCGAAGCGCAGGGCTTGTTGCCCGCGCACTCTTCGTCAAAGCCGCCGTGCTCGGCCACAAAACGCAGCAAAGCCGCGAACTGGCGGTGCTGCTCCGGCGTGAGGCCGGTCATCAGCTTCGCGTCGATCTCGGCCATCGCTCGATCGGTGGTTGCGAGCCGGGCGCGGCCGAGGTCGGAGATTTCGACGATGTGGCGGCGCCGGTCGCTGGGGTCCCGCCGGCGATAGACCAGCTGCTCGGCCTCGAGGTCGTTCAGCAAACCGACGAGTTGGGCCGCGTCGATTCCAAGGGCATCGCCCAGCGCTTGCTGGCCGAGCGGGCCTGCCCGGAGCTCCAGCAGGGTCCCGAGGTGACGCTGCTTGAGCCCGATCGGGCCCAGCGCGTTCGTAAACTGCCTCCCTGCCCAGCGGCCTAGCTTCGCCAGCCAGACGACGGCCGGCGTGCAGGAATCGATCTCGGCGCGCGGCGGCGTTGGATCTAGGACGTCCATTGGGAAATTATACCATAGAACAAACCATTGACAATGATAAATGATTTACTATACTAAATTATAGTCACGTCACAAGAAAGGCAGGCCGTGCGCGCAATTACCACGTGGGTGCTCTCGATTCTCCTCGCCTTGGCATTCTTGGGCGCCGGCGCCGCGAAGCTCTCGACGCAGCCGATGATGGTCGCCGAGTTCACGCTGTTCGGCCTGCCCCAGTGGTTCATGTACCTGACCGGGGCCATCGAAATCAGCTCCGCGATCCTGCTGCTGATTCCGCGCATTGCCGGCATCGGCGCCGGATTACTGGTCTGCGTGATGGCCGGGGCCCTGTTCGAGCACCTCACGCACGGACAAGCCGATAAGGCCGTTGCGCCGCTCGTGCTCTTGATCCTCGCCGGCATCGTCGGCTGGCTGCGCGGCTGGGGCCGCGCCGCATTCGCTCCTAAGACAATTCGCATCACCCCGCCACTCGCATAAGGAAAAACGATCATGACGACAACCGCCACTCGCACGTATGAAATCGACCCGAAGCACACGAGCATCGGCTTCTCGGTCCGCCACCTGATGATCGCGAAGGTTCGCGGCAGCTTCGCCACGGTCGCCGGCACCGTCGAACTGGGCTCGAGCGGTCTCATTCCGGTCGCGGTAAAAGCGGAGATCGATATCGCCTCGATCGATACCCGCGAAGCGCAACGCGACGCGCACTTGAAATCGCCCGACTTCTTCGACGCGGAAACCCATCCGGTGATGCGCTTCACGAGCACCAAGATCGAGGCCACAAGCGATACGCGCTTCCGCCTCATCGGCGACCTCGAGATTCGCGGGACGACGCAAAGCGTCTCATTCGAAGCCGAAGCCAGCGGCCAAGGCAAGGATCCGTTCGGACCGGGCGAGCGCGTTGCGTTCGAAGCCAAGACGAAGATCAAGCGCAGCGAGTTCGGACTCACGTGGAATAGTGCGCTCGAGACCGGCGGCGTCGCGGTCGGCGATGAAGTCGAGATCACGCTCGACGTCGAAGCCGTAGGCTGAGGTCCGTGTCCGGTCCGATCGAAATCGGCGTCGACAGTTTCGCCGCCGCACCCGTAGAAGGGGCGGGTGACTCGGGACGCGCCTCGCAGCAACTGCGCGATCTCGTCGAACAGATCGTATTTGCCGATCGGACCGGACTCGCCGCCTTCGGTGTCGGCGAACATCACCGGCGTCAGTTCCTCGATTCCGCGCCGGTCGTGATCCTCGGCGCGGCCGCCGCGCGCACCAAGCAGATCCGGTTGACGAGCGCGGTGACCGTGCTCAGCTCCGCCGATCCCGTGCGCGTGTTCCAAGAGTTCGCGACCCTCGACTTACTCTCACAGGGCCGGGCTGAGATCATCGCGGGACGCGGCTCGTTCATCGAGTCGTTTCCGTTGTTCGGCTTCGCTCTCGACGATTACGACGAGCTTTTCGCCGAGAAGCTCGAGCTACTGCTGAAAATTCGTGAGAACGAGCACGTCCACTGGGCCGGTCGCTTCCGGCCGCCGCTCACCGGACAAGGCGTGTATCCCCGGCCGTTGCAGCAGCCGCTGCCGGTC
>Ga0116227_10011577_pt1 | contig 14761 bp, 16 predicted proteins | sample S1TSphgellanicum_FD_89693 | JGI IMG/M metagenome (GOLD analysis project Ga0116227, IMG submission 89693) | Host-associated microbial communities from peat moss isolated from Minnesota, USA - S1T2_Fb - Sphagnum magellanicum MG | ecosystem: Host-associated > Plants > Peat moss > Unclassified... | reverse complement strand
CTCCCCTTTGTCTCGCCTTCTTGCAAGCCCTTGCCTTGGTCACGAGCCCAAAGTTAGGGTTGTGATAGATGGGATCTACCAAGTTTGTAAACAATTTTGAAGTCATACTTAGAAACAATAAGAACCTTCTAGTTAATATATCAAAAACCTGTGGCTTGTTAACTAAATACACTAAAGCCATATGGTCTACATAAAATGTCAACTTGTTGCGTAAATTTGTGTAAGGCATAAACCATAGCTAAAGCTTCTTTTTTTGTAGCAGTATAAATTCTTTTAGTAGAATTAAGTTGGGTTTTGGGCCAATATTGCCCCTATTACTAGCTGAGATGCATCAATATGAACATGAAATTCTAATTCCTAGTTAAGACTAATAAGTATAGGAGCTTGAATGTATTAGTTCTTGATTTTTTCCAAGCATTTAGAAATCCATATAAAAAATTTAGTTTTTTTGAATAACTTAGTGATTAGTGCCATAATAGAAGCAAAATTTCTGATGAAGCATCTATAAAACTATGTCATTCCATTGAAGACTTTAATTTCTTGAGGTGTTTTGGCCACTAGCATTTTGATTAAAGCCTTTATCTTCTTAGGATCAAATGTTTTCCCCTCTTTGGAAACTATAAATCCTAAAATAGTTCCAGAACATACCATAAATGCACATTTATCTAGATTCAAATTAATGCCATTCTTTCTACATTTTAGAAAACATTTTTTGAGCTTTTCCAAATGAGTGGACATGTCACTAAAAATAGTAAAATCATCTAAAGAGATTTTCATGAACACATCATTATATTCACGGAAAGCTTTGGTCAATGCGTTTTAATAGGTAGGTGGCCCATTTTTGACCCCAAAAGGCATTACAATCCATACAAAAGCCCCCCAATCAATAACAAAGGCGGTTTTGTATTGGTCCTTTGATGCTATGGAAATTTGATGGTATCCAAAAAAACCATTTTAAAATGTATAAACCTCGTGTCCAATTATAATATTAATAGTTTCATCAATAAAAGGTAACGGGTATGGGTCTTTCTTAGTAGCTCCATTAAGCTTCCTAGAGTCGACACAAAAAAATTCAAGTTCCCATTTTTTTCAAGCACTACTACTATAGGTGATAGCCAAACAACCTTTTCCATAGGTTTAATAAAATCTGCAACGAGCAAAATTTGTTAATATCTTATTTGACAATAGCTACATAATTAAGATTCAATTGGTACTATGTTTGATGAGGAGATGGTATTGATGTGTCCAATTCAATCCAATGTTGAGCTACCTCAAGTGCTATGCCTTTCAAATCTTTGCAAGTCCAAGCAAAGATGTCCTTGAATTCCATTAACAATTCAATTGGTTGATAACTGACAACAAGTTCCAGATCCACACTGATTTTAGCCTAATGTAGGTTTTCCTCAAAACTTAAATTAATCTTGGTGAATTGTTTTTTTTAATGACAATCCATCTAACAATGCAAAGATGTTGAATTATGATTTGAATAAGTGTCGCGTCAATTTCCATTTCTCTTATTTCATGTTGGAAAACATTTCTGGTAAATGTTGTTGGAAAGTATCAAGGGATATAATTATCTTAACAAGTAATACAGATACCGATTCGACAAGTTTATCATAAGAAACAAGTGATTTAAACACAAGTTCAACAAGTATAATAACCTATTCAACTATATTCAAACCCATTGATGTAATCAACCTAAAAGGTTGATATGACCTAACCGATGTAAGGATAGCTATGGTTCCTATTGAAAACAATCCTACTTCTATGGTAAACATCAAATCCTCCTCTTTATTAGATATTCCAAAATGGAAATCATAACAAACTAACACTTTTGAATGCTTGGTTGGTGCTCCAAGTTTTTTAGTAACAGGCATGGTTCTGACTATATTGGTATCTTATATAGTGATAATATTATTGCCTCAATCATGAAACACTTTAGCATCCCTTAGCCAAGGACGACCTAACAACATAAAGTAGCTAGAGTTTAACACACTACTTTGAATTATAATGAAAGTCACTGCATAGGGAATTCCACGAATAAGAATTTTAAGATCCTTAATCAAACCTAGAGGTTTGGTAATGGTTTGATTAGCCATACGTAGATTATAAGGTGAAGGGTTTAGTTTTAATACACCTAATTGTACCCTCAACTTTTCCATAATGATATTAATTTTAGAACCACCCTTTAGAAGTACATATTCTATAAAATTCTTCCCTACTTGAACTTGTATTACTGCCATTTGAAGATTAATGGCAATTGATGCAACTATTGGTTCTGGTAAAACAAGTTTTGATGGTATTGGGTTTAAAATGTAGCTTTTGATATCAGGAATCACTCTTAACAATTGACCCAAGTTCAATGTATATTTGGTCTCCAAGACTTGTTTATTAGTATCCCTTTGAATTTTTTCTAAAGTCTTCTCTATGGTAACCTATTATGAAATTACAAGTTGCTGATTCGCTTCACCGATTTGAGAATTTTCAACTGGTCGAGTTGTAGTAGGATTATCAAGCAATTTAACCCAATTACTCTACAATGAACCCTCATTGATGGTAGCATGTTGTTTTTCAACTCCACTAGGTTGTAGTTGTCTAATAGTTTCAATAAATGAATCCTGTAAATGCTCTTCTTGTTGCCAATCTTTAGTTTCGTTAGCTTTAACCAATTCTCTTATTTAAACACCCATTGTTTCGATTACGAGTTATGAGTGGTAATAAGAACTATTACATCAACTAGCACATTGTTAGTTTTAAGTGATTTAAGTGTTGTTGTAGTTTTGAACATGTTCTATACCTTAATCTTTTTAGGGCATTCTACACTAAAACAAATTATACAAGGATAATGGACATGTATTTTTCTTGATTTAATAGGTTGGGTTTTAGTTCTTGCTTAATTGTAGCAAATACCTTTCTTTTCCTATTATGACGAGTTTCTACTAAATGATTGATTTTACCACAATTAGTACAAGTTAATGTTGATTTAGATGTAACAACAAGTATTATAGGTTTAACTTCTATATTAGTCTTTGGTGTGGTTAGTAAAACATTATAATTCAAACTAACAAGTGTATTTTCCTCACATACTACAACAACTTCCTTGTGCTCAATCAAGGTATTTCTCTTCATACTTGTAGTTGTTAATCTTAGGTAAGGTAATAAACCTACCCTAAAAATAGTGGTGAAAAAAACTTTTGTTGTTATAACCCGTAGATAGTTAGTTAGTTTTAACAAATATTCATAGTAAACCTCAACACATTCAACAATTTGATGTTGTATGTTCTGTAATTGCATATAGAACTCTTCATCATTCTTCAGAGTTCTGAATCACTTATAAAATGATTGCTCCAGCTTTTCAAAGGTGCAATTTGGATGGTCTTGAACATAGTTTTCACCCCATTTAGAAATATTACCTCTAAAAGTAAAACCAAATAGGTTGATGATGTTAACTTCCACCATTTCACCATTAACTTTAATGGCCTTCTTGAACACTTTGATGTGAGCATCTAGATCAGTGTTTTTGACATACGTTGGATATTGCAGTTTCTTGTATGGCAGCTTGGTTGTTGATTCTAATACAAGTTGCATAATAGGTGGCTGATACCATGGTGGTATAAACATGCATAGGTCAAGTGTTGGCCATCCATAAGATCCAACAAGTGGATTGAAAGGTGGTATTCTAGGAGGATCTCCTCTAGGTGAACTTCTTCTAGGTGAGTCTTCATGTTATCCTCCATCCAGTGGTTGGTGAGTAAAACCTCTAGGTACATAAGTTGGTAAACTAGTAGTAACATGCATAGTGGTTGAAACTAGTGTAGTAACAAGTTGTTGGGTAGGTTGTCTATCTATGTTGGCTATTGGTTGAACCACTGTAGGAAACTGATTTCCAACAAATTATGGTGTATACATTGATGGTACAACATGTTATCCAAGTACTAGGTACACATTCCTAGGTACATAACATGTATAATTTCGAAAGATTGAGGAATCAAATCCATTTGTTCGAGTTGGATATGTTGGATACAAACTAGGATCTAAAGGCACAAAAAGGGTATGGCATTATACTACATTAGATATGTTGAAGTTAGTAACGTACTAGTTTTGCCTAGTATAATTAATGTAACAAGTTATGACCATGTTGTTTGATAATTAATAGGTACTATCGTATGACCTACATTAAGATTCATGGCTTGAGTTCTTAATATAAACACATTAGGTACTGCTATTGTAGTGGTTGGAAGGACAAGTTGATGAACATTCATCACCTCTTCCTGTAAAAACTACCTTATTTTATCATCAACTACTGGACAACGATTGAACAAATGTCCCATTTGATGACAATATGATTAGGTTATAGTTATAGCACCTTAGTTTCCTCTTGAAACCGGTTTATGATGTAGGAGTTGTGATCTTTTTCTTGGACCAAGTATTGGTTTGTTTTGAAAAATTAGTTGCATGAAATGTTAAAATCATACTTCATATTAGTTTAATATGAAATATATTAAGTTCTGTAACATCTAAACATATAGAATGTTAAACTAAATCCAACTCAATGGCATATAAACATGTTGACCCACCAAGAGGTATATGCCAATTGGTAAACACTACCAAGAGGCATGTGCCCATTAGAAATTGAGACAATATGAGGTAGCCCATGACACCATACATTGTCTATACCATTTAGAATTATTTTTTATTTTCATGCACTCTTTCAACCTCTTGGTTCAAGGACCATGGTCAATTTCCCTCTTCCATTCTTGTACAATCAAATTGCATTCTTTCCCGTTCTATTACTAATTTGTATGATCTACACCTCAATTCACATTGACTCCACCCTTACTACCTAATTGCATCCTTTCTACCTCTACCACATGATTGCAATTGTTAAACTTATATTTTACAAGGGCAAGAAGAAAATTGACACCAATTGTCACACTAAACACCTTGGAATCTATGATTGAATATACATTAATCTCAAGCATACTAGATATAATATGTGAGATGACAAAAAAACCCTTGGAATATCCAAAAGATGACACCCAACTAGTCCCCTTCTAGCATTTATTATAAATCAAAACATGGGGAACATAATGGAAAAGGGCAATTGACAAAATAGATGAATGGGCGGCATGGTGATGGGTGAATGCAACACAAGAATCCTAAAGAGAAACCAACATCTTTATTAGAACTTTCTACCCAACCTAAGGATTGCACAAAGGCTGGTGACTTGGAATGGTCTACCCTCAAGCTCAACACATAGATGACCTATTTCACTCTTATGCCTCATCCTCTACAAAAGTTTTGACTAGAGGATCATACAAAAGAGGATTCCTAACCCTAGGTGGTGAAACCCCATAAGCTAGGACTTGGGCTTGAACCTCATAACCTTGAGGCATATGAAAGCAATATAAATACCCTCAAGGGACTAAAGTGGAACTGCTTTGTTGCAAAAAAAAATAGCGTCCTTAACAAACTTCTACATTTGAAAGAAAGGAAAGCATAAGGACACGAAGGAAGGAAGATGGAAGAATAAGAAATTGAAACAAAAAAGAAGTAGAAGAAGACTTATTCACAATCCAAGATTTTCCTAAACTGCTTGAGCATTGGGGAGTCTTCATCATCAATGTGAACAACTAGGTAGCTTGCTTTAGGGATGGGAATAACAACCAGGGGCTCTAAAAGACATCCATGTCCGGTTCTAGACCAATACATGACGACAAAGGGCATGGCATGCCTTGATGTTATGGCCTATAAAAAAAATGTGAATGAAAACCACAACTAGAAATAAACAAACAAAACAAAAGTTTAGGAGAAAGGAGGTAGCAAACTTGTGGATGCAGACAAGTTAACAACAAAAGATCTTGCTTTCAAGCACACCTCAATGAAGGCCTAGAAGGTGAGTGGATGGAACTCCTTGGGCACTCAAAATGGTTTTCTAGTCTTGGACATAGACATGGACAACATGTTCGTCCAATTGTAGAAGACATCCTCTTCATGAACATTGATATCTTTCTATAGGAAGTCCTTAGAAGGAGGGGAGAAACAAAACAAGCTCCTTGAAAAGGATGATGCATTAAAACCCTTGACCAAAAGAGTCACCTAACTCAAAAGAGTTTGCAACATTTCAAAAAACAATATCTGAGAAAAGGAAGCTTGGAAATGAATGCAAAGAAAGAAGAGAAAATAGAGGAGCTCATACCTTCAAGGAGGGGTCCTCAAAGCTTGCAAGTGGGAGAGAATTGACGATCACCCACTTCATGTGAATTTTGAAATTGTAGCTTTTCAAATAAGATCTAATCTTTTTGAGAACTCGGGGATCATCCCGATGGAAAAACAACATAGCCCCATTAGGGGATAATTTTTTTTTCACGGAATCATAAATTAATATTGTCAAATACTCCCTTTGCTTACTCTAGAGGAGGATATTTGGTGAAGTAAAGGAGACCAAAAGAACGTGAAGGTTCCCCAAGATGTCAACAAGAACAAGGTTCAGGATTGACCCACACATGAATGGGTAAATGCAATAATGAAAAAACAATGATGCGACAAATGGAGGATATCATATAAAGAAAACAAATATTGAAATGGACTAACTTCATGAATGAAAGTAGAGATCCTCTCATACACCTCCGACCACTTTTTAGAAGCAAACCTCTCCACATATGTGGTTGGTTAAGAAAATGGAAAAACAATACATTGCCATCCAAGAAACCTTAAAAATGGTTATACAAGGGGAGTTGGGCGAGTGGGGGTGAAGCAAACAACGCAAACACTGTCCAAATCCACGCTTAGCATGCCAAGTGGAAAAGAAAAAGGACCACCTAGCTAAGTAGGCCTAAAGGTAGTGACTTGTTTCGAAGCATTCAAATTGATAGTAGGAGCTAAAGTCACATCCATGCAAATCTCCTTGTTGGATTCAACACGCTAATTGGTTTTGACCTCCTCACTCTACTTTTTCTTTCTTAAAGTGGACCCTTTCTTTTTCACCTCTTCCATTTGAGTGCTTGTAGAGCTTTGCTTGGAATCCTAACTCATTTTTCTCCAATATTGAGATATCTAAGGCCAAAGTGTTATCCTTGGGGCAGTCTGGGTACTAGCTGTAATTAACAAAATCTGAGGAGCTCAATCCTTGAGAAAGTCCTTACAAAACATGGTGTTGTATGCCTTAGGACCATGCCATATCTCAAAGAGGATGGGGAGCTTCTCAATGGCTTCCATAGGAAAAAATGATAGAAATACCTATAAAAAACAAGAAGAAGGTTGCAATAAGAGCTTGCAATTCTGAACTATTCTTCATTCTTTACTTTTAACATCGATAATAGGGGAATAGTGGATGTAAAAAAGAGGAAGGATACATAATAGAGGAAGGAAAAAAATGGACAAACTTTGTAAAACATTCATTTGAGAGCCTCCTTCCCTCCTGTCTTTTGTTTTTAGGATTTGCTGATCTGTAAACCGTCACTTGGCTTGAACTCACAAGAAAAGTAAATTTCCCAAATAACTTGTCACCACTCTTGAATGTAGGATGTAAGCGAAATAACCTTTGGAAGATCTTGCACACTTAAGCCGATATCAATGATTATAATGGCATACAGTTTGAGAGCTTTCGCCTCCAACTACATGAAACAATTAAGGATTAGCAGTTAGTGACAAAATTGCAACAAAGTAAGGAAGAGAAAAGAAGAAATTATACATGGTGCCAGAAAGTGGTCTTGTGTAGCCACTTGTCAAATTGTTGGTTCGAGAAACCTTGCTGGGGGAATTTCTTTACCTCCCTAAACACTCATTCCATTGCTTGAGTAAAGTTTTTGTTGTGGAGTCACAAATGAGTATGCCAACATCTAGAGCTTCTCTAAACATTTGTGGCTTTGAATTCATGTCATAATGAACTTGAATCTCTTTCAAGAAATTTGGACCAAGAGTAAGGTCAAAAATCAAAAGGTGTTTACAAAAAGTCAAATAATGGTCCTTCCTCACTTGCTCCATAACCTTCTCCATGCACTTTTGAAGTATGGTTGTGTACCTTTTTCTAGGGTCAAGAACTTCTTCATAATACGATTTGACTGCCACATTCGCAATTAAAGAGTTTTCACGTTGCAAGCAAAAGAGATGGAGAGAAACACAAATCAATATCTAATGACAAAAGAAGCTACAAAATTTTTTAAAACTAGGAAGACAAAATGAGAGGACTCCATAATGAAGGATGGGGAAGAAACAAATACAAACCTTGTACATGTAATAAAAAAAAACCTTAGATGTAAGGAAGTGCCAAGTCTTGTGTGATTTATTTTGGCATTTAAAAAAAACATATGCTGAGAGAACATTCTAGAATAGTTCTAGAGAGATGATGTCAATGGATTGGATGCAACAAAATTCATGCACAAGGTTTGGCCGCACATGATCAAACTCCACAAACTTGGGAACAACGAAGCAATTCATTACATGAATGAGGAACATCAAAGCTTTCAAAGAGAGCATACTTGAATGCCATTAAAAATTCATCACATGATTGAAAGGTGAAAAACTTATTTGTTTGAGTTTATCATGGCTATGAAGAGCTCAACAAAACCATGCAAGGTATTGAACATAATAAAGTCCATTGAATAGTGCCATTCAAGATTTTCATCGTGCACACACTAGATGTAAGGCAACCAAGCCTACAGCCTATGGTTGTTGTCCCACACAAAAAACATTCACCTTGAGAGAAACTTCATATCCGAATTTCCAAAAAAAAGGTTCTCAAAATTTTCATTTTCAAAACGCTAGTGGGCATTCCAAGAGTCAACATAAATTTTTTAAAAATCCTCCTTTCCCTTCCAATTCAAAGGAGATACATAGAATACCTTATCTCCCTTGCGATATCTAATTTGAAATGCATGCTCCAACTTCAAGACATCTATCTTGAAGGCAAGACGAACGACATGTATGGAGATCATCCTACACAAGGGGATGTTCATCCGCACCTTCCTTTTTGGCAACATCTTGTGCTTGTCAAGGATCTCATTCAAATTGCACTTATGTCATTAGACAACTTGAATTATCCTATCAAAGGCCATGTTATCCATGGTTTGAAGAGCCTATGAAACCTATGAATCCTGAAATGAAGAAGGAATCAATCACTAATAAACAAAGTGAGATTTGAAATTAAGTGATGGGAAGTTCGACCACTAACTTCCATTACTTCACTTGTGGGGGTCATAATGAAAGCCTCCTTCATGGTGTCTTGCAAAACAAAGTTGAGAACTTTCAAACAACTCATTGAACATGGTTCCAAAATTTTCAAATCAAATGGGAAGAAAGTAGAAACTATTATCCAATTGGAGCTCAATTCAAAGCTCTTACAAACAAAATTAACAACCCAAAAAAATGAAAAATAAATTTGAGCTCCACCCATGCTCCACCAAGCTACTCTCAACATTGAAAGTACTTCAAAAGTGCTTGAAAAAAGAAACTTGAACTCAAGTTTGAATTTTAAATCGAACCCAAGGTTGAACTTGATCTTGAACTTGGGTTTGTCATGTGTTGTTGAGCTACTTTTGGCACCAAGGATAGCTTGGAAGCACTTGTGGAAAAAAAAAAAAACACCTAGGCTTAAGTTTGGGTCCAATTTCAAACCCAAACTTGAACTTGGGTTTGTCATATACTGCTTAGCTACTTTTGGCACCAAGATCAATAACTTGGAGGCACTTGCAAAAAATAAAAAAAATAAACCCATGCTCAAGCTTTGGTCCGATTTCAAATTCAAACTTGAACTCAAGTTTGTCATGCACCATTGAATTACTCTTGGTGCCGAGACTAGTTCGGAGGCATTTACAGAAAAAACAAAAAAACCCAAACTCAAGCTCAAGTCCAATTTTGAACCCGAGCTTGAGCTCGGGTTTGTCATGTGTTGCTAACATATTCTTGATGCCTAAAGTAGCTCAAAGGCACTTGCAAAAAAGAAAAGAAAAGAAAAGAAAAAACCACAAAAGAAATTCGGGCTCAATCTTGGGTTTGGAGCTTGAACTTGGGTTGGTCACATGCCATCAAGTTATTTCAGCGCTAACAATAATTCAAATTGGACCTAGCTTGAGCTCGAGTTTTTCATGGGTTGTTGAGCTATTCTTGACGTTGAAAATAGTTTGGTCCCCTAGTAACAAAAAATAAAATGAAAAAAGCCCAAGTTCAAACTCAAGTCCAAATTAAAATGGGGTTCGAGCTCGAGTTGGAATTCCTCATATGATACCAAGCTACTCTTGGTGCCAAGGAATAACTCGGCACCACCTACAACCAAAAAAAAACACGAGCTCAAGCTTGAGTCCGGAATGGGACACGAGCTTAAAACTTGGATTGCAAGCACCACCAAATTACTTTCAGTGTTAAAAGTAGCTCAATAGTGCCTGCAACAAAAAAAAGGAAAAAAAGCTAAGCTCAAAGGCAAGTTTGGAATGGGACATGAGCTTGAGTTCGAGTTCCTCATGCATCATTGAACTACTTTCAACACTGAAAATAATTTGGTAGCACTTACAAAAAAAAACAAAAAACCCAAGCTTTTGAAATGGGATCCCAAGTTTGAGCTTAGGTTCCTCATGCACAACCAAGCTACTCTTGGCACCAAAGCTCAACCATGCATGCAACAAAAAAAAATATAAAAAAACCCAAGTTTCTAAAATGGGACCCAAGCTTGAGCTCGAGTTCCTCATGTACCATCGAGCTACTTTCGGCACCAAGAAAAGCTTGACAACTCTTATAACAAAAAAAATAGAAAAAAAACCCGAGCTCAAATTTAAGTTTGATTTTGGATCTTAACTTGAATTTGAATTCCTCATGTGTCATCGAGCTATTGTCAATGTTGAGAGTAGCTTAGCCGTGCCTACAACAAAAAAATAGAAAAAAAACCGAACTCGAGTTCAAGTTTAACTTTGGCCCCAAGTTTGAGTTTGGGTTTCTCACGTGACATTAAAATCAGATGTAATTTTGGACCTGAATTTGAACTCAGTTTCTTTTAAACGAAAATCTATGCTAAGCTTAGATTTTTTATAGCTATCATAGTTGAGTTTGAGTTCCAAGCTAAGTTCAAATTTGGTTTTTTTCTCTTCTACAACATATAAAAAAAATTCACATGGCTATGTACAAGTTGCTTAGGGATGGTCTCATGAACTCTTGAGCTCTCCCCTTCCTCTCCCTCATCCTACATCCATAATTCCACAAAGAATGTGAAATGAAAGCTGAAACCTTCTTTTATATTCTCAAAACTTTAAAACAATGATTCAAAGCTTGAAGATTTTTACCAAATGTTGGTTGGTTTTAAACTTAGTGTTGGTTTCATCATCCATTGATTCCTTGCTAAATCTTGCTCTTCCAACCTTTTAGTAAGTGAAAACAATGCCAACCCCCAAATATCAAATTCAAAGTGCTTCCTTCTATGTATTCACAATCTTGTTTAACTATAGTTCCAAGAACTTCAACTCTAAGGTTTTACTCTCTACTCCTTGATTGTTATAGAATTGAGGTGTGCCGCCCATCAGGTTTGAAAGTTTACTTCGTCGGCTTGTTCACATGCACATGCATTGAACTTATCCTCAACAACCCAAGTCTAAGATTTCTTTGTACCAAGAATATGAAAAATTAGACTTACTATAATTGAAATTTTTTGTCTAGACAAGAATCACATACTTCTTTTGTTCCAAAACATTGAAATTTCTTGGTGGAGAAAGATTTCACTTGGACTTTCGATATCCTCAACGTGCATCTTTTGGTCTTTTTTTGAACCATTGTAAATGTTCTTTGTCACACCTTTGTATGCATCTAGTTGTGCCTCTAACATCTTTTTGTCTTCTTAGGAGGTTGCCTATTGCTTAAGGTATATCTCTACATATGGGAAATGGTTATTTAAAAACTTATTGTTTGTTCAATTTATACTATGAATAATGGATTTATTAGGATTTCTATGGGGGTGTCTCCAAATTTTGTCATTGAAATTACTTAATTATGGGAAAAATGATGTTTTGTGTTGATTTTGTCTTTGTGTTCATCTTTGGTGTCTTCTTTTAATAATATAGTGCAAAATTCAAGAAATGATTTATCCTACATAAATAAATTATGCATTAAATGTTGCATTAAAAACCTAAAGTTCTATTGACTAGCCCCCTTAATTTGTGTGCAAATGTTTGGTTTCTGATGATAACAAATTTGTTAATATTCTTTCTAAGACTACCATGATCACTCCCGTCCTTTTAATGAATACCTTATTCTAGTTGTTGGGGTAGTTATAATTGTCATGGAATTTTGCAACTGCTTGTGGCCCACGTTTGACATTTGGGTGAAAACATGCGAAGGCATTGTAATTCTAGATATTCCTAATATTAAAAGTCCCTTGCACCAATGTGATTTTGCTTTCAAATTAAATGACTTAGATGTTAAAACACATCCATGTTGAGTTTCTCATTTAGTCCCATGTTCACTTGGATTTGCAATGAAATTTTCATTTGCTCCGTAGGGAGCAATAAATGTCCATTGTACTTATGCATTTTTTTTCAATGAATCTAAATACACATTTTTGTACACAATTTTTTTGGATCATGACTTAAGGCATGCCAAAATTTGAGTTGATTTCATGTAAGTTAAGACACATGAATTTTTTTAATTAATTTATTTATTATGTTTATAAGTTGAAGATGTCATTTCAACCAATGAATTTGAAGTTTTTAAAAATCCAACAACATGATCCCTTCAAGGATAGTAATAAGAACATTTCATCTTCAAACTTTTAATTGAAGATATTGATTTTTGATATACTCCTTTCAATGGATTTTTTTTTAAATACTTGATTTTTGCCAAGTTATCCCAAATTAATATGATGTTTCATAAACATCTTTTATAAGTTTTGTCATACATTAAGATATCTTGGTTAATGAAAAATATTTATTTATTATTATCATTTTTTATAATACTAACTCCATGTGATGTGGTAAGTTATATTCTAGGACATTTGTCGATAAAAAAAGAATACAATCAAAGTACAATGTGATTATATCTGAATTCAAAATGTTTTTAGAAATGGAAAGGTATGTTCATAGCCATTATGATTTTTTCATTCAATTTGCATTATATTTTTATATCATTGTGGTGTTGAATACTTTGTTAGTGATAGTACGGAAAACTATTGTTTGAGACAACATTATGCCTCCCCCAATCATGCTTTCACCCATTCCATTCTTTTTTGACACTACAGTTATCATTGAAAATTTATCCCTATGATTTATCCCAATCATATCATTGTAATTGCATTTCTCTTTGCTAATTTGTTGGATCCCTTTGATGTTTTAGGCTAGACAAATACCTGCCTTGTCCTATTTTATATTTTTATTGATAACTCATAAATATACTTTAAATCATTTTTTGAATTTATAAAATCTAGACCAATAATGTCTATTCCTTTCATATTTTTATAATTCGGGCTTCATACATTTAAAGCCCATTTAACACTAGGAATCAAGGCCAAAAATATTTGTGGCCAACTTTGAACATTTTTGGGTTACAAATTGGCCCCAATTGATTAACAATTGTTAGAACATTGACATCATGATATCAATAAATGTTGGAACATTGGTCCCATGGGTTACAAATTGGCCTCCCAAATTTGATGGTATATATTTTTAAAGCTTGGGGCCAATAGAAAGCCATAAAGTTTTGCATTTATTAATATCTTGGGTCAGATTGGAAAGATTTTTACAATTTCAACTTTGACTCCTAGTGTGAAACCCTAGGGGCTAATTTCAACTTTTGCACCAATATGAATGCTAGATTTGGGTTGAACATTGGCCCTAACTCCTAATGTAAAGGGGGCCTAAGTACAAAACCATGATATCAACATGAGAAAAAGATCTTAATGGATCATTTAACAAGTGTATGTACTTATATAGTTATAGGTTTTAATTTCCTTATGGCATTTGTGTGTTCATTCCAATATATCTTCAATGTTTTCTCGCAAATTTTATAATCACAATCTAGTGAATTTCTTGTTCCTTTACTTATGAGCGTATCTAATCATCATAATGAACTTTACAAATCAAATTTCATGGATGGCATATGCAATTAGAAAGTATCCATTTGTGGTAGATGATAGAATTTGGGGGGATTAGGGTTCAACTTTCAAAACTGTCATTGCCATTCATTACCTTTGCATTCCATTATTGTTCATATCTAAATTATCTTTGACTATTAAGCATCAACAATATGGTCTTCTTGTAGACTCCATTCCCCTTTGTTTAAGTGTGTTGTTAACAAATAGGAAATCTAGTCAAATGCAAACATAAATTTTTTATTGAAAGGAAACTAAAACATGATGCTCACAACATGGAACACAACATCAAGAACTCTTCAAGGTTTAGTCATATCGAAAACATAAACTTGTACATGCAATGCAAAAAAATAATTCAAACCATCAACACCAAAGTATTTAATTAAGATACCAAACCAAAAATAACTAAACTAATTCAAGTAAAGAAAGTAGTTCAACCTTGTGAAAGTAACCTAGTTATTTTCCTATTCCGATAACTAATGAAAACCTAACTAGTTGAGTTTGAATTTTCAACACTCCCCCTCAAGTTCAAGTCCATTTTTAATACACTAAACATTTTTCCAAACTTCCTTAACTTGTTTGTACGTAAAGCCTTTGTGAAAATGTCAACAACCTTACCTCGATATTGACATGAATAAGGTTAATTTCTCTTGCTAAATTTTTTTTTTTACAAAGTGATAATGCACCTCAATGTGCTTT
>Ga0116227_10011576_pt1 | contig 14762 bp, 14 predicted proteins | sample S1TSphgellanicum_FD_89693 | JGI IMG/M metagenome (GOLD analysis project Ga0116227, IMG submission 89693) | Host-associated microbial communities from peat moss isolated from Minnesota, USA - S1T2_Fb - Sphagnum magellanicum MG | ecosystem: Host-associated > Plants > Peat moss > Unclassified... | reverse complement strand
TCGGTCTCAGAAGGGTTGCGCTCGCCCATTGGTGCGTCGGTGAATTTCGACGGCAAGAACCATTTCGAGCCGCCCCGTTTGCGGATGCTCGATCGCGTCGGTCAGCTGGCTTTGGTGGCGGCTCAACAGGCGATTGTGGACTCCCGATTGGACTTCGCTGCGGAACAGCGCGAGCGTTGCGGGGTTTTCGTCGGTACGGGAATGGGAGGTGCAGAGACGTCCGAGGAGGGGTATCGGACGCTCTACGCGGAGCGATCGGATCGGATCAAGCCTTACAGCGTAATCACCGGGATGGCGAACGCGCCCGCCGCTTGGATCGGCATCGATCACGGTCTTTACGGGCCGATGTTGACCTACTCGACAGCGTGTTCGTCCTCGGCGGTAGCGCTTGGGGAGGCGGCGCGGCGAATCCAACATGGCGACGTCGACGTGATGCTGGCCGGCGGCGCCGAGGCTCCACTGGTCGTCGGGGTGCTGCGCGCTTGGGATGCCATGCGGACGCTGGCGACCGAGGACGCGCATGACCCGTCCGCGTCCTGCCGTCCTTTTGCCGCCACGCGCACCGGCCTGGTACTTGGAGAAGGGGCAGCATTCGCGGTGCTCGAGGACTGGGATCACGCACTTGCCCGGAGTGCGATCATTCATGCCGAGCTCGCGGGGTACGGTCTCACCAGCGATGTGGCCCATATCACTCGACCGACCATCGAGGGGCAGGCGAAAGCCATGCAATCAGCCCTCCTTGCGGCGAACCTCGCACCGGAGGCGATCGATTACATCAATGCGCACGGCACTGCGACTCTGCAGAACGATGCGGTGGAGACAGCCGCGATCAAGGTGGTATTTGGTGAACGCTCATACGCCATTCCGGTGAGCTCCACGAAATCGATGCATGGTCACCTGCTCGGAGCTGCGGGAGCGCTCGAGTTCGTGATTGCGGTAATGAGTCTGACACGCGAAATCGTGCCACCGACCATGCATCTCGACGCGCCCGATACCGCATGTGACCTCGACTACGTGTCAGGTCATGCACGTAAGGCTCGTTTGCGGGCCGTGATGTCGAACTCGTTTGCCTTCGGAGGCACCAACGCGGTTCTGGTCGCGACCCGCGTCATGACTACATAATCGATCAAATCGAATTCAATCGCGCCCGACTCGACTCGACTCGACGCGTTATGTTCAAGGAATGAAGCGATGCTCCGCCCGGTGTCGGTCACTCAATCATGCACTTACCGAACGCGTTGCTCGACGAGTACGCGCTCCTCGACAACCGGCGGCACACATCGACAACTACTGCGTGGTCAGGAGGCACCAGCATCCAACATTCGTCCGAGCGGCGCACGAATGAGATTCGCATATGTTGAAGCGGGAGTCTCATATGTCGAACTGAGTTGAACGGAGATCATCATCATCTGGAAATCTCATATGCCGAAGGGAGATTTTCGTCTGTTGAAGTGAGATTCTGGTGCTAGTATAAATTTACAAACTTTTCCCCCACCGGTTGTTCAGGGACGCAAACCAGAGATGGCGATGATTCCGGATGGTCATGCCGATGCCGCAAGTTACGCGGCGATCTCGCGTCAATTCCATGACCAGGAGGATTTTGCCGTACTGAGTCCCGCTCAACAGCTTTCCGTTGTCCGCGCGATACGAATTTGCTCGGGCATCAGCACGCTGAATGAATATTCGGCCTGGCTCAGTGATGATCTGGATTCGCTTTTGCAACATCGAAGATGGGCCTGTGGTTTGGGATGCTTGCATCCCAAAGGGTACGCGGCAACGTACTGGCTCGCGTCTCGCGGCCCGAACGAACCGTTCTCGAACAGCCGAACCGAGTCGAAGAACGTGGTCAGTCCGCTATTGACCAATTGGCTCGAGACCCGCAGACCGCAAATCTACATCCGCGTGGTGGATCACGACGGCACTGCCGCCGGTGGCAACCTGTTCGACCCCGATCAACTCGACAACGCGGTGCTCCATTGCCAGATGGATCCGGACAACAAATGGACCAGCGTGTTTTCCTTCGCCAACATGGACGAGAAACCAGGCTTTCGTCAGCGCTTGCTCCTCGATCTTCTCGTACCCCATTTGCATGCCACTCTTTGTCGCGTGGTCGCCGGGAAATCGAGCGCGCACGATAAGCCGGACGCGTCACCCGGCAAACTCACGGCCAGAGAAGTGCAGATTCTGCGCTACGTCCGGCTGGGTCGCACCAACGCCGAGATCGCGGGGCTGATGCATAAGAGCGTATTTACGGTCAACAACCAGGTCGTCAAGGTTCTCGCCAAACTCGGCGCGAAGAATCGCACTCAGGCGGTCTTCGTTGCCAGGGAAATGGGTCTGCTCAAATCGTAATCTGTTCCGCTCCGCCCGCCTCTTGGTGACGATTAAGACCGGACTGCCGCATAAATCGGATGGCCGCATCGACTTTGCTCCCGCGTCCGTTTGGTTAATTATCACTAGATCATTGAGTTAATCCTCACTATTTGTAGTCCATTACAAAGCTGCGATCCTTTTTTCAGAACAGCGCGGCCAATCTGCTGCGCTGTTCCCGTGAAAGTACGTACAACTTGGCGTTATTCAGGAGACGGCATGAAGACATTCCGACGGTATAAGTCACAGCTCGGTCAAGGCATGACCGAATACATCATCATCGTGGCGCTGGTCGCGATCGGCGCAATCACCGTGTACAAGTATTTCGGTCAGACGGTGAATGCCACGACCGCATTGGCGGCACAAAGTCTCGCGGGTGGGAACACGGGCGGCTCGCGCGGCAACGCGACCAATGCGGCCAACAAGGCAAGCACGGCGGGTCAAAACGCCAAGACGATGGGGAATTTCGAACAGACGCAGTGATATCGGCCCGAGTTTTGGGTCCTGCGCGGCGTGGGACCCTCTACTTTCGGCTTCGGGAGCGGTTTGTCGAACAGAGCGGTTTGTCGAACAGATAGGGGATAACGTGGCACACGCAAGAGTCCGGCAGACAGGCCAATCCGCTGTGCTTTTCCTGGGATTCCTCGCCGCCATGGTGGGAGCCCTGCTGGTCGTATTCAACGTCGGCCAAACGACCAACGCCAAGATGCGGGCGATGAATGCCGCCGACGCGGCCGCCTACAGCGGCGCGCTGTGGGAAGCGCGGACGTTGAATCTTCAGGCGTATCTGAACAGGGCCATGGTGGCGAACGAGGTTGCGATCGCGCAATCCGTGAGCCTCGGCTCGTGGATCGATTACCTCAAGCGCTTCGTGAGCAACATCAATCTAGTCACCAGATTCGTCCCCTGGCTAGGCCAGGTCACGACGGCGGTGTCCCGGGTGTTGACGGGAGTCGATCAAGCGGCACAGAAGGCGTTGCCGCTCGGCGAAACGGCGCTGCGGCTGCTCAATACGGCGACTTACGACGCCGAGGTCGTCGTCAATGATTCCGGCGCTCTGATCGCGGCAAACCTTGCCAGCGGTGTCGCGAGCTCGAACGGCGCGAAAATCTCCACGGGTGGAGATGCGCTGATCGCTCGCGACGCGATTCAATGGACCAAATTCACCCAGAAGTACACCCAGTCCACGGGCGTGGTTCCAACGGACGGCCGCACCCGATTGCGGGCGGTTACGCTGGACTCTCGGGATGGATTTACCCAAACGCGCAATTTCTCCCTGGGTGCACCGTTCATCTTCCGGTTTCGCAAGCAGGGCGGCACGGATCTGCTGGGTTTCAATTCCTGGAAGGGATTGGATTCGAGCCAGCTGGACAGCATTTGGATGTTCTTCAAGGGATGGACCGTGAAGGTCCCGATCGGGTGGGGCGGTGCACAGGCCTATACCACGGAAATGTACGGTTACGGTCAAAATGGCACTGGGAACGACTGGACATCGGACGACGGGGAACTCGCGGTAAAGGTGTCCGATCAGTCACCCAATGCCGCAGCAATAAGAGGCTCGGGCTCGAGCTCCGCGTTTCCCAATTACCGCGACATAGCCAATATGAATCAGCTCCCCGCTCCGCAACGCATCGCCGACGTTCACTTGCCGTTCGCGGTCGAGGTGCTGATCGACAAGACGGCCGTCAACACCTCGGACACTGCCCTGAACCATGGGAACGCCATCTTGCCCGGCGGAACGGTGGTGGATCACCACTCCAACTTCGCCTCCGGCGATAAGGGCGTCTTTGCCCTGTCGCAGGCATGCGTGCGCTTCTCGCGCCCTTACGGCGCCACGCGTACCGGCGGGCTGGAATATCCCAGCTTGTTCAATCCGTACTGGCGCGCTTCGCTCGCCACCGTGAGCAAAGCCGACCGCGTGTTCGCCGACTCGTTCAAGGGCATCCCCGAGTCCGCGTTACTGGAGGGGACGGGGACATGCACCTGAGATCCCTCGGCTCATGGGGCGTCATCGCCGCTCTGCTCCCAGGCTGCGGCTCCCCGCAAGCGCCGGCGGCGGAGCACGCCGGGAGCGCGTACGAATTGGTGCTGCTGGAAAAGCCGGACTCGGTCGAGGGCTACGCAAAAGTCGATCGGGGCGTCTATGACCTTTGCGTCGTCGCCGCCCAAGCCAACCGCACGGCGGCCAAGCCTTTTCCACAGCTGCCCGCATCGCTCGGCACCACGCGAACGACCTATCTCATCCGTGGCCGGGACAGAGTGGTTCGCGAGGAAATGCTGGCCGCATTGGATACCTCCAAGGACACGCCGGACCACCAGTGCGAAGTGGACGTCACGGCCAGCCATGTCTTGAATGTGGACCTGGTGGCCGGGGGGACGCATACGTGGACGGGCACCGACGACGACGGTCATCCCATAGTCAAGACGGAGGATATCTCGGACCTCCGGCGCGCCGAGGCGGCCTCGCCGTTGCAATCGACCGCCGAGTACACGGAGTCCCGCACGGTGAACGGCATCGACCTGCATTGTCTGCCCAAGGACAAGCCGCCGCTCGATGATGTTTTCTTGACGGAGATGTGTGTCTACGCGCACGCCGGGGTGCTCGTAGAAGCCGATGGCAGACCCATCACTCTGGCATCGCGCGTGAAGATAACCCCCAATTACCCATACGTCACGATCAAAGAGCCGCAGTCGCTGCGTGCCATCGAGCATCCCGACCCCGCCGAGTTCAACCCGGCGACCTACGCTCGATGAGAGGCCCACACTATTCTCAGCGCGGTCAGGCGATGGCGGAGTTTCTGGTCGTCAGCGGCGTGATGCTGTTTCTATTCCTGGGTATCTGGTATCTCGGCAAGTGGCACGACGTCCAAGCCTCTGCGATCCAGGCGGCGCGCTATGCCGCCTGGGAGCGTACGGCGCACCCGACCAGTTTTGCGGACAGTCAGATTCAGAATCAGGCTCGGGCAAGGGTCTTTCAGTGGGACAGCAAACCGCTCACGTCAGCCGACGGTATCGGCGGCAATTCCTGGTCGACGCAGACCTCGATGTGGCGCGCTCATGACAACAGTCGGTCTCTCGTCGACAAGCCGAGCGACGTGACCGTCACGACACAATCGGGTGCTCTGCCCGGCCAGGCGGCCAATGCCATGAGCGTCGGGATTTCAAAGATCACGGGCCTGTTGGGCGTCGTAACGGGGGGCGAGGCGCTGAATCAGGGCGGCTTCTATGCCAGTCACGTGAGCGTACACCTGGCCAATGTGGCGTCCCTGCCGCAACCGTTGAATTCACTGGGGTTGATCCTGCACGAGACCAATGCCCTGGCCACCGACAGCTGGGACGCGAGCGGCCCGCAGCAAGTGGCGCTGCGAACTCGAGATTTCACCCTGACCGGCGCATTCGCGCGGATCTCCGGACTACTGAAGCCCGCCGACTGGGCACTATCGTTGATAGAGCCGGCCTTTGCGAGGTTCGATCCGGGTGAAATCTGTCCCGATATCGTGCCGGCGGATCGATTGGACCCGGGGGTATCGAGGCTGCCGGTCTATTCGGGGGGCGGAAATTGTTATTGAATTCCATCGTTCATCGCGCGCGCGCACCGGGGGCGCTGGCGTCCGCCGCCTTACTGGTGTCGGCGACTGCCGCGGCCGGCTGGCAGGGCGCTCCCGAGGTCCTGCGGATGGAGAGTGTCGGCGATGAAATACGCGTGAACGGCACGCCGATGCTGGTTCGCCGCTTCGAAGCCAGTCAGCCCGCGGATGCCGTGGTCGACTATTTCGACCACGAGTGGTCCAACGAGCCGTACGCCAAGCCGGTGCAGCACACGAAGCTCGGCACCTGGACGGTCTTGAATCAAGACATCGGGGATCGCCATCGCAGCGTTCAAGTGCGGGAGCTTGCGCCGGGCACGATCGAGGGATTGTTGGCCGTCACCTCGCCTGCATTGCATCGCGAACCTGTGCTCGCGATCCGATTGCCCCTGGACTTCTCGATCGTCTCCGTGGTGGATTCGACTGACCAGGGGCGTGTGGCGCAGCAGATCATGGCGAGCTCGCACCAGTCCTTGAATATCATCGACAACGCCATCGAGTCCGAATTGCGCACGTCGGGCTGGAGCACGCCGCAACGCCGAAAAACCGCGAATGCGCTGCTGATCTCCGCCAATCGGGGCGATGCCCAGTTCGACGCCGTCATAAACGCAAAAGCCGGCGGCGCCATTGCCATTTTCAACATCGTCGGAGGTTCGCGGCCATGAGTTCGCAGCGCGGTCGAAGGATCCAGGATGGCCAGGTCGCGACGGAATATTTGGTCGTGGTGGCCGCCGTCGCCGCGGCGATGCTGGTGCCCGTGAGCGGCGGCCAGTCTGCCGCCCAGCTGCTGGCGACGGCGATGCGCGATTTCTTTCTGAATTTCAGCTTCATGGTGTCGGTTTTATGATCAGGGTCAACATGCCGCGCTTGAATTTCGTTCCGAAAATGTCCCAAACATCCTTGCTGTTCGGCGGCGCGGTGGTCCTCGGGATCGCGTTTTTCTTCGGCGCGCAGCACTACCTGCGGTCCTATCTTTCGGCTGCGGAAGAGAAGCTCGCCGGTCAATATGCCCCCAAGCGCATCGTGGTCGCGGCGAGGGACATTCAGGCAGGTGACGTGGTCAGTTCGAACAATGTGGCCGCACGCACCGTGCCCAGTCGTTTCGTATCCAGCAACGCCCTGTCGCCGGATGAGTTCGACTCGATCGACGGGCAGAAAGTGGTCGTGGCGCTGCGCCCCGGGGATCCCATCGAGCGAGGCCAACTCGAAAGACCGGATCGCCCGGCGTTTTCGGCGACACTGGCCTCCGGCGACCGCGCAATCACGTTTCCGGTCGACGAAATCAGTTCGATTTCGGGAATGCTGGTGCCGGGAGACATCATCGATTTGCTCTATACGGGGCCCGGAGTCACTCAGAACTCGTACGGCGCCAAGGATCTCGGCGGCTCCGGTTCCAAGGATTTACTGCATGTGCGCCCCATATTGCAGGCAGTGCCGGTCCTCGCAACCGGAAAGACGACGCAAAAGCGCGTGATTCCGACGGACGACGGCGGCACCAAGGAGGTCAACGTGGATTTCACCACCGTGACCCTTCAGGTACTGCCCAATCAGGCGGAACAGATTCTCATGGCGCAGAAGCTCGGTGCGTTGACCGCGGTGCTGCGCAATCCGGCGGATGGCAAGATCGCGAAGCTCGATGCTTTGGATGAAACCGACTTCAAGCGGGTTTCCGACGGGCCGCGCGCCAAGGGCTTCGTACGACCCGCCGACTATGTGGAGATCATCACCGGCGGAATGGGACAGGGCGCGCAACGCTATCGCGCCGCGCTGGAAGAGTCTCCCCTCGCTGCGCTGCTCGGGGCCGGCCAGCGGTCGATGGCACAGCCGGCCGTTGCCGGTACGAACGCCGCGGCTGCGGCGGCTCCCAACGCGTACGACGCGAAGGCGCGAATGGGAATCAGCGAACCTGCGACCCCGGCTCGTGCCGCGGGTCAACCCGCCATCAACGCGAAATAGCTTTTTGTTTCTAAGCGAAGGTAAATCTTGAAACTCCATTTGTCGCATCACAGGTTTTGGTCGCAGTTGGCGCTGCTATTGCTGTTGCCGCTGCCGGGGAACTCCGCTTTTTCTGCCGATTCAGCCGGGGAGCGTGCCGACAACGATGTGGAGATGTTCACCGGCGAGGCGCGCGTGTTCGAATACGACACCACGCGCATAGCGGTGGGCAACGGCCGCGCCATTTCCGTGTCAACTCTCGCCAAGCGTCAAATTCTGGTTCTCGCCGAGAACGTGGGCACGTCCAGCCTGCATCTTTGGCTGCGCGACGGCAGCGAGCGTGAATTGACGGTCACGGTGATCAATTCCAACATGAAACACACGCTCGCCGACGTCACCAGGCTGCTGGAGGGCGTCGACAACGTCACGGCGCGTATCGCAGGCACCAAGATCGTGCTGGAAGGCGATATGGTCAGCGATGCGAATCAGGCCCGCGTCCAGGACATCGTCAAGATGTATCCGGAAATGGTCGTGAACTTCGTCGGCAAAGTCGGCTGGGAAAAGATGATAACTCTCGACGTGAGAGTTCTCGATCTGACGGACTCCGCGGCCAAGAATCTCGGGGTCGATTGGGCAACGGCCATCAATGGGCCGGCAGCCGGCGTGGTAACGGATCTTGCGAGCAATTCCCTGTATCGATACACGCCCGATCTGAGTTCTTCCGGGGTCACCCTGACGGGAACCTCGTCCACGGGCGCGGCTTCGTTGCCCAATCGCATCTGGCCGCCGAAAGGCTTTCTCACCTTGGCGACGGCGATCACCTCGCAGATCAATCTCATGGTGCAGAACGGGCAGGCCAATCTCCTCGCCTCGCCCAGTTTGACGACTCGCAGCGGCGGGAAAGCCAAGTTCGTCGCCGGCGGAGAGCTTCCGATCCCCGTGAGCAGCGGATTCGGTCAGGTGTCTGTGGAATACAAAGAGTACGGGGTGATCATGGACGTGACACCCGTCGCCGACAAGAACGGCAACATCTACGCCAAGGTCGACATCGAGGTGAGCAACATCGATCCCTCGGTGACGATCCAGGGGTACCCGGCGCTTCTGAAGCGCCAATCGTCTTCCGAATTCAACGCCCGCGACGGAGATGCAGTGGTCCTCAGCGGCTTGTATTCATATAGCGGAACGAGCACCGTGGACAAGGTGCCCGGATTGGGCAGCGCGCCCGTCATCGGCGGGCTGTTTCGCAACACCAACAACAGCGAGCTGCGGCGCCAGGTCGCCGTGGTCATCACGCCGCGGATCACGACCGCCACCCCGACCTTGGATCGTCTGCCTGCGGACCCCAATACAGAACGATTGAATGAAATCGACGAAGAGACCCGCACGCGTACCCCGCTACAGCCGCCCGGGCCCCATCTGTCCGTCGTGAAATAGCGATCATGATCGTGCTGGAATCGAAAACGCCGGACGGACGGCTGTCGGAACACGCAATTCGATCCGATGTCCTGCTCGGAAGTCACTCAGGCTCGCCGATTGCCCTCTCACGGTCCGCTGGGCCTCGCGCCGTGCGCTTGACCTTCGACCGAAACGGCCAGGCGACGATCGCCGACATGGGTTGTGCCGCAGGTGTTTTCGTGAACAACGAGCGGATCGTGCAATACGGACCGCTGCGAGAACACGACACCATCGTCATCGCGGGTCAATCGATTTCCGTCAAGTCCGTGGGCGACGCGCGTGCCGAGCCCTCGCCGCCCGCGCCGACGGCCGAGTTCGGCCGCGCGAACCCGCCGGCCTCGCTCTCCGCGTCGGCAAGACCCGGGGACCCGGCCGGGCTGCCCCCTCCGCCGAGCGCACTTCCCGTCAAAGCACGGGCGAGCGAGTTGCAGGCAATCGACACATTGTCCAGCCACGCGGCGACCATGCACGCGGAGTTGATACGCGCACTCGATCTTCGGCGCCACGACGTGACCCGCATGGCCGACGCCGAACTTCGCTCGGTCATCCAGAAGCTGATAACCGAGCTGATGGCCGCCGCTCCCTTGGACCCGGACGTCGACCGCGACGCGCTGGCACTGTTTGTCTTGAACGAGGCCGTCGGTCTCGGCATCCTCGAATCATTGCTGAGCGATGACTCGGTCACGGAAATCATGGTGAACGGCGTCCAGGATATTTTCGTGGAGCGCGACGGCCAATCCCGGCGGTCGAATCTGGCGTTCAGCAGCGAAAAGGCCCTCATGGGCGTGATCGAGCGAATCGTATCGCCGATCGGACGCCGGGTCGACGAATCATCCCCGCTTTGCGACGCGCGGCTCAAGGACGGCTCTCGGGTCAATATCGTGATCCGGCCGGTGGCGTTGAAGGGACCGACCATATCCATCCGCAAATTCGCCAAGCGCCGGCTACAGGTCGAGGACCTCGCGGCCTACGGCTCCGTGGATACCGCCATGGTGGAGTTCTTGCGAGTGTGCGTCGAACAGAAGAAGAACATCGTCATTTCCGGCGGTACGGGATCGGGCAAGACCACGCTGCTCAATATCATCTCGAATCTGATTCCGCCCTACGAACGAATCGTCACCATCGAAGACGCCGCAGAGCTCAAGCTCTATCACGACAACCTCGTGACTCTGGAAGCGCGGCCCGCGAATGTCGAGGGTCGCGGACAGATCAGTATCCGTGACCTCGTCAAGAACGCTCTGCGCATGCGGCCCGATCGCATCGTGGTCGGCGAGTGCCGCGGCGGCGAGGCGTTGGACATGTTGCAGGCCATGAATACCGGCCATGATGGATCGCTCACCACGGCGCACGCGAACTCACCACGCGACATGTTGGCCCGGCTCGAGACCATGGTTCTGATGGCAGGTATGGACCTGCCGGTGGCGGCCATTCGCGAACAGGTGGCTTCCGCGGTCCAGATCATCGTTCAACAGACTCGATTTGCCTGTGGGTCGAGAAAGATCACGAGCATCACTGAGATAACCGGCATGGAACAGGGCGTCATTCAAATGCAGGAAATATTCCGCTTTCAGCGCATCGGTTTCCACGAAAACGGCAAAGTACACGGGTATTTCACGGGTTGCGGAAACGTTCCCACCTTCTATGAGGAGCTGCGGCGCTTAGGGATCAAGGTCAACCTCGCAACGTTCGAGGAACGGGCCCTTGCCGGCCAAGCGCCCCGCTTGGACGACACGCGGGTGGCGTAGTGGCGCCGCTGGCCCCCATGGCGCTCGCCGCCGGTATCGCCTCGAGCCTCGTCCTGATCACGATCGCCATGGTCATCAGCATGCGGAACTTAGGGACGCGCTATCGCGATACCGTGCTGGAGTCCGCGAGCACGGGCTTTTCCGACCTCTTCATATTTCTCGATCGCGGGCGCTTGATGGCGATGAGCGGCCTCGTCACGGTGCTGCTTTCCATCGCGGCTTACGTCGTGACGAGAAGCGCCGTCATTTCCTTCTGTGTCGCGGTGGCCTGCCTGTTCGGGCCCACCGTCATGCATCGACACTTGCGCGCACGGCGCCGAAAAAAGCTGGTGCTGCAATTGCCGGACTGCCTCGATGCGCTGGTGGGGGCGCTCCGCTCGGGACTGAGCCTCCCGCAGGCGCTGTCGTTGCTCGCCGAGCAGCTGCCGGCACCGTCGAATCAAGAATTCGGCCTGGTCGTTCGAAAGCTGCGGCTGGGGATGGCAATTGACGAAGTACTCGTCGAATTCGAGCAGCGCGTCGCCACCCAGGAGCACGTCATGTTCACCACGTGCATGCGCATTTCGAGAGAAATCGGCGGCAACTTGACCGAAGCGCTGGAACGTCTCGCCGATACCATTCGCAAGAAGATCATGATGGAAGGAAAAATCGCGGCACTCACCTCCCAGGGGAAGCTGCAGGGCATCGTGGTCGCCTGCCTGCCGCTATTCGTCATGTGGGCGTTGTCGTCCATCGAGCCCGACGCGATGGAGCCTCTGTTTCACAGCTGGCTGGGATATGGGGTCCTCACCGTCATCGCAGCGCTGGAACTCGTGGGCTTCGTGCTGATCCGCAAGATAGTGCGCATAGATGTCTGAAGCCATGGTCACCATCGTCTTTCCGCTGATATTCGCACTGGCATTGGTGGGGCTGATCTGCGCGATCTACAAAGTCGTTCACGCGGTTCCCGCGGAAGATCGCACCTTCGCGGACAAGCCGCCGCCTTTGATTCGACGCGTCTGGTTCGCGGTTCAGCTGGTTGCACATTACGCCGGCCCCTATCTCTCGATCCAATACCGCGAAAAGACCATCAAAAGGCTGCGGCGCGCCGAACTGGATTACGCCTTGAGCCCACAACAATGGGTCGCAACAAAAATCGTCTACGCCATATTGGTTGGATTGCTGTTCAAGCTGATCGCGATGGAGTTGAATACGAGCGGATTGATATGGCCGGTATCCGGCGCGATCATGGGCAACCTGTATCTCGAACTGTGGATGCGCGACAGGATCAAGCTCATCGAATTGCAAATCGTCAAGGGACTGCCGAATTTTCTCGATATGCTGACATTGTCGGTCGAGTCCGGTTGCAATCTCACCGTGGGAATGGGCATCGCGGTGGACAAGTCACCGGACAGTCCTTTGCGCCGCGGATTCCAACGGCTGCTGCGCGAGATACGATCTGGAAGGTCGCGCGTCGATGCGCTTCGGGCACTGGAGAGCCGCCTCGATCTGAATGTGATCACGTCGCTGGTGACGGCGATGGTTCAAGCGGAGAAGACCGGCGCCAGTCTCGGGACCGTCTTGCGGGCCCAATCCACCCAGCGCACCAACGAACGCTTCGCACGGGCGGAAAAGATGGCCATGGAGGCGCCCGTCAAGATGCTGGGGCCGCTGATCCTGTGCATTTTTCCCTGCACGTTCATCGTGATCGGCTTTCCGATTGCGATGAAGCTCATGAACTCGTTTTAGACGCGGAGACCTCTATGAATGCCGGCAAGTGCCTGTTATTGGGAATTGGTGTAATCGCGATCTCTGGATGCGCGCATGGTCGGCCGCGGCCCCCACGCAATGACGCATCGCCGGTCGCGGCGACCGCGAACGTTCCGACCGCGTCCGGCGGGGCGACCGCGAACGATCCGACCTCGCGTTCGTTGAGTCTTTTGCAGGCGGCAGGGATGGCAGAGGTCTCGGGAGATCGGGCTTCCGCGACTCAGCTCTACAGCGAGGCAGTGAATTTACAGCCGGCGAATGGCATGGCGTGGTTCAGCCTGGGCACCCACTATTTGAATCAGAACGATATAGATCTGGCTGTGGTGGCGCTGCGTGAAGCGGTGCGTCGCGACCCGACCCTGCAAAAGGGGTGGTCCAATCTCGCCATCGCGCATCTGGAACAGTTTCGCTTTGCGGCACGGAACGCCCTTTCCGGTACGCAATTGACGCAGGCGAATCGGGATGCGTTGGCGTCCTTGCTGGCCGATACCGATAAGACGCTGGGCGCCGGCACGGGCTCGACGGCGACCGGGCGCTGAGAGAGCGCTGTCCTGGTGAGCCGGCTCAGAGCCCATTCGCAACGAGGCGCCGCCACTATCGAGTTCTATATAGTGGGGTTTTTCGTGCTCGTGCCGCTGATCATGGCCGTGATGCAAATGGGTCTGTACATGGTCGCGAAAGATACGGTAAATCTCGCGGCTCTTGCCGCCGCACGGGTCGGCGCCGCGGGCGGGTCGAAATCCGACATGCGCAATCAATTCGCAAAGGCGATTGCACCGCTCTATCCCACCCGCGCGACCCCTGTCACGACCGGCAACTATGCGGTGGCCATGGGGAGCGCCTATGGCCGGGCGAGCCTCGACGCGATCAATCCCGTGTTCACGTCGATTTCCGTGCTCAATCCAACCCAGCAGTCTTTCAATGATTTTGGCATCGCCGGATCCAATGGTTCGCGGGTGATACCCACCACCAACTTGATGACCGATACCCGAGTCGGCGCCCAGTCGCACCAATCCCGGGCCGACGCGCTGTTACTGAAAGTGCAGGTGCGGTATTGCTACGCCATGATTTTCCCGGTCATCGACAAGCTGGTCAGGTCGGCGCTGTTGCTGGTTTCGACCTCTCCTTCGGACGATGCTTGTTATGCCGCGGACCGCGTACCGATCGTGGCGCATGCCATCGTAAGAATCACGGAACCGCCGCTCGCCGGCAATCTGCTGTGAGACGCTCCGTGCTGAAGATCTCGGTGGCGGCGAGCTTTGCCGAGCGCGGTCGGGGTCTTCTCGGCGAGTCGGATCTCGATCCCGACCGGGGTCTGTTGATAGTCCCCTGCTCCAGCATTCACACGATGTTCATGCGGTTTCCCATTGACGCGGTGTTTTTCGACCGGTCGGGTCTCATCACCAATTTGATCGTGAATCTGAAGCCTTGGAGTTTTGCGTGGGGCGGCCGTGGAAATTCATGCCTGGAACTTGCGGCAAATGGTGCGATACGCCATGGATTTCGCGCAGGTCGGAGAATGGCATGTTTCGCGCGCGACGCCATTGCCGGGCTACGCACGATCGATTTGTCATCCGCGGGCGCCTCCGGATCGTGATCGAGGGTCGCAGCGCGGCCCAGACCAAGAAGGATATCCGCAGATCGCAATGATCGGCAGGGCGCCGGCTTGGGTTTAGGTTTAGGGAGTCAGCCTTGCGCGCAGGTCGAGCCTGCCGTCGAGAACTGCGGAGACGTCCTCGCGGCCCGGATCATTGCTTGACCAACTCCACGCGGCGATTCTTGGCTCGCCCCGGTTCGCTGTCATTGGACGCTATGGGCGATAGCGACGCGACGCCTTTGGCGATCAGTCGAGCGGGCGCAATTTTGAACTGGGTGGTCAACGCCTGCACGATGGCCTCGCTGCGCTTTTGCGAGAGCTCGA
>Ga0116227_10011575_pt1 | contig 14762 bp, 11 predicted proteins | sample S1TSphgellanicum_FD_89693 | JGI IMG/M metagenome (GOLD analysis project Ga0116227, IMG submission 89693) | Host-associated microbial communities from peat moss isolated from Minnesota, USA - S1T2_Fb - Sphagnum magellanicum MG | ecosystem: Host-associated > Plants > Peat moss > Unclassified... | reverse complement strand
GTGCTTCAGGAGCGCATCACCTCGACCAAAACGGGCTCCATCACCTCGGTGCAAGCCGTATACGTTCCGGCCGACGACTTGACGGATCCCTCGCCCGCCACCACCTTCGCGCACTTGGACGCCACCGTGGTGTTGTCGCGGCAGATCGCATCCCTTGGTTTGTATCCGGCGGTGGATCCGCTGGATTCCACCAGCCGCCAGCTCGATCCTCTCGTGGTGGGCGAGGAGCATTACAATACAGCCCGCGGTGTGCAATCGATCCTGCAGCGCTACAAGGAACTGCAGGACATCATCGCCATCTTGGGCATGGACGAGCTGTCGGAGGAGGACAAGCTCTCCGTATACCGGGCGCGTAAGATTCAGCGCTTCTTGACGCAGCCCTTCAATGTCGCCAAGGTTTTCACCGGAGCCGACGGCAAGATCGTGCCGCTGGCCGACACCATCCGCGGCTTCAAGGCCATCATCGCGGGCGAGTACGATCATCTGCCGGAGCAAGCCTTTTACATGGTCGGCGGCATCGAAGAGGCCGTCGAAAAAGCCAAGACGCTGCAGTAGCGGCGCCCCACGTTGAGCGAGTAAACCATGGCCGATACCATCCACGTCGACATCGTCAGCCCCGAGGGACAGCTGTACTCCGGCGAGGCGAACATGGTTTTCGCACCGGCTGCCGAGGGCGAGATCGGCATCGCGCCGCGCCACGCGCCGCTGCTCACGACGCTCAAGGCCGGCGAGGTGCGCGTACACATCGACGGTGAGGAAGAACACGCCTTCTACGTCGGCGGCGGTGCCCTGGAAATTCAACCGCACTTGGTTTCGATCCTGGCCGACACCGCCGCGCGCGCGCGCGATTTGGACGAGGCCGCGGCCCTGGAGGCCAAGTCGCGCGCCGAAGAGGCCATGCGCAGCAACAAGGATAAGCTCGATATTGCCGAGGCCACCGCCGAACTCGCCCGCGCCATGGCACAATTGAGAGCAATCGAGCGCCTGCGCAAGAGGCGGTAGCACTACGCCACGAGCGCTCCTTCGGAGATAACATGCCGCTTGTCGTCGTCATACTCGCCGCCGGCCAGGGCAAGCGGATGAATTCCGATCTGCCGAAGGTATTGCAGCCGCTGGCCGGCAAACCCTTGCTCAAGCATGTGATCGACACCGCCCGCACTCTCGATCCCGATAATATTTGTGTCGTATACGGACACGGCGGCGCACGCGTCCAGTCGGCCCTGCACGAGGCGGAGGTGAGCCAACCGAGGGCCAGCCAACCGGGGGCCGCCCCTGCGGGCATCGACTGGGTGTTGCAGGCGCAGCAACTCGGCACCGGCCATGCCGTGATGCAGGCCATGCCCCTCATTTCCGATGATCACACGGTGCTGGTGCTGTACGGCGATGTACCCCTCATCAAGACCGGAACGTTGAAGAAGATGCTGTCCGCGGCAGCGGACGCCTCGTTGGTGGTGCTCAGCGTCGACGTCGAGAATCCCGAGGGCTACGGGCGCATCGTGCGGGGCCCGACGGGAGAGTTGCAGTCCATCGTCGAGCAAAACGATGCGACGCCGTCGCAACTGCGCATCCGCGAAGTCAATACGGGCATCATGGCGGCGCGCGCGGGTGCCCTCCGGCACTGGTTGCTCGACGTCAAGAGCAGCAACCACGCCAGAGAGTTCTATCTGACCGATGTGGTGGGAATCGCCAAAGCGGCCGGCGCCAGCGTCAGTACCGTGGCTGCGTCCGGCAGCGCCGAAGTGGCGGGCGTGAACGACAAAGTTCAACTTGCGCAAGCCGAAGCACATTACCGCCGCGAACGGGCGACGGAGCTGATGCTGGCTGGGGCCACGCTCGCGGATCCGGCGCGCATCGACGTTCGCGGCGACGTCACGGTGGGGCGCGACGTATTCATCGACGTCAACGCGGTTCTGGTCGGCACCGTGCGGCTGGCGGCGGGCGTCAAAGTGGGACCGAACTGCCTCATCGTCGATTCGCAAATCGGTCCGGACACCGAAATCAAAGCCAACAGCGTCATCGACAATGCCGTGGTGGGGGAGAACTGCCGTATCGGTCCGTTCGCCCGCTTACGTCCGCAAACGGTGCTGCATGCCGACGTGCACATCGGCAATTTCGTGGAAGTAAAGGCAGCTGAAATCGGTGTCGGCAGCAAGGCAAACCACCTCACCTACCTGGGTGACGCCAGCGTCGGCAGCCATGTAAACGTAGGTGCCGGCAGCATCACCTGCAACTATGACGGCGCCAACAAATGGCCCACCGTCATCGAGGATGGCGCATTCATCGGCTCCGGCAGCATGATGGTGGCGCCGCTGCGCATTGGCGCCGGTGCCACCATCGGTGCGGGATCGACCATCACCGAGGGCGCGCCGGACGGCAAACTGTCGTTGGAGAGATCACGGCAGCTTGTGGTGGACGGCTGGCAGCGGCCGCAAAAACTGAATGACACCGACCGTGCCGATGTCATCGAGCAGGCCATCGCCAAGCCTCGCTCCGGTAACACGAAATCCGAGCCCTCCTAGTATTTTTTAACAAAATCTTTACGCCACGGCGCGCAATCTTTACGTCTCCTAAACGCGGCGCGGGGTTTCGTGCATCCATCATGACTCAACCGATTCGACGTTCGCGCGGGCTTTATCCCTTTATGACCTGCTTGGCTGTGATCGGCGCATTCGGTGGCTCATGCGGCACGGCCCGGGCGGACAGCGGCGCCGTGGATGGCTGCGCCAAGGGGTCCGAGAACTTCAGCTTCTGGAAGCGCTTGAGCGACAGTTATCAGAAGCATCTTTTCCCCGCTGACACTGCGCCGGCCGTAGCGACGCCCTCTGCAGATCCGACCGCCGCGGGCGCCCCAGCGTCGTTCGACGAGGAGGCGGCGGGTTACCGCAAGGACTTGCCGCCGCCGCCGGTCTCGAATCCGCCGTGGCCCTATTCGGTCTACAACGAGGGCGGCACCGAGATCATCGGCTACGAAAACCTCTATAGCAGCGCGCTCATGGACGCCATCTACTGCGGATCGAACGGCAAGGCTTGGAAGGACAGCCGCTTGGTGATCTACGGTTGGATCGAGCCGGGCGGCGACATCAGCACATCGAACTTGGGGTTCAACAAACTATCCGGAACCGGCGGCAACTACCCTTCCGCATACTCCTATCAGCCGGACACCATACAGCTCGATCAGGCGGCACTATATTTCGAGCGTACGCCCGATGAGATTCAGCGCGATCATTTCGATTGGGGATTTCGTTTCGCGTCCATATACGGCACCGACTACAAATACACCTTCTCGAACGGCGTACTCAGCAATCAATACACTGAACACGAGAGGCTCTATGGCTTCGACCCGGTGATGTATTACCTGGATTTCTACTTCCCGCATATCTTCGACGGCGAGAACGTCCGCGTCGGCCGCTATATCTCGATTCCCGATATCGAGGCGCAGCTGGCGCCCAATAACATCACCTACAGCCATTCCCTGCTGTATACCTACGACCCCTACACTCAGACCGGCATCGTGTCGACGACTATGCTCAGCAAGAACTGGAAAGTGCAGCTGGAAGTCTCCGCGGGCAACGACATCGCGCCGACCGATAAACACTTCAGGCAATTGACGCCCGCGGCGTGCGTGATCTACACCACCGATTCCGGCCGCGACGCCTTCTATCCCTGCATGAACGGACTGAACAATCAGAACTTCGGTTGGAACAATGTGCAGCATGCGGTAACGACGTGGTACCACAAGTTCAACGACCACTGGCACATGGATACCGAGGCCTGGTACATGTGGCAGAACCATACGCCGGATGTGCTCAACCCGCAGGGCGCGGCGGCGCTCGCAGCCATGTTTCCGGCGCCCGAATACAACATTGGCGCGCCCTCGGGTGCACAGTGCAACAACACCGCGCTCGTCTACTGTGCTTCGCACGAGTGGGCCCTACTGAATTACGTGAACTATCAGTATGATCCGCACAACGTATTTACCTGGCGTACCGACTACCTGAACGACAGCACCGGCCAGCGCACCGGTTTCAAGGGTGCGTTCGCGGAATTCGATCTTGGCTACACGCATTGGATCGGCGATGTGATCGAACTGCGCCCCGAAGCCCGCTACGAGCGCCAGGTGTCCGCCCCAAATCATTCGATCACCGGCTATGCCTACGACAATCCCTGTTACACGGCCTACAATCCCGCGAGTCCGGTCTGCACCTTCAGCAGCGGTGGGCGGACGGCCAGCTACGAGCAAAACGGCGGCAAGCGTTCGCAGGCGATGCTCGCCATGGACGCCATTTTTCACTTTTGACGCCGCTCAGCAGGGCCACAGCGCCCAGCGCGCACACCAACAGCGGCAGGCTTGCAGGCAGGGGCACCGGCGTGATGTCGACGTTGTTCAGGCCGATCATCTGGTCGGGCGAGCTTTGCGAAGCGTCGTCGTCCACCCAGCGCAGTTCCAGATTACTGCCGTTTGCCACGGAGTTGTACAAATTCACGACCCCGGAAACGTTGGTCACACCGACCGTATTGGGGACGTTGGTGAGGGTCGGATTGAGAGCACCGACATTGGTCCAGGTGCTGCCGTCGGTGCTGTAGAACAGCTGATAACCGGGCAGTTCGTTGGCCGCGGAAGCCACGGTGAAGCGGTCGATGTCGTAGCTGATGCCGAAATTGCTCAGCGCGCTACCCGTATTGTTGGTGATCGTGAGCTGCAGGGCTATGCCCGCGTCGACCGTCGGCGAAGTGGCGAGCGCGACATCGGTGGATGACGCCGACGAATTGGCAATGGATGCCGACACGTTGTAAGCGCTGCTCGTGTTCTTCAAGCCCGACAGACTGGCCGCCGTGGTCTCGGGCCCGAGAAGCGTGCTGCTACCTGCGATCATGGATGCCACGCTGTTGGTGCCATTGCCCGGTATTCCCGTGCTGTTGGTCCAGGTGGTATTGGATCCGCTGAGGTATTCCACCGCCCAACCGCTGGCCGGAGCCAGTGAGGTACCCGTGCCAAGTTCGTCGAAGGTTTCGGTATAACCACTGTTGGTCAAGGAGGCGGCTTGCGCATTGACGGCGGCGATGAGTGCCCCCGCGGTGATCATCAGGTGAATTCTCGTCACTTTCTACTCCAGGCAACCCCATGCGTTGGCGATCGACGCTCCGAGCGGTCCCCGGTTTCAAGGATCCAAGCGCGCCACGTAAACTGCTAAAATAAGGGGAGTTTGTAACAGCCGCGGTCAGATTCGGTTAACTTTGAGTATCACGGTATCCTAGCCCGACACCCCACGACGCGCCGATACCCGCGGGCCGGGCCATTGAGTTCCGGCGCCGGTCGGGCAAACTAAGCAGCCCTTTTTCCTGGAGTTTCAAGGAATGTGCGGCATCATCGGAGTGGTCGCAGAGCGCGATGCCGTTCCCATCTTGATGGAGGGACTGCGGCGCATGGAATATCGCGGCTACGACTCTGCCGGGGTCGCCGTGCTCGATCGGCAGCGCCTGCAGCGGCTGCGTTCCGTAGGCAAGGTGAAGATGCTGCAGGAGTCGCTCAACGCTGCGCCGATCAGCGGCAGCGTGGGCATCGCCCATACTCGCTGGGCGACCCATGGCGTACCTACCGCGGAGAATGCGCATCCGCACACGTCGCGTGACGGCATAGCCATCGTGCACAATGGGATCATCGAGAATCACGACGCGCTGCGCGCCGAACTCCGTGACTTGGGCTACGAGTTCACGTCGGAAACCGATACCGAGGTGGTCGCGCACCGCATCCACCATCATCTGGCCGTCACCAAGAGCTTGTTCGAGGCCGTGCGCAAGACCGTGGCGGAGTTGGAGGGCGCGTACGCGCTCGCGGTAATCAGCGAATCCGACCCGGATTGCGTGGTCATGGCACGCGAGGGGTGCCCTGCCGTGATCGGCTTGGGCGAAGATGAGAATTTTGCCGCTTCCGACGTGAGTGCCCTGCTGCCCGTGACCCGTCGTTTCATGTTCCTGGAAGAAGGTGACGTGGCGGAAATCCGGCGCCGCTCGGTCATCATCCGCGATGCCGCAGGAAGCGAGGCCAGCCGTGCCGTTTTCGAAAGCGATCTGCAGCCGGGTTCGGTGGAACGCGGATCATATCGGCACTTCATGCTCAAGGAGATCTACGAGCAGCCCTTGGCGATCTCGCAAACGTTGGAGGAGCGCATCGCCGGCGGCAAATTGCTGGAAGCCGCCTTCGGTCCGACGGCGGGTGCCATTTTCAAGCAGGTGAAGTGCGTGCATATCGCCGCGTGCGGCACCAGCTACCATGCGGGTCTGATCGCCGCGCACTTCATCGAGCATATTTGCAGGATTCCCGCGCGTGTGGAGATCGCCAGCGAATATCGCTATCGCAATCCGGTAGTCGGCGCCGATACGCTGTTCGTCACGATTTCACAGTCCGGTGAAACCGCCGATACCTTGGCGGCGCTGCGCAACGCCAAGCAGGCCGGGTATTTGGCGACTCTCACCGTGTGCAACATCGCCGAAAGTACCATGGTGCGTGCGTCCGATCTGGTGCTGTTGACGCGCGCCGGCCCCGAAATCGGCGTGGCCTCGACCAAAGCATTCACGACGCAGCTGACCGCGCTCGCGATGCTGACGGTGGCGCTCGCCAAGAGCGGTGTTGCGGCCGCGCAGGAACGCGAGCTGGTGTCGCAACTGCTGCAGCTTCCCGGACTGGTGGAAAAAACCTTGAAACTGGATCCCGCCATCCAGCAGATGGCCGAGTCTTTCGCCGACATACGGCACGCCTTATTTCTCGGACGTGGACCGCTGCAGGCCATCGCACTCGAGGGGGCGCTGAAGCTCAAGGAGATCTCCTACATCCATGCCGAAGGCTACGCCGCGGGAGAGCTCAAGCACGGCCCGCTGGCGCTCGTCGATGAACACATGCCGGTCATCGCCGTTGCGCCCAACAACGAATTGCTGGAGAAGCTCAAGTCGAATCTCCATGAAGTGCGGGCGCGCGGCGGCAAGCTGTTCGTGTTTGCGGATCCCCATGCCGGCATGCGCAGCGAGGATGGGATCACGGTGTTGCAGATGCCCGCACATGCCACGGCACTGCAGTCCGCGGTCGTATTTGCCGTGCCGATGCAGCTGCTTGCCTACCATGTCGCGGTCCTCAAGGGCACCGACATAGATCAACCGCGAAACCTGGCGAAGAGCGTTACCGTCGAATGACCGGTCCATGCTGCTCTTGATGCGGAATTGACGGTCGCCCGATTGAATTCGATCGAAACTGCGCCTTTATCAGGGATTTGGATGCAACTTTTTGTAGGCGGGTAGTTGTTCGAACAGGTCACCGCGCGCTTCCTTCGCAGGACCGATGCAGTATGTCTGTGTGCCCATACCGTTGGAAATTCCGTTGGGCGGATCCGCGAATGTCTTCGATACTTGGTAGCAGTGCTCATTGATGAACACGGCGCGATCGCCGGTTGCAGTCACGAATTCGTCACCTGAATGATGCGCGGGGGGCGGTCCAAAGGGTGATTTCGCTGTCGGCGTGGTGGCGATTGTCGATGAGCCGCTATTTGCGCGCTCCGCGGCGACGGCTTGCGCTTGCTGGTCCCAATCGATATGCGGAGCTAGGTCGCCCGCCTCTGGAATGGAAATAGCCATCGGGCTTTGCGATAGAGGTGTCGGTCCCAGCTCGGGTCGCAGGGCTTTTCCGGACGTTACTGTCAGCGCCGGTTCCTGGTGGGCAACTCTCGCAGGCAGGTATAGAAGCTCGATCGAGCGCTGGGTAGAGTGAGCGAGTCGCGTTCTGGATGAAAAAATCAAGACAGCGACGACTGCAAGGTGCAGCGCAAACGCAATGCACGCCACGATGTACCGCGACGCATTTCCGTGCCTGCTCTCCCTGTGCAACTGCTGCTCCTGCGGTACACGGTCTGCGATAGACAAATCGGCGGCATAATGGTTCCGGGGGTCAGAGCGGCCACGCTGTCGTAGGTTCTTGCGACATAAGTCCGAGCGCAAAGAGATCCGACCGAGCTATACCGTGTTGAGTTACATTTGCGGTATTACACAAGACCGCAATTCTCCAGGATGAACGCCTTACATCGATCTGTTTTGGCCACGCTTGCCGCACTGCTGCTAGGGTCTGCCGGCGTCGCCCAGGGTGCGGATCGAGCACTCATCATGACCATCGGAGTTCCCCGCGACGAGGCGAACGCGCGCCTGATTTTGGATGCGCTGGGGTTCGATTCGTCCGCCGTGCGGGCCTTGAATGATGGGGCGGTGACGCTGGATGCTGCGCGTGCGGAAGTCGCGCGATTGATGGCTGACACTCGCCCCGAGGATCGCGTCTTCATTTATTTTTCCGGCGACGGCGCGAGTTTGCCGGATTGTCAGCCGGCCCTCGTGACTGAAGATCAGAAACTGCTGCCACTGGCCGAAGTGTCGAGAGCCGCGGCGGTTTTGCGCAATAAAGCGTCACGCACGATCGTGTTGGTCGATGCGGGTTTTTCCGGCGATGCGGCTGCAGGTTCTGCGTTGGCCGCCAAATCGCATTCTGTCGCCGGAGCGACCGGGACATGCACGGCGGTGACTGCTCAGGCATCGGCAGATGCTGCGATCACCAAGAGCACGGACGATCCGTCCCGCTCCGCTTTATTCATAGTCGCCGCTCGCACGGGCGAAGCAGCGTTCGATGATCCTTTGCATGGAGGAGTCGCGACCCGGGCTGTTCTCGAGTGTATATCTGGGTTGCACTCGAGCGCGGAGCTGTCGACGTGCATGCAGCCGCGTATCGATGCCATGCTCAAGTCGGGCGGCGTGCACGATGCGCAGCACCCGCTCATCGCCGGTGATCTCGCGCCGCCGACTGCCGAACCGCCAAGCGTCGCAGCGCGGCAAGTCATACCCGCGAGCGTGGTGCCGGCGGCGCCTGCGGTATCACCGTCGGCGAGCCCGGCCGTGGCAGCGAGCCCGGCAGTCGCCGCAATCCCGGCGCAAGCGGTGCCATGGGGCAGACGCGTCGCCCTGGTCATCGGCAATTCCGACTTCCTCCACTACCCCAAGCTCAAGAATCCCGTCAATGATGCCGAGGACATGGCACGACGCCTGCGCGAACTCGGCTTTACCGTGATCGAGCGCGCGGATCTGACGACCCGTCAGATCGGCTCGACGTTGCGGGAGTTCAAAGTCAAACTGCAAGGTGCGGATGTGGCGTTGGTGTATCTCGCCGGCCATGGCATGCAGATCAAGGGGGAAAATTATTTCCCCGGCGTCGACGCCGACATTGCCGGCGAGGAGGACATCCCCAATCAGAGTTTGGCACTGCGCCAGCTGCTCGATATCTTGGGCGACGCCAAGACGCAGTTGAATCTGCTGTTTCTCGATGCCTGCCGGGACAATCCATTCGCCGCCGGCACGCGCTCCGGTACGCGCGGCTTGGCGCGAATCGAGGCGCCGTCCGGAACACTGATTTCCTATGCGACCCGGCCGGGAAGCGTGGCGCGCGATGGCGAAGGGCGCAACGGACTGTACACGGCACAGCTCTTGGCGCAGATGGCGGAGGCGCCGGATTTGCCGATCGAAACGGTGCTGAAGCGCATGGTCAGCGGCGTCAAGCAGGGCTCGGACGGACAGCAGGAGCCTTGGTGGGAGGGCAGCATCGAAGGCAATTTCTGCTTCGCGGTTTGCCGCGATTTGGATTCGGAGAGCTACCGGCCGCCCCCGCCTCAGGCCCCGCCGGCGGTGGCGATGGCGGGCACTGTGGTACCGATCAAGTCGGCTCGCACTTCCAAGATCGCGAGTCCGACAACCACACACGAGGCCGCGGCGCACGAGGCCGCTGCGCACGAGGCACCCGCCCACGTCGCTGCCGAGGCGTCGCAGACGGTCGCAGTGAGCATCAGCAACCTCGAACCGTTGTACTTCACGCGCGCATTTTCGCGCAACGAAAACGGTCGTCTGTTCCGCTTGGTGGGGACGCGGGTGTTCCAACAGCATACCCGCACCACGCCGGGTAACGGAGGTCTGTTCTCGGCGGCGGAGGCGCCCGACGGAACGTTGTATTTTTGCGATGCGACCGAGGCGCGCATATTCAAGATCGAAGCGGATCATGAGGTCGTTGCCTACCAGCACGACCGGCCGGTGAAGCATCTGGAGTTCGGTCCGAACGGCCACCTATATTTCAGCAGCGTCCTGGGCTCGCGCGATGGCGGTACGATATTCGAGCTGGTGGGCTCGAAGGCGCTGGCGTATTACTCGTTGCCGCCGGATGGCATGCCGGCGACGTGGTCGGGCACGTTTGCCTTCGATGCGCATGGAATGCTGTGGCTGAGCTCCGGTGCGATGCGGCCGGCGAGCCTGTATCGGGTACGATTTCAACAGTTGGAAAAGGTCTTCACCACCAATGACAGCGGCATCATGGGATTTACGTTCTTGCGGGATGGCAGCATTGCCTATGCCGACAATGCGCACAGCGTCATGCACTTGACTCTGCCGGAGCTGCAGACGAGCCGAATTTTCGAGTCTCCTTATGAGGGCTGGTTGACCGACGTAAAGCCCATCCGCATGGTCAAACAATAAGGTTCGCAAACTTCCATGAAGATGTCATTGACGCTAAAGATCAATCTAGTCTTGATTCCGGCGACCCTGGTGTTGGTGGCGCTCGCATTTTTCTTCGTCAGGAATATCGCCAGTCGCACGGCATTCGAAGAAACCGAACAGACCGCGCGTCTGATCATGAGCGCCGCGCAGGCGACCTTCGATTACACGGTCGAACAGGTCAAACCGTCCCTGGAGGCGAAGTACGATTTTCTGGTCCAAAGCGTATCGTCTTACGCGGCGACCGAAACCATCGGCCGCATGCAGCAGCAGTTTCATGATTATCGCTATCATGTGGCTGCGCTCAATCCCACCAATAAACGCGATCAAGCCGATCCCTGGGAGACCTGGGCCATTCAAACGCTCGCGCGGGATCCGACCAGCGCGGAGTATGTCGAGGTGCGGAACTTGCCGAAGGGCCGGTTCGCATTCATCGCCAAACCCATTCGGATCACCAACGAGGCTTGTTTGGCCTGTCATTCCGTTCCCGAGGCGGCGCCGGCCACCATGCTCGACACCTATGGACGCGACAATGGTTTTGGTTGGAAACTGAACGAAGTGGTCGCGGTCCAGGTCGTCTCCGTACCCGTGTCCGTGGCGCAGCAGCGTGCCGACGGGCTGTTGCAGAGTGTGATGCTCATGTTGATCGCGGCATTCGTCCTCATGCTGCTCATCGTCAATGCTGCGCTGTATTGGGTGGTAGGCCGCCGCATCGGCCGGCTGTCGCGGGTCGCCGACCGGGTGAGCCACGGCGACGTTGATTCGGAGAGCATCAAAAGCCGCGGAAACGATGAAGTGGCGGCTCTGGAAAAAGCCTTCGAACGCATGCGGGTGAGCTTGAGTCTCGCCATGAAGACGCTGCGCTCCGAAAAGCTCTAGACTCGACCGGCCCCATGTCACTCATATCGCGAAAACTTGGTGGCTACGTCTTGCAGGAGGAGTTGCACCGGGATTGGCTGGGCGTGTCCCATGCGGCGCTCGATTCGATCCGCGACCGCCGGGTATCGCTGCGGGTGTTCGCGGGCGGCACCATCGGAAATGCGGCGTCTCTGGCGGCGCTACGCCACGCCCTGCGCTGCTCCGAGGAGCGGATTCATGCAAACGTGGCGGCCGTTTACGAGGTCGGCGAGGCGGCATTCGAGCCGGACGCCCATGCGGGTCGGGCGTGCTTCGTCGCCAGCGAGTTGCTGGTGGGCGAACGGTTGTCGGTGCTTTTGTCCGGTGGTCGCCTCGCGGCGCGGCGCGTATCCGTGTTGATGTCGCAGATCTTGCTCGGCCTCGGTGGTGCTCACAAACTCGGGATGGTCCATGCGGATCTGAATCCGTCCAATGTTCTCGTGCAAAGCGGCGACGAGGTGCGGTTGCTCGAGGTCGGGCTGTGCTCCCGGAGCATATTGAGCGGCGTCGATGAATCAATGAGTGCCGGGTGGCCCATGTTCATGGCCCCGGAGCAACTGCTGGGCGACACGGCCACGGTACGTAGCGATCTGCGAGCGGCAGGCGTTCTTTTCTACCGGATGCTGGCGGGATGCGACCCGTTCTCGGGCTCACCAGCTTCTGTCATGCAAAAGGTATTGACGGAGGAACTGCCTGCGCTCTCGCAACTGAAGCCGGAGCTGGGCAGCCGATACGACGGCGTCCTCGCCAAGGCGACCGCGCGCCGCGCCGAACTGCGCTTCCAGAGCGCCGAGGAATTTTTGCACGCGCTGAATCGAGCCGAGTTCGATGCCTCGGCGGCAGGCGTAGTTGCAGACGCAGTAGCGGTGGACGCAGTAGCGGTGCCGGCGGTGGCCGCACGGGGCGCGATTGCTATGGAATCGCGCGCACGAGAGCGGTTGACGACCGCGTTGCGCAGTGCCGTGGGGCCCATTGCGCCGATTCTGTTGGAGAACGCGCTGCGAGCGTCGACCAGCGCCGAGCAGTGCCGCGCCGCGCTTGCCGCGCAGATCACCGAGGCCGAAGCGCGTGAGGCGTTTCTGCAAGCCACTTTACACATGCAGGCTGACGCGGCGGCGCCGGCGCCGCCGCCGGGCCCGGCCAATGTCCCGATGCCACGCGGCGAGTGGCCGCCACACGTAACCCAGCTGCGGCGCTTGAGCGCGCGGCTCAGCGAGGATATCGGGCCCATGGCGACAATCTTGGTCGAGCGAGCGGCGTCGCGCGCCGCGTCGCGCGAGGAATTCATTGCTCGTATGACGGAAGTGCTGCCCGCCGGGGTAGCATCCGAGGGCTGGCGGGCGGAATTGATATGAAGCCGATAAAAGAGGGATGCAGTGAATTCAAATAGATTTTCAGCAGTTATTCTCTTGATGTTGTTCGGCCTCGCGCCGGCCCTGACCCTCGAGGCAAAGCCCGTCACCGTTGACGACCTGCTGGCCGGAGCGCCGGCCGCCGACTGGCGCACGCCGAATGCCGATGACACTTTGTACCTCGAGCTGCCGCACGGACGCGTGGTGATCGAGCTCGCGACAGCGGTCGTGCCTCGACATGCAGCCAACATCAAGGCGCTGGCGCGTGCACATTATTTCGACGGCCTTGCCATCATCCGGGTGCAGGACAACTATGTCGTGCAATGGGACGACGAAAGCCACCGGCGTCCCCTGCCGCCAAGCGTGAAACCGTCGGTGGAGTTCACCGCAGACGCCAAAGCGGCGCCACGCTTCCAGCCTTTGCCGGACCGCGATCTATATGCTGCCCAAGTCGGCTTTCTGGACGGCTTCCCGGCGGCCCGCGACCCGCGAACGCACTCGGTGTGGCTCGCACATTGTTACGGCATGGTCGGCGCCGGCCGCGACGATCCGGCGGAGAGCACCGGCGCCGAGATGTACGCGGTGATCGGCAATGCGCCCCGGCAGCTCGATCTCAACGTCGCGCTGGTTGGGCGCGTCCTCAAGGGGATGGAGCTGCTGTCAGCGCTGCCGCGCGGCAGCGGCGAGATGGGTTTCTATGTGTCCGCAGAAGCCCCGATGCCCATCAACTCGATGCGCGTCGCCGCGGACGTGCCGGAGCGGGAGCGCACGCCGATCGAGGTGTTGCGCACCGACAGCGCGACCTTTCGAGCGGTGCTCGACCAACGGCGCGAGCGGCATGAGCCCTGGTACAAACACAACCCGGGGGTCATCGAGCTGTGTAACGTGCCGTTGCCGGCGCGAACGCCGGGCGGACATTAGTAAATGCGGCGCTTCCATCAGGGGTTGGTGCTGTGTTCGATGGCGATCGTCCTGTCGCCGGTCCTGGATTTAGAGGCAAAGCCCGTCACCGTTGACGACCTGCTGGCCGGAGCGCCGGCCGCCGACTGGCGCACGCCGAATGCCGAAGACACCTTGTACCTCGAGCTGCCGCAGGGGCGCGTGGTCATCGAGCTCGCGGCAGCGGCCGTACCCCAACATGCTGCCAACATCAAGGCGTTGGCGCGGGCCCATTACTTCGACGGCCTTGCCATCATCCGGGTGCAGGACAACTATGGCGTGCAGTGGGACGATGAGAGTCATCAGCGTCCCCTGCCGCCAAGCATTAAACCGTCGGTGGAGTTCACCGCCGACGCGAAAGCGGCCAAGCGATTCCAGCTTTTGCCTGACCGCGATCTGTATGCTGCCCAAGTCGGATTTCTGGACGGGTTCCCGGCGGCCCGCGACCCGCGCACCCACTCGGTGTGGCTCGCGCATTGTTATGGCATGGTCGGCGCGGGCCGCGACGACCCGGCGGAGAGCACGGGCGCCGAGATGTACGCGTTGATCGGCAACGCGCCCCGGCAGCTCGATCTCAACGTCGCCCTGGTCGGCCGCGTCCTCAAGGGAATGGAGCTGCTATCAGCGCTGCCGCGCGGCACCGGCGAGATGGGTTTCTATGCCGCGGGACAGGTGCCAACGCCGATCAACGCGATGCGCGTCGCCGCGGACTTGCCGGAGCGGGAGCGCACGCAGATCGAGGTGTTGCGCACCGACAGCGCGACGTTTCGCGCGGTGCTCGATCAACGGCGCGATCGGCATGAGCCGTGGTTCAAGCACAACCCGGGGGTGATCGACCTGTGTAACGTACCGCTGCCGGTGCGAACGCCGGGCGGACACTAACATTCGTAGCGCAAGCATTCGCAGCGCAAGCATTCGCAGCGCAAGCATTCGCAGCGCAAGTTTCGTGTTTCCTCAGTATTCATCCTCGTCGCCGATCGGCATCCCGGGAGGGGCGGGAACCGGCGGCGCCGG
>Ga0116227_10011574_pt1 | contig 14763 bp, 8 predicted proteins | sample S1TSphgellanicum_FD_89693 | JGI IMG/M metagenome (GOLD analysis project Ga0116227, IMG submission 89693) | Host-associated microbial communities from peat moss isolated from Minnesota, USA - S1T2_Fb - Sphagnum magellanicum MG | ecosystem: Host-associated > Plants > Peat moss > Unclassified... | reverse complement strand
GTGCTTACTTGGCGCATCGGACGGTAATGCCGCGATCTGTTCGGCGCTTGTCGCACGCAAGCGGCGGACGACTTCGCCAGGATTAGAAAGGGGTGCTCGCATCAGCTCCGGGTCGTCGACTCGTTCGGCCAGGCCGCGAGCAAACAGGTCGGACCCCGCACCCCAAGCCGTCAGCGCCGCCTTTTGGCTGGGCGCGGCAACATAAGCATCGTGAAATCCAATCGGATGCCGGAAGACCTTGAGCCTGGACTTGCGGGGCTTCATCGTGCGTGCCATTGATCTTCGTCACCCACTCATTTTCAACACCAACGCCCCGCCTTCGTATCAGTTGCGCAAGCGTGGCCATTGCCAGAAGAATATGCCGATCATCTTCGTCGCCATCGCGGAAATCCGACGTGACGGTGGTCTGGATGAGGCTGCAGGATAGTCTTTTCAGGCTGCGTGCATCTCTCTGGGGCAATGCCGCGTGCGGCAGCATATCTCGCGAGCGCATGCCGGACGGCGGTCGGAACCGACGGCGATCACGCGCGTTATTTACGGACAGATCAGCCGGGGGTTTTGTCGCGCATGTCCAGGTCGTTCCCCGGATTGGATGGGCGCGCTATCAAATCTTGGTCCGTCAAACTTCGCTTTCTGGGCGCTGTATCGCCGATCATCGCGCTGATCCAGCCCGCCGCCGCGATTGCCCGCCAGCAGGTCGGCACACCTCCGGCGCCTGCGCAGAGCGACCCCTCTTTCGATGCGGCGCTGCCCCCGCTCGACACCACCACTGCCCCTGGCCCTTTCCAGCCCGCAGCTCCCGTGCCGGCAACGCCCGACACGGGAACCGATAGCGAACTCGCCCAGCCGCTCGCTCCGCTCGGCCAGGTCGACACGACACCGCCGCCGCAAACCGCCAAGGAGGCTTCGACCGACACGACTTTGCGCATCCACTACCAGACCGAAGTCAAAGGTTTGGCGGGGATAAAGACCGACGCGCCCGAAGGCGATCTGGGCAAACAGTTCCACGCGCTGTCGGCGCTCATCAAGGACGGCAAGAAGGCCGCCAACGCCGCACAGGTCCAGGCGCGCGCCGACGAGGATGTCCAACTGGCAACGCGCATCATGCGCGCAGCCGGATATTACGACGGAGTCGCTACCGCCACCGTCGATCTCGTGCCCGGACAGCCGGGCGAAGTGCATGTAACGCTCACGGCGACGCCTGGCACGCGCTACGTCCTTGCCAATATCGCGGTGACCCAGGCCCCGCCCGAGCCGAGCAAAGTCGCGCGCGACTCGCTGGCGCTGAAAAGTGGCCAACCGGTCGATGCAGCGCTGATCGAAGGGTCGGAGGCCAATGTTGCGCTGCGGCTGCCGGAAAACGGCTATCCGTTCGCAAAGCTTGGCGAGCGCGATATTGCGCTCGACGACGACGGTCATGATGCGGACTATACGCTGCCGGTCGATGCCGGGCTGAAGGCAAAGTTCGGCGGCATCCGGACCATGGGCGACACCATCTTCGACATCAAACACCTGTCCATCTTTCCCCGCTACAAGCCCGGACAGGTCTATGACAGCCGCAAGGTCGAAGATTTGCGACAGGCGCTGGTCGCGACCAGCCTGTTCTCGACCATTGCGGTCGAACCGGTGCACACCGGCGATCTCAATCCCGACGGCAGCGAGAATGTCGACCTGCTGGTGCGCCAGGCCAAGGGGCCGTGGCACAGCCTGGCTGCGACCGCCGGCTATGCCACCGGCGAAGGCGCGACGGCGACCGGCAGCTATACCTGGCGCAATCTGTTTCCGCCCGAAGGCGCGTTGATCCTGACCGCGATTGCCGGCACGCAGGAACAGGGCGGCAGCGCCACGTTTCGCCGTTCCGATGCCGGCGAGCGCGACCGCACATTTCAGTCGGTCCTGGCGATCGACCGCACCTCGTACGCAGCCTATCAGGCGAACACTGCCGATCTGTCGGTCAGCCTGTCGCGCGCGAGCACGCCGATCTGGCAGAAACGCTGGACCTGGTCGGTGGGCGCCGAAATTGTCGGCACCAACGAAGCCGGCGCTGCGACCACGCTTGGCGGGGCGCGGCCACGCAACACCTATCTGATCGGCGCGATCCCGCTGCAACTGGGCTACGACCGCTCGAACGACTTGCTCAATCCGACCAAGGGCTTTCGGATCAACGGCAAGCTCAGCCCCGAATCCTCGCTCGAAGGCGGCAAAGTCAAACCCTATGTCCGCACGCTGCTGCTGGGCACGGCGTATTATCCCATGCTGGATTCACTGGTGCTGGCCGGTCGTGCGCAAGTCGCCTCGATCATCGGCGCGTCTATCGACGAACTTGCGCCGTCGCGGCGGCTCTATTCGGGCGGCGGCGGCTCGGTGCGCGGCTATGCCTATCAGGCGCTGGGGCCAAAGGACGCCAATCTCGATCCGATCGGCGGGCGCGACCAGGTCGAATTCGCGGTCGAGGCGCGCTATCGTTTCGGCAATTTCGGCATCGTGCCGTTCCTCGATGGCGGGCGCGTGGGGGAAAGTTCGTCGCCGAGCCTCTCCGGGCTGCGCTACGGCGCGGGGATCGGCGCACGCTATTACACCAATTTCGGCCCGCTGCGCATCGATCTGGCAACGCCGATCGCGCGCCAGCCCGGTGAATCGGTGATCGCCGTCTACATCGGGATCGGGCAGGCCTTCTGATGACCGACGAAACAACCCCGCCTGCCGGCCCGCACGTCGCACCCCATCGGGCAGGTTTGCCTGCGCGCATCGCCTTTTGGGTCGGCGGCATCGTGATCGCGGTGATCGCCCTGCTTGGCGCGGTCCTGCTCGGGCTCAACACCGGCCCGGGCCATCGCTTTCTCGCGGACCAGATCGGCCGCTACACCACGCAATCGGGCATCAGCATCCACCCCGGCCGGATCGAGGGCTCGATCTATGGCCGCATGACCATTTTCGCACTCGAAGTGCGGGATCCCCGCGGCACGTTTCTGACGATCCCCCGGCTCGATGTGGACTGGCGGCCCTTTGCCTATCTGCACAAGCTGATCGACGTGCGCGCCGCACTTGCGGGCGAGGCAACCTTGCTGCGCTCACCCGCGCTCAAGCCGACGCCGCCGCCGCGCCCCGATCAGCCGCTGCTGCCCGATATCGACCTTGCGCTCGGCCGGTTGCAGGTCGACAGCTTTACGATCGAGCCCGCCGTCGACGGCAAGCGGCACGTGCTGGGCATTTCGGGTTCGGCCGCGCTGGCGCAGGGTCGCGCACAGATCGACGCGAGCGCGCGCGCAGTGACCGGCCCGGGCCTTGCCGGTGGTGACACTTTCCGCCTGAGGCTCGATGCCGTGCCAGGCGAGAACCGGCTGCTGGTCGATCTCAAGCTCGCGGCGCCCGCCGGCGGGCTGGTCAACAGCTATGCGCATCTGGGCAAGAGGCTGGCGCTCAGCCTGGACGGCCATGGCGACTGGGCCAACTGGCACGGCGCGCTGACCGCGCAGGCCGGGGGCACCGCGTTCATCGACATGGCGCTGGCCGGCGCCAACGGGCATTTCCAGGTGAACGGCCGCAGCCTGCCCGATGCGATCCTGACGCCCGGCGCAGTGACCCGGCTGACCGCGCCCGCAGTCGATATCGCCGGCAGCGCAGTGCTCGGGCAACGCAGCGCCGACGTCAAGATGTCGGCACATTCGGCGGCGCTGGCAGTCGATGCGCAAGGGCTGGTGAACCTCGCCAACAACAGCCTGGGCGGATTTCACATCGCCGCGCAATTGTTGACGCCGGGTGCGATCGCGCCCGATGCCAGCGGCCGCGACGTGCGGCTTGACGCGGTCCTCGACGGGCCGATCGCCACGCCGACGATCGAATACCACCTCAGCGCCGCCGCGCTCGGATTCAAGACCATGGCGATCGAAGGGTTGCAGGCGCAAGGCCGGGCGACGATCGACGCGATGCATATCCTGGTTCCGGTGTCGGCGACTGCAAAGCGCGTTTCCGGGCTCGATGCGGCGGCGGGCGGCCTGCTCACCAATCTGTCGGCTAACGGCACGCTCGCCTATTCGGGCGGCAAGCTGATCACCGACAATCTGGTGCTGCACTCTGACCGTATCAACGCCACGGTCATCGCCATCGCCGACTTCGCGCACGGCCAATACGCCGGCGCGTTCAAAGGCAAGATCAACGACTATCATGTCCAGGGTCTGGGGCACCTGGCGCTCGAAGCCGATGCGCATCTGGTGCCTGCGCCCAATGGCGGGTTCGGCATCGCCGGCTGGGTGCGGGCGCAGACCCGCCAGTTCGACAATGCTTCGGTGCGCAATTTCCTCGGCGGCAATGCGCTCCTGACTGCCGACATCGGCTATTCGGCGGACAATGTCGCGAGCGTGTCGCACCTTCAGATCGCGGCGCCCGCGTTCCGGCTGTCCAACGGCGAGGGTCGCTACATGGCGGACGGCCGCATCCTGTTTCGCGGTGCGGGCAACAGCGGCCAGTACGGGCCGTTCGCGCTCGATGCGACCGGCACGGTCGCGCGACCGGCCGTTCATCTGCATGCCGATCGGCCCAACGTCGGCATACAACTGAGCGATGTCGACGCCCGGCTGACCGGCAGTGCCGCCGGCGGGTACGAAGTCGTCGCTACCGGCGGCTCGCCCTACGGCCCGTTCAATGGCGATGTCATGATCACCACGGGGAATGGCCCGCTGCGGCTCGGCATCAAGACTGCGCAATTCGCCGGGGTGAAATTTGCCGGCTCGCTGGTTCAGACGGCGACAGGACCTTTCGCGGGATCGCTCAGCTTCAACGGATCGGGCCTCAACGGCCATATCCAGCTTGCCGCGGCCGACGCGGTCCAGCGCGCCGACATTGCAGCGACAGCCAGCGCTGCCAGACTGCCGCTGCAAACCGCGACGACGATCGGTGCGGGCACCGTCCGGGCAAGCGTGATCCTTTATCCCGGCGCACCGGCCATCACGGCGGATGCCAGATTGACCGACGTCCGGCAGGGCCAGTTGATCGTAAACAGCGCGCAGGCGCGGGTGCGTTATCAGCGGGGGCGCGGCACCGTCGCGCTGGTCATTTCAGGCCACGACAGCGTGCCGTTCAACCTGGCCGCTCAAGCCGCAATCGATCCGGACAGGATCGTGTTCAACGCGCGCGGCAGCGCCAATGCGATCGCGTTCAGCCTGGCTGCGCCCGCCACGATCGTCAAAGCCGGGAACGACTGGCAGCTTGGCCAGACCACGATCGTTCTGCCCCATGGCCAGGTCGTGCTCAACGGCCGGTATGGCGCGCATCCGCAGCTTCACGCCCAGATCGTCAACCTCGATCTGTCGATCCTGCAGGCTGCGGCCCCGGGACTGCTGGTCGGCGGCAAGGCTACAGGCAGTGTCGATATCGCGATGCCCGGCGGCAATGCCCTCCCGGTTACACAAACGCGGCTCGATATCGCCGGTTTCACCCGCACCGGCGCGATGACGGTGTCCGACCCGCTCGACGTGGCGTTGCAGGCCACCAGCGGCGGCGATAATGCCAGTGTCGCGGCGCTGATCCGCCGCAGCGGCGCGACCGTGGGCCGCGCGCAAGTGCGGCTGAGTGCGGGCGGCGGTGGCACGTGGACCGACCGGCTGATGCATGCCGCGCTGTCGGGCGGCATCCGCTATTCCGGCCCGGCCGAATTGCTCTGGACCTTGACCGGTATTGCCGGGCAGGAAGTCAGCGGGCCGATCGCGCTCGCGGCCGATTTTTCCGGACGCGCCGATCAGCCAGCGCTCACTGGCGTCATCCGCGCAACTCAGTTGCGCTATGAAAACGACACTTATGGGACGGTGATTTCGGACATCGCCATCGACGGCCGCTTCACCCAGTCGCAGCTCGTGCTCAACCGGTTCACCGGCAAGGCGGGCGAGGGCAGCCTGTCGGCGCAGGGCTCGTTCAGCCTCGATGCGGCATCGGGCTATCCAATCGACGTGTCGGTGCAACTGACCAATGCGCGGCTCGCCAAGAGCGATGCACTGGGCGCGAGCGTTTCAGGCAAGATCGCAGTGACCAACAGCAAGGCGGCGGGCGGTCTTATCCAGGGCGATCTCGCGCTTGGCGAAGTGCGCTATCAGATCATTCGTCAGGGCGCGGCCGAAGTGCCGGAACTGACCGGCGTGCATCGCAAGGGACAGCCTCTGCAAGCCGCCACCGCCGTCAGCGAAGGCCCCGCGCCGTCGAAATGGAAACTGGCGATGCATGTCCATGCGCCCGGCCGGATCTTCGTCTCGGGCATGGGGCTGGAAGCCGAATGGTCGACCGACATGCGGATCAGCGGCACTGCCGGTGCACCTGCGGTGGTCGGCGAGCTCGACGTGGTGCGTGGCACATACAGCTTTGCCGGCAAGAACCTCGATCTCGACAATGCCAGCAAAGTGACATTCGACGGCGGCACGTTTACCAATCCGCTGCTTGCGATCACCGCCAACACGACCGTATCATCAGTCACCGCGACGATCGCAATCACCGGCCGCGCCCAGCAACCGCAGATCGCGTTCACCTCGACACCCGCGCTGCCGCAGGACGAAGTCCTGTCGCGGCTGCTCTTCGGCACGTCGGTGACGTCGCTGTCGCCGACCGAAGCGGTGCAGTTGGCGGCGGCGCTGAATTCGCTGCGCGGTTCGGGTGGCGGCTTCAACCCGCTCGCCAAGATCCGCTCGGTCGCCGGCTTCGACCGGCTGCGGATCCTCGGCGCCAATCCGCAGACCGGACAGGGCACCAGCCTTGCTGCAGGCAAATACATCGCGCGCAATGTCTATGTCGAGATCGTTACGGACACGCGCGGGTTTACCGCGACCCAGCTCGAAGTCGCCTTGTCCAAGGCCCTGAGCGTGCTGAGTTCGACCGGGACTTTCGGCGGATCAAACGCCAGCCTGCGCTATCGCAAGGATCATTGAGCAGCTTGTCGTTCAGCGGGCTTTTCGTTGTCCGCCGACATACATTCTGTCATCGTACCGCCTCAGCGGAGAGCCCGATCCCTTGTTCCACCTGACCGTCGCCATCGCCCGCTTCTTCGAATTCCTTCTGCTGGACATTGCGAAGTCAATTGTGGGCCTCGCCGCGTTTGGGTTGGTCGTGCTCATCGTCTGCGTTGCCAGCGTGCTCGGCTTGCAAAGACTGGCACGCAGGATCGCCCGCCATCGCAAATAAGCGGCTGCATCGGGGGGCTTTACAGATGGCCGACGCGGCCCTTGGCGCACTGAGGATTATCCTTGAGTGGGCGAGGGACCGTGGCATGATTTCAAACAACCATGCGACCCGGCCGAAGAAGGTCTACAAAGCTGATCGCAGCGAGAACATTTGGCTGACGGCCGATCTCGATGCCTTTCGCGCAGTGGCTTCGCCCGAAATGCGTCTTGCCCTCGAACTCGCGCTTTGGACCGGCCAGCGTCAAGGCGACCTGCTCAAGCTTGGCTGGTCTTCGTACAGCGAGGGGCGCATTTCGTTCCGGCATGGAAAGCGCAACCGCAAAGTCGACATGCCGGTTCCAGCCACGTTGCGCGCTTTGTTGGATGCCTTGCCCCATCCTGACGAAATCCAATGGCAAGTCTTGGGGGCAAATCCATTTTCAGCACCACTGGCGCAAGACCACCCTCAATGCGGGTCTTGATGGTCTGCACTTTCACGACATTCGCGGAACGAGTTGCACGATGCTGGCCGATGCCGGCTGCACACCTTCGGAAATCGCGGCGATGTTGTGTTGGACGATCCGAACCGTGAACGACATGCTCGATCGATATCAGGCTTTGACCGCTGTTCAGAGCAACTCTGCCGTCGCCAAATTGGAGTCGCGGCAGGAAAGTACCAGATAAAGCGTGATGCAATGTGCGGAATGAAGTGCGGAACGCTGTGGGTAAATATTTTTTCAAAGGGTATTTTATGCTTGTAGATCAATTGGCTGGGGCGGCAGGATTCGAACCTGCGGATGCCGGTACCAAAAACCGGTGCCTTACCACTTGGCGACGCCCCAACGAGGCCTGCGCATATAGCGGGCGCGGCGCGGATGAAAAGGGGTGATTGTGGGTGGGCTCAGCTTAGGCGTTCGAGTGTGGGGATAAGCTCGTCGAAATGGTCGATTACGGCGTCGGCGCCGAGTTGGTGCGGGGGCAGGTCGCAAAAGCCGAAGCTGACCGCGACGACCGGCAGTCCGGCGGCGCGCGCGGCGCCGATGTCATAAGTGGTGTCGCCGACAAACGCCGCGCGGGTGGCGTCGGTGCGGCGGACCATTTCGATCAGCATGTCGGGCTTTGGCTTGGCGCGATCGAGGCCCAGCGTATCGCCGCCGATGATCGTCGCCAGGCGGTGCGTCAGGCCCAGTTCGTCGAACACCCGTTTTGCCAGTGCCTCGCGCTTGTTGGTGGCGATCGCGATCTTGACCCCGCGTGCCGCCAGCGCGTCCAGCATGGCTTCGCCGCCGGGATAGAGCACGGTGTGGCGGGCGATATTGGCGGCGTAAAAGTCCACCAGCCGTTCGGTCAGGTCAGGCAGGGCGGCTTCGTCGATACCGCCGGTGCGCGCCAGACCGTTGCGCAACATCTGCGCCGTGCCGCCGCCGATCAGGCTGCGGACTTCGCCCAGCGGAATGTTCGGCCGTCCGATCAGCGTCAGCGCGTGGTTGAGCGCGTGGCCGAGGTCAAGCGCGGTGTCGAGCAAAGTCCCGTCGAGATCGAACCCGACGACGTCATAAGGAAAATCAGCCATCGTCGCCGGGAGTGCCCGAGCCTTCTGGAAACTGCAAGAAAATGCTGGCAAGGACAGGTCCATGAACCAGAACACGCCTGAAACCGCCCGCCCGCTTGCCATCGTCATTCTCGCCGCCGGCAAGGGCACGCGCATGAAAAGCGACGTGCACAAAGTGCTGCATCCGATCGCCGGCCGGCCGATGCTGCTGCACCTGATGGCCAGTGCCGCGACGCTTCATCCGCAACATCAGGTGGTTGTGGTAGGCAGCGGCCGCGACCAACTGGAACGGGCGGTCGGCGATGCCGCGACAATCGCGGTGCAGGACCCGCAGTACGGCACGGCGCATGCGGTGCAGCAGGCGCAGCACGCATTGGCGGGATTTTCCGGCGATGTGCTGGTGCTCTATGGCGATGTGCCCTTTGTGCGGGCGGACACGATGCAGGCGATGCTCGACCGGCTTCATGCCGACGATGCGCCGGCCGTGGTCGTGCTGGGCTTTGAACCCGACGACGCGCTGGCCTATGGCCGGGTGATTGCCGACCGTGGCCTGGTGCGCAAGATGGTCGAATTCAAGGACGCGGGCGAAGCCGAACGCGCCACGCGGCTGTGCAATTCGGGCCTGCTGGCGGCGCGCGCCGAAGACCTGTTTGCGCTGTTGGCCCGTGTCGGCAACGACAACGCCCAGGGTGAATATTACCTGCCCGACATCGTCAACATTGCGCTGGCCGACGGCCATGTTGCGGCGGTGGTGGTGACCGATGATCCCGATGAAGTCGCCGGGATCAACAGTCGTGGCGAGCTCGCCCTAGCAGAGGCCCACTGGCAGGCGCGTCGCCGGGCGACCGCAATGGCCGACGGCGCCACGCTGGTCGCGCCCGACACGGTCTGGTTCGCCTGGGACACCGTGGTCGGCCGCGATGTGACGATCGAACCCAACGTCATCTTTGGCCCCGGCGTGACCATTGCCGACCGGGTGGTGATTCACGCGTTCAGCCATATCGAGGGTGCGCGGATCGCCGGCGGTGTGTCGGTCGGGCCGTTCGCGCGGCTGCGCCCCGGTGCCGACTTGGCACAGGGCAGCCGCGTCGGCAATTTCGTCGAAGTGAAGAACGCCCGGCTGGGCGAGGGGGCCAAAGCCAATCACCTGAGCTATCTCGGCGATGCCGATGTCGGCGCCCATGCTAATATTGGTGCGGGTACGATCACCTGCAACTATGACGGTTATTTCAAACATCGCACGGTGATCGGCGAACGCGCGTTCATCGGTTCGAATTCGGCGTTGATTGCGCCGGTGCGGATCGGCGCCGACGCGATTGTGGCCGCCGGCAGCGCGGTCAGTCGGGATGTTTCCGATGGCGAACTGCGGCTGGTGCGCGGCGAGCAACTGGTCAAGCCGGGCTGGGCCGACCGTTTTCACGACGCGATGAAAAAGAAAAAGGCCGACAAAAAGATCTGACAGGCAAGCCGTCGTTCACTTTGGCCCTGCCATCGGGGGCGGGCGGGGCAACCATTTCCGGATCATCTGTTCCATCAGCCCCCAATTTGCTGAAGGCATACCATCATGTGCGGAATTATCGGGATTGTCGGCAAGGATCAGGTGGCGGACCGGCTGGTCGACGGCCTGCGCCGCATGGAATATCGCGGCTATGACAGCGCCGGCGTGTGCACTGTCGAAGGCGGGCACCTGATCCGCCGGCGTGCCGAGGGCAAGCTGGCAAATCTGGTCATCGAACTGGCGCGCAATCCGGCACCGGGTACGATCGGCATCGCCCACACGCGCTGGGCCACCCACGGTGCGCCGACCACCAGCAACGCGCACCCCCATGCCACCGGCGAAGTCGCGCTGGTGCACAATGGCATCATCGAGAATTTCCGGCCCCTGCGCGAGGAACTGATCGCGCGCGGCCGCAAGTTCGAAAGCGAAACCGATACCGAAGTCGTCGCGCATCTGATCTCCGAACAAGTCGAAGCGGGGCTTGCGCCCGAAGAGGCGGTCAAGGCGGTGCTACCCAGGCTGCGCGGTGCCTTTGCACTGGCGATCCTGTTTCGCAACTATCCCGACATCCTGATCGGCGCGCGGCTCGGTTCGCCGCTGGTGGTCGGGTATGGCGATGGCGAAACCTTCCTTGGCTCCGACGCCCTGGCGCTTGCCCCCCTGACCCAGCGCGTGACCTATCTTGAGGAAGGCGACTGGGTGGTGATCAGCCGCGAGGGCGCGCGCGTGTTCGATCAGGCCAACACCCCGGTGACCCGTGCGATCGTCGCCTCCGGCGCCACGGCGGCAGCGATTGAAAAGGGCAATTTCCGCCATTTCATGCAAAAGGAAATCTACGAACAGCCGATCGTGGTGGCCCAGACGCTGCGGTCGTATCTGCGCCGGTACGAACAGATGGTGTCATTGCCGCAGATCGATTTCGATCTCGCCAGCATTCGCCGCGTGACGATCGTCGCCTGCGGCACCAGCTATTATGCCGGGATGGTGGCGAAATACTGGTTCGAACGCTTTGCCCGTCTGCCCGTCGACATCGATGTGGCGAGCGAATTCCGCTATCGCGACCCCGTTCTCGAACCGGGCGGGCTGGCGATCTTTATCTCGCAATCGGGCGAAACCGCCGACACGCTGGCGGCACTACGCCATTGCAAGGCGGCGGGGCAGACGATTGCCGTCGTCGTCAACGTGCCGACCAGCACGATGGCGCGAGAGGCCGATTTGTTGCTGCCCACCCACGCCGGCCCCGAAATCGGCGTTGCCTCGACCAAGGCGTTCACGTGCCAACTGGCCGTGCTGGCCGCGCTCGCGGTGCATCTTGCAGTCAAGCGCGGGCTGATCAGTCACGAGGAAGAGGCTGAAATCGTCGGCCAGCTTGACGAGACTCCGGCGGCGCTCAATGCCGCGCTGGCCCATGACGAGGAAATCGCCGCGATCGCCCCGCTGATCGCGCCGGCGCGCGACGTGCTGTATCTCGGGCGCGGACCGGATTATCCGCTGGCGCTCGAAGGCGCGCTGAAACTCAAGGAAATCAGCTATATCCACGCCGAAGGCTATGCCAGCGGGGAAATGAAGCACGGTCCGATCGCGCTGATTGACGAAAAGGTGCCGGTGATCGTGCTCGCCCCGTCCGGCCCGTTGTTCGAAAAGACCGTGTCGAACATGCAGGAAGTGCGCGCGCGCGGCGGCAAGGTGGTGCTGATTTCGGATGCCGAAGGCATTGCCGAGGCGGGCGAGGGGTGTCTGGCGACAATCGAGATGCCCAAAGTCCATCCGTTGATCGCGCCGCTGGTCTATGCCGTGCCGGTGCAATTGCTCGCTTATCACGTCGCGCTGGCCAAAGGCACCGACGTCGATCAGCCGCGCAACCTGGCGAAGTCGGTGACCGTGGAATAAGCGTGCAGGTTGTAAGACGCGGGCGGTCTGCGTTGGTGCAGCGCGACCCGGACAAAAACGCCGGCGCTTACCTTTGGGCAAGCTTTGGCCGCTAGAACGGCGTGGTGAATCAATCGTTCCGCACTCGCTCTGGCGCCAACCTTGCCGGGCAGGCCCAGCCGGCATTGCCGTCCCGGCTGTCCTGGGCAGCCGTGCTCGGATTGTCCGATCCCGCCGAGGGCGACTGGGGACGTTTGCGCAGCCTGCAATTCGCCGGGCTGGGTCGGCTGATCGTGCCACGGCTGATGGCCCATGGGCTGGGTGCGCTGCTGATGATGCGCGTGCTGCGAACCGATGTCAGCCCGGTGCTCGGCGTCGGCTGGCTGTGCCTGCTGGTGGCGGCGGTGGTCGGCACGGTGCTGCTCGACCTGCGGCTTTGTCCGATCGATCAGCCGCGCGTCGGCGTGCATCAGATCCGTGTGCAGGCCGCCGCTTCCGCCGGTCTCGCGCTGATCTGGTCGCTGCCCATCGTGGCGTTCGGGCGCTGGCTCAACGCGGCCGAGATCGGCGTGATCTGGGCGATCATGGCCATGCTGATGGCCGGAATGGGGTTTGCCTTTGCTGCGGTCCCGCTGGGGGCACAGGCGTTTGTCGCGGTGCTGGGGCTGGCCGGGACCAGTGCGTTTCTGGCGCATGGCGAAGTCACGGCGGCGGCGGTTGCGGCCTGTTTCCAGGTCTTCGTTGCAGTCGGTGCATGTGAGACGGCGCGCAATTTCCTCAATGGAAAGCTGGCCGAGGCGGGCCTGCGGGACAAGTCCGAAGTGGTCTCTTTGCTGTTGCGCGAATTCGAAGAAGGGGGCGCCGATTGGCTGTGGCAAGTCGATTCGTCCCGCCGCGTGCGCAACATATCACCGCGCTTTGCATTCGCGCTGTGCGAGGAACCGGACGATGTCGAAGGCAAGCCGCTGATCCAGTTGATCGCCGGTGAAAGCTGGGAAACCGGATTGTTCCACGCCTCGCTGCACGATCTTGCCGAACGGATGAAGCGGCGCGAGAGTTTCTCGAACCTGGTGGTGCGCGTGGTGATCAAGGGGCAGGCCTGCTGGTGGGAACTGTCGGCATCGCCGCGCATCGATGAAAACGGCGCCTTCGTCGGCTTTCGCGGCGTTGGATCGGATGTGACCGAGCGGCGCGAAAGCGAAGAGCAGATCGCCTATTTCGCCCGCTTTGATACCCTGACCGGGCTGCCCAACCGGTTGCAGTTGACCGAAACGCTCGATGCGGCGATGCGTCGCGCCGACCAGTTTCGCGGTCGCTGCGCCTTTCTGATGATCGATCTCGACCGGTTCAAGGCGGTCAACGATACCCTGGGTCATCTGGTGGGCGACAAATTGCTGGAACGCGTGGCCGAACGGCTGCGCACGTATGTTGGCGAGGCCGGACTGTGCGGACGCCTGGGTGGCGACGAATTCGCCGTGGTGCTGGGACAGGGCGCCGACAGCGAATTGATCCATGTCGTCGCGCAACGGGTCATTGCGGGCCTGTCGCAGCCCTATCGGGTCGATCATCACACGCTGTACATCGGCGCCAGCGTCGGTTCCGCACTGGGGCCGCGCGACGGCGCGACGGTCGAAACGCTGATGCGCAACGCCGATCTGGCGCTCTATCGCGCCAAGGACGAAGGTGGCGGTGTGCATTTCTGCTATGAACCATCGCTCAACACCGAAGCGGAAGCGCGCCGCCAGTTGGAAGTCGCGCTGCGTCAAGCGCTCGAACGCCGCGAATTATCGCTCGCCTATCAACCGGTGGTCGATGCGACAACCGGCGCGGTGCACAGCTTTGAAGCGCTGGTGCGCTGGACCAGCGCCGAACACGGTCCGGTCAGCCCGGCCCGGTTCATCCCCGTCGCCGAGGACGCGCGGCTGATCGTGCCGATCGGTGATTGGGCGTTGCGCACCGCCTGTATGGAGGCGGTGCGCTGGCCCGATCCGATCAAGATCGCGGTCAATGTCTCGGGCGAGCAACTGCTTGAGGCGGGCTTTTCCGAAACCGTGGTGAGTGCGTTGGCAGCCAGCGGATTGCCGCCGCACCGCCTGGAAATCGAAGTGACCGAGAACGTCTTCCTGCGCGACAGCACAGTCGCGCTGGAAACGCTGAACCGGATCATCGCGCTTGGCTGCGGCGTGGCGCTCGACGATTTCGGCACCGGCTATTCCTCGCTCGGCTATTTGCGCAAGATCCGCTTTTCAACGATCAAGGTCGATCGCAGCTTTGTCCAGGGTGCGGCGCGCGCCAACCCGGAAAGTCTGGCAATCGTGCGCGCGGTCGTGGCGATGGCCGACAGCCTGGAAATATCGACCACCGCCGAAGGGGTCGAAACCGAGGAAGAACTGGCGATGGTTCGCCAGCTTGGCTGCCGCAAGATCCAGGGATACCTGTTCGGCCGCCCGATGCCGCCCGAAAACGCCTATGCACTGGTCGCGGCCAAGCCGTTCAGGCGCCAGAGCATCAATGACCTGGTGAAAGCGGCACGAGACGCTGTGGCGTAGGACCCACGAGTATGGTGGAATCGAAGTCGGTTCCATTAGGGTCTTTCCGACTTAGATTGAGGCACCGTGATTGCCCTGAGAAGCCCTGCGGGGAGGAGCAGTGCGCAGCGCGGGCTGGTTGCCCGTGCAAGCGCTGCGACGCTGCCGCGGGGCTTC
>Ga0116227_10011573_pt1 | contig 14763 bp, 11 predicted proteins | sample S1TSphgellanicum_FD_89693 | JGI IMG/M metagenome (GOLD analysis project Ga0116227, IMG submission 89693) | Host-associated microbial communities from peat moss isolated from Minnesota, USA - S1T2_Fb - Sphagnum magellanicum MG | ecosystem: Host-associated > Plants > Peat moss > Unclassified... | reverse complement strand
TTGCTCTACAACCTGCGGCCCTACGAAGCGAACCGCATCAGCATCTCACCGGAGGAGCTGCCGCTCGATACCGCCATCGCCTCGACCAGCACCATTCTGGCGCCGCCCTATCGAAGCGGCGTGGTCGCGCGATTTCCGGTCGAGCGGGTGCGCGGCGGCACCTTCCGCCTGGTCACCGAGGACGGCAAGCCCGTCCAGGTCGGAGCGGTGGTGCGGCTCAAAGGACAACAGTTTCCCGTGGTCCTCGATGGCATGGTGTACGTGACCGATTACGATCACGGGATGGCCGGCGATGCCACCTGGAAAGGCGGCCACTGCAGCTTTCGCTTGGAACCGCCGCCGTCGGACGAACCGGTGCCCGACATGGGGACCATTCGGTGCCGCACGATCACCACCACGGGTATCAACCCGGTGAGCACACGGTGAGGCGCGCCGTCACCGTTGCGGGGACCATCGGCATCGCCCTCTTGGTCGGGACGGCGCTGCCGGCGCGGTCCGCCACGATTTTCAGCTGCACCGTGGGCATCACTTCGCTCAACTTCGGGGCCTATGATCCATTGAGCGGCAACGGCAATGCGGCGACCGCAACCGTCACGGTGACCTGCACCGCCACCGGCACGGGCTCGACCACCGTGACCGGTACCCTGACCTTGAGCACGGGCGTCAGCGGTTCTTATAGCCCCCGTTACATGGTGTCCGGCGCCAATAAACTCGACTACAACATTTATGCGACGCCGGCCTATACCCAGATCATCGGCAACGGCACCGGCGGTACCTATGCGCCCTCCGAATCGGGCACCGTCACTGCGGGCCAGCTCTATCAAGTGACGCTGCCGCTGTACGGATTCGCGCCCGCATCGCAGAACGTTGCGCCGGGGACTTATACCGACACGATTGTCGCCACGGTGAGCTATTGAAGCGCGCGATCTACGTCTTGGTGTCCTGCAAGCGTTCGATCAGCGCCATGGCCGCGGCGGGGTTCTGCGCTTTGTGGCCGCTGATCACATACAGAAAGACGTCGCGCGGCTTGCCGCCTTTGCCCCGGGGGCCGACGTAGTCGAGTCCGTCGGGTGCGCTGCCGCGCGCCCAAGCGCGTGCCCGCGCGGCCCACAGATCCAGCATCTTGCGGGAGTAGCCCGATTTCTCGTCCGCTTGGGTTCCCATGATGCGGGCGTACACAAACGTCGCGGTGGCGTCCGCGATTTGCGGATGCTCCGAATCCCCGGCCAGTGCGACGGCGACGCCATGCTCCCGCGCGAGCGCGATGAAATCGGTGCTGCGGAAGCTGTCGTGCCGCACCTCGACGACGTGACGCAGTGAACGCCCCGCGGCTTCCTTGGGCAGGAGAGCCAGAAACGCCTCGAAGTCCCGCGCATCGAAGGCTTGCGTCGGCAGGAACTGCCAATTGATGGGACCGAGCTTGTTCTTCAGTTCCATGACGCCGCTCGCGAGAAATCGGGTGATCGCGTTGCCCGCATCGGCCAGGACCTTGCGGTTCACGGCAAAGCGGGGAGCCTTCACGGAAAAGACGAAGCCGTCCGGGGTTTCGTCGCGCCATTTGGCGAAGGTCGCGGGTTTCTGATAACCGTAATACGTCCCGTTGATCTCGATCGAGGTGAGTCGTCGGCTGGCATATTCCAGTTCGCGTTTCTGGGACAGTTGCGGCGGATAAAACGTGCCCCGCCAGGCTTCGTAAGTCCAGCCGCCGATGCCGACGCGGATCGCTCCCAAAGCCACAGCCGCCGCCATTTGAAGCCTCGTTCAACGCTCGAACACCACCCAAGTTTATAGAGCGTCGTTTCGCAGCGCTTTGTGAAATTGAAAGATCTACAGTTGAGCCCGCGTTTTCCTAATATCGGTCGTCGCTGCGCGTAGGGCGCCACCCGCGGCGTACGACGTGAGCACCAGTTTACATAATATGGCGAGGGCCGACCCCTAAGCGAGCCGATCAGCCGAGCATGTCGGCCCAAATGTTGTGCGCCCACGCCGTCGCGAACTGCGCTTCGGACACGGACCGACGGGGCGAAACCCCGCCCGCACCGGCAACGGGTTTGAACGTGCGCTCCTCGGCGTGGTAGCCATACACGGCGGCGGAATGAATGACTTCCTCCGCGCTGACATAGCTGTAGCAGGTGTTGGTGAGCATGGGCGCCGGATCCAGTGGCCACTCCTGCAATTCGGCGACGATCGCCGCCGCCGCCACCTTGGCGTGCGCATTGGCCATATGTCCGGACTTAGGGCTCTGCGGCGCTGCCTGGATCGAATCGCCGAGGATGTGAATGTGCTTGGCGAGCTTGGATTCAAAAGTGAGAAAGTCCACTTCACACCAGCGGGCGTTCACGTTGGCGAGTCCAGCCTGCTGAGCGAGGGTGCCGGCCCGCACGGGCGGCAACACGTTGAGAACGTCAGCCGTCACATCGTCCGCGACCTCGAAACGCACCGTTCCGGCCGCGCCGTCGACGCTGATCGCCTTGCAATGGTTGCGATATTCCAGAATATCGCCGTACAGATCCCGCCACGCCTGCTTGAACAATCCGGCCATGGCGACCACGTCCTGATTGGCGTCGAGCACCAGCACCTTGGATTTCGGTTTGTAACGCAGCAAATAGGCCGCCGCGAGGCTGGCGCGCTCATAGGGCGCCGGAGGACATCGATACGGAGTCTCAGGGATTGCAATGGCAAATATCCCGCCGTCGCGCATGGCGGCCAACTGCGCATGCAGGCCGGTGGTCTCCGGGCCGGCCGTCCAGGCCGGCAGAATCCGGCCCTGGGCGTGGGCACTCTCGAGGCCTTCGATCGCACCCCACATCGGATCGATGCCGGGAGACAGGACGAGTTTGTCATACCGAATGGAACCCCCGGCGCCCAACGAGACGGACCGGCCGACGGCATCAATGCTCCTCACGTGGTCGCGAATGAGGGTCACTCCGTGCCGGCGCCTGAGTCCCTCATACGAGACGGTGAGGTCGGTGAGTTGCAGCAATCCGCCCACCACGAGATTCGACAGCGGCGCCGAAATGAATTGCGGGGCCGGCTCGATCAGCACGACGTCGAGCGTGCCGTTCGACAACAACCGCAGGTATTTGGCCGCCGTGGCGCCGCCGTAGCCGCCGCCCACCACCACGACCTTTGCGGCGGATCGCCGCGTCCAGATTCCAAAGCAAGCCGGCACACCCGCCGTCGCACTGCCGAGCACCAGACTTCGAACCACCTCGCGCCGATTCATTGGCTCAGGAGCCTGTCAGGTTCCTTACTTCTGTCCCGCAAAATACTTCGCCAGCCGCTCGGTTTGATCATCGTTGAAGCCCTTCGCAATTTGCTGCATCACGGTCGAAGGGCGGGTGCCTTCGCGAAACTCATGCATCTCGCGGAGGAACGTGTCCTGGTCGAGACCGGCCAGGCGCGGCGTTGCCGACGAGGCTACGGCGTTCCCGTCAGTTCCGTGGCACGCCGCACAGGTCGCGGCCAGCGACCGCACTTGCAGGTCAGCGGGTGTCTGCGCCGCTGCAACGGCGCCCCCCATCGCCGCCCAGACCCCGATCGCCGCCAAGGTCAGCGCGCCGGGGCGTCTCGCGGCCGCGGCTCGCCATGGTCCACGGCCGCCGCGGTCGGGGACCACCGGCGTCGTGCCAAAGTGCGCGCTTGGGACCTGTTTCATGCGGCCACTCTGGCACACTTGACGGCCGTTTTCCGCACTCCTGCGCGGGCCGCAGCGGGGTTTTCCGGGACTGAGCTTTCCCGCGCAAAGTTGTACCTACTCGAGCCGCCGACGGCGGGTCCGATCGCGTGTTTTGCTAATATCGTGCAGTGCGCTAACATCGCCTCATGGGACTGGCAAGAATCTCCTCATTTCGCCAATTACAAACCTTCAACACCGTGGCGCGGCTCGGTAGCGTGTCATTGGCCGCAGACGAGTTGCATCTCAGCCAATCGGCCGTCTCCATACAGATCGGCGAACTGGAGGCGTCCTTCAACACTCCGCTGGTCATGCGCACCGGACGCGGGGTTCGTCTGACCGACGCGGGCGAAATGCTGGACCGCTATGCTGCCCGGATGCTCGCGCTGTGGGCGGAAACCGTCGACGATATGTCAAGCTTCCTCGGCGAGTTTTCCGGCACTTTGCGCATCGGCGGGGTCACCACCGCCGAATTTTGGCTGCCGCGCCTGTTGGTGACCTTCGCCGGCGAGAATCCGAAGGTCAAGGTCAAGCTGCAGATCGGCAAGCGTGATGAGATCGTTCGCAGTCTCGCGAATCAAGAAATCGATATCGCCGTGATGGGCCTGCCGCCGCCGGAATTGAGCGTAACCGCGGCCGCGTTCGCCAAGAATCCGGTGGCTTTCGTGGCGTCCGCCAACCACCCTTTGGTGAGCCACCCGAAATTGACCATGGCTGTGCTCGCCGAGTCGCGGATGCTGGTCCGTGAGCGCGGTTCCGGCACCCGCGCGACGGTTGAGCGACTATTCAAAGAAGCCGGGCTGCGACTGCGCATCGGCTCGGAACTGTCGGGGAACGAGGCCCTGAAACAGATGTGTGTCGCCGGCTTCGGGCCGGCCTACCTGTCCATGCACACCTGTGCTCTGGAATTGAATGCAGGGCTGCTCAAGGTATTGCCGATGCCAAACAATCCGTTCGAACGGGATTGGTTCCACGTGCGTTTGTTCGAAAGGCCGGTGCCCGCGCTCGCCCTGGAATTCGAACGCTTCCTGTGCCACAAGGGCCAGTCGACCATTCGCAAACACATGCTGGCGCTGCCGGCGTTCGCGCCGCCGAGCGAGAAGTCGGCCTACGGACTGCTGTTGCCGACGAGCTAGCTATACGCCTGAGGCGATTGCGCACGCGCGCAGCTTGACAAAACGTAAGCTTGGACTTACCGTAAGCTATGACTTACGGAAAAGCCTTGAGTGCACTGGCAGATCCCACGCGCCGCGCCGTATTCGAACGATTGCGTGACGGACCCGTGTCGGTAGGCGACGTCGCGGCAGGCATGTCCGTCAGTCGGCCGGCGGTGTCGCAGCACCTCAAGGCGCTCAAGTCGGCCGGCCTCGTGACGGATAAACCCGAGGGCACGCGCCGCGTGTACTCCATCGACCCGGACGGCCTGGGCGAACTGCGGCGCTGGCTCGATGAATTCTGGGATGCCGCCCTCGATGCTTTCAAGCGTGAAGTGGAGACTTCATGAATCGAACCATCAGCATTGCACCGGTTCGCAAGACCCTCTTCGTCCAGGCGACGCCGGACAAGGCGTTCGATATATTCACGTCCGGCATCGATCGGTGGTGGCCCAAATCCAAACACATCGGCGCCGCGCCGATCGCCGAGTCAGTGATCGAACCATTCCTCGGCGGACGCTGGTACTCCAGACACCAGGACGGCTCGGAGGCGGTCGTCGGACATCTCCGTGTCTGGGAGCCGCCGCACCGTCTCGTCGTCACCTGGGAGATCAACGCGGCATGGAAACCCGATGCGCGCGCGGAGTTTGCCTCGGAGGTCGAGGTTCGGTTCGTTGCCGACGGGGCTGGGCGAACCCGGGTCGAGCTTGAACATCGCAATTTCGAGAGAATGGGCGCCGAGAGCGGAGAGTCCATGCGCAACAGCGTCGACGGCGGCTGGCCCGGCATGCTGGAATTGTTTGCCAAAGAAGTCTCGAGCGCAATCGCATAACAGCAAACGCATAACCATGGAGGGACGTATGAGCGAGTTCGCCATTCACAGTGTTCCGGGCAGTCCTTACGGCCGCGCCGTGTTGATGACGCTGGAGGAGAAGGGCGCCGCTTATCGCTTCATCGCCGCGAAACCGGGTGCGCTGCGCACGCCCGAACATCTGGCGCTGCATCCGTTTGGCAGGATTCCGGTGCTGGAACACGCCGGCTTCAGGCTATATGAAACCCAGGCGATTTTAAGATACCTCGATCGCATCCTGCCGCAACCGGCGCTGACTCCGTCCGAGCCCCAGGCGACGGCGCGCATGGACCAGTTGCTGAACATCAGCGATTGGTACTTGTTTCAGGGCGTCTCCACCGTGATCGGCTTCCAGCGCGTCGTCGGCCCACGGTTGATGGGCCTCACGCCGGACGAGAGCGCCATTGCCGCCTGCATGCCGAAGGCCCACGCGGTGTTCAATGCGCTGACGGAATTGCTCGGCGACCAATCGTTTTTCGTCGGCGACACCTTGAGTCTCGCTGACCTCGTGTTGGCGTCCCAACTGGAATTCTTCCGTGCGACACCCGAATGGGAGCCGCTCACGGCAGGCGCCGCGAATCTGAGGCAATGGCTGGATCGAATGATTGCACGGCCCAGCATGTCGGCCACGACGTGGGAGCGCCTGGCACGGTTGGCCCAAGCGGCTTGAGCAAATGACCGCTCGAGACTCTAGGCCTCGACATACCGAGGGTAGCGCGAGACCCGCTTAAAGGTCCCGCCCGCCCATAAACAGGCGCCATAGCCGATGACCGACAGCGGCGCGACCGCCCAGGGCGAGACCGTCGAACACGCCAGTGCGATGGCGGTCATCGCCGCGCCGCCCAAGGTCACCGAAGCCAGGTCCCGGACGAGCGAGCGATCGAGCACCCCGCGCGGCAAGAGCCACACTCCGGCGGCCACCATCAGCACTTCACTGCCTGCGGTGGAAACGCACACGCCGAGACCGCCATTGCCGGTGCGCTGCTGGAACCACGGGATCAACCAGGGATCGCAGGCGGCGCTCACCGCCACGCAGGCGAACTGCGCCGCCGCCCATGCGCGCTGGCGGCCGGCCGCGGTCAGGGTCGTGCCAAGCGGCATGGTGAAATACACGAGCAGCACATAGAGGGCCAGGATGCGCAGGTTATCCAACGCGGGGCCGTAGGCGGGCGCGCCAAACAAGGCGATGCCGATCTCGGGAAACAGCGCACAGCCGAGTGCGACCGGAACGCCGGCCATGATCGCCACGCGCAGCGCATTGCACGCGGTGTTCGCAAACGCGTTGCCGTCGCGCCCCTGCAATCGGCACAGCGTGGGGTAGAGCGCACCGATCAAGGCCGTGGCGGGAAAAATGAGCAGGCCGGTCACTTTGCGGGCGGCGGCATTCCAGCCGACGGCGTCGGCCGACGCGAGTTTGGAGAGGAACACCGCGTCGATGTTGGTCTGCAGTGCGAGGATGAGGTTCAGAGCGAGAAACGACGTGCCCGCCGAGACCAGCGCGCCGACGATCGGCGTGCGCACGCTGACCCTGGGCACACCGAAGGGCGCGAGACAACGCAGCAACACCAGCGCGCCCAAGGCCGCACAGGCGGCCTGCGCGATCAGCATCGCATCGAGGCCGCCGCCGAGCAACAACACCGGCACCACCACCAGCGCCGTCAGAGCCTGCCATGCCAGATAGCTCGCCGCGGTCAGATCCGCCCGCTCGTGGCCGCGAAACACATCGAGACAGGCGCTCGAAATCGTGGCGGCCGCCGAGCCGAGCAGAACGAGCGCGAGGATCGCGAGGAAGCGGGTGTCGTAGCCCAACATCCGGCACGCTGCAAACAGCACCAGCACGACGACGGGCAGGGCGCCGGCGCGCCAGGCCAGGGCGCTGCCCAGCAACTCGCCGGCCTGCCCACGGTTCTTGGCGATCATGGCGGACAGCGGGCCGTTCTGACCCCATTCCACCCACAGGAATGCGAACGAGGCAAAGGTCATCGCCAGATACAGTCGGCCGTAGTCGTCCGGTCCGAGCCTGCGCGCGGCGATCACATTCACCAGCGCGGACAGGGGTGTGGCGAGCACCTGGGCGGCGAGCAGAAGCGCCGCGTTGCGGATGACCAAACGCGGTGCGATGCCGCCCGCCGTATCGCTCACGCAGCCACGCTGTCGGCGGCGGCTTCGAGGCACTCCTTGAGCGTGGCGGCGAGCACGCCGATGTGCGGTTCTTGCAGCAAGGAGTGATGGTCGCCCGGAACGTCGAATGCCTGGATGCCGCCTTTGGCAAATTCGCTCCAGCCCAATTCCGGGCCCACGCCGAGCAATTCAGGATCCACCTGCGTCGCGCGCAGCACCGTGAGCTTGCCCGGATAGACGCCGGGCGGATAGCGCCGCGCGGATTTCAGAAACGACTGCGTCAGCCAGAAGTCGCGCACTTCGAATGGCATCGGTTTGCCGAGTACGCGGTGCACGCCGATGCGAAGCAGCAGCGAGGTCTCGCGTAGGTCCCGTCGCAGTCTCGCGCTCGCCCTGCGCCAAAGGTCGGCGAAGCTGTCGCTGCGGATCGCGCGCGCCCAGCGTTGGTCGAGCGACGCACCGGGCGCGGCACCCGGTCGATAGGAATCGAGCAACGCCAGCAGCGCCACGACCTGTCCGGCGGCGCGGAGCTTGCGCGCCATCTCGAAGGCGATGATTCCGCCGCCGCAATAGCCGGTCAAATAGTAGGGGCCCTGTGGCTGCAGGGTGCGCAGTTCCTTCAAGTACTCTTCCGCCATCTCCTCGATGCGCGCGATAGGCTTGGTGCGGCCGTCGATGCCGCGGGCCTGGAAACCATACAGCGGGTATTTGGGCCCCAAGCGCCGCGAGAGGTTGGAAAAATTGAGCACATGGCCGCCGGCACCGTGCACGCAGAACAGCGCCGGGCCTGTTCCCGACGGCTGGATGGGCACGAGGAAGGAAAAGCGCTCCGCAGCGGCGCGCGGCGGCGGTACGGATACCGATTCCGGACTGCTAGCGGGCTGCTCGCTGCGGATCTGATCCCCGAGATATTCGATGGTGGGGCGCTCGAGCAGCGTCGCGAGCGGCAATGCGACGCCCCAGTGCTTCTCGATGCGCGCGTACAGGCGCACCGCCAGCAGTGAATGACCGCCGAGCCGGAAGAAGTCATCGCGTATGCCAATGCGCTCCTTGCCGAGCAGCGCTTCCCACAGCCGCACGAGGTCGCCTTCGATTTGATCGCGCGGCGCGAGGTACGCATCCTCGTCGAGCCGCCGCTCGTCACTCGGCGCCGGCAGCCGTTGTCGATCGATCTTGCCGTTCGCCGTCATCGGCAACACATCGAGCGCGACGAACGAGGAGGGAATCATGTACGAGGGCAGGCGCCGCTGCAGCGCCTCGGCCAGGTCGGCCTCGAGGGTCGGGATCGGCGCGTCGGATGCGGCCGCCACGTAGTACGCAACCAGGCGCTGATCGCCGGGGCGATCTTCGCGCGCGATGACCACGGCGTCGCGTATTCTCGGATCGTGCTTGATGAGTGCTTCGATTTCGCCCGGTTCGATGCGAAAGCCGCGCAGCTTGATCTGATCGTCGAGGCGCGCCAGGCATTCGAAGCGGCCGTCGAAGCGCAGGCGGCCGCCGTCACCGGTACGGTACATGCGCCCTGCCGGGCCCGCCGCAAAACCATCGGGCACGAAGCGCTGCCGCGTGAGGTCGGGCAATCGAAAATAGCCGTTCGCGACGCCCGCGCCGCCGATGAAGATCTCGCCGGCCACTCCCCACGGCTGCAGCTCGCCATGCCGGTCCAGGATGTAAATGCGGGTGTCGTCGATGGGCGCGCCGATCGGAATCTTCGGTCCGTCACGCTCCCTGACCTTGTGCACGGCGGACCAGATGGTGGTCTCGGTGGGCCCGGACATGTTCCAGACCGAATGACTGCGCCGAATGAGCGCCTGCGCGAGCTCAGGGGGAAACGCTTCACCGCCGCACAGTATCTTGAGCGCGGGATCGCCGCTCCAGCCTGCTTCGAGCAGCATTTTCCAGGTCGCCGGGGTGGCCTGCATCAGCGTCGGCCGCCAATCTTGCATCAAGCGCAGCAGCCCCAAGCCGTCGGCCGCGATGTCGCTCGGGACCAGGCGGACACTGGCGCCGGTGATGAGCGGCAGCCACAACTCGAGGCCCGCGATATCAAACGCGATCGTGGTGACGGCGAGCAGCCGATCCGAACTGCTCATTCCCGGCGTGTGGCTCATCGATCGAAGGAAATGGCTGAGCGCCGCCACCGACACCTCGACTCCCTTGGGTCGGCCGGTGGAACCGGACGTATACAGAATGTAGGCCGCGCGGGCCGGATCCCGCGCGGTGGCTGCGACGGGGGCGTCCCCGATGTCCGCGCCGAGGTCGTCCAGGCACAGGCACTCGGCGGATAGTCCGGGCGGCACGATACCCAGCAACTTCTTCTGGGTCACGACCACGCGCGGCTCGCAATCCTGCAGCGTATACCGGAGCCGTTCCGCGGGATGCCGCGGGTCGAGTGGTACGTAAGCGGCGCCCGTCTTGAGCGCGGCCAGCATGGCGATGGGGACCCGGCGGTCCCGCTCGAGAACGATGGCAATGCGCTCGCCCGGGCCGGCGCCGAACGACTCGAGGCGGCGCGCGAGCCCGCTCGAATCTCGATCGAGGTCGCGATAACTTAACGATCCCTGCTCGTCGATGATCGCGGGTGCCTCCGGCGTTCGCAACAACTGTGCCGCAAAAGCCTCTTCGAGCGAGGGGATCGCCCCCGGCGGGTGTAGGGCGCCGCTGCCGAGCGCCAGCAATTCGCGGCGTTCGCCCGCGCCGAGCAACCGTATGCGCGATATGGGAATCTCGGGGTTCAAGGCGATCGACTCGAGAATCGACGCATAGTGTCCGAGCAGTCGGCGCATGGCGTCGGCGTCGAACAGCTCGGTGCTGTATTCGATGCTCGCCAAACGCCCGAGCTGCGTATCGAAAACCATCAGGCTCAAGTCAAACTGCGATGCTCCGCGCGAGAGCGTCACGGGACTCACCTGCAGGGCGCCCACTGATCCCGGCGTCGGCGCGTTCTGGAAATCGAACATGACGCTCACCAACGGGGATTCGCCGCGACGCCGCTCGACCGGCAGCTGGGATATCAGCCGTTCAAACGGTAGATCCTGATTGGCATACGCGTCGAGCGCGACTTCCCTAACCTGCGTCAGCAATTGCGCAAAACTCACGTCGGGATCGAATCTCAGCCGCAGCGCCAGCGTATTGACCAGAGTTCCCATGAGGGTTTCGGAGGCGAGCCGATTGCGGTTGGCGACCGGAACACCGACGATGAGATCGGACTCTCCCGTGTAGCGATGCAGGAGAACCTCGAAGGCGGCCAGCATGATCATGAACAGCGTGGTGCCGCGCGCGACGCTCAACGCGGTGAGCGATTCCACCAACGCTTCGGGGAGCGGCAGGGGCAGGTATGCGCCGGCGGATGTGCGCCGCTGCGAGCGCGGACGATCGCTCGGCAGTTCGACGGGCTTCGCGCCTTCAAGCTGACTTTTCCAGTAGGCAAGCTGCCGCGACAGATGTGCATCGGTCAAGTGCAAGCGTTGCCAATGGGCATAGTCGATATAGCCAAGCCCGACCGGCGCCGGCGTCGGCGTGCGGCCCGCGGCGAAGGCATCGTAGAATGCGAGCAGGTCGCCGACGAGCAGCCCGACCGACCATGCATCGGTGACCAGGTGATGCATGCACACGCCGAGCAGGTGACGGTCCGCTCCGAGCCGATAGAGTTCGGCGCGTATCAGAGGCGCCGCCGCGATATCGAACGGCGCGTGCGCCAAAGCTCCGGCGGCGGCCAGCGCCGCGGCTTCAGGATCCGGCCGATCCGCAACGTCGACGACGGCCAACGGCAGCGTGACCGAGGCGGCGATCAGCACGCCGGCCTCGCCGTCGATGGTCGGGTAACTCGTGCGCAGTACCTCGTGCCGCTCCAGCACCAAGGCGAACGCGCGGCGCAGCGCATCGACATCGAGGGGTCCTTCGAGCAATGTGGCGCCGGCGACATTGTAGGCGGCACTGTGCGGATCGAGGTGGTGCAGCACCCACATCCGTTCCTGCGAGAACGACAACACCATCGGCTGCCGCCGATCCACCGGTTCGATCGGCGGCAGCGCCGCGATCTCCGACGAGGAATGGATGCGCGCGGCCAACCGGATCGGCGTGGACGCCTCGAACACCGCACGTAGGGGCAGATCGATCGAGAAACTTTCGCGAATGCGCGAGACGAGCTGGGTGGCCATCAGCGAATGCCCGCCGAGCCAGAAGAAGTCATCGGCAGCGGCCATCGACTTGAGGCCGAGCACCTCCGCCATCAGCCGCGCCACCTCCTCCACCAGTTCGGCCGGTGCGGCCGCCGCAGGCGGCGCGCTGTCCGCCGCCCTGTGCAGAGCTTCGATCTGTCCGCCGAGAAATTGCTCGCGGCACAGATTGCGCTGCACCTTGCCGCTCGAGGTCTTAGGCACGGCGCCGCGTGCCACGAGAAGCACGTGGTGCACCAGAATTTCATGGTTCTCCGCAACCGCGCTCTTGATGGCCGTGGCGATCTTCTCGAGCGGTACGGCGCGCGCGGATTCCACTTCGTGAACGATGACCACCCGTTCTTCGCCGTCCTCGTCGACGGCGAAGGCCGCGCCGCCCCCGATGCGCAGCAGCGGATGGCTCGCCTGCGCGGTGCTCTCGAGATCTTCCGGAAAGTGGTTCACGCCGCGCAACACGATCAGATCCTTGATCCTGCCGGCGATGAACAAATTGCCGGCGTGCAAGAACCCGAGATCACCGCTACGCAGGTGGTCGGACGTGACGCCGCCCGCAAGCCGCCTGTGAAAGACCCGTTCGGTCAATTCGGGCTTTTGCCAATAGCCGGCGGCGACGCTCGCCCCACGGATCCAGATTTCGCCGACGCGATCTTCCGGCAACAGCTGATGGCTCACCGGATCGACGATCGACAGGTCGCAACCGCGGATCGGCTTGCCGCAGCCGACCAACGTCTGCGAGGGTCTCCCGGGCCGCGGCGGCGCGACGCGGTGTTCGCCGAGCGCTTGCTCGTCCACCGACACCGCCGCCGGCGGCTCACCGATCGCTGAGAACGCGACCGCCACCGTGGATTCGGCCAGGCCATAGCAAGAGGTCAGTGCCGATCTGCGAAATCCTGCGGGAGCGAAGGCGGTCGCGAATCGATCGAAGGTATCGGCGCGAACCCGCTCCGCGCCGCAGAACGCGATGCGCCAGCAGGAGAGGTCGAGCATTTCCAGTTGCGCCGGGTCGACGATGCGCCGCAGACACAGGTCGAACGCAAAGTTGGGGCCGCCGCTGATGGTGCCGCGGAATTGCGAAATCGCGCTGAGCCAGCGAAACGGGCGCTGCAGGAATGTGGCCGGCGCGAGCAGGGTGGTTTCGACGCCGGTGCACAGCGGCATGAGAATGCCGCAGACCAGCCCCATGTCGTGGAAGGGCGGCAGCCAGGAAACGATGCGATCGTCGGTGCGGTTGCCGCGCAGCTCCGTCAACGCGTCGACGTTGTCGAGAAAGTTGGCATGCGAGAGCCGGACCCCTTTGGGGGAGCTCGTGGAACCGGAGGTGTATTGCAGCAGGGCGGTTGCGCCCGGGTCGAGCGTGGGCGCCCGCCACTTCGCGGCGCGCGACTCATCGGCGCGGTCGGTCGTGAGCCACACGAGGGTCGAGAGTTCGGGCTCTCGCTTGAGATGCGCCGACATTCTCTCGAGTGTCTCGGCGCCGGTCAGCGCGAATCCGGCATCGGCGTCCGCAACGATGGCACGCAGCCGTGCGAGGCCTCGATTGCGGGGGGGATATGCCGGCACCGCGACGGTGCCGGCGTAGAAGCACCCGAGCAGGGCGGTGACGTAGTCCACTCCGGGCGCATGCAGCACGAGCGCCCGCTCGCCACAGGCGCCGGCCTCTTGAAGTTGCATTGCGATGGCCCGGGCGCGCCGGTCCAATTGCGCGAAATCCAGGCAGGCCTCGTCCCCGTCGCGATCGCCCAAGAAGCGCAAGATCGTGCGATCGGGCGATTGCTCGACGTGCCTCCGAACGCGGCTGACGAGCGTCTCGGCGGAGGCGTGCATCGAGTCTTTGTCGGCTAAGTTGAGCAACGGCGGGGCTCGAGTCACGTGGACCGGCCGGTTTGCCCTTCCACCAATGCCGATGATTGTGCCAAGCATGGCAGCTTGAAAATGCCAACTCCGACACAGGTTCCCGGAGTTCCGCGCCGCGAATCTGAAATTTCGCGGCGTGGCTCACATCCAGCGGCGGGAGGCCTAGGTGGTGGGTGTCTTCTTCGGGTAGGGTGTGCCGTCCATCCGGACGTAGCCGGCATCGCCCTTCAAGAACCGCATGCCGATGTCCGGATACTCCCCCTCATCCTCGGCCGCCCTGCGAGATCCGACCTCGAGAAGAACCGCGTCGCGATCCGACCGGTTTTGCAGATGATGGCCATCTTTCACGCCCGCCTTGAACCCCGCGCAATCGCCGGCGCGCAAGGTTTCCTCGCCGCTGTCCGTGACGAGCACCACCTCGCCCGCGAGGACATACACGAATTCATCCTCCGCCGAATGCCAATGCCGTTGACTCGACCAACACCCCGCCGGCAGCCGCAACAGGTTTACGCCAAAATGCGACAAGCCCGCGGCATCGCCCAACCGCTGCCGCACCCGTGCCGCGCAGGCGGCATCGAACGGCTCGGGATATCCCGATCCCGTTACCTTCGCGAGCGCATTCACGTCGATTCGCTTTCCCATGGCTTCACTCCGTCTCCAATACAGCCGGGGAATAGCATAATGGGTCACGCAGATACCCGCGAGAGCGCTGCTGATGTACGTACAGAGCGCTCACGCGGCATCAGCGGCCTGTTCCTTACTCGCGATCTGATCGCGGTGGATGCCACCCAGGCAGGCGGTGAATTCGGCGCCGAACAAAAAGATCTGCGCTGTGTAATAGAGCCAAAGTAGTAGCGCTGCGAACGAGGCGGCTGCTCCAAACGCGCTCGGTTGCGTCGAATGGGCAAGATATAGACCGATGCCCCAGCG
>Ga0116227_10011572_pt1 | contig 14766 bp, 12 predicted proteins | sample S1TSphgellanicum_FD_89693 | JGI IMG/M metagenome (GOLD analysis project Ga0116227, IMG submission 89693) | Host-associated microbial communities from peat moss isolated from Minnesota, USA - S1T2_Fb - Sphagnum magellanicum MG | ecosystem: Host-associated > Plants > Peat moss > Unclassified... | reverse complement strand
TTTTTCACAATTTTTCTTTCTTTCTGTATGCAGCTTCTTTTTCTCTGACGTCATTTCGCTTTCACCTAACTGCTTCAGTAATAATGTGAATAGGATGAATTTTGTTGGGCCCATAAAATAATGGTTTGTGATTGGACACAGCTTTTCATCTAGTGGAAAAAACCGCATACACACACGCACCCACACACATTACAAAACAATGGCCAGCAGTATGAACACGGGATTTTTTTGGGCCCTTGCGTGATTGGTCGACTATGGCTTTTGGGCCACTGGACAACCCAAAAAAAATGTGACCATTGAACCATTGGACCATCGGTGTGCCCAGTGCTGAGCCCGTTTGACTCTAAAGGACGTTGCAAATTGAAATTATAAGACTAGATTATTTTTTACTATTAGAATAAAGGATATTTTAAACCATTAATTTTTAGAAAATTTTAAAATCATCTAAAACCGTTTGTGCCTTGCAAGCACGGGTTACCACTAGTTTATTGTAGGTTATCACTTGTCGTTAAAATTAGAGAGAAACATAGTCATAATAGGTTGTTTGCAAGCTGCCATAGGCCACAACGTTCTAGCAACCGATAATCCAATTCCACAAATTTTTGCATGTTTTTCTCAAAATACACATTTCAAAAGGTGCAATAAGCTTGATGAAGTTGCAGAGAAATCTCCACAACAACAATTAAGGGTAACATGACAATGAGTGCAATCATAACCTCATGAGAGTCGTTCACAAAATGATAGACCATCACCTTCATCATGAACAGCAATGACAAGCTGCCATGACTACCCACTGAGTTCATTAGCTCCCAACAATGGGTGTAGATAAACATATAATAATTTGCCCAAAAACTTGGGCATACCATTATACACAATTTGTGTCCTAAATTTCTATTGCCTTTCTGGAAACAATGGGAAGATTCAAACGTGATGTTTGCTAGCACTCATAAGACATTAGACATTGCTAAATAAAAATGTCAATAGTATCCTCATTCAAGTTGCAACAAGCTTCTGAAGGAAAGAGCTTTTATTTCATTTTAACATGTCCTTGTATATCTAAGCATTTATGCCTAAAAGACATAGAGGCTTATATAGAGGGTAGTGGTTGGGGCTTCCTACACCGTGAACATATCCTTCAAGCACACCACTGGTGACCACTTGGATGCAAAACATCCGCTAAAGCCACTAGCAATAAACATAACTCAATGTTAACTACAGTATTGCATTATGACAATACATCACTACAATTAGCACCAACCTCAAAGTTCAAAAAAAGGAGAAATAAAATAAAAAAGATTGTAATACTTACTTGAAGCGTTCCATGGATTTGGAAGAGGTGTTGTGTTTGGAACCATAATTCCTATGCCTAGTCCTGTTTTAGCAATGTCAGTTGTAATTAGAGTTTGGCTGTGTCCTTGTGCAACTTTTTGAATGCCTAAAAAAATAGCAAAAGGTTGGACGCCAATTCATTTCCTCCCTCCTTGCCCATTGTTGCTACATTCAATAAGGGTTCTTGAACTATTTCATACATGTGTCTAAGCATGTTCAAGCCTTTTGGTGATGCTTCAATGTTACTCATAGCACGATCATTATTCCTCATCATTTCCCTCATTAGTTCTAGATTCCTGGCAGCATCCAATGTTTGTTGCAGTGTCCTAGGGTCATTGAGAATATGTGCTAGGTCAGAGTTGCGATCAATAATATCCCACATCTGTAGATTGCTCATGATTAAGGTGTGCATAAGATCAGAATTGTTCATAAAATTCTACACTGCTAACATGTTCACCATTTCTCTCATTAGATTTGGGTTCTGCATCAACTACTCTTGCACTCGTTGAAACTCCAAGAATCCAACAACAATGCCACCACGTCCACCAATTGCACCCAAATTTGGCAATCCAAAACCACGGCTCCCTGGGCCAATAAAAGAAACCTAGGAACATGTATATATTTTGTTTCAACTAAATTTCTTCTCTTAAGAAATCCTTCTTCATTATTCATGTGGCTTGCCATCTTGTAAAGGTTCTTGTAATCCCCATCAAAAGAAACCCATGAATAAATATTTTGTTTGCCCTAAACTTTTTCACTAAGAACATGCTTATTCATTCTCAACAAAACAAAGATTATAGAGCTCTAGCTTTTTGTGACTATTGTACGTACCCATTGATGGGTTTCCTTCTCTACAACTTTAGCCAAACTTTTGGCTCTTAGGGCCTCCATTTCAAGCTTGTGAATTTCAATCGTTGCTTTCAAGGATTGTTAAAGGTGTTCAATCTTTTGTTTTGCTTCATCAACAACATTGTTTTTGGAAATTTCAACCAGCTGGTGCAACCACCTCTTTGTTGTACCAATTCCTCCTTGTAATCATTTTCGCACTTTATCTTAAAATCTTTCAGGTTGAAGGAGATAATCATTCAGAAAAAAAAATTGAATCTTCAATGTAATAACAAAACATTGGGTAACAATTGCTTTTCCATGAAGACCCATCTGTTTTCTCTTATAGAAACATCTTTTCAAAATTATAAATAATTTAAAATTACCTTAGAGTTTTGTAGTTGTGCATTCAAAATGTCGACCTTTGTTTCCAACACTTCCACATTCTCCAATACCACTTCTCCACGCCAATAGTCCTAGATGAGTTAAACACCCCACCTTCCCCCTGGCCCTTACAAAAAAAAAAGATGGTTTTCGGGATCAAAGTGATAAAAAGCTCTTATTACTATGAAGGTTGGACTTGAAAACTAAAGGAAAAAAGAGAGAAAATAAAGAAAAAGGAAACATATGTCTTCATTTTGGACTTTGAAAACTCTTGCTATTGTTGTAAACCATGAAAAATTCTTGTTGTTGCTACAAACCATGAGAAACTCTTGTTGTTGTTACAAACTATGAAAGACTATTTGCTTTCTCATATGTCTGTGAATATTTAAATAAATAACTTGTTGTGATTTTAAATCATTTTTTAAAAAATCAAAATTGTTCTAAAAAATGCAATTTGTGACAACCTCAACAAATAAAATCTATTGAAACTCTCTGGGGAGAAGGAAATGTAAGAGAAAAATAAGAAAATTTGAGAAACAAAATCCTAAGAAATGTTGTTTCCAAGAAACAAAAACTTGTGGATACATGGAAAAACATGGATCCACTTTCGATCCACTTTTGTTCATTTCCTTCGACGATGCTATTTTTTCTTAAATTGGTTTCTTATACTTTCTTACAACACTAGCCGTTGCGCAGGTTGCATGGACAACCATGTTCCTTGTCATAGAAAGGAAGGTGCTCTAGGAGCGGACGAAGGTGCACTCGCATATCTCCTCAAATCGTCTATTCCTAGAACTATGTTTTGAAGCTTTTTCGACAAGAACTTTTCAAGTGATTACTGGCCTTAGGTTCAATTTTTTTGTGTTGTTGCTCATGGGTTTTCGATTTGGTTTAGGTTGAGGTTTGTAGAAGTAGTTCTTGGAATGCTTCTGTAAAAATGAGCCCACTAACCTACATGTTTTTTCTCATTTTTGTTCATTATTATTTTATGAGTTGGAGCTAATCTATTTTTTTTTAGTGCTAATTTTGTGTTTGCGCCTTCTTGTGCCTTTCTTCTTCTTTTTATTCTTTTCTTTCTATGTCTTCTTTTGTCCAAGGGAGAGATGTGATATTGGACATACTTGGCCATTGTTGTTGTTTGTTGTTTAGTAAAAAATAAAGATTGGTTTCTCGTTGTTTTTGTTGGAAGAAGAATTGTGGCACGATTGTAATTTCTTTTGTGTTGTTTTGCCATGGTGATGTGTCTAGTGATGATGACGATTACGATTTTTATTTTTTTTTTAAATTCAAATTTTTGTGTTTTTCTCCAATGCACATTCATCAAACATAATGATGCACCCCCAATTCTTTTGATGGACTCAAATGTGAGTCCAAAGGGTGAAAACAGTGGAAGGACAAGGAGTTGGGGCACGCTCCCTAGCTCGTAACACTTTGAGGGTAGAGGGGTGTGTTAAACCTCCGAGATGGGAACTAAGAAGAGTGACAAGCAAGTCAATTATTCACACGGACCTACACAAACCAAAAAACAAGTTGGTTAATACGTAGTTGGAACACTATTGGTGCACAACGAACCACGAACGAACATGGACTCATGAGACTCACCATGGCTCGAACTTGGGGGAAGCCACCACCTTCCCCCTTATAGTATTCTTTGTGCCTGCCACAGGGCCAACACCCAAATGTCATTTTGTCCTGGGACTCCCAAGTTGGGAATCTCGAAATTCCCAAAATTGGGACTCCCTCGACTTTGGAAGCTCGTAACTTCTTCTGAAGACCTCCGATTAAGATGAGGTCTAAATCAAAGTTTTAGCCCTTGTCAATATATTTCCAATTATATGTGGCACACTACCTACACATAAATAAATTGAGGCGATTCCTGACTTTTAATGGTCGGGAGTCAAATTGGCAATTTGACTCCCTACCATTCTTTTGGCCATAACTTATATTTTAAGTATCCAAATGGATCATGTGAGACTAGTTTTAGACATTTATGTTCCAAGAGCTTTTCAATGATATAATGAACTTTTCAATCCAATGAGTTTTGACCTTTACAATCACCCTCTGAAGATTTAGGAGTCCATTGGGACTCAAACTCCCAAAGTGGGAGTTCATTTGGGAGCTCATTTGGGAATGTGGAGGTTCATTCCTTCACACTCTCCTACACTCCTAGGAGCGTGAAATGTGACTCTCGGGCTTCACTCTTGGCCCGCACCTTTGCAAGCCCTTGCCTTGGTCGTGAGCCCATGGCTAGGGTTGCAACACTAAGGTTTGCCATTTACTTGATGATGAAGAAATCTTGGATTGCTAGAAAAATAATCGTTCTCGTGCAGAAAATACACTCTAGATTTACTTTTACGATGAGCTTATTGAACTTGATTGTGGTTTAGGGTTCATAAGAACATCGAACAACTAAAAGATGTTAGGTACATATACAAAATTGTTTTGGTAGTCAAGTCTTTTTACTTTTAATGGATTTTCCATGTTTATTTCACCTAAGTGGTTGATTAATTATATATCGAGATCTATTAGGTAATGTGGATAATTTATCTATTGGCACAAAGCTGTTGATTTGGTTGCATTGATGTGCTTTTGGAAAAAAAATTTAAAAATTGTTTGTAGGGTGCAAGGAATCGATAAAGATATCTAGCTTGTGGGTTAGGTGATGTCAGAGTGTGTTGTCTATTTTAGAAAAAATTGTGGTGTGTGAAATGTACATGTGATGCCAAAAGATGTTTTGCTTATCTCCTCCCCCCCTTGTGGTGTTGTTGTTTATGGTCTGTGGCAAGGTTTAATGGATTAAGAGCATTTCCAGTGCTCAGGTAAAGGCCAACTATACTTAGGCTTGTTGCCTCCTCTAAACAAGCTTTAAGCATCTTTATGTTGTGAATAAAAATCTTCCTTTTGGCTCTCATTGTTGACTTGTGGATTTCTTAAGGGATTTAAGATTGGGTTCCTTGATATATGTTTTGGGATTTTTTCCCACTCACTTGTATTATGTATTTTCAAACAATAATGGAATAATTACTCCGGGTTAATACTTATTTGATTTCCTATTATGAAGAACCTTTGATAGTCTATGCCAATGTTGTGAATGGATACAACATAGCTTGTTCTATCTTCTGAATAGAGAAAGCCTAGAAATGTGAACAACCACATTATGGTCACCTTGAGCTTCCAAATTTTTTTTCAAGGAAATTGTATGGGATGTTTTCCTACTCAAAATAAGTAGCCTAGTTGTCTATTGCTTATGTGTTGTGTTGACATATTGTAGATTAACACAAAGACTTTTCAAGTTGTTTCAACAATGATTACTAAGCACTCAACCATTGATGTAAATGACGTGTGGGCAAGATCAAAGTCTATTGACCTTGGAGCTAACTTGCTTGACATAGTAAGTAAGGTGAATAGGCATACTTTCTAGTTACTGAACTCTTTGATGCTTGTGGGTTGCAGGTTGTTTTGTTTGCATTGCTATATATGCATCTAACCCAGAGGAAGCTGTTCATTTGCAACATCTTGCATCACCCTAGGGCAAGGTAATATCTTCCTAACCTAATGTGTAGTAGGACTATGGTCATGTGCGTCAGTTTGTGTGTTCATCTATTTATTGACCAATGTTTGGCCATGCAGGAAGAGTACCAGCAATGGTGATAGTTAGTTAGCAAAGTCTATTGGAAGTAATTAGTGCATTTCCATATGTGAAAGTTCCACTCATAGTTTTTTTTATTGTTGTGTCTCCTTGTCTTCAACCACAATTCTACTCCATCTCCTCTTCACCTGGGCACTAATGCATCATCTTTTCTGCTTGTGAAAAGAGGTTTCACTTTCATGAGCACTAATTGTGGGAGAGAAGTTGACTATGGTTTGGTGGATGACTTGCTTTGTTGTTCATAGGGTTGTGCCCACCAGATTTCGTGTCACCTATGCTTTGGTGCATGGATGTAGTCCAATAAAATGCATTCATCATGGTGTTGCCTCTACTTTGATGAAGGTTATTTTCTAGTTTCATCTTCTTCCTAAACACTCATTATTACATTAACCCTGAATGGTACTAAATGCTTGAGTTGAACCACGGTTGTAATGGTAGTTTTGTTCTTGTCACTGTAGCTTTTAAGCCACCATAGTGTCATATATCAACATACATACTAAAGACGTTATAGAAGCAATAGTTGGGCAAATCACAGATATTAGACCTCGTCATAAAATTGATTTTGTGGTATGTAAAGATGTGTGCACTTATCATTGCATTGTCTATTTGACTTTTTCTTCATCTACATTGGATTTGCTTCCAATAGCATGAACTTGTAGTTGTGAATGTCAATTGTACCTATCTACAACCTTTTAATTCATGTTTACATTAGGCTAACAATCATGAACTGTGATGGTTCATTTTCAGATGCACTGTACAGTTCCAATTGATGCTGGTCACTAACATTTGGATGCAATCCTTTTGCAAAATGCTAGTTCTTCATAGGAGGTTAGAGATCTTGAATGCAATCAGGCACCAATTTTTGGTTGTAATCATTGATGTTCTATAATTACAAATTCACAATGTACTTTGTAGCCTAATTGTCTATGGTTGATTTTGTTGCAAGCAAATGACTTATGGAAATTAATATCTAAGGGTGCACACATATATGTGTGTGGTGACACAAAGGCCATGGCAAAGGATGTGCATCAAATATTACTTTCAATTGGTATGAGCCTCCATGGATTGATTTCTTGTGACCAACATCCAATCTGATGCCTGCAAATATTACATTCAAATTTATGGTAAGTAGGTAGATATGGAGGTGAAAGATGTGAACTGGTAGTTTATGACCATAATCAGTGAAGGTTCAACACTTTGACTTAGTTGTAGCAACATGACAGGCAAAAATTGAATTAATACTTGGGTAACAATGCTTCAATTTTGTTGAGTTTCTTTTCTGTTCAAGAAGATAATAGGAAATTGGAACATTAGTCACGATACTTAGGCCTAGAATGAAGGCTTAATTGAACATGTGGTGGACAGGGAGGAGTGACTAGCAATAAAGCAATTGTAATTGGATGGATGGTACCTTCATGACGTTTGGTAGAGCATTTCACAGGTAGTTATGTCAAACCAGGTTAGTTAGAGAGACGCATTTGTGAGTGCTTCTAAAAGCCACTAGTGCAAGTAAAAGTGGACACACCACAAAACAACTTTATACTTCAATGGGGTTACTAGGGTATTGGCGATGACAATCATCACTCAATGTTTGTAGTTTTTTGTTCCATGAATTGTTCAATATGTAGGGGGAGAAACATAATCAAGTTCATTGTTGAGAATGAATATTTATTCCGCTATATTTTTTACTCTAGGAAATTGTATTTGTTGTAATGTGAGCACATCTTAATGTCAAGGCAGCTGGCCAACGAGTTGTTTGACACAGAGGTTGTATTATGTTTGGGATTCTCTATTATGCAAAATTAAAAATTAAACCCTCAATTGGTGAAAAGAGTTTTATTGAAACTACATTGAAAAACTGAATGGGGAAAAACAACATACAAATGGATATTTTACTTGCTTAGTTTCAAACAATATGTATTGCTTGGATGGGGGTGCGGGGCCATTTAATTTCCGTCCACAACAACAGATTCCAAGCATCATAATCTGACATTTCATTTAGGTTGTAATGTGTTATATCATCAATCCACAAGCTCAATAACTCCCTTAACATGATTCTCATTCATTCACATTCATTCCCTCCCCAAAACCCCAAATCCCATTTTCCATTTTTTCTCATATCAGTCTCCATAGAAACACAAAGTGACACAGGGAAAGTTCACGTGTAGAGAGAGACACAAAGTAATGAGGTGTTGCGTTCTTTTTTTTTCTCTTTTACAATATTGTCTCACCTTCTCTCTCTGTATGGTCTTGCCTCCCTTGTATACCTCCACATTGTCCAACTATTTTTTTTGTTATTTGATTCATTATTATTTTTTGGTGGTGATAACGTTGCAGCTACTATAGCTTGAAAGCAAAACTCGAGGTCTTGGATTCCCTTCTTCAAGGTATGGAGTTGATATTCAATTTTCTCTCTTTCTTGCCTTCCTTCCTTCACTTTTGTTTGATCTATTTTTTTAATATACAAGTTTTAATTTTAAAAAGTTATTTACTTAATTTGTAATCACCTTAAAAATTAGATATTTGGCTGCAAGTTGTGGAGTGATGATCACATGGAATAATTTTTAGTGATTTGATGTAAAGTTTTGAATTATTATATACTATGTTGTGACCTTGTATGGATACCTACAGAGGTCATGGTATTCCATCATTGGTTTGTTCTTACATGAAGTTGTCTTGCATGGTGGATCTCATTTGTGTAACATCAAGATTAACATTTGATGACAACAACAAACATAAGCAATATGAAACAATATTGTTTAGTAACATATAATTTAAGGTTGAAAAGATTAAGCTATAGTTTTTAACAACAATTTGGTTTGTCTTCTTTGTCTATTCTATGTGATTTGGTGACAAGTTGTGTGCAACATTTGATACTGCTTATGAATGTTTTTCTCCTTCTCTTTCAAGGTCGCAATTTTGACTTTTTAGGACTTTTAATGATTTTGTTCACACATTTGCTATCATTTTCTACATGAGATTAGTGACACCATTAGTGTACCCATTATGTTTGCACATAATGATCTTTTTTCTGGAAACGTGATGTTCAACAAAGAAGAAGGTTGGCCTTCACGTTGGCTTGAAGTTTGATGGAAAGTATTCAGGGTTGCATTTATTATGTAAAACATTTGGTAAGGTAAACTTGTCTTTTTGAGCTCTACGAACATTTCTTCTACCTAGACATTTTATCTATTAGATTCTACTTCATGTATCACCCTTTTTTCTTATTTTGATTATGTAGCTTTCCTTTTGTGTTTGTGACAACCAAGGTTCTTTACATTTGATGTATGTCATATCCATGTGCTAAGATAAACCTCCTCATATGGATGTGTCACTTAGTCTATGTGATCTAAAAACTGAATGTTTATGTATGCATGTAAGGAATTTTACATAATTGACTATGAGTATGGACCTTATAGCTACCAAGGTTATGACATAGCTAATCACTTCAATGAACATGCGGGGTTTGAATGTGACTATAGTTTTTATGTTTCTCCTTCTCTGACTACTTTTCTTATGTATATGTGTATGTGTTGTTGGATTTCATTTTGTATTTAGCTTGTTAGTTCATGCAATTTGTTGTGTTATTATTGTATTGTATCTTCCCATAGTTGGGCAGGTAGTGCTGATGTTTTGTATTCTTTCTGCAGAAACTAACATTGATCCTTTGGCACATAAATGTTACAATTTGTGCCAGATACCCAAGCAAGGAAAAACAATTCCACTTTTTTAGACACTACCTATAGCCAGGCAATTTGGAGAAGGTGATAAATGTATTGCCATCTTGGGATGCATTTGGAAAGTCTAACTTCTTCATGACAAGGCTAAACAAGGATTCATTATTGCACTTCAATTTTTTGATGCACTAACTTTCCTTTCCCTTTAGAAATAAATTATTGGTAGGAGATTTTCAGTATACTACTATATGAAAATAAGAACATAGTTCACTTCAGTCGAACTTCTGTATTTGTAAGCTTCGAGGATTTTTTGGTTCAAGCTTGTGTTTTTGGATTGCGATAGGCAAATGAAAAAGAATTAGAGGAATTATATGTTAAATGCAACTTCTACTCACTTGTATTTCACATGTATTGGGCTATCCATGTTATTGTTCAAGTGATTTTACTTAACGCACATACCCTTTTTATACCATAATCTCAAGCCCAAATAAAATCTTGAGCACATCATGGATGATTAGTTTAATAGATATGTATTATTACCTTAGTTTTTCCTATTGGATCTATCATCTATGCATAACGACATTCTTTGCTTTGGACATAGGAAAAAACTTTGTCCATTGTGAAATTACATCCAAATAGGTTTTGTTTGGGATGCTTCAATCTAGGAACTATTTCACATGGTTATAGGCAAGATTTTCTATCATTGACTTTGATTACATGGGATATTTCTTTCTACAATTTGATGAATACAAAAAGCGCAAGGAAGAGGTTTTCTCTCTGATTCACAATTATTTAGCTAGTGGTAGGATTTGAAATTTTATTTTTAAAAGGGGGAAGTACATATAGTGAGTTTGGTTTAACTTTGGGTATAATCATTGTTTTCATAAAATCCTCTGTAAAATCCACAGAGGTTATAAATTGGATTAGAAATCCTAGCATCAATATTGAAGTTACATGCCTCGATATTAGTTTCTTCATTTGAGTACCTTGCAAGATCACCCTTACAAGAAAATTGGATCTATGTAACTATACTATTTTTTTGTGTTCTTCTTGGTTTCCTTTGATCTTCTCATTCTCTTACAATGTTTGTTGAGCTATTGGCATCATGAATTAATCTTCTTTTGAATGCCAATCTTGTCACAAAACTTAGTACATTGGTTAATGTATGAGATTATCCTCCATCCCTATTAGCGAGTCAGTGGCGACATAATGTGTTGATCACTACCATACGAGATGTTGTTGAAGGTATCTAAGCATGCATGCGACTATTTTTGTTTCTTCAACCTCTATTCAATTTTGTTTTCCTTCAACCTCTATTCAAGAGTGTGCTTATATGTCATGCTTACATGTTGTTAGATTTAAAATCTTTGTAATCTTATTATTGGGTCATCTCTCAATTCAGATTGATTGAATTCCATTGTTAGGTAAATATTATTTTTAAAAATATCTATTAGATCCGGATTTTAAACATATTTTCAACTATTTGCCCTAGTTTTTAATTTGTTTTTAAAAATATTTTAGAAATATGGTTAGGGTTTTAATAAAATCTAAAATTCTCATGCCATTATCAAGTTATTGGTTATTAGGCACACAAATATCTTGAACATTTTAGACAAAAATTGTCTTCAAGAGATCAAATTATTATTTTCATTAATTTTTTTGGTTGATCATTAAGTTCATCTTATTCAAACACATCTTCAAGTTTTTTCACCTCTTCTTCCAAATTTAAATCCTTCTTGATCAATTCTACCAAGTTAAAAGATGAAATATGACTCACTTTAGGATAATAGATGTGGAGGAGTTTAAACACAAATGGAGCTACTTCTTTCTCTGCCTCCTCCTCCTCCTCCTCTACCTCCTTGGTTGCTTGTTTGTGGATTTAGGATGAAGACCTTTCAGCTTGCTAGTAGCTCATTGCAATAGCAGTAGGAGCTCATAGTGTTGGCAGTAGGCAATTTCACATGTTGTGGTAGTTGTGTGAAGCAATAACATAGTTTTAGGCAGCCAACAACAGTAGCAATTTAACATACCATCATTGACAAGAGAAAGGTAGTAGTAAAAAAGGAAGATTGTTAGGAGATTGCTAGTTTGGAGGAGTAATGAACCTTAGATGTTGTGCATTACATGAATTGAAAAGCTCTGCAATTGATTTAAAGTCAATAGTGGGAGGAGGAGAAAGAAGGACAATGACTTTATGCCTGATTCATAGGAGACTAGTCCAGGGAAGCTAGCAGTAACAACAACAACACAAGAGAGTGCATCATACTCTACCAAAGAAATTTGGGTTGCCACAACAAATAATAACATATAAAAGGTAATAAACAAACCCTAAACCCTGTCACAAAGCTTTTGCTTCCCTTGCACTTGTTCTACTTGCACTTAAACATAATTTCAGTTTCACAGTATTTTGGTCTATGGATTGAAGTTCTATGTTATGTGGTGCCCTTACAATTTATTATGCCTAGAAAGTTCCAAAGTTGTTTGATAGAGTTGGTAAGCATATCTCTTCGTTATCTTGATATTCATTATGATCTAACATTTATGCAATTGGTCTAACTATGAGGGCATGCTCTTTTATCTCACAGTAAAGAGAGGTAAATAATGTGAATATGTATTGAATCATGTTAAGTTGTGTTCATTACTTATCCAATAGCACATCATTCATTGACGGGTTTTGTCTTCATAGTAGAAAAAGATGTAGACATATCCAACTTTGAATTTTATTCTCATGAATGCACCTTGTGTGTAACAAGTGTTTGTTGGCAAATTTGTGGTCTCAGTGGTTTGTGCTTGATGAGAGGAGCTGAAATAAAGTGACATTTGATAAACCTTTGCATGAAATTTGGACATGGCTCGGCCATCAACTCTTGACATCTAGCTGCAAAAGAAAATGTGAAGGTATATGAGATAGAATGTTGTAGTTTAATGGAATATAGTTGTAATCGTTGTGGGGCTTTGAAGTTTAATAACGCAAGTGCTCTTTCAAACCATCAACGTAGTATTGCTTGTTTTTCATCCCAAAGGAACTTGGAGCATACATGTAAATGAGTAAAAAGTACAAATCCTCAAGCTTTTGAACCAGTTCAAGGTATGCGGCAAGAGAACTTGCAACAAGAGGATCAGTTTGATTTTGATAGTTTAGTTTCAATTCCAGATGACCCTAATCCTCCACCTTATGATTCCACATTTTCACTTGTGCATTAGATTAGACATTGTAGAGCCATTATTGGGCTATCAAATAAGGACATCAATTCTTTGTTTGAAAAAATATTGTTTCACCCATCATTCAAGTTGGAAGATGTGAATGTGAGGTCTACTACACAAATTGACCGTTATGAGCAGACAATTTTCATAACAAAAGATGGTTGGGATCAATATCTCATCCATGTTACAGAAGGTGATTTTGGATATCGTGTCATGTATCACAAGGACCCATTGAAAACACTAGCTTTTATGTTTTCATCACCTAGTCTCAAAGAGAACTTTTAAATTGCACCAAGCAATGGTGTTCACCAAGGTGTTTATTCTACCCCAAATATCGGCTTGTGGGGGCTACAAATGCAGGTTCGAATTTCAATCTTAACTTTCAAGTTATAAACATTTGGAGATTTGAGTTGGCATTCCTAAGGTGATTCTAAGTTTTTTTAGCAATTTGTGGAATGTAGAACCTCATAAACACACAATGTCCAAGGGCTGTAATAGCTCCATTAATTTTCTACAACAACCAAACATCTTTATCTAATGATGGGACAGTGATTGGGTACCCATTAGTGACGTCCATAACAAATATTGCATGTGAAAATCGGTATTTAGATGAAGGCCATGTTTTATTGGCCATTCTACCTGTTATTTCTTCTATAGAAGCTTCACATGAGAGAAGATTACAAGTATTTCATGAATGTTTGGATGTTGTTTTCAAGCTTCTAAAAGAGGTCAATTTCAAAGGCCTTGCGTTGACTAATCCCCACGATGATGAACATTGGGTTATCCCTTCCATGTATGCTTATGTTTATGATCACCCTAAAGGTTGCAAGGTGTGTTGTTTAAGTTCATGTTATACATGTAATTACATTCAAATTTCGTCTTTGTGAAAATTAGAACTTAAAATGAATTTAGGTTTTTCATTTTCTCACCTAAATGACTTATGACTTGTATGTTGTTTGTGGATTAGTAGGTTACATGTACCTATGACATAAATCAATGTCAACATCCATGCAGTTTGTGCATGTGTCTAAAGCAATCCTTAAGGGAGGTGGAAAAAAAATTTGATTACTGAACTGAAAAGGGAATGCAAGCTTTAGTCATGAAGATGCTTGCATCAACAAAAAAGGATGTTGATTTGTTGTCAAAGGAGAATTCGGTGCATCCAGTAAAGGCAAGATAATTTTGCCTTCTTACCCATGAATTTGAAACTTTTGTTTTGTAATTGTTCCTCAAAGGTGCATGTCCATCTTTTGTAATACCTTGTATTGCATCATGTCATTTACTAATGTTCATTGTTAGTTTTAAGGAAATTTCCCTTGAAGATGGAATCTTTCCATGTGTTTATAGGATAGCAAACCTACACTATAACTTATATACAAATATTCATAGTGGTTAAATATGACCCAACAATTTTGATTTGTTTCTAGCTTTTAGACTTCAATAACTTCTCATTTATATGTAAGGATAATTAGTTGGTTTGTAGGAAAAATCATATGGGTGGATTTCTTTTTAGTAAAAATGCACATGTTATTCAATACATTTGCATAGACTAGATAAAATTTGCATATCCTATATATTAATTCATTACGTCCGTTAGTGTGTCAGTGTGTTTGTCTGTCTTTTACTTATCTCTTACTTCTTTTTCTCTGACGTCATTTTGCTTTCATTACCTCTCTGGCGTAATCCCATTGGCTTCGT
>Ga0116227_10011571_pt1 | contig 14767 bp, 14 predicted proteins | sample S1TSphgellanicum_FD_89693 | JGI IMG/M metagenome (GOLD analysis project Ga0116227, IMG submission 89693) | Host-associated microbial communities from peat moss isolated from Minnesota, USA - S1T2_Fb - Sphagnum magellanicum MG | ecosystem: Host-associated > Plants > Peat moss > Unclassified... | reverse complement strand
GAAGGGAGAAATAGACTCAGGTCAGCCACCTACTGAGCTATATATGAAAGTAGGAAAAAAGAAGAAAAAGCAGAATCCTTCTATATTCTTGGCTACGTACTGGCTATAGTTTTATGAATTCCTCGAAATAATGTCACCGATTAAATTGGAATTTTTATAGGGATGTTCACCACATTGGTTCCATCAAGAAATTGAAAAAAAAATCCTAGTTTGAAAGCTTAAAGAGATTAAAATTTGACAAGCAATGATAATATTAGGTACTATCTAATAACACAAATACTAATATGTACAACCAAAAAGACAAAGTCAAGGTCCTCATGATGATGTCATGGTACTTGCATGCTTCAAAAATGAAGACTAGGAAGTAGTTTTTTTTTTCATTTTTAGTTTATGGTGTATGTGACCAAAAACAATTTATTAAAAACACATATGGCAAAAACTCAAGAAAGTTGTTAAAATTTTGGTGGTTGTTGCCACTACTAAAAATGGGGCAAACTCATTAAGGTGTACCAACCAAGATGAAAAGGACATAGTCTTAAGCCCAATGTTGGTTTAAGAAATTCCTTTGTTTGATTATTTTGGATTGTTGATTTAAATAAGGGGCCAACAAATTGGACTACACACACATGTGGATTAGAATCAATTCATGAATGTTTTACTTCATTTTGTTTTTGTTGTAATCTACTTCCAAGTTGGGGCAAGTTTTTGGTCAACTCACTTTCCCATTTTGCCTTCATTTGTTCCCCCATAACTAAACTTGGCATTGTTGTTTTCCTTGTGTTTGCTCCTACATCAATTCCTTCCATCTTGTAGCTTCATTGCATTGCAACATATGTGAATTATGTGCATTTATGATGAATTTACCTAGGCAGTACAAATAAGAAATTGCAAAATGTATGAGATTTGAGTTTGATTGGACCATTAAAAGGTTTGAGAAGCTTCAACAATTAGATAGTTCAAGTGTGAGCTATTAGGAGCATTGGCAAGATTTTTCCACCAACCCAAAGTGGTATCCTTCATTGCCATACTCCCCAAAAGCTTTTGTGCTAATTAGATTTCGTTACAAGACCCTCAAGGCAACAAAGTGATAAGTCCTTGTGTTTCACTCAAAATCAACATGAAGGGATTTACGGAGGGTTTTATTCTAACATGGAGAACTTTAAGCTTTGACATTTCGTAGGCCATAATTATTCAATTTGGTAATGTGTCTAACACCTATCAATCTTTCCTCTTTCCAATATTTAGTCCTAGTAGAATTAACAAGTTTATTTCAGTATAGACCTTTTAGTTCCTTGCAATTCTTCGACTCGAGGTCCTAGTAATTCAAAGGTATCTTTTGTGATTAAAATACAAGGAAAAAATTATGTTTCAATTTAACATCACTTATCTGATACCTTCATATGTCCTTAAAATGTTGTGTTTGATGAATGTATGTGCATACATTTATGGTCTAACATATGTCAACATCCTTTGCACACTTTGTTCACGATTCAAATTTTTGCTTACAAAGATAAGTTGTCTATTTTTTTGGGTTGAAAAAGGAAACCCACTAGTTTTTTGGGTGGTTGAAGGCATGTGTAACTATGGCTTATGTATTTTTCTCAACACCCATTGAATTTCACGAATCTAAAAGCATTCATGTGAGTTTCAAGTAACTTTATTACGTTTCATCGTTTCAATTTGTGGAGTTCAATTGCATTTGTTGGTTATGATTTACGATGTTGGTCACATTCAAGTAAAATTTCAGCTTTGTTTAAGGCCTTCTAAATTTTCCATGTATTTTGTGGTAGAGAATTTGATTAAATTTGTTGCAAATTTGTGGTTTATGGTTTGAGAATGTCATGGGTCAATGCCTTATAATGTTTGAATTCACTTAATCAAGTGATTGGTAATCTTGCAATTTATTTTTGTAAAGTTTGTGTGGGTGACATGGTGTCATGCCCGTACATGGCCTCATACATGATGGCCAGTTATGGGCATGCCCATCATGATTTTTGGGGTTAATGTACGGTCTTAGGTGACTATACACTATTAGGTACATAGGGTTTTAGTTTATTGGCAGTTGTATAAAAGGCCAAGCCCTTCCTTTCTCTTTTGTTTTATAGAATTCCTCTGTCAATAGAGTTTTCTCCATAATCAAATTGGATTTATAGATGCTCATGGTGGTTATTACACGACCACCATCTACATACACTACATGTTCATTCCTTCTTTGCAATTTAATTATTGAAAAACTCTACTTTCTGTTGTTTCATGTTGAAAACGATAGATTTTTTGTGCCTTTAAGTTCTTGAGTTGTTGTTATTGGTGTTGTTGCTACTGGAGGGAGCGCAAGTTGCTACTAGTGTTGCTGCTGGTGTTGCTAGAGGGAGTTTGAGTTGTTGCATTTATGCCAACCAATAGAATAGGTTTCAAACCTCCTTCCCCCTTTCTTTTTTTCTTTCTTTTTTTCTTTTTTTTTCTCTCTTGCACGTAGAGACACAAAAGGAGGTGGTCTTGAAGATGCCAAATAAAATAAATAAATTTTAATTCTTCTCCATGCTATAGTGCAGCGTTGGCCATCACCATAACATGCTACCGGCCATTGTCACATCATCGTAGTGCCATGAATTGCAACAGTGCTGGCCATTGTTGCAACACCGCGAGTTGTCAACCATCGCTAGAGCGTTACGAACTACAATGTGCTACCGGCCATCACCACATCATCACAGGCTACCAACGATCATTACAACACTTTGAACTACCAGCCATCACCGCAACGTTGCGAGTTGCTGGCCATCATCGCAATGTCGCAATGCTAGGAGCTGCAATGTAACGTTGTGAGTTGTAGCACATTATCGGCCATCGCCATAATGCCGAGAGATATAGTGCAATGTTGTGAACATAGTGGGCCACCATTGTTATAACGACGCTCAACCTTTGTCCATTTGACATCCATCAAACTCTCGTCAGACTTTCGTTCAACGTCTGTTTGATTTTCATTGGACTTTCGTCGAACATTCGTTGAACTTTCATTGGACTTTCGTCAAATGTCCATTTGATCTTCGTCGGATTTTCATTGAACGTCCGTTTGACCTCCGTCAAACTTTCATTCGACATCCGTTCAAGTTTTGTCCAACTTTTGTTCGACTATCGTCCTACATCTTGCGATCTTGCATTTGTTGTCCTATGTCTTACGTTCTATCGTCTTGCCTTTCCATCCAACGTCCGTTTCATTTCCGTCCGACGTTCGTCCGACGTCCATTTAACCTCTGTCCAACGTGCGTTTCACCTCGGTTCGATGTTCGTCTATCATTGGTCATTCCCGATGACACACCGTATTCTTCAAACTGTACATTGTGTTAAAATTTTGTAGTTAGTGCTTTGTATTGTTACAAAACTTTGGGCATGGGACAACACCATGTCCTCAAATGATGAGAACACTACCGCTTGGCAAGAGCCCATGTATTAGCTACAAAATAACACACAATCTTTTGACCCGAATTTTTTAAACTCACGATCTTCACGATAGTACCATCAAGCCTCTAGATTACCACCGTCATCCAGTACAACTCCTATTAAGAATTCAAGTTCAAATTACACTACATCAATGGTACATCAGAGTCCATTTGGAGGGGCTCATCAATGGGGTACGCCTATTACCACACCGGCTTTCACACCATCACCATATATTCCGCTACAAGCCATTACATCTACACCCATATACAGCATGGAGGTCAACAGTTCCTCAGGGAAAGTTGAGAAGTTTAGTGGAAGGTTAAGTACTATTTTTTTGAAAGAGTTCAAGGCAACTTTCTCAATTGTGGTATGTGAATCGAAGCTCAAGAATGGCGCTAATTACACCGAGGCGTTCGCATTCAAACAACTAGCCCATTATGTGCACTGTGAGGCATTGGATGTTTACGAGCAGCATTCTCCAAGAATTTTGGGCGTCACCCAAATCCCCAATCCAGCTTATGACACAACCATTGCCATCCCCTTTCAAGTTACACTGCAAGCTACCATTGCACATCATGGGACTGTGCCTAATATTCCATTTTCGGTACCTACTTTAGTAAACCTTTATCGTTAACAACTCATTGTTGCGACCGCAAACATTCCTCCCACCATCGATGCATAAGCTTTTGTTGATCTAGTGGGGGAATTCTTTCAAATTCTTGAACTGGAATTTCCGATTAAGAATTTTGAAAAAAATTTATAGCTTGCCACTTTCTCTTGATAAAAGGATGAAACCTTCAAGATGTTCTAGAGGAAATTTCTCAAGCTTAAAGAGGATACTCAAAGCATCACAAACCTGGAAGCTGCCCATCCATATATTCATTCATTAGAAGGTATTCCAACACTCCATGCATAGGTCTTGTAACGGGTTTTTGCAAAATTTGAAAACTTGTACACTTTGCTAGATGTGTACAACATTTCTAAAAAGCTAGAACTGGCTCATGCACACTATGAGCTTAGTACTATGAGGCCTCCTTCACGTTCAAGGCCTCAACTTCCACCAATTGCGCCAACTAGATCATCACATTCTTCTTCAAGGGCTAAAGTAATGCACTCAATTACACCCATCCTACCTTCTTGCAACTATGTGGCAATCCTACCCACAAAACAAGTGAGTGCAATATTCCTTCCAAAGATTTCTTTTGTGATTACTATGGGAAAGAGGGACATCAAAAAGCAATTTGTTTTGCCAAGTTCCCGGAAAGGAAACAACTCCAATTACCATGGCAAAATTTGCCAACATCTTCCGTTACCCCTCAACCAAAAGCCAAGGCACCTTAAACCTTCCACTTAAACTTTCCCCACCAAGGGTAATTCTAGTAAGAATGCTAAGAAGAAGGAACACAATGCTGACAAAAGGGAGGTGCTTCAAGCCCATGCCATTCAAGTTCAAACTCTACAAAATGAACTCAAATCATTGAGGGCCCAACTTGCTAATCTAAAAGGCAAGTCCTCCCAACTAACTAGTCATGCCCAATTTGTACAAGGTTTAGGATCATAGGAGGGACCTCCTAGGTCGTTTTATGGCCTCCCACATGATGCCATGGTTGGGGAGTATGTTTTTTCCAATGCACACAATTGTAATCTCACACCAAAATTTGCTACTTCTTTTTGCCCTTCCTATGTCGCGGCATAAGAGGCTAGTGTGGCACCCAAAGTTTCTGCCACTAAGTAGGTAATTCAGACTGATGGACTTGCATTTGGTTCAAGTCCTATTACTAGGGCTAGAGGAGTTCAAACAATCATGCCACAATCTTTTCGTCCTCTCAACACGGAAGAAAAACGCACCTTATTGGCGAGGGGGGAGGAAACTATTACACCACAAGCTATTAGGGCATCAAATTCCCATGTCCCATGAGTACATGTACATCAAGAAAACACACAATTTTCCACTACTCAACTTATGGAATGCCAAACTTCAAATGCGTGAAGTGGCACAAAAGCTTATGAGTACACCGTTATTTAGTTTTCAAGATTTGAAGCTAAGCACTAGGGACATAATTACAGTATTAGAGGATACCCTGAACATTACATCAGGTCCTCTACTAATCCTTGATCCACATGCTACAAAGGTCCCATCCAACACCTTGGAGAAACACTTGATTAGTTCACGTGTTGCAGATTGCATTCATAATCTGGTCATTAGTTTTAGCATGGTTAAATTAGTGGGTTTTCTTAGCTCTAATTCTATATTCACATATCTAAAAAAAGTTAAAAACACCTCATTTGTGGATTTGTTATTCACCAATGGTGTTTGGATAACCATTTTCTCCACAAAGTCTCTCACTCATTTCCAAAGGTGGTGCCTAGTGAAAAAACTTCCATCGCCACTAGAATTACCATTGTCAACAATACTAAGTCACCAATCCAAGTGGGAGGACATACACTCAAAGTGGTACTTCTTGATACATGTGCCCAACCAATGTTTCTTGGAGTTCAATTCACCAAGAAGATGGGCGTGCTTGACTCCAAACTACGAAAATCTATGTGGTAGATTCACACCGTTAGTGGGAGCGTAGAGGAGGTACTTGGGGAAAGTTCAGATTTGATTACACTTAACTTCAATGAAGGTACAGATCATGAGCTTTGCTTATAGTTCAGATGTTTAGTCACTAATGCCACCAGTTATGATGTGTTCATTGGGCAAGAGGCCTTGTTTCCACCAGGTTTCACAATTGACAACTGGTTCGAACATGCGTACTACCAAACGACTGATGGCCACCACCTGGGATACATACCCCTTGATTTACATGGGAATATTAGTCCTATGGTTCACCATTGTATGCTCAAGGAAGCACACACTATTTCTTACATCCAATAAGCTAGCCACGAGTGGATAAAAGGAGATGAAGAAGAAATAGCTTACGCCCAAGCTATTGAAAGCTTGAAGATGGTTCTTACTGACATTCAACATGGACTAAAGGTTTTACAGAGGTTCAAAGCAGCCCATGAACCCTTGGTCAAAACTCTATCTAGTTTTGAGAACATGAAAAGCCATGGCAAACCGATTAAACCAATACTTCGTCAACTAATTGCCTAGACATCACCTAAGGAGGGGATTACATTACTAGAGTTTTTTGGTGGTATTGGTACAAGTCTCAAAGCCCTACTACAGTCAGGGATGGTGGTTCGGAAATATTTTTACGTAGACATTGATCCTATTGCAAAGCAAGTGGCGGCATCAAGAATGATGGAGCTCACAGCTAGATTTCCACAATAGTTTTCAACCACCATATGGAAGGCTAATTTCACTTTCTTGCCCTCTAACATATAACTAATTCAGAAAAAGCATGTGGAATTACTTGGCCCTATGGATTTCATCATTTCAGGTTGGGAGTGTCAAGGATTTTCAACGGCTGGATTTGGAGAAGGTTTAAATGACACAAGATCCGGTCTCTTCACGAACATGGTACGATTAATCACCTGGGCTCAATCCATTTCTCCTATGCTTGGTTATGTAATTGAGAACACCCCTTTTCAGCTTGACCAAAGGGAAAAAGTCTAGGAGCACTACACGTTAGTCAAGCATTACCTTGGAGAACCCCTCCTACTCGATGCGACACAATGTGATTCCTATGTGCACTGGCTGCGTAATTGGTGGACCAACCTGACACCACTCTCAATTCTGTAGCTAGCTCTGAGATACACCATCAGAGACCCCAACCTATAGGTTTCTCACATATTGGATGATCAGAGCTCTTACTAACCAATTATAAAGCAAAAGAAACCTCCTTGGTTTCTTGCGAACATAATAGGAAAACCAAGAGGTGCTTGGACCACCTTTGTCTCCTTCCCAGGAGCACACGCTTTTCAAGGGGATGGACCAAGCTTAGTGTATCATCATGCTTCAGCCACTTGGGATGAACCAAGCCCAGAAGAAAGAGAAAAGGTGATGGGGTTCCAAGCTAGCAGAACTAGTCACACTAAGGTGATTAAATTGGAACATAACGCTCTGTTGGGGAGAGGCATGGACCTAAACTCCCTTACATGGTTGTTGGTAACCTGTGTACTCTTTCAAATGTACACAACACCAACACTGATTCAATCAGCTTGTAGTTTTGTCGATGCGATCACACGACATCTCGACCAAATACACTTGCCTATCTTCAAAACTCTACATTTCACTCTTAGTGTTGGGGGGGGAAGAGGTACCATGTAATTTGACTCAAGTTGTGTCTCATACACCTAGAAGTACATTAGCTTCTGGATAAACAATTACAACCTTCTACAAATCTACATAATTAAATAGTGGAAAACCCAATACACCAGGTTCTTCAAACACACATTCCAATTCCATTCCATGTGTTTCCAACTACCCTTTCGTTATGGGGAACCAGCTCACCAAGAAGGAGAGAAAGACCAGGTCACGAACTCGTTAATTAAATACAAGAATGTGTTCGCATTTTCAATGAAAGATTTAAGTAGGTGTAAGACCATGCAGTTCTTTATAATCCTTACAAATGAAACACCCGTCTATCAGAAGAGGCATAGGTTGAGCAAACATGAGTGGGAACTGGTAGATGAAAGATGCAAAGAGCTCCATGAGGTTGGTCTCATTTAACCATCAAGCTTTAATTTCATAATTGATACAGTAATGCTAACAAAGAAGGATTCAACTGGATTATGGACTAAGAAAAGGATGTGCGGGGATTATAAGCCTTTGAACCTAGTTACACCTCAGGACAAGTACCCCATGCCCATCCCTAAAGAACCGTTTAATAGCATTGGAGATTCAAACATCTTCATAATTGTGGATTTGAAGCAAGCTTCAACTAGATTGTTTTCATTGCGAAGGATCGCAAGAGAATGACATTCCATGGAAACAAGTTGTGGGAATGGCTTGTGATGCATTTTGGATTGAAAAATGCACATGTCTTCCTTTAACGATTCATGGACCAAGTTCTTGAAGGGATAAATTTCCTGAAGTGTTACATAGATGATGTCCTAATGCATAACAAAGGATTCTTGCAACACTTGGCTCATCTTGAAGAGTTATTCAAAAAACTCCACGAAGTCAATATGAAGATCCATCCTAAAAAGTGTGAATTTGTTGTCACCTCAGTAATCTACCTTGGACACATAATTTTGCCAAACAATATTATGGCTCATTGGGCCAAAATAGTAGCCATTTTGGAGATCCCCAATCCTACTAATGTTCACACATTGAGGAGCTTCATTGGACTATGTAATTATTATAAAAGTTTTGTGCAAGACTTCAATACTATTGCTCATCCTCTCTATGCATTATTAAAGAAGGATGTTGCTTGGACATGGAGTGATGAGGCTTAAGAAGCTTTCAACACACTGAAGGAAAAGCTTTCAAAGTTCCCCATTCTAAGAAGACCTGATTTCAGCAAGGTCTTCATTTTACACACTAACTGGAATCCTCTTGGTATTGGAGTTATTTTTGGCCAACTTGATGAGGAAGGTAAGGAATATGTTATTGCCTATCATCTCGAAGCAACAATAAGGCTAAGAGCAACTATTCTTCATACGAGGGGGAGTGCCTCGTTGTTGTATGGGCCATCATACATTTCAGGCCCTATTTTTATGGCACCAATTTCACTTTGTATACCAACCACTAGCCTATCAAGTGGTTGATGACCAATGATAAGCTTAGTGGTAAGTTACCTTGTTGGGCGCTTATACTTCAAGAATATGAATTCAAGGTTATTCATCGACATGGTATTACACATTAGAACACGAATACCATGTTGTAGAGACCTTTCATTACCTCTGAAGATTTCTCAGAAGCCAGGCAAGACTTTGACCATATTTCAATAATACATGTATCTAATGCATCTAGTTATTTTGCACTATTACAATGTAACCTGGTTGAGCATCCCATTGTGGATATATGGGAGGACTTGGACACTTTGAGGTTTTTTCAGCATGGGGAATACCCTCCCCAAGTTACATCAAATCATTGGGATCGCATACAACAACAATCCAAACGCTACTCATGGAGGGTGACACACTCCCAAGTCCCTTGTTGAACCCACTTGAGGGTCCAACTATGTAGAGTTGCGGAAAGTTGGGATTTGGGGCCCGCTCCCAACTTCCTGCACAAAAAGGGGTAGAGGGGCGTGCTAGAAGTCTCGGGATTAAACTAGGAAGAGGGACTAGATTATCAAGCTCGAATCTGCATCCAAAACCAACCACAAGAGGGTTAGTTAGCATTCGAGAACACCCTTGGGTGTTGGTACAAACCACGGGCACTTTGACACACAAGACTCACCATGGCTCGGACTCGGGGGAAGCCACCACCTTCCCCCATATAGTATACTCTGTAGCTCTCCGCCAAGGCTACATCCAAATGGCTCTTTTTCTCGGGACTCCCAAGTTGGAGTCCCGAAATTGTCTCGGGTTGGAGTCCCGAGACTTTGGACGCTCATAGCTCCTCGCCCCGAACTCGAATCGGGACAAGGTCTTAATCAAAGTTGTAGCCCTCGTCAAGAGCTTTTCAACGTCGTGTTGCACTCCCTCAGGCGACGTCGGGAAGAGGTCGATTCTTGACTTTTAGTGGTCGGGAGTCAAACTGGCAGTGTGATTCCCGGCCCTTTTTTTGCCCATAACTTGGGCTGAAGATGTCCAAATGGCCCATGCGAGGCCATTTTGGGCATCTACACTTCAAGAGCTTTTCATTGATATAAATAACACACCTAGGCAAGGAGATTTGACCCTTCAAATCGTCTTCTGAATTTTCCCACTTTTGGGAGTGTGAGTTGCATTCTCACACTTAGCCCCAAAGTGGGGTTGTGACAGAAGGACAATCACCTCGTTCGATGCTTACCACAAGGCAATAGAATGGTTCCTCCACCACATGAATGCCCTGGTCTTATTTAAAAGCACATTTGGAGCTTAGACACTTTGGAATTAAGTGTACTTATAGCCTTCTCACTCTTCATTACCATTGGAGAGGTATGTATACTCAAGTTCGAGATGTCATTGTTAGGTGTGAACAATGTGATAAGGTGAGAACTTCCTTCTCCTTTCGACAACTCATGCTTTCTCCACTCCCTATTTAAGGCATGTTCTATCGCTGGTCATGTGATTTAACTAGAAAGTTACCACAAACCTCTAAAAGTAATGTCTACATCATGATTATGATTGATCATTTTTCAAAGTGGGTCGAGGTTGTTGCAGTACTGGACATGTCATCGCATAGCACCAGCCAAACTTTCTTACAACAAGTTCTAAGTAGGTTTGGGGCTTGTGCTAAGTGCCTTACTAATCAAGGATCAGAATTCACGGGAGATTTCCAAGACCTACTTGACCATGCTCTCATTAACCATCAACGGACTTTAAGAGATCATCCCCAAGCTGATGGCCTTGCAGAAAGGATGATTCAGACATGTAAGAAGGGACTTTGGAAGATTTGCCTCACTATGAACAAAGAGGATTGGGATTTGGCTCTCCTTTACATCGCCATGGGTTACAGGATGTCCAAACATGCTTCTTTGTCTCATTTCTTTTTTTATTTTCTACTTTTTGGGAGACATCCCATTCCACCCTCTTTCATTACTGTTCAAATGGACCAGGTTGTGGACTTGAATTCTCCATCCATTTGGGCTAGGGTCATTGTAGATAGGGTTACTCTATTCAAGAGGGTGATGCCCATGGCCATGGAAAACTTGTCCATTGCACAACATCAAAACACCTTTTGTATGCACACACACGAGGTGGCAGTTACAAACCTAAGGTGAAACAATTTGATGTAGGTGATTTTGTGTATCTCCAATGGCAACCTAATGATACTCTAGACATTTTTTTCCGGTTGCACTATCTTGAGGATTAAGGTGATTAGGCCTTCATGTGTGTTGGAGTTGCAAGGAACTAACGGACACACAATTCGAGACCATTCCAAAAACTATGTGCCTTGCCACTTGCTGAACTTGGATCCTACCATCATCATGTCAACTTGGATTCCTCCACATGACTATCCATGTTAGGTATGTCAAAAGATAGATGATGCTGATCAGATGCTACTTTACAATAATTGTAATGGTGGATACCATTTCTTCTACCTCAAGTCAAAGCTCACTCAAGTTCCCATTGGCAGTTGGTATTATTCATCATGTTCTCCTGCAACACCTTGATTTCTACTCAGACCATGCCATGTTTTTCCCAGTTTAGGTCTGGGGGGGGGTACATGAAAATTTCATTTCAACCTCCTCTTGTGCATTGTATATATATGTGCATGCATCTCTTTTTGGTTGAATAGTTTCTACCTTTGATTAGTTTTAGTCTTTTTGTTTAGTAGAGTTTACTATGGATCTACACCCTTACGACATCATATGTCATGACACTACACGTCATGACAATGGCTTCAAAATCCTTCAAATCTTGAGGGAAATTCAAAAATAAGGATCCATAGGAAGTAGATTATGGTAGTTTTGATTTGAATTATAAGAATCCAACCATGAAATTGCTTATGTTTGGAATTGATGCGAAGAAATTGGTCAAGGAAGGCCATGTCATTCTTGAAGAGGTTACGGTCGTGTTTAGCCACAATAAGGCCAATGGTTACATATCAAATAGGGTATTTGCAAACTATAGTGGATCACTTTTGACCAATTTTTTGAGTCCTTAAAAGTGTGTTTCGTAGTGTATTTTTTACAAGCTAAAATTGTGAAGTTATAAACTTGTAAAATTGTTCATTTTTTTTTTTAACAAAAATAACACATGACCATGCAATACCTCGTAGGCTATAATGTTTGTGAAAAAATATATAATAATTCATACAAATGTAATATTGATGGACTTTACCATTTTCATCAATATTTGACCTATGAAAAAATCCATAAAACTTTTATGTGACTTTCAAATGATTTGCAAACACCCATTTTAAATTACTACCCACATTTTTGAGTTTTGGAAAAAAAATGATTTATTTCATTATAAGTTGAACATATGGTGAATCCATTTACATGTCCTTTATGTACTATCACACTATAACTAATATGCGATGAAAAGCCCCCCATTTGGTGTAGAAAATTAAACTTCAAATAATTTCAAGATTTTATCACGCTAGATTAAATCACAATCACATACATGAATCCTTTTTCATAAAATTTAATAACTATTTGACATGGGACAAATTCTAATCATAAAAGTGCTAAAAAATATGGACTTTCACACCAAAAGTTATCCACTCTATCTTGCAAATACTCGATAGGGTGAAAGCACATTAAGGTTAAACCACTTTTCACCCAAAAAAATGATGTATAACGAGCATTATAATACACAATAAGTTAAAATCTTAATGGTATTATTTGGTTATCATAAACACAAGCAAAAAAATTTAAAATTTGCATAACATTTTGGAATTAAAAGTTCACTTTTAGTCAAAATTAATGTTGATCTAATATTAAAAATGAAGGAAATTGGATAAAATTAATGTACATACAGTATAAAACTTACAGTTTTTCAACGGCCATAGGGCCTCATGTTTGTGATTAATGAAACATTACCAAACAAAAGAAAATTGAAAAAACAATACAATGCCTATCTATAAAATCTCCTCCTCTTTGATACGGTAGTGGTTTTTTTCTTTAAATATATATATTATTATGCATTTATTGTTCAAAAATGCAATAAACACACTTTTTTTTTAATAAAATTTCATCCAAAAACTTTAAATCCTTAAATGATCAAAAATTTAATTCATGTATATCAATATCATACACCATAAAAAAAATTCACCCAAGAATTCCACTCGCAACCTTGGTTTTGAAGTATGTATGCATTTTTTTCTAACTCTATGACATGTACTATTTTGTCACAAATATATTCCATACATTAAAAAAATCATTGTTTGTTGGATTTTTTAAAAATTGATTAGATTAAGTTTCAAATTAATCAATTATATTTAAAACAAGCAAAAATAATCCAAGATGTGATGTCCATACATTACAAAAAGAAATAATTGTAAAAAGATTATACTTGTGATTACAAGTTTTGGGCACTTAGTGTGCTTATGCCCAATAGCCTTGAGTTTTTATTTGAGGCGAGGATGAAAACTAAAGAGTTGTAGTTCAAAATTTTCCCCACAAATGAAAAAATCACCAACAATGAATTTGCACGCAAACTTTTTGGGGTATTGTGGCATAAAGAAGGGTGTGCCCATGAGTTGGCCATTGCTTGGTTTAGTGACTACAAAGGAAAAATATCAAATGATGGTTAAAGCCCATCAAATTGATTTGGCCCATGCTAGAATAAAGAACAAAAAAGTTTTTGTGAAAATGGAGGGTACTATTAAGTCGTTATAGTTGTAGAACCCAAATTAAAAAGGGTGAAAGCACACTACAAGCGAGCCAATTTTCATAAAAAAAGGTGATGTATAATTAGTATCATGGTACATGATAAGTTTAAATTTTGATGGCATCATTTTACAATCTTATACATAAGCAAAAAAATCCTAGAATGTGCACAACAACATTTTGGAACTCAAATTTCACTTTAAATCAAAACTAATTTAGATCCAATGATTAGATGAAGAAGATTAAATAAAATCAATGTACATAACATATATAATGTGCAGTTTTTTGTCGGCCATAAGGCCTCATGTTTGTGGTTCATAAGACACTACTAAACAAAAGAAATCTAAAAAAAATAATGCAATGCCCAACTATAAAATCTCTTTCTCTTTCATTTGGTATTGGTTTTTTAAAAATACATAAAATATTTTTCCTTTATATATATATATGAATTTCCAACCAAAATTTTAAACTTCCAAGTGGCCTTAGATTCAATTGATGTATATCAATAATAATGACCACCAACAAATTCACCAAAAAATTCCACCAACCCTAGTTTTGAAGTATGTATGCAATTTTTCATATTCCATGACAAGTATTATTTTGTCACAAATATATTTCATATGTTGAAGTTCACCAATGTTTGTTGAAATTTTCTTTTTAAATGATTTTCCTAAGTCTAAATATAATCCAATATACTTCAAACAAACAAAAATAATCCATAATGTGATGTTTATATTTACATTAAAAAACCAAATGTAAAAACGCAATATTTATGACTATAATTTTTGGGGTGGCACACTACCCAAAAATATATATTCAAGGTTTCAATATGGTAGTTAATTATGCAAGGAGACCAAATAACTTCAACAATTATTTTTTCTTAGGGTTGAACAATTATATGACCTAAAAAAGGTGGAATTAATAATTTTTTATAAGGTGGAATTAACTATGTTACAAATTGATTATGTTGATTATAACATTACTAAGGTTTTTTCATAAAAAAATAT
>Ga0116227_10011570_pt1 | contig 14768 bp, 11 predicted proteins | sample S1TSphgellanicum_FD_89693 | JGI IMG/M metagenome (GOLD analysis project Ga0116227, IMG submission 89693) | Host-associated microbial communities from peat moss isolated from Minnesota, USA - S1T2_Fb - Sphagnum magellanicum MG | ecosystem: Host-associated > Plants > Peat moss > Unclassified... | reverse complement strand
TCGAGGATCGCTCGGCAGCTCGCGCGGCTTGTTGCCGCCTTGGATAACGAAGCCCGGCACCGCGCGGAAGAAGGCCCCGCCATCGTAGAAACCACGATCGACGTATCGCAGAAAATTCGCAACGGTCTTCGGAGCCCGCTTGCGGTCGAGGACGACGACGATCTTACCGAGCTGCGTAACGATCACAACGCGCTCGCCGTGCGCGCTCGTCGCCGCGCCCGCGGCAGCGACGGGCGCCGCCGGCGCCAGAACGCCTAGAACAAGAGCAGCAACGGCAATCGACCTCTTCATTGGAGCGGCCTTTGCTCACCACTCCGAGACGCCCTTCGCCCGACCTCAACCGCCGGCCGGCCACGATCACGATCACGTCACCCTGAGCTTGTCGAAGGGCGGCTGACGGGCGCTCGTAGGCTGCGCGAAACCTAACGCGAAACGCGTGTCGCATGTTCCGCCCGTTGATCTCGTTCATCGCCGTCACGTCGTTTTTCGCGTTCCCGCCGGCATCCGTTTCGTCCGCAACCACGGTGACCGCAAGCGCGACCGCGCCCGTCGATCCATCGCTCTTCGCCGGTTTGCATTGGCGCTCGATCGGCCCGTATCGCGGCGGCCGCAGCATCGGCGCAAGCGGCGTTGCGGGCGACGGGCGTACCTTTTACTTCGGCGCCGTAGGCGGCGGCGTCTGGAAGACGGAGGACGCAGGCCGGACGTGGTTTCCGATCATGGATTCGCAACCCGTCGCATCGATCGGTGCCATCGCCGTCGCGCCGAGCGACCCCGCGACGGTCTACGCGGGTAGCGGCGAAGCGGACATGCGTTCCGACATCATCCACGGCAACGGCATGTATCGCTCGACCGATGCCGGCGCGACGTGGACCCACGTCGGACTCGACGACACGCGGCAGATCGGACGGATCCTCGTCGATCCCAAAAACGCGCGCACGCTCCTCGTCGCGGCGCTGGGACACGCATACGGCCCGAACGACGCCCGCGGCGTCTACCGCTCGACCGACGGCGGCGCGACCTGGACGCGAACCCTCTTCCACGACCGCGATACGGGCGCGATCGACCTCGCCGCGACACCCGACGGGGACACGGTGTACGCATCGCTCTGGCAAACGCGCCGCCCGCCGTGGAACACGTACCCGCCCTCGAACGGCCCGGGTTCCGGACTCTACGTCTCGCACGATCGCGGCGTAACTTGGAAACCCTTGCCGGGCAACGGATTTCCGAGCGAGGCTCTCGGCAAGATCGGCCTCGCCGTCGCGCCGAGCAAGCCCTCACGCGTCTATGCGATCGTCGATGCGAAAGCCGGTGGCCTCTACCGCAGCGACGACGCCGGCGCCTCGTGGCGGAAGATCGACGACGATCCGCGGCTCTGGGATCGCGGCTGGTACTTCTGCCACGTCGCGGTCGATCCGAAGAACCCCGACCTCGTCTACGTTTCCGATACCGGCGTCTACCGTTCGACCGACGGCGGCGCGCAATTCGAAGCGATCAAAGGTTCTCCCGACGGCGACGACTTCCATCAACTTTGGATCGATCCGACCGACGGTTCGAAGATGGTTCTCGCAAGCGATCAGGGCACGAGCGTCAGCGTCGACGGTGCGAAGACGTGGAGCTCGTGGTTCAACCAGCCGACAGGCCAGTTCTACCACGTCGCGGTCGACGCCGGCTTCCCGTACCGATTGTACGGTGCTCAACAAGATAGCGGTGCGGCGCGGATCCTCTCGCGCAGCGATCACCGCGGCATTGAAGCGCGCGATTGGGAAGCGATCGCGGCCGGCGGCGAGAGCGGCTACATCGCGCCGGATCCGAGCGATCCGAACGTCGCGTACGGCGATACGGTAACGCGCGAAGACTTCCGCACGCGCCAGAGCCGAAGCGTCTCGCCGACCACGGGCCGCCCCGGCATCTGGCGCGACGAATGGACGTTGCCGCTGGTCTTCGGCCCCGATCGCGCGCTCTATTTCGCGAACCAATACGTGTATCGCACGCGCGACGGCGGCGACACCTGGGACGCGATCAGCGGCGACCTGACGCGGCCGCACGCGGGCACGCCGGCGACGCTGGACGCGCCGACCGCCGCGGATGCGGCGACCGGCGAACCGCGTGGCGTCGTGTACGCGATCGCGCCGTCGCCGCGCGATCCAAACGTCGTCTGGGCCGGCACGGACGACGGGCTCGCGTACGTCACGATCGACGGCGCGAAAACGTGGCGTCCGGTCACGCCGCCGCCCGTGACGCCGTGGAGTCACGTCTCCGGCATCGAAGCGTCGCACTTCGATACCGGGACTGCGTACGTCGCAATCGACCGCCATCGCCTCGACGACGACCGCCCGTACCTTTACATCACGCACGACTCGGGACGCACCTGGCGCGCAGCGACGAACGGCATTCCGGCCGGCAGCTTCGTAAACGCCGTGCGCGAGGATCCCGTGCGCGCGGGCCTCCTGTACGCGGCCACGGAAACGGGCGTCTACGTTTCGTTCGACGACGGCGGCGCGTGGCAATCGCTCCGCCTCAACATGCCCGTCGTCTCCGTGCGCGACCTCGCGGTGCACGGCGACGATCTCGCAATCGCCACGCACGGCCGCGCGTTTTGGATCCTCGACGACGTCGAACCGCTGCGCGAACTAGCGGGCGACGCGTCCCCGTACGCGCGGCTCTTCGCCCCGGCCGTCGCGTTGCGCCTACGCGCGGGCAACGATGAAGCCGAAGCGACGCCGCCCGAAGTCGTGCTCGGCGAGAACCCGCCGAACGGGGCCTTCATCGATTACGTCGTGCCGTCCGGCGCGCGCGGTCGCCTCGTCCTCGATATCCTCGACGCGACGGGGGCGATCGTGCGCCACTACGCGAGCGACGACGTCCCGCGACCGGTCGATCCGAAAGACGTTCCGTTTCCGCCGTATTGGATCGTCACGCCGCAGCCGCCGTCGGCCGCACCCGGCATGCATCGTTTCGTGTGGGACTTTCACGTGGACGACCCGGACGGACCGCTTGCAGCGCCGGGCACGTACGGCGTGCGGCTGACCCAGGCGGCCCACACGTTCTCGCAAACGCTGACGTTGCGGCGCGATCCGCGCGTCGCCGTCACGGATGCGCAGCTTCGCGAGCAGATGAATCTCGCGCTCGCGATCGCTCGCTTGCGCGCGACGGTCGGCGCGGCCATCGCGCGCGCCGATACGCTCCGAGCGGCGAATCCGTCCAAAGCCGCCGCGTTCGATGCGATCGTCGGCGCACCGCGGCACGCGTCGCCCGACGACTCGACGGGCTCCGCGACCACGCCCGACACGACGTCGTTGCGCTACCGGGCGCGTCTTCTCGATGCGCTCGAAGCGTCCGTGGAAAGCGCCGACGCCGCCCCGACGCAAAACGAAAAGACCGCCTTCGCCGCCCTCGCGCAAACGACGCAGGCGGCACTACGCGCCTTGGACGCGCTACGTTGATCGCGCGTAGCCTGTCTGCCGTCGGTCTCGCCGCGCTCGTTTCGGCTCCGTCGCCCGTGCCCGTCTCTCCCTTCGCCCCGACCGCAAGCGGACCGCACGGCGCGGTCGCTACCGACCAGCGCCTCGCGACGGAAACGGGACTGCGCATCCTGCGCGAGGGCGGCAACGCCGTCGATGCCGCCGTCGCCATCGGCTACACGCTCGCCGTCACGTATCCCGCTGCGGGCAACCTGGGCGGCGGCGGCTTCATGCTCGTGCGCTTCGCCGACGGCGGAACCCATTTCATCGATTTCCGCGAGACCGCGCCCGCGGCGGCGACCGCCGGTATGTATCTCGACGCGCACGGGAACGTCGTGCCGGACCTCAGCGTCGTCGGCCCGCTCTCGGCGGGCGTTCCCGGGAGCGTCGCCGGCCTCGAATACGCGCGCGAGCATTTCGGCACGCTGTCGCGCCACGAGCTTCTACGTGATGCGATCGACGATGCCGAACGGGGCTTCGTGCTCTCCGGCGGCGACGCGGCGGACTTGCAGCGCGCGCAAAGTTTACTAATAAAGTATCCGGCAACCGCCGCCATCTTCGCGCCCGGCGGCGCGACGCCCGCCGCGGGCGCGACCCTGCGCCAGCCGGACCTCGCCCGCACCTTGCGCGACATCGACGCTCAGGGAACCGGCGGCTTCTACGCCGGCCGCGTCGCCCGCGCGCTCGCGGCCTCGGTGCGCGCCGCCGGCGGCATCGTCACCGAAGCGGACCTGGCCGCCTATCGCGCCGTCGAACGCGATCCGCTCGTCTGCGCGCATCGCGGCGACACGATCGTCACGTCGCCGCTGCCGAGTTCCGGCGGCGTCGCGATCTGCGAAGTACTCGGCATCATCGGAAACGACGCGCCGCAGCCGCCCGTCCGCAGCTTCGCAAACGTGCACCTCGAAGTCGAAGCCGAACGGCGCGCGTTCGCCGACCGCAACGAGCAACTCGGCGACCCCGCGTTCGTGCCGTCGCAGGCCGACCGGCTGCTCGAGCCCGCATACCTCGCAAAGTTGCGCGCGTCGATCGCCCCAGAACGCGCGACCCCGTCGTCGGCAATCGGCGGCGGAGGCGTCGCGCTGCACGAGGGCCACAACACGACGAACTACGCGGTGATCGATGCGGCCGGCACCGCCGTCGACGTCACCTACACCCTCAACAATTCGTTCGGCAGCGGCTTCGTCGCGGGCGACACCGGCGTCTTACTCAACGACGAAATGGACGATTTTGCAAGCAAGCCCGGCACGCCCAACATGTTCGGTCTCGTCCAAGGCACGGCCGACGCAATCGCGCCCGGAAAGCGCCCCCTCTCGTCGATGTCCCCTTCGATCGTGGTCGACGGCGCGGGACAGGCCGTCCTCGCAGCGGGAGCCGCCGGCGGTCCGCGCATCATCACGACGACGCTCGACGTCATCCGCGCGGTCGTCGATTACGGCGAGGACCCCGTCGCGGCCCTGGCCGGCCCGCGCATCCACATGCAATGGCTGCCCGACGTCCTCGACGCCGAACCCGACGCATTCGATCCCGCGACGCTCGCCCGCTTACGCGCGGCGGGCTACGAGGTGCAATTCGGACGGGCGGGATCGTCCGCCAACGCCGTCGCGGTGCGCGCCGGCGGTACGCGCATCGGCGTGCACGAGCCCCGCGGTGCCGCGGGCTCGGCCTTAGCGTACTGACCGCATGGGCCGGGAGCTGCCGGATGTGGTATGGTCAAGGCATGGTCAATCGAGACGAGCTCACCCGCACCGACGCCGCTCTCGTGCCCGCGGTCGACGTCCTGAACTATTTCATCTCACGCCAGGTAACGGTCATCGGCCAGCATCTCTTCGCAGGCGAGTTCGGCAGCGACAACGTTCACGAACTCGGAGAATGCACGGTCACGCGCAAGGGCGGCACCCTGATTTTCGAAGACATCCGAAACCGTAAGAACGTCTGGAAGATCAACGAGGCCGATTTCACGCTCACGCAGATGGATGCGGCGAGCGTCCGCTTCAGTAACGCGCGCGACGAATACGTCGTGTTCGAGCGGACGGCCGTCTCGACGGAGAAGCGCGCCGGCTGAGCGTTCACCGGACGAGCCCGAGACGGCGCTCGGCGTCACGGATCCGCTGCAGCGACGGCTGCTGATCGCCCTCGAGCTGCGCCCAGAACGCGCACTTGTGATCCACGGCAAAGCCGTGCGTCACTCCCGGCGTCGGCGGAACGAGCGACTCGATGTCCTGGAGCGAGGGCGCGAACGGCGCCCAGAGCGGTAAGCCCGGCACGCTCGGCTGATGCGTCGTCGCGAACTCCGTCCAATACGTCGTCATCGTCTGCGCGAGCGTAATCTCCGCCGGCGTGAGCTGCGGGTTCGATCCCACGAACCGGTCCCACAGGAACTGCAGTTCGCTCGCGTGCGCCGCGGCGTACGGAAAGCTGACCGGCGGCAGATACGGCTCGGGTGCGTTCTCATCCGCGAATTCGTAGGCGTAGAGCGGCGCGAAGCGCTGGATCGCGAGGTCCGAGCCGAGCGCCGGGCACGAGAAGATGTAGTCGGTCACGAGGGTTGCGAACGCGAGGTCCGGGCTCGGATAGTTCTGCAGTGGATATTCCTGGATGACCTCTTGGCCGGCGGTTTGGCCGAGCGACGCGATGATCAATTCCGGATACTCCGCCGGCGTGATCGGTCCGTTCGGCCCAAGATCGAAGTCGGCCGCGACGAAGAGACGATATTCGTCGTGATTCGTTCCGGCCGCAATCGGCACGCGATGGAATTGTCCCGTCGCGAATGCCGTGCTCGGCGACCGCGGCAAGACGGTGCCGTCGACGGTCGGAACGGTCATGGGGCCTTCGGTCGCGAGGATCGTGCTTACGGGAACGGCGCGTAGACAAGCCGCGGTCTGGCTCGGGCAGCCGAGTGCGACGGCGGTCGCTTCTCCGGCGGTTTCCGACGCGGCGAGCGACGGCAGCGTGAGCTGATACGAGCCGCTCTCGTCGATCGCGCCGCTGAAGAGGTCGCGGGCGCCGGGCGACGAGAGTTGCGAATAGACGCTGAGGCCGCCGGCCGACTCGCCGAAGATCGTCGTCAGCCGCGGATCGCCGCCGAACGCCCGGATGTTGCGCTTCACCCACTGCAGCGCCGCCTGCTGATCCATCAGGCCGTAGTTGACGGCCGGATGTCCTTCCGCATCGAGTGCGGGCTGCGCGAAGAAGCCGAGCAGCCCGAGCCGATAGTTGAGCGTCACGACCACGACGCCGTGCGGGATCAGGCGATCGGGATTATAGGAGTCGCTCTCGCCGGTCGTAAACGCGCCGCCGTGGATCCACACCATCACGGGCAAGTGCGAGGCGTTCGTCGCGTCCGGCGGCGTGAAAACGTTCAGGAAGAGGCAATCCTCCGAAGTGCTCGCCTCACCGAACGCTCCGGGGTTCTGTGCGCAGTGCGCTCCGAAGCGGGTTGCGTTATGGAGTCCACCGGGCAACCCCGTCGTCTGCGGCGGTTCCCAGCGGAGCGCCCCGACCGGCGGCTGCGCGTACCGAATTCCGAGGAACTCCCGCATCGTCCGCAACTCGATGCCGCGATAATTTCCGCTCGGCGCTTCGACGTAGCGCGGATTCTGACCGAGCGCAGCCGTGGCCGAGGCCGTGCTCGTCGTCGTCGCCGGCGCGACCAGCGCCACCCCGAACGCCGTCATCACGGCACCGGTCCGGACACGTTTCAACAAAAAGGCAAACGAAGCAGACACCGTCACCTCACGAAAACGAAGAGCATGAAACAACTTTCCGCCCCAACCCTTCGCCCCCCGGTAACCAATTCCGCCTTGTCCCCCCAACCTCGTCGACGGGCGCCCCCGTCACCCTGAGCTTGTCGAAGGGCGCGTAACGAAACCTAAAGCGCCCGCTTCTTGCGATCCATCAGCTGCCAGATCATCGGCGTAAAGATCAACTGCATCGCAAGGCCCATCTTCCCGCCCGGGCACACGATGGTATTCGGCCGCGACATGAACGAGTCGTGCAACATCGCGAGCAGATAGGGAAAGTCGATCCCTTTGGGATTCGTAAAGCGGATGACGAGCATGCTCTCGTCGAGCGTCGGAATCGTGCGCGCGATGAACGGATTCGAGGTGTCGACGATCGGCACGCGCTGAAAGTTCACGTGGGTGCGCGAGAACTGCGGCGTGATGTAATTCACGTAGTCCGGCATGCGCCGCAGGATCGTATCGACGATCGCCTCTTGCGAGTGCCCGCGCGCCGTTCGATCGCGATGGAGTTTCTGAATCCACTCGAGGTTGATCGTCGGCACGACGCCCACGATCAAGTCCGCATACTTCGACACGTCGATCGTCTCGGTTGCGACCGCCCCGTGCAGTCCTTCGTAAAACAGCAGATCGGTATGTTCCGGAATGTCCTCCCATGCCGTGAAGACCCCGGGTTCCAAACCGTAGGGCGCCGCTTCGATCTCGTCGTGCAAATACTTGCGAATGCGGCCGGAGCCCATCTCGCCGTACACGCGAAAGAGCGTCTCGAGTTCTTCGAATAAATTACCGTCGGGCCCGAAGTGGCTGAAGATCCGGCCGCCCGCCTGGGTCTCCGCCATCTTCGCCCGCATCTCGGTGCGATCGTACCGGTGAAATGCGTCGCCCTCCACGACTGCGGGCGTGATGCCTTCGCGCCGGAAAATTTCCTGAAAGACGGACTTCACGGTCGTCGTTCCGGCACCGGACGACCCCGTGATCGCGAGGACGGGAAATTTAGCCGACATCGTTATACCGAGCGGAAGAGGGAGCGCGTTTTGAAGAGCGGCGTCTCGAACACGAGTTCCTCGCCGCGGTCGAACGACTGATGGTAGCGTTGCAAGCGCTCGACTTCGCCGCGCGACCCGAGGATCACGGGCACGCGTTCTTGGAGGCTTCCCGGAACGACATCGAGGATGCGCTGCCGTCCCGTCGTCGCCGCGCCGCCCGCCTGTTCCGCGATCATCGCCATCGGCGAGGCTTCGTAGAGCAGCCGCAGGCGCCCCTGTTTCCCGGGTTCTTCCATTCCGCGCGGGTCGATGAAGAGGCCGCCGCGCACGAGGATCCGATAGACTTCCGCGGCGAGCGAATCGACCCACCGCATCGTGAAGTCGGAACCGCGCGGCCCGGCCCGCCCCTTCACGCATTCCTCGACGTAGTGTCGCACCGGCGGCTCCCAGACGCGCTCGTTCGAGGCATTGATCGCGAACTCGCACGTCTCGGCCGGGATGCGCATATCGGGGTGCGTGAGCGTGTACGCGCCGATCTCGCGGTCGAGCGTAAACCCGTGGACGCCGGCGCCGAGCGTGATCACGATCGTCGACGACGGCCCGTAGAGTGCGAAGCCGGCGGCGACTTGACTCGTCCCCGGTTGGAGAAAATCGGCAGCCGTCGGCGCCGTCACGCCGTCCGGTGCGCGCAGCACGCTAAAGATCGTGCCGACGGCGACGTCGACGTCGAGATTGCGCGACCCGTCGAGCGCGTCGAACGCGAGCAGATAGCGCCCGCGCGGATAATCGGGCGGAATGACGTAGGGCCGCTCGCCCGATTCCGTGGAGGCGATGCCGCAAAGCTTCCCGCCCCACTCGCACTCGCGCAACATGATCTCGTGCGCGCTCGACGCGGTCGGATCGAGCGCCCCCCGCGACACCGCCGACGCAATGAACTTGCAGGCGGTCTGAATGTCGTTGAGGAGTGCGGTGAGGTCGGCATCGGGCGCCGCCCGCCGCCGCTCGTTCTCAATGATGAATTTACTAAACGTCGTACGGCGTTGGTGCATGAGGGGGCTGGCGTTCGCAGTACCTCCCCCAACCGCCTCGTCCCGCCCCCGCCGGCCCGTCCTTTCCCGCCCATCCGGCACGCCCCACCCGGCAGCGCCCCAGCCGGCAGCGGCCCAGATTAGCCTGAGCCCCACCCCGTCACCCTGAGCTTGTCGAAGGGCGCGTACCGAGGTCTCGGCCGACGTCATCAAATCCGCGCAACCGCCCTTCGACAAGCTCAGGGTGACGGGTAGCGGGACGGTCTACGTCTTGAGGCAGGCCACCGGGAGACGCGCCTTTACGACGAATGCCCCGTCGTTGCTCTCGACCCGCAGATCGGCCGCCAGTTTCTGCGCGATCATCAAACCGCGGCCGCCCTCGGCGTCGCTGTGCCCGGGGCCGGCGGCGCGCTCGAGATCGAAGCCTTCACCGCCGTCTCGAACTTCGAGCACGAGATGTTGCTGTTCGCAGCGAACGCGCGCCACGGCGGCGCTTCCCGAGTGCCGCAACGCGTTGGTCACGAGTTCGCCGAAGATGATCTCGGCGCCGTCAAAATCGGAGTCGGGCGTGCCGACGGGGCGAAGCGACTCGCGAAATGCGATGCGAGCGTGACAGGCAGAATCGAAATCGCCGGAGTCGAGATGCCAACATCGATCAAAGGTGCACAAAGTGCACCGGCTCGGCCCCACGTTGTTTCAAAGCGGCCCTTTCCCAGCTGCGACGCGCGCAGTCGCGAATCGCCTATCTAATAACCAATGTCGCGAGCAGACAAACATCCCGGTCGTTTCTTTTAGCTCGCTCGGCGGCAGGCCTGGCTAAGGTATCGAATCTTTGCAGAGGCGCTCAGCGAGCGAACGCGGGCCGGCGCCGTTCCATGAAGGCCTGTATGCCCTCGCGCGCGTCGGCCGACGCCGCATTGCGCATCATATGAAGCCGCTCGCTCGCGAGCATGTCCGCGTGTCCGGCCGACACGGCGGCGTCGACGAGTGATTTCGCGGCGGCAAGCGCGCCCGGCGGCATGCGCGCGAGTGTGTTCGCGAGCACGTTGGCCTCCTCGGCGAGTTCTGCGTCCGGCACGACTTTCGAGACGAGCCCGAGCGCCAGCGCCTCGGGCGCGTCGATGAAGCGGTTGGTGAAGAAAAACTCTTTGGCGCGCTGCGGTCCGATCAGCCGGGTGAGAAAGTACGACGTTCCGGCATCGGGCGAGAGACCGATCGCGGCGTAACCCGCCCGGAAGCGCACCGATTGCGCTGCGATCAACACGTCGGCGGTCAAGGCCAAGCCGATGCCGCCGCCGGCGACGGGGCCGTTGAGGGCGGCGATCACCGGGCACGGTAGCGCGGCCAGCTTCAGCAGCGTGGCGTTGAGGGCGATCAGTTCGTCCGCGATTAGGTCGGCGAGCGAATCGAGCGTCGTGACGAACTCACGGATATCGCCGCCCGCGCAGAACATCTTGCCGTTCCCCGTGAGCACGACCACCCGCACGCTCGGGTCCGCGGCGATGCGGTCGACGGCATCGCCGAGCCGCTTCGCTGCCGCGCTCGTCAAGGCGTTTCCGAGATCGGGCCGGTCGAGCGTGATGCGCGCGATGCCGTCTTCGATCGCGAGCACGAGCGGTTCAGTCATAGTTGGCAAATTCTACCGACAGGAAGATATTGCTGTCAATCGGTAGATGGAACGATGATTGCGAAACCCGCGGCCCTCGGCGGGCGGCGAACGGTTGCGAAACCGCAGCGATGGAACGGGTCGGTGCCGGGACGTGAGGAGCAGCGCAATCAAAAGCGGCTCGCGATCCTGCATGCCGCCGCGAAAATGTTCGTCGAGCGCGGCTATCACGAGACCTCGCTTGCCGACATTGCCGCGAGCCTGAACGTCACGAAGCCCACCCTCTACTATTACGTTTCGAGCAAAGAGGAGATGCTCGCGCAGATCGCCGCCGCGGCGCTCGGCGAGACCGAACGGCTCTTTCGTGAGGCCTGCGACCGGGGCCGCGACGCGCTCGACGCGCTCCGTCTCTTCATGCGCGATTACGTTCGCAGCATGAACGGCGACTTCGGCCGTTGTCTGCTCGCGGCGCGTCACATGCGGCTCTCCCCGGAAACGCACGACCGGCTGACCGAGGGCTTTCGGCGCATCGACACGTTTGCGCGCGAATTGCTCGAACGCGGGCGGCGCGACGGCTCGATGCGTTCGAACGACGTGCGCATGACGACCTTCGTGCTCTACGGCGCGCTCAATTGGGTGCCGCATTGGTTTCGCGACGACGGACCGCTCGGCGCCGAAGCGGCGGGCGAAGCGATGTTCGACGTGATCGCGAGCGGCCTTGCGAGCCGCGGCGGCACGCGCGAGAAGAGCGCGTGAGCGCCGTCCGCTACGACGTGCGCGGCGAGAGCGCATGGGTGACGATCGACCGGCCGCAGAGCCGCAATGCGCTCGATCCCGCGTCGATCGTGGAGTTGCGCGCGGCTTTCGCGCGCGCGCAGTCCGACGCCGCCGTGCGCGCGGTCGTGCTGACCGGCAGCGGCGACCGCGCGTTCTGCGCGGGCGCCGATTTGCGGCCGCAGAGCGGCTCGTTCGAGCCGGATTTTTCGCAGACTACGAACGATTTCGCGCAACTGCTGCGGGAAGGCTACGCGTGCACGCTGCCCGTCGTTGCGCGCGTGAACGGCCATTGTCTGGCGGGCGGAATGGGGTTGCTCGCAATGTGCGATCTCGCGGTCGCGGTCGACTCCGCGCTCTTCGGCTTGCCCGAAGTCAAGGTCGGGCTCTTTCCCATGCAGGTCGTCGCGCTCGTGCGCCGGCTCGTCCCGGCGCGCACGCTCGACGAGATGTGCCTCACGGGCGAACCGCTCGCGGCGTCGGACGCACTGCGCGCCGGGCTCGTCAACCACGTCGTGACGGCAGACGAACTCGACGCGAAAACCGCGTGGCTCGTCGCGCGCCTGGTCGACAAATCGCCGACCGCACAGCGTCGCGGCAAATACGCGATGCGTGCGAGCGCGGGAATGGACTTTCCCGAAGCTCTCGCTTTTCTCGAGGGCCAAATCGCAACGCTCGCCCTCACCGAAGATGCACGCGAAGGCCGGCTCGCATTCGCCGAGAAGCGCGCGGCGCGCTGGAGCGGCCGGTGAAACGCGTTCGAATCGGCGGCGCGTCCGGATTCTGGGGCGATAGCGCCGTCAGCGTTCCGCAGCTCGTGCGCGGCGGCGAACTCGACTATCTCTCGTTCGACTATCTCGCCGAGATCACGATGTCGATCCTCGCCCGCGCGCGCGCGAAAGACCCCGCTGCGGGCTGGGCCACCGACTTCGTCGATGCGGCGCTCGCGGGCATGCTCGGCGAAATTGCAACGCGCGGCGTGCGCGTCGTGAGCAACGCGGGCGGCGTCAATCCGCGCGCGTGCGCGGCGGCGCTCGAACGCAACGCCGCCGAAGCCGGCGTGCGGCTGCGCGTGGCGATCGTCGACGGCGACGACGTGCTCGGCGCGGCGGACGGCCTGCGGGCGCGCGGCGTCCGCGACATGTTTTCGGGCGCGCGGCTGCCCGAAAAACTCTTGAGCGCGAACGCCTACCTCGGCGCCTTTCCGATCGCCGCGGCGCTCGCGCGCGGCGCCGACGTCGTGATCACCGGTCGCTGCGTCGATAGCGCGCTGCCGCTCGGCGCGCTCGTGCACGAATTCGGCTGGAACCGCGAAGACTGGGACCTGCTCGCGGCCGGCAGTCTCGTCGGGCACATTCTGGAATGCGGGGCGCAGGGCTCGGGCGGCCTGCACACCGATTGGGAGCGCGTCGCGCGCTGGGACGACATCGGCTATCCGATCGCGGAGTGCGCGCCGGACGGCTCGTTCGTCGTCACGAAGGTTCCGGGGACGGGCGGCCTCGTGGAACGTGCTGCAGTCGCCGAGCAGATGCTTTACGAAGTCGGCGATCCGGCAGCCTACGTTTTGCCGGACGTGGTCTGCGATTTCACGGGCGTGACGATGACGGACGACGGCCCGGAGCGCGTGCGCGTGACGGGTGCGGCCGGGCGCCCGTGCACCGATTCCTATAAAGTCTCCGCGACCTTCGTCGACGGCCTGCGCGCGATCGGCATGCTGACGATCATCGGAATCGACGCGGCGGGCAAGGCCCGGCGCACGGCGGAGGCGATCCTGGCGCGCACGCGGCGCATCTTCGCCGAACGCGGCATTGCGGATTACCGCGACACGCTCGTCGAGATCCTCGGCGCGGAAAACGTTTACGGCCCGCACGCGCGCACGGCGCACGCCCGCGAAGTCGTGATGCGCTTGTCCGTCGAGCACGAGGACCGCAACGCACTCGAAATCTTCGTGCGCGAGGTCGCGCCCGCCGGGACGTCGTGGTCGCCCGGGACGACGGGCGTGGGCGGACGCCCGAAGGCCGCCCCGATCGTGCGGCTCACGTCCTTTCTGGTTCCGAAGACCGAGGTCGCGACGGCAATCGAATGCGACGGCGAGCGCGAGGCGATTCCCGCGTTCGTGCCGCAGCGTCCCTGGACGCCGGCTACGCCGCCCGCCGGCGCGCATGCGGAGGCCGGGGGATCCGCCGGAACGGACGATTCCGTGCCCGCGGCCGACGACGCGATTGCGGTGCCGTTGGTCACACTCGCGTGGGCGCGCAGCGGGGACAAGGGCGATACCGCGAACATCGGCGTCATCGCGCGCCACCCGGCGTACCTGCCCATCCTGCGCGCCGAGCTCACACCCGAACGCGTCGCCGCCTATTTCGCTCATCTGGTGCGCGGGACGGTCCGGCGCTACGACGTGCCCGGGATCGACGCGATCAATTTCACGCTCGACGAAGCGCTCGGCGGCGGCGGTATGGCGTCGATGCGCATCGATCCGCTCGCGAAGGGGATGGCGCAAATGCTGCTCGATCTCCCGATCGCGCTACCCGCCGCACTCGCCTCGCTCGTCACCCCCGCCGCAACCGCGGTCGCCTCGAACGGAGCCCCACGATGATTTACGGACCCGACCATCTCGAACTGCAGGCCTCGCTCTCGCGGCTGATCGCAACCGACGTCAACCCGTATGTCGACGAATGGGAAGCGGCGGGCGCCTTTCCGGCGCACGAAGTCTTCCGCAAACTCGGGAAGCAGTCGTTGCTCGGCATCAACAAACCCGTCGAGTTCGGCGGCCTCGGCCTCGATTACACGTTCGCGACGGCCTTTCACGAGACGCTCGGCGAGATTCGCTGCGGCGCGATCCCGATGGCGATCGGCGTGCAGAGCGACATGGCGACGCCGGCACTCGCGAAGCACGGTTCCGACGCGCTGCGCGAGGAGTTTCTGCAGCCCTCGATCAGCGGCGAAATGGTCGCCTGCCTCGGCGTGTCGGAGACGGGTGCGGGTTCGGACGTCGCGTCGATTCAAACGCGCGCGCGCAAAGACGGCGACGATTACGTGATCGACGGCGGTAAGATGTGGACGACCAACGGCGCGCAAGCCGACTGGATGTGTGCGCTCGTCAACACGTCCGACGGCGCGCCCCATCGTTCGAAGTCGCTCGTCTGCATCCCGATGGACGCGAAAGG